>OBKM01000869.1_pt1 | contig 13694 bp, 14 predicted proteins | sample 1519691 | NCBI WGS metagenome assembly OBKM01 (sample SAMEA37050418, study PRJEB22526) | metagenome | biome: saline pan; feature: lake; material: water | place: Egypt | collected 2015 | depth 0.5 m
CACTTCTGGCACTCGAAGTGCGCTTGCGTGGGGCGGTTGTCCTCGTGGGTAAACCCACAGCTGCTGCATCGCTGGGATGTGTAGTAGGCTGGCACCGTCGTCGCCTGCGGGCTCCGTTCTAACTCCTCAACGTCGATCCCGTAAGCCTTCACTTTGTACTCGACGTACTCATACAGGCGGTTAAACCGCCAGCGATGATGCCACGTCGCCCCCCGTGCCCGTTTGCGGATGTCAGTTAAATCCTCAAAGGCGATCACTGCACAGTCGTGTTCGACCGCCTCCTCGACAATCTCGTTGGCGACGACGTGGAGATACTGTTTGTAGTAGGCCGTTTCTTTCTTGCTCACACGCTGGAGCGTGCGGTGGGCCTCCTGTGAGCCGACTTGTTGGAGGTTACCCTGCCGCTGTTGAAACTCACGGTGCCAGTAGCCGAGTTCGTCACCCGTCCAGAACCGCCCGGTTGACGCGACAGCAAGATTTTCGACGCCGAGGTCGATCCCGAGGACTGTCCTGTTCTCGGGGACAGCGGCGCCAGTCTGTGTGCTGTCGGTGTCTTCCTTGATTCGTTTGAAGCCGATGTGCACCCAGAATTCGTCGTCGAACGGCTTGTAGTGGAGTGTACTGGTGCGAAACTCCCACTCGTCACCGTTGAGGTACTCTTCGAACGGTGTATTTGTCTCGTCTACCGGGAGCACATAGTTAGCCTCGATACGCCCGTCCACGGTCGACAAGGAAACATGGTCGTCGTGGAAGGTCGCAGCGCGTTTGTCGTACCGAGCGGTGTCAGCGGTAAACTCGGGTTGGCTGGTGTCTTCGTTCTTTTCGAGGCGTTCGACACCAGATTTGACGGCTTCAACGGCCTGAAAGATGGCTTGCTGGACGAGATTCGCCGTCAAGTCGTGTGCTGCTTTGAGGTCGTGGTACAGTTCGTCTTTGACAGCGTACTTGGCTGTTTTCTTGTAGTCGTTTTCGTCCCAGCAGTGGTCGCTGGTTTCGGTAGCACAGTCTTTGTACTGGTTGATGGTTTCGAGAAGTGCGTCTCTGTCGCTGTCGGCCACGAGGAGTTTGACAGGAAGCGTCCGACGCACTTCCATACGTGTTTCAACGTTTTCTATTCGGCAAGCCGACCGTCCGTGAAAAAGCGCGTTGCGGAACCAGGAAGCCCCACCCGCAGCGAGCGCGTCAGCGCGAGCAAGGTGGCGTAGTTTACACTACTCCAATGGTTCGGCGTAAGGATTTTCCCGGGTTTGTGGGGGCTGCTGGACCTGGAGGTACGGTGGCGATGTGGTGTACTCCACAAGCGAAGTGGTCCCGACGAAACCACACGGTGACTTCTCGAGGGTCAGATACTGGAGGCCTGCATCGCTCATCCAGGTCCGCAACACCTGCTCGGCGGCATCCATATAGAAGGCAGCGATCTCGTCACCGACGCCGTTGTGGTTCAGGAGATCGATGAGCATATCCGACTTGCCGATGGCGTTTGCCTCGGTGAAGTACCGCGTTTTTCGGGCAGCCTCTGCGCCGTAGGTGTGTATGACCGCATTCGCGTTGATCAGCCCAATCAGCTCCTCGCTGCAGACGTCCTCGACTGCCTCGAGGTACTCATTGACCGTCGCCGGCTGACTCGTCACCGACGACAAGGAACTGTCCCAGCTACCGATGAGGTCGATCACCTGGAGGTGCCCGCTTTCCAGTAGAGTCTGCAGGTCAGCGCCGTAGCGACGGCAAAGTGACCGTAGCCGTGACTGTCTGAGCTCTAAGGTCGGCACGAGCAGAATCCGGCGTCCAGTCTCGATCGCCTGTGCGAACAGCTGGCCGAAGAAGGCGTTCATCTGGGTGCGGCCGTCGTGTTGGAACAAGACGCCGGCGCCGGTGACCAGGCCCCCACCGGCGAGGGCATCGAGTCCGGGGATCCCGATCGGCTGGTGGGAGTGGGTTTTCAACGCCGGCGGCTGGGAGCGGCGGGTCGGCCCAAGACGCAGCCCTTCAGCCGTAAGCTGAACTTCGACCCGGCGGTGGTCGTGGTCGAGGCCGCGCATCTTGAGGATCTCCAGTGACCGGTGGCGGTCGCCGTTGACGCGGTCGTAGCCCAGTTGCACGACACCGTGGGTGGTGAACTGCAACAGGTCAGTCTCGACTGCCGTGTGCTTTGATTCTTCGGCTGTCAGGATCGTCGTGGCTTCGAGCTCGTCGGTGAAAAATCGGATCAAGTCGAGCACGAGGCGGCGGTAGCGCCCAGCGTCGTCTGCTAAGGCTTTAAGCCCGGAGGTACTGTCGAAGACAACCCGATCAACCGGGGCCTCTTCACGAAGGTGGTCTTGAATGTACTCGATGGTAAACGGGATCCCGAATTTGCCCAGTGGTGACTCCGTTTCCGCCCCGAACTGTTGGAGCGTCAAGGCGTCGTCGGACTCGATGGTCTGGCCCGGGGTCGCATGCAGCGTCGTGACATTCACGCCTGGGTCGTCGAGGTCGAATTCGAAACCGGCGAAAGACTGTCTGATCTCGTCGATCGTCTGTTCCGTCGAGACGTACAGCCCGGTCTCGCCGGCCTCGACGCCGGCGTGGAGAAACTGCATCCCGAAGGTTGATTTGCCGGCACCGGGACCACCGGTCACGAGCGTTGCACGCCGCGCCGGCAGGCCGCCACCGAGCATCCGATCCAACATCTCACTCCCGGTGTCGACGACGTCGATCCGGTCAGTCATCGTTGTTTCCTATTTCCGCGTCGATAAAAAGGTATGCTATGGGTGGCCACGGTTACAAAGGTTATTACCACCGCCCGCAAAGAAACTAGTATGAGCGATACCCCGGCGGAGATGACACTCACCGACGCACTCGATGCAGCGGGTGAGTTCGTCTACCTCTGTACCCCGGACGGTGCCCTACTCGACTGGAACGCGGAACTCCCCGCCGTGACCGGCCTCGACGACGAGACACTCTCCGCGGAGGGACTGAATGCGCTTGGCCCCGCCGGTGAGGAGCTACAGACGGCGATCGAGCAGGCACGCACAGGGGGGGCGACAGCGCGGACCGTCGTTGCAATCGATACCGCGAGTGACGGCCCCGTGACCTACGAGTGGTCGTTTACGCCAACCGAGGCGGGCCCACTAGTCGGCACGGCGCGGACGCTTGCTACGCCGGATCAAGCGGACGCGGAGCTGTCGACGTCAATGCCGGTCGTCGAGATCTGGGACGGAATCGTGCTGTCGCCGATCGTCGGAAAGCTCAGTGCGAACCAGGCCGAACGGTTCACCGAGACCCTCTTGCAGGAAATCGTCGAGTACGAGGCCACGATCGCGTTGATCGACATCACCGGCGTCCAGTCAGTGGACACCCAGACGGCACAGCACCTCATCGACACCATCCGGGCGGTCGATCTCCTGGGCGCAAACGTGATCATCACCGGGATCGGGCCGGACCTCTCACAGACACTGGTCAAACTCGGCATCGGCTTCGAGGCAAAGACGCGGGCGTCGCTGATCGACGGCTTCAAGACTGCCCTCGAGATGCGAGGGGTGTCGGTCTAGTAACCATGACCCAGGCTGGCTCTGTGGTGTGGGTCCACGACGTGTTACTCGCGACGTTCCCCGACAATCCGACCGACCAGACAATCGAGTCGCTCCAAAGCGAGGTGCTCAACGAGATCCAACGCCAGCCGCCGGCGGGCGTCGTCATCGACCTCTCGGGTGTCGAGACCGTCGATTCGTTCTTCGCCCGGACGATCGCCGAGACAACGGGGATGATCGACCTCATGGGCGCCGAGACGATTGTCGTCGGGATTCAACCGCCGGTCGCGATAACGGCAGCAGAGTTGGGCTACGACCTGGGAGCAGTCGAGAAGGCCCGAGACACTGATCACGCACTTCAGCTGTTGGGGGTGGCACGACGGAGCGATGGCTGAGCAAACGGGGACCGTCACCATCGACGACGAAGACGACATCCTCACCGCCCGAACCGTGGCCCGCGACGTCGCCGAGTCGCTTGGCTTCCGAATGACCGACGTGACCAGGATCGTCACGGCAGTCTCAGAGCTGTCACGGAACATCTACCTCTACGCCGAGACCGGTGAAATGCACTGGGAGCAGGTCACCGAGAACGGCCAGCGCGGACTGAAGCTGACCTTCGTCGACGAGGGCCCCGGCATCGACGATGTCGAGGGCGCACTCCGTGGTGAGTTTTCCACGTCCAACGGCATGGGACGTGGCATCACCGGGACCAACGAGTTGATGGACGAGATGGACATCGAGACTAAACCAGAGGCCGGGACGACGGTCACGATCATCAAGTGGCAATGAGCATGGATACACACCGGGTCGAGACCGCCGAGGCCGCGCACGCGGCGACGACAGCGACCGCAGACGCCTTGTCGACGGTCCAACAAGACGGACTCCAGACCGCGGTCAAACGGCTACTCGAGTGGACCACGGAGATCACCATCGAAACGCACACCGAGCCAGCAGCCGGCGTCCGGCTCAGTGCAGGCGGGCGGGCGGATGGCATCCACAGCATCGACACCGACAAGCTCAGCGACCTCACGCCAACGGCCACCCAGAAGAGCGCGATCGTTGGGACCGGACCGCCGACTGTGACCGCTACTTACCGGGCCGATCGACAGCCGGCCACGGCACGACGCCAACGGATCGCTATCGCAACACAGCCTACAGCACGCGAGGAGCAAAACGGCGACGGAGCAATCATCGTCCACAGCGGGAACCGAGTCCTCTGTGGTGTCGTCGACGGCCTCGGCCACGGACCGCAGGCGGCGGCCGCATCGGATGCAGCCGTGACACACATCCGTGAGCACGCGACCGACTCCTTGGAGAGTTTGTTCACCGGGATCGACACCGCCTGCAAAACGACACGGGGTGTTGTCGCCGCGCTGGCGACGATCGACGACGCGGCGGGAACCGGCCGATTCGGCAGCGTTGGCAACGTTGAGTGGCGGACAGACGGTCTCCCCTTCAGCCTGATCCCGCGCCGTGGCGTCATCGGCACCGGTGCCCCACGCCCGACAATCACCGGCGGGAACTGGCCCCAAACGAGTACGCTGGTGTTGTACTCCGATGGACTCACCGGTGTCGATACCGACGGGATCACTGACCGGACGACGCCAGCAGCGGACCTCGTCGAGCTGTTCGGCCGTCCCGAGGACGACGCCACGGCACTCACCATCCTTCCCGAACAATGACCGACGACTCTCCCGCCGAGCGGCTACGGAAACTTCAAGCAGAACACGAGCTCCCGGCGTCGGCTGTGGACCAACTCACCACGCTACAGGAGAGTGTCGCCGATCTCGAACAACAGCGCGACCAACTCGCCGCCGAGTTGCAGAAGACAAACGATGGCTTGTTGGAACTGACCGCCGAGTTACAAGACGCAGAACGCCGGTACCGGCGGCTGTTCGAGACCTCGGCAGAGGGGATCTACACGATCGACACGGCCCTCACACAGTACGACCTGGTGAACCCATCTTTCAGCGAGATCCTGGGGTACGACAACGGGGACGCACTGCTCGAGGCCGTCGATTCGGTCGCAGACGACGTCTTCGTCTCGGGGACACGCTTTGCGGAGTACGCAGACCGACTGCGCGAGACCGGCCGACTCGACAGCTTCGAGTACCGGGTCCAACAGTCGACCGGGGAGCCACGGTGGGTGTCCGACAACGTGATCTCGATCACCGACGACGATGAGACGGTCGAGGGCTACCGTGGCGGGGTGATCGATATCACCGAGCGAAAGCGCAAAGAAAAAGAGCTGCGTCAGTTCCGCCAGGCGACAGAAGCAGCCGGGCACGCGATCTTTCTTGTCGAAACCGACGGGACGATCACCTACGCGAACCAGGCCTTCGAAGAGATCACCGGGTACAGCGCCGAGGAGGCAATCGGCACGAAGGCCGAAGTACTCACCGTTGCCGACTCGAATACTAGCTACCAGCGGTTCTGGGAGACGATCCCGAGTGACGGAAAGTGGGAAGGCCGGATCGTCAACCAGCGCAACTCCGGTGAGTACTACCACGCACGCCAGACGATCGCCCCGATCACCGACGATAGCGGCGAGATCGGGAAGTTCGTCGGGATCCAGACCGATATTACGCGTCAAGTCGAGCGCGAACGGCAGGTCAACGCACTCGACCGCGTGTTGCGCCACAACCTTCGAAACAGCCTGAACGTGATCAAAGGGCGAGCGGAGATGGCAGCCGAGCAGACAGACAACGAGTCGATCCACGCGGCACTCGACCAGATTTTGTCCACCGCAGATGAGCTCATCGAGACGGCCGACGAGGGCCGGGAGATCACTCGGCTGCTTGCGACCCGGGCAGACCGCGACACCAGAAAGCTCGATTCCATCGTCGCGGAGGCTGTCGCCGACCTGCAAACACGGTATCCGGAGGCGACAATCGAGACAGATCTGCAGGCGGGGGCATCCGCCGTGGCGGTCGACTCGATCGACCGGGCGATCGAAGAGTTGATCGACAACGCCATCGGTCACAACGATGCTGACCCACACGTCTGGGTGACGCTGCGGCCGACCGAAAAAGAGGTTCTCATCGAGGTCGTAGACGACGGCCCGGGCGTACCGGAGTTCGACAAACACGTCTTCGAGGATCCCGAGCGTGGTGACGAACTCTCACACGGCAGCGGGCTCGGACTGTGGCTCGTCTACTGGATCGTCCGCCGCTCAGGCGGTGAGCTTGAGTACGAGGAACGCCCGGCTGGGGGCAGCCTCGTTACCGTTCGCCTCCCGCGTGCATGCAAACCAGAGCCGCCCCACACGGCCAATACATGACAGCTCCAGCCTGGAGTCGTGGCGACCTACTCGAAGTCTGTCAACCCGACCTCCATGTGGCCTGCGAGTGGCCAGACTGTGCGGCGGGGGCCCGGTACGAAGTCGAGCTCGCCGTCGATGGGCGGTGGTGTGCCAAACGAGTTTGCCAGGCGCACTACGAGCGACTCACGGCCCAGTGACCGTCACCGTGTGGCCAGCTTCCAGTCACGAAGCGTCAGAATGTCACCGTCGAGCTCGGCCGCCTCGGCATCGGTCGCCGCCCAGTGGAACATCGGCGCGACCTGAGCCGGTGAACGGCCCCCGCTCCCGCTGAGGTCCGTCGCCACGAGTCCAGGATCGACGACCCCGACGTGTTGCTCACAGTCGACAGCCAGTCCACGCGCAAGCCCTTCAACGGCGGCTTTGGAAACGCCGTAGGCGCCCATGCCGGCTTTCGGCTCGCGAGCAACGGTGCCGGATGGAACGAGGATCCGCCCGTCCGGAGCCAACGTCTCGGCAACTGCCCGCACCGTCGTCAGGACGCCGGTCACGTTCGTCTCGAGAGTCTCTTGTACCGTCTCGTGCTCGACAGTCGGCAGCGGCGTCTCGCCGGGAGTCCCGGGTGCAATCGCCGCGAGGGGAATCACAACGTCGACGGGTGTGGTGATCGCGTCCCCAGCATCGAAGACCGCCGCCTGGTCGCGGACGTCGACAACCTGTGTTTGGAGGCGGCTTGTTCCGTTGTGGGCCCTCGTCAGGGACTCGAGCCCGTCGGCGTCCCGTGCCCAGGCCGTCACGGTCGTCGAGTCCGACTCAGTCAGAAAGGTCTCTGTGGCGGCCGTACCGATCCCACCGGTTGCACCGGTAATCAGAACGTGCATGTGGCTGTCTCGGTGTGCGTGTCAAAAAAGAGTGTGTTATGTCGAAGACGGGCCGAGAGGGATTTGAACCCCCGACCGTCTGGTTAAAAGCCAGACGCTCTGCCGGACTGAGCTATCGGCCCGCAAACCGGTATACGGGAACAGGCTTCTTGACTCTTTTCAAACAGTCTGTCTTCGGCGGCTGTCGACTCTCGTATCGACAAACACATATGCAGACTCGTCGTCAGGCCTACTATGCAATCGATCGGGATTGACGCCGTTGCAGTCTGGTCTGGAAAGCTCAAGCTCGATCTGCCTGGGACCTTCGCCGCGGTCAACAACGAGGACCCCGAGAAGTACACCGTTGGCCTCGGCCTGTCAGCAAGTTCACTCCCGGACAGCTACGAGGACATCGTGACGATGGGCGCAAACGCGGCCTACCGGCTGCTCTCGCGAACCGACACGTCGTTGTCTGCGATCGGCCGGATCGACGTCGCCACCGAGTCCGCCTTCGACAACTCGAAACCGGTCTCGACGTACATCGGCGGGTGTCTCGAGTCCGTGATGGAAGGCACCGTCCGTCACGTCGACAAGGGGGAACGCAAGTTCGCCTGCTTGTCGGGGACCCAGTGTCTCAATGACGCGTACAACTGGATCGCCGCAGACCGGAACCGCGGCCGGGCGGCCCTCGTCATCAGCACCGACACTGCCCTGTACGCCCGCGGTGATGCCGGCGAAGCGACCCAAGGGGCTGGTGCCGTTGCCATGCTCGTCGACGCGGATCCGGATCTCGTCGCCTTCTCCCACGAGCGAGGGATCGGAAGCATGGACGAGACGGACTTTCTCAAGCCAAACCAGCAGTTCCCGAGCGTTGACGGCAAACGGTCGGTACAGGTCTACCTGGCGCGTATGCGGGAGGCACTGGAGGATTTCAAGGCCCAGACCGGGCCGCTTCATCCCGAACACTTCGCGTACGGCCCCTTCCACACGCCGTATCCGGGGATGGTCCGGAAAGCAGCGGTTCTCGCGTTCCGCAATACCGTCCGTGGGACGGCGCTGGGCGATCAGCTGACAGAGGAGATCGGCCCCCAACCGACACGGGCAGCCTTCGAGACCGAAGACGAGTACATCGAGGCCATCCGGGCGTACACGGACGAACTCGCGGACACCGAGGCGTACAGACGGTGGTACACAGAACGTATCGAACCCACGTTGCGGATTTCCAGTCAGGTCGGCAACTGGTATACCTCCTCGGTCCACCTGGCACGGATCAGCGCGCTGCTCGATGCCGCAGACCACGACCGGACGCTCACCGGCGACCGGCTTTTGGTCGGGTCCTACGGCAGTGGCGCGGAGGCAGAGATCCACGCCGAGACCGTCCAACCAGGATGGAAAGACGCAATCGGCAGCGTCGCTGTCGAGTCGATGCTGGACCGACGCCGGGAGATCACCTTCGATGAGTACGAGCGCGTCCACGCCACCCACAACCACGATAGTGAAGTCGAAATGGAGCCGCTCACTACTCCTTCGGAGGAGTTCGTCTTCGATGGGTGGGGTCCGATGGGTGAACGGCAGTATCGGTTCGTCAGCTGATCCCAGTTCTGGGATGGATAACAAGTATCATATCACTCCGCCCCAAACCATATCGCGTGACGGAAATTCAGGTTTCATTGTTTCAACTGGACAACTACGGGCCGTGGACGACCTCCCCACAGCCGAAGCCAGAGCCTGATCTACAAACACTCCAGGCCCGGGTGTACGCGGACCTGGCAGAGGGCGTCGGGAGTCACGGCGGCTATCTGTTCTACGGACGGTTCGACAATCTGCTGGGGGTCACGAACGGACTCGACACAACAGCCCACCGGACCCTCCAGGAGCAAATCGCCGACGGGTATCCGGTGACAGTCAGCGTCGGGATCGGGACCGGAGAAACACCAGCGGCCGCCACGACGGCCGCCAGCAGCCGCCTCCAGGCGACCGGCAGCGCACAAGCGCCCGGGCGTCGAAACGTCCTCACCGGCGAAACGACCGCCACCGGGCCGGTACAAGTTGCACACTTCGATGTCGTCGGCGTCACGGAGAAGTACACCGACACCGAAAACGCCTACCGGACCCAGATGCGGATGCAAGAGACAGTCTTCGAGCTCAGCTCGTATCTGTACGATGCGCTCGGGGCAATGACACACTTCGTCGGCGGTGACAACGCGATTGCTGTCTCCCGGCCCGTTGAGACGGCCGCCTACGAGAACGCACTCTCACACATTGCGGAGACGACGGGGCTTGGATTGCAGGTCGGAATCGGGGAGGGCTCCACCGCGGTTGCGGCCGGGCAGGTTGCTAAACGGTCGCTTGAGGCGGCCAGACACGAGGGCAAGCGGATCGTTGGACCACGCCCGCAAGCAGCTGGCGATTGACCAGCTTCGAAGCGCTTAAACAACGCCTCGCCCAGAATTACGGTAATAACCATGTCAGAGAAACCCGCCTCGATGTACCGGAACATTAGCAAACCACCGTATACTCGGCGGGAGTACATCACGGGGATTCCGGCCTCTAAGATCGCCCAGCACAAGATGGGCGCGAAAAACGCCGATCCCGACGAGTACCCCGTTCAGATCAGCCTCCGCACCGAGGAAGACGTCCAGCTCCGCCACGACGCCCTTGAGGCGGCTCGGCTGTCTGCCAACCGGTACCTGATTCAGGAACTCGGTGAGAACAACTACAAGATGACGCTCCGGAAGTTTCCCCACCACGTGATCCGTGAGAACAAGCAGGCCACTGGCGCCGGCGCAGACCGTGTATCGGAAGGTATGCGGCAGTCCTTCGGCAAGGTGGTCGGGACGGCAGCGCGCATCGATGCAAACGAACGGCTGTTCACGGCTTGGTGTGACGTCGAAGACGCACCGGCAGTCAAGGAGGCCTTCCGGCGCGCCTACAACAAGCTCTCCCCACCGTGTCGGATCGACGTCGAACGTGGCGAGCGGCTGTTAGTCGCGTAGCTGGCGGGTACGCGGACACTTTCTTCACTCGCTCTGGTAGTGGCTCTGGTAGTGGCTCTGGTAGTGGCTCTGGTAGTGGCTCTGGTAGTGGCTCTGCCGCCGCGAGAAATCGCCGTCACTCGAGACTAATATTGGCCGACGGTTCTTGCCGGTCGAACCGGACCTCCAAGACGCCGTTGTTGTAGGTCGCCTGTGCCGAGTGCTCGTCAACGCGGGTCGGCAGCGAAATCTGTTCGTTCAGCTGGCGGGCCTCAGCGTCGAGGTCGATCGTGAACACAGAGCCGTCACACCGCAGGCGCAGTGCCTCCTCTGGAACCGGTGGGAGGTCTGCGACCACCCGCACCTCCGTCTCGGTTTCGTGGACATCGACGTGGACATCACCGCCGAACTCCGGATTCCCACCGCTTGGCTGGCTTTCGGACGTCTCTGTCGCCATGAGGTCGTCCATCAGGCGTTCGAGCTCGTCGAACAAGTCGTCGAACGGGTCGTCCCGGCCGTCACGTGCCATACCAGTCAGTTGGGCCGGCACGGGCAAAAACATGTTGCCCCGTCCGTTGCCCCCGTCCCGAACCTCTATTTGGGCACCGGCCATAGAGGGAAGTATGTCGGATGGACAGGCTGCAGCAGGGACGGCCGAGGCCCAAGGGCCGGTGGAGGTCGATCCCGAGCTGGCACGACACATCGAGAACAAGCGCGACGAACTCTTAGAGAAGTTCGAGATCCCGGACGGGTTCCCGCCTGCGGTCCTCGAGGAGGCTGAGGCCCGAACTGAAGACATTGGTGCCGAGATCGAGGCAGAGATCGACGACCGCGCCGACCTCCGCGATATGACGACGTGGACGACAGACCCCATCGACGCCCAGGACTTCGACGACGCCCTGTCGGTCGAAGAACGAGCCGAAGAGTACGTCCTCTGGGTGCACATCGCCGACGTTACCCATTACGTCACGCCGGAGACGGCGATGTGGGAGTCGGCAGTCGAACGGGCGAATACCGTCTACCTGCCGGGGTACACGATTCACATGCTCCCGCCGATTCTGGCGGAGACGGTCTGTTCGCTGGTCCCAAATGAGGACCGGCTCGCCCACACCGTGGAGATGCACCTCGACAAAGACGACCTCTCGTACAACGACATCGAGATCTACAAGTCGGTGATCCGAAGCGACGCCCGCTTGACCTACACGGAGGCAGAGCGGATTCTGGATGACCCGGCCACGGAGAGCTCGGAGAATGCACCCGCGGACCTCGGCACAAAGAGCACCCTGGTCTGGGAGATCGCAGACCGGATGCACGAGCTGCGGAAGGCCGACGGGTCACTGGTGTTGAACCCCCGCCGTGACCGGGCCCACACGATCATCGAAGAGTCGATGCTGAAAGCCAACAAGGCGGTCACCCACGAGCTGATGTGGAACCGGGGCGTGGAGGCGATGTACCGCGTTCACCCCCAGCCATCGCCCGACGAGTGGGCCGACGCCCTCCGGGAGATCCAGGAGCTTGATGGCGTTTCGGTGCCGGCCGACAAGTGGGACGAACCACGGAAGGCCGTCAACGCCACCCTCGAACAGGCCCCAGACCGCCAGCTCAACAAGATCCAGTGGGCGGTCATGAAAGTCATGCCCCAGGCGAAGTATATGAACGACCCATTCTCGGGGCACCACGCCTTGAACTTCGAGTTATACGGGCATTTCACGAGTCCGATCCGGCGGCTGTCGGACCTGATCAACCACTGGATCGTCGACACGAACGACGTGCCTGAGACGCTAGTAACGCTTGCCGACCGGGCCTCCGAGAAACAACGGGACGCAGAACAGTGCGAACGCGAGTACCGGCAGTTCCTCGAGGAGGTGGGACTGGATCCAAGCGCAATCGAAGCTCGTGGCCTGACTGTCCTCGAGGACTGATGGACGCACCGGATTTCGACACCGACCAGCTTGAGCGGTACGCACGGCAGCTTGTGTTGCCGGCGCTCGGTGCAAGCGGACAGGCAGCCCTGGCCGCCGGCTCAGTGCTGGTCGTCGGCGCCGGCGGCCTCGGATCGGCGACGCTCGCGTACCTCGGTGCCGCCGGTGTCGGTACAATCGGCGTGATCGACGGTGATACAGTCGAGCGGTCAAACCTCCACCGGCAGGTCGTCCACGGGACCGACGACATTGGAACACCGAAAGTCGAGAGCGCAGCCGCCTTCCTCCGGGCCCGCAACGCCGACGTCGAGCTGACGACCTACCACGGGCCTGTGACCACGGACAACGCGGTGGACCTCCTCGCAGCGTATGACGTCGTCGTCGACGCAACTGATACCTTTACCGCGCGGTACCTGCTCAACGACGCCGCCGTCGTTACCGAAACCACGCTCGTTCACGGCGCCGTTGACCAGCTGACAGGCCAGGTTACCACCTTCGACGGTGGCGCCCCGTGTTACCGCTGTCTCAGTCCCGCAGCACCACCACCGGGGACTGTCGAGGACTGTGCGACTGCCGGCATTCTCGGGGTGGTCCCCGGAGTGATCGGAACACTCCAGGCGACGGAGGTAATCAAACTGCTGACCGGAATTGGAACACCACTGACAGGGAGGCTCCTTCACTTCGATGCCACGACCCTGGCTTTCGAACCGGTTCGGTTGGCTCCGGACCCGGACTGTCCACTGTGTGCCGGGAGCCCATCGGTTGAGACAATCGCGGCGACGAACTACGAGGGCCGCTGTCGCATCTAGACGGAAAGCAGCGTGAGTTCCCCGCCCTTCCCAAAACTACAGGTTTTCGGCTTTCGCAAAGCTTCGACGCTCATCTGTAGACGTGAGTACTTGGCTCCGATTCGTCAGGCACTCGTTGGCGACAGACGCCCTTACTGACGAACAGAGCCCGTCTTGATGCCGGGTATTCGTTGCTACAGATGGGCGAAGTCGGAGAAGCCGTTGTGGGTGCGCGAGCATTCGTGTCCGTCGTGTGGGTTCGAGACAGACCGAGACCAGAACGCTGCATTGGAAGTACAGCGGCTTGGATTACTCGAACTGGGAGTGGTTGAAGAATCGGATGAACTAGGTCAGGAACTGGCCGAATCAACGCCTGCTGAG
>OBKM01000870.1_pt1 | contig 13686 bp, 13 predicted proteins | sample 1519691 | NCBI WGS metagenome assembly OBKM01 (sample SAMEA37050418, study PRJEB22526) | metagenome | biome: saline pan; feature: lake; material: water | place: Egypt | collected 2015 | depth 0.5 m
CTTCCGTGTCGGGGTGGTAGGACTGCTGCTCGAGCGCCTCGTGCATTGCACTCTGGTCCTCTGAATTGTGTACGATCATCCCATTAGCGAGGAAGTTATGCGTTCCCTCAACGGTGAGATCGTACACACGCGTGCTGTCCTGATCGTCAGTTTGAATTGAGTCGATACCAACAACGCTGGCAGTCGTCACCTGAGTGGGATCCGAGCGGAGGGTCGACTCCAACGTGGGTGTCCCTCCGTCTGTCGCCACTGTCGGAACGCCACGAGGAACGTACACATCGTCGCCGATCGCAAGCTTGCGAGCAGCTTTCTCTGTGCGGGTGCCGCCAGATTGGACGAAGAACGGGTGGTCAGGGGTCGTTCGAATCGTCTCACCAGACGCGATCTGTACCTCGACGAGCGTGTCCGGGGCGTCGTATTCGTGGACTGCTGTTACTGGGCGCCGCTCGATCGACTCCTCCTCGGTCATCGTCCACACCGCGAAATCGACGTCGCGGATCGTCCGGCCTCGCTCGAGTTGCTCGATCTCTCCAGTGTTCGCTGCTTGACGTGCAATGTCGCCGATCTCTTGGGAGCCGGTAGCTGTGCTGACGACCGTATCTCCTGTAACACACCGCATCTTGTCGAGTTCGTCGACTGCCGCCACGCCCTGATCGGCCAACACCAGGGCACCGGCCTCCAGGCTCCACTGCTGCCCGTCTCCAAAATCGTCTCGGACGGCACTCGCGGTCAGTCCCGCCGCCGTCGATCCCTTGCCGGAGGTGTAGATCGATCGTGGGGCGATCGTGTCGACGTACTGGAGCAGCTTCGAGTTGTGCGAGAGGATTCCCTCCGAGACGTAGTTGTGCGTGCCCTCGACCTCGAGGTCGTAGACCCACTCGTCGTCTGGCGGCGCGCGCTCGATCGACTCGATCCGATCCCAGCGGATGGGAGCACTCGCGAGCGTCTCGAGGCGGTCGACCTCCGGGGCGGCTTCGAGCGCCCGATCGATCCGCTCACAGACGAGTGAGGCCGCGCCGGCGATGTCGCTCTCGGCCGGCGTCGCGTCGGTTCGCTCGTAGTAGCTGACCGCGGTCTGTGTGACCGCCATCCCGCCGGCGAGCTGCCGCTGTGAGAGCCCGAGCGTGTCCCGGGCCGATTCGATCGCGTCCCACTGGCCGTCGGCGACGCGCTCGCGGAGCTCGCGCAACCGATCGAGGCGGCGGTCGAACGCGGACACGACCGTGCGCAGACTCCGCCGACTCGGGTTCCGGTCGCCGCGCTCGTAGTGCTGGTAGGTCGACCGGGGCAGTCCACACTCTGACTGGGAGAGCTCCAGGGTCTCGCGAACCCGACTCAAGACCGCACCGATCGCGGGAACCACGTCGGTGTTCGTGTTCGCGGTCTCGACATCTCTGACGGCCGTCGCCGCGCGTGCCTTGCGGTCGGTGACGAAACCGACCTCGCGGACGTACCGTTCGAAGTCCTCGCCGCTGATTCGCAGCCGATAGCTGCCGTTCTCGCGCGGAGTAATCTGGCCGCCGATACCGATCGACTGCAGGAGCCCACGAACGTCTTTGAGGAGCGGACGGCTCATCGACGCTGCCGTCAACTCCCGTTGCGTGGCGGAGACGTGCCCCTCGCTGTCGAGATACGCCGCGAGGAAGGCCGTCTGGATCGTGGTGTCGGCCGTCTGGATCGACTCGGGGACGCGCTGGCGGTCCGAGGCGGCAAGAATCGCCGGATCGAGATGCTCGAGAAAACTCACGAACTCGCTTGCGGTACACCGAATGACCCTCGCGTCTGTCCTGTCACGTTCTTCGTCCTCGGTGTAGGGAATTTCGAGTTGGTCGTAGGCCTCGCGGACGTCCGCGAGAATCTCCGGGTCGGCGTTGGTGATTCGCACGTCCCCGGTGTTGTCCTCGTCGAGCGTAGCGTACCCCTCGGCGACGATGTACCCGACGAGACGAGCCAACCACGGCTCCCAGCGCTCGGGCAGGGACAGCTCCACGGCGTTGGGAGCCCGCGAGCGGCGGTACTCGATCTCAAGCGACCGGGCGCCGTCGGTCGGGATCCTCTCCGGAACCGCGACGAACTCCCCCTCGGCCAGATCTCGGGCCGCCCGGTGGACGAGACCGCCGCCGGACTGGACGAACAGCGGGTGCGAGGGGGTGACCTCGAGGGTTCGCCCGCTTGCCGTCTGGATCTGGTACATCTCTGCAGGGGCCTCTCGCTTCCAGACCTTCGTCGCCCGGCGGGGTTCGATCTCGCCGTCGGCCGTCAACGAGGGCACGGGGATGTCGACGGTATCGTAGACGCCGTCCTCGATCGGCGTCGGATCCTCGAGATGCTCCTCGACGACCTCGCGGATCGGCCGTCGACGGCCGTCGCCGAGGGTGATCCGCTGGTCGCCGGCCAGACACTTTCCCGTCCCCGGGTCTCCGATCAGCAGAATGTGAAGATCGCCACGTGTCCGGGAGCCGTCTGGGAGATGTTTCGTGACGCCTGAGAACAACTGGAAGGCCATCGCTCGCTTTTCGACCTCGTAGCCGTAGATCGAGGGGGCGATCGCGCCCTCGATTTGCTCGTAGACGTCGGCGGCGTTCGAGAGCTCGATGATCTGCTTTTTGTCGGCGTCGGTGATCTCCATGTCCTCGAACTGCTCGTCGTCGATCTCGACGGTGAGCCCTTCCATGTAGGTGTCAAAGACCGCCGACTTGTCGCGGTCGCCGCCGCGCTGCTCGAGCCGGAGGATTCCGGTGGCGGTGACGCTGTCCCCTGCGGTCACCTCGCCGGTGATGTCGTCTTCGATGTTGACATCGATGCTCTGTGGCGTCTCGCCGCCGCGCAGCCCCTCGGGTGATTCCTGGATGCGGAGTTTCTGGGCGTCGACGAACTCCGATTGATCGTAGTTGACCCGAAACGGCCCCTGTCGTTCACAGCCCTGACACTCGTGGGGTTCCTGGAAGTCGCCGTCCTGTGGGATCCGGGTGAGCGTTCCACAGCGCTGACACTCGAAGGCCGCGGTGGTGATCTTCGGGCGGACCTCGGTCGCCTTCCGGACCACGCCTTGGACCTGGATCAGCGTCCCGCGGTGTTCGGCACGGATCTCGCGGATGTCCGTGGTCGTCGAGAGGTTGTGGACGCGGACATGGGCCTGTCCGAGCGAGACGTCCACCGGGAGGTCGTACAGCCGGAGGGCCTCCTCTGCGTACTCGGTGAGTTGGCCCGGCTTCGTGCGGACGTCGTCCGCAAGGTCCGGATCGAACGTGTACAGGTCCTGCCAATCGAGATACAGCGACTTCTGTTCACTCGGGTACTTGCGCGCGAGCTCGCCGATCTCGTTGCGGTAGTAGCTACGATAAAACTCCTCGAAGGTCTCGGTAAGTTCGGGCTCGTCGGCGGCTGCCATCTGCTGAGCGTGGTAGTGCCCCCTCACTCAAGAAGCTTCCCACCGATCGATCGCCTCCCACGGTGGTCCGTGGGAATTTCACGGCTTCAGCAGCGAGCGGATATCAGTGCGGTACTGTCGCGGACACTCCCTCGCCCTGACGCGGTGCGGCTGTGAGCTTCGTGTTACTCCTCTGCTTGATCCTCGGCGAGCTGTTCGGTTGGATCGTCGGTGCGGGCGACACAGGCACCGAAGGCACGGGCTTCAGCCCGCTCGCGGCGCTCGCGATCCCCGGACAGCCGGAGCAGTCCGGCGACGGCCCGGACGGCCGGTGGGTCCGCGGCCGCGATCGTCTCCGCGACTGCCTGCGGATTCGCCCGGATCTGGCTAACCAGCCCCATTCGGCGGGCGGTCTCGGCACCGACCACGCGGCCGGTCAGGGCGAGATCCGCAGCAGAGCCCATCCCGACGATCTGCGGGAGTCTCGCGGTGCCACCCCAAGCGCCGAACAGCCCGAACGCGACGCCCGGTTCCGCGAGGGTGGCCTCTGGGGACGCCACACGCAGATCACAGGCCAGTGCCAGCTCCAGGCCTCCGCCGCGGGCCGGCCCGTCGATGCCGGCGACGACGGCACCGTCGTAGGCGGCGATCGTCGATGCGACCTCCTGGCCCAGCTCGGCGAACGCGACCGCTGACTTCCGGTCGAGGGCTGCGACGACCTCGAGATCGGCGCCCGCACAGAACGCCTCGCCGGCCCCATGAAGATACACCACCGGTTCCGTCGCCGCCAGCAACGCCTCGGCGAGCGCTTGGAGCCCGTCCGGCGTGAGTGCGTTGCGCTTTCCTGGCCGGTCGATCGTGAGCACTCGGACCGGCCCGTCTGCCCGAGATCGGATCACGTCTGTACTGCCCGTTTGCTTCCAAAGGTCTTTGCGTTTCCCTGTCCAACAGAACGTGCATGGATCTCGCGGCGACGGCCGAGCAGGCGACGCGACGTGAGCTGGCCGAGATCGAGCCGGCTCGACTGCGCGAGCACCTCACCGGGCAGCTCGCAGACGGATCGATGGTTCCGGGCGCGTTGACACTCCAGGTTGGGCAGACCGTCGGGACGGCGGCGGCGTCACCCGCGGCCGGGCCGTCGGTGCAACGCCGGGCAGCCGGCGTGCAGCTCGTCTCTGTGGGGCTCACCCGGACACGAGCGCTCGTCGCCGACGCCAACTGGGAACAGCGACGACCGGAGCGAACAGACACGGAGCTCGGGCTGATCGCCGCCGACGTGGCCGTCGCTCGCGGCACACAGCTTCTTGCTCGCACTGCAGCCGCCGACCCTGTCGTCGCGGTCATCCGACAGTTCGGACGCGACCAGACGTCTTCAGCCGAGTCGTCCGATTCCGGGAGTACAGCCGATCAAGCTGCTGAGGTCCGGAATCGGAGCCAGAGCCGGAGCCGGAGCCGGAGCGAGGGCAGCCTCGAGCGGCAGCTTCTCGAACTGGCCGTGGTCGCGGGCGGATCGGTCGGTCACGCTGGTTCTCCGCGGCTCGAGGAGCTCGCCGAAGAGCTCGCGGCGTGTCTGACAGACGACGACGGCTTCGAACCGGTCACCCGGATTCGCTCGGAGGCCGTGACGACACGACTTGCCGCTGCCCGGCCGCAGGCCGGATCGACGACCGACTGACTGAGGAGCCAGCAGTCTGTGACGGGCTGTCGTGCTCTCACCGACGTGTCTGAACACCGCCAGGACGGGTCCGAGCCAGGTACCTCTAAGTTGGTGGCCGTTTTACTGCCCGATAATGGCCGAGTACATCACCTACATCACGAAGCTGTGTGAGACACCGCCCCGGCGCACGCTGCTGGATAATTTCTTGCAGGCCGAGGGCGACTGGCAGACAGCCGGCGACATCGTCGGAAAGACCAACATCGATCGCCAAACTGTCGGCGAAGAGATCGAGTTTCTCGTGCTCGCCGGCGTCGCCGAACGTTCGGACAGTCGCCACCGGTTCACGCAGTACCGACCCGCCCGTACCACCGAGTCCCGGAAGGCGATCACGATGGCAAACGAAGCACTCGCGGCCACCGCACGCGAGCCCCGCGAACACGAGGGCACGCCGCTGACCTTCCTCTATGAATCGAGCGCCCGCCGGGAGCTGGTCGACCTGTTTCTCGAAGCCGGGGTCAGATGGGAGGAGGACGACGAGCCGCTCTCGAAGCTCGAGATCAACAACCACACGAGCGCCGACTGGCCGGAAGTCCGCGACGAGATGGAGATCCTCTATGCCTACGATCTGGTCGCCGAGAGCGACGAGTTCGGCTATCCTCGATACGTCCCGCGGACCGACAGCCAGACGTTCGGCCGGTTGCTGACACTCAACGAGACCCTCGCAGAGGCGGTGAAAACGACCGTCGACGAACGCGACGACCACGTCGAGTTGTAGCCGTCGAAACCGCCAGACGAAACCCGTTCGGAAATCAAAACAGTCAAATCCCGCTCCGGCGAACCGTGTTGTAGCGCCTGGGTAGCTTAGCGGTAAAGCGCGTCCTTGGTAAGGACGAGAGCCCGGGTTCAAATCCCGGCCTAGGCTTGCTTTCCCTTGTTTTCGGGTGTTTCAGGCCTTCTCCGTCGATGTACCCATGACCGGTGTGAAAGAACACGAAGGTGGTTCATCCACCGAAATGAAGAGAAGCGCTCAAACAGCTAAATTCAAGGGTTTGAATCGGACTCGCCCTGGCGTAACATTCGTAACAGGACATTACGTGGGGTGGTTGCCTGCCGGAGGAGTTCTCGTTGGTGCTCCCGTTCAGGACGGTGGGCTATGACGAAATCCATAGACGAAGCGTGGTTGACTACCGCCAAATCCGAACAGCGCCTGAACGAACGCCAGCTGGAGATGTATCGTGAACACCGCCGCGACCTACTTAAGTGGATGCTGCATCAAGGCCAAATCCCGGAGGCTGGTGTCGGTTACGCGGAAAACACGGTTAAAAACCGGGCTCACCGACTCGACCTGTTCTACCGCTGGGTGTGGGACATCGAGGACCGGTATACGGAGCACATCACCATCGCCCACGCCAACGCCTTCATGAAATACTTGCATCCGCTGTCGTACTCGCAAGGGTACAAGGCGGCGTTCCAGAAGTCGATACAAACCCTGTTCCGATGGCAACGCCACGAACTCGGGAAGGATATCGACTGGAAGCCGGTCATCCGATACCGAGACTCCGGGATTCCGGGACGGCGAGATCCGCTTACTCGCGAAGAGCGTACGCAACTCCGGGAAGCAGCGCTCTCATATGGCACCATTCCTCACTACAACAGCGTCTCACCGAAGCAGCGCGATCGGTGGAAGGCCTACTTGGCGCAACGGTTCGGGAAGCCCAAGTCGGATGTCGATAAGGACGATTGGGAGCGAGCGAACAGCTGGAAGTGGCCGTCGCTCATCTGGACAGCGCTTGACGCGGGACTACGGCCGAAGGAGGTCAGCCAGGCTAAAGTGTCGTGGGTCGACACAAAGAACGCGCTACTGCGCATTCCACCCGAAGACGCCGTCAAGAACAACGAGTACTGGACGGTGGGACTGCAGGCTCGGACCGCGAAGATTCTGGGTAACTGGCTGGACGAGCGGGAGTGCTACGAGAAATACGAGGACAGCGATATCCTGTGGCTGACCAAGTACGGCAATCCCTACAAGTCGCGGTCGTTGAACAACTGGTTCCAGAAACTGTGTGACGAAGCCCGGATCGACCGATCGAATCGGAACCTGTCATGGTATTCCATCCGCCATTCGGTGGGTCGGGAAATGGTGAAAGAAGAAGGGGTCGGGGCAGCTGCTGCCCAGCTTCGGCACAAGTCGATGAATAGCACGCTACGGTACATCCGGGCGTCCGTCGAGGAGCGGAAAGACGCACTGGAACGAATGGGATAACAATATCAACTTATGCAGTACCGGTGGTTTATCGCTGTGGCAGTCTGTATCGTCACGGTATGGACCAACGCTGTGAGGAGTACACTGACGCATTGAAATCCAGCGATCCCGACCGTGTGAACCCAGTGATTGATGAGCTGCAAGACATGGAGGTTGATGAACGCGCTCAGGTGTTCGATAGCTGTTTTGATGATTTTAGCGCAATCTACGCTGACAGTAGTGACGGCTATATCCGACAGTCCGTGGTCCGAGCAACAGAACAGCTGGTGCCCCGGCTCGAAGTCGTCGCTTGGATCGACGACGATGATTTGGAGGAATGGTTGGGAGACACGAGTGTTGAGGAACTCCGCAACCAGACTGACACGCTCTGCGGGTTCCTATTAGAGGCGGTTCAGGACGAGGACGGTCGGGTCCGAAATGTGGCGAAACGTGGGTTACGCGATGTCTTCCGTTGCTATGACGGTGTTGATGATACCGAGACGATCAAGGCCTTGATCACCGAACTCGACGACATAGCCGATCAATACACCGACAAACGGGAGAAACACGTCTTGGAGGCCAAGGAAGACGCCGTGTTTTTCCTCCAATCCACTGGTGCACGAATATTGGAAGGATTCCAGAAAATGATGGACCGCCGCCAGAATCGCGACGACTGACCTTCCCTCTCGCTTCGAGGGATGGAGCCACTTATCGAATCCGACGACACCGAACAAACCTCTCTTCGGTAGCTCGCCAATCGGTGAGCCGATCAGCAGAAGGTAGAAAATGAGCGGTACATGCAACGGGATGGTCTCTGATCAGTTGTCGGAGCCACCGGCATCAGCCAGGATAGGGTTTCTTATACCGCTCGACTGCTGTGGTTTCATGTGGCACGGCGTACGACAAGATCAACTACCACGATGTGGATCGGGTCAGTGGAGCTATGCACTTCCTTCGTGGTCTGTTGGATCCCGCCAACTCGGTGTCACCGTTATCGAGTGTGAGCTTGATGGGACAGGCACGGAACACGATCCTAGTGACGGGAGCCATAAAGAAGTCTATTTGCTGATGGAAGGCGAAGCCACTGTCACCGGCAATGGCGACGATATCAACAGAGAGACCGTTGATGCGCTCCGCGTCGCACCGGACATCACCCGGCAACCCCAGAACAGCGACACCGGAAGCATGTTCGTCCTAACAGGTGACCCGTGATCGACAAGTCCCTCGGCTGTTTGGATCAACTGAACCCATGAAAGTCCGGTACTACGCCGACGCGCAGCTGCAAGAGTTCCATGACCGCATTCTGGACCTGTTGGCAACGGTGCATGAGACACACGGCGTCCCTGTTGAGGTTGAACGGGTTGAAGAGCGATTCGGGCCTATCGCCGATTTTCCTGGGAGGACCACGACAACACCTGTTGAGAACGTGTATGAGCGGGACTTCAAGCGGAATCAGGAGCTGCGTTCGAATCTTGACCGCACGCCGTCGGGAGTGTACAAGGTTGGTGGTCGATTTGAGATAGCGGGACACGTGAGTCTTGTTGACGAGAGCGTGGTCTGGGCCAGTACGCTTCGCGGCGATGCCTATGGACACGGGCCCGGGGCCGAGGAGGCTACGCCGATTGATTTCTTGGCTGACGTTGCCGAATCACCGAGCAGCCGGGTGTGTCTGGAATGCACCCACCTATTAGACGGGAATGAAACCTTCTGTCCGAACTGCGGCCATGACCTGCCGTAACACGATCCAGGCCGTTCACCATACTGCTAAACCAGTCCAACCAGTAGCTGTGTGTATGGCCACGCTTGAGGAACTCTACGAGGCGGTGGATGATCTTTCCCTTGACGAGCTGCAGGACCTCAACGAGTACGTTGTCGAACGGATGCGGGCGAAACGCAACGCTATCCAGTCTGAGAAAATGCCCCGGTTCTCCGAAGGCGAGACGGTCAAGATAGTTGAGGACGACGAGGTCAAATTCACAGGCACGATCACCAAGAAGAAGCGCACGCACGTCATTATTGACACCGGTGACGCCGAATACGATGTCCCCATCCTCTTGGTCGAAAAACAGGACAACTGACTACCATGCGAACGAAAGCGAAGAGGAGAATGTATAGAAGCATGCGCCGCCTGAAGACACGGTAACTCCAGCCATGGCAAACGCGAAGGAAACGGTCTATACCGACTTGGTTGACGCCGTCAAGACCGTCATTCAGCAGACGTTCGATGATGCCCGCGTCGTCACGATTGAGCAGGATAACTGGTATCCCGACCTTCGGCTCCGGACAGACACGCTCATCCCGTACGAGAACGACGCTATGATTGAGGTCGAGACAGAAGCAGAAGCGACCCACACCGAAACCGTTGGCGAGAAAACCTTCTACCACAAGCGCGTGCCTGACGTAATCTCCCGGCTGGACGATGCGCTTACCGAGCAGGGCTTCGTGGCTGAACCGTACCGTCACGAATATGCAGGGGTCCGCGTCTTGGGCTGGAAGCGCGACCCACCGTGGTTCCAACCCGGGGATTACCTGAAACTCTACAAGTGGCGCACACCGATCGAAGTCACCCACGTATGTCCTCCCGGAGATCGACCACCAGAGGCGTTTCCGCTGCCCGTCACCCCCGACGGCGATTATATCGGCGCAGCTTCGCTTCACCTCTGTCTGTCCGGCCAACGCGGCGGCGAATACCTGCTTGACTACCGAGACGAAACCACGGCGCTGTACGAACGTAACAGCAGCGACGACACCGCCCTCGTGAAAACAACCGAACCCAGCAGGGTCATCTTCGTCGGCAACCCCGAGACAGGTCCCCGCTTGACCAACACCTCCTCTGAATCCTCTCGCTGAACTGCCATGCAAACAGAGACGTGGATTGAACGAGTAATCATTCACCAGCTCGCGTCCGAAGACGGCCGCTACAAACACGGCTATCGCAGCAGACAGCAAACGACGGACGAATTCGTTGTTGACTGCGCCTATCTCGCTGACATGACCGAGACTGAGGGACTTCCGACGTTCCAGAGCACGATGGAACTGGAAGCCGCCGTCGAACCAGATGTTGAGGAGGCGTTGCAATCGCTACAAGAGCAAAATCTCATCAGGAAAGCCGGTGACCGCGCCACAGGCATACTCTTCATGGAAGACGACCATGGCTCGACAGCTGTCTGGGAACTCACCGACGCTGGACTGCAAGAAGCACAAACCTTGAACGAGCGCTATGCGGAAGAACTGGACAGCCTCAAACGACAGTACGGCGACCTTGACGATATCCCGTCCGATGAACTAGCCACGCTGCTCCACCATTACGGCGTTATTCCTCGCTAATCCAACAACGATCGCCCCGTTGGTAACGCATCCAAATGTTTTTGCTCCGGTCCCGCGTTCTCACGCATAGTGGCTGTTCGTGGAACCGTTCTCACTGCCGACGACCCGCGGAGCCGGCATGTCGGTCCCTTCATCCAAAACCTGGGACGCGGCCAGCATCGAATACTCCTCGCTCCGAAACCGCTATAGGATCTCTGTGGATTCGGCGAATCCTCCATCGGTAGTGAGACCTTAGAATGACTCGCATCATCTCCTTAAACTACTTCACAGCCAAGGACGCGTGCCATCAGATCCGGCAATGACTTGTCTACTGGCATACCCTCCGCGTGATTTGTTACCAAACGCATAGTGGGGGCACTTTCACCTCGGTTGGCACACGTTTTAGCCCTCGGAGAGAATAGCGCCACACGTCTCCCACCGAACACGGAGCGGAGATGAAGCACCCATGAGTGAATCCGACTTACGCCAGCAAGCCGAGGATATCTACGACCAACTGTCCGATAGTATCGACGTGGAACCCGACGAAATCGAAGATCGACTCACCACCCTCGTCAGCGACTACAAGGTGCCCCTCGAAGAGGCGCGACGCAGCGTCATCAGCAACTACCTCGACGAGACCGATGCCGACCACGATGACCTCGGCAGCGAGAATCAGGAGGTCGATCTTGCGGACATCGACGAGGCCGAGCAGTGGGTGGACGTGACTGCGAAGGTGGTCGATCTGTGGGAGCCACGCAGCGACGCTATCGCACAGGTCGGTCTCCTCGGCGACGAGACCGGCACGATCAAGTTCACCAAGTGGGCCAAGTCCGATCTGCCCGAACTCTCGGAGGGGCGGGTCTACCGGCTCGGCAATGTCGTCACCGACGAGTATCAGGGTCAGTACTCGGTTAAGCTCAACCGCACCACCACCATCGACGAGATCAACCTCAACATCGAGGTCGGCGACAACAGCACCGAGGCCGAGGGAGCCCTCGTGGACATCCAGAGTGGGAGTGGCCTGATCAAGCGGTGTCCCAAGGAGGACTGCACGCGCGTTCTCCAGAACGGACGCTGCTCGGAACATGGCGAAGTTGAGGGCGAGTTCGACCTCCGCATCAAGGGCGTCATTGACGACGGCGACACCGTTCAGGAGGTCATCTTCGATCAGGAGATGACAGAGCAGGCGGCTGGGATCACGCTTGAGGAGGCCCAAGAGATGGCGATGGACGCGCTGGACACGAGCGTGGTGGCCGACGAGGTGCGCGATACCACACTTGGACGGTACTATCGCGCTCGAGGACCGGTGATGGGGCGGTACTTGCTGGTCAACGAGTTCGAACAGATCGAAGAGGCCCCCGATCCCGAGGAAATTCTCATCAAGGCGAGGTCGATTTGAGATGAGTCAGCAAAATCAGCCGATGCGGGAGGTGGCTCAGCGGGCATTCGCCCGCGAATTCAACGACGCCACCTACACGTTCCGAGAGTCCGACGACGACCGCGCCCCTGTGTACGTGCTGTTGCCGACGGGGGCGAAGGCCAACCGTGTGTTCGTGGTGGGCACGCTCACCGAAACCGAGGACGTGGGGTCAGAAGACGAGTACTGGCAGGGGCGGATCGTCGATCCCACAGGGACGTTCTTCGCGTACGCTGGCCAGTATCAGCCCGAGGCAGCAGGGATGCTCCGCGAAACCGAGCCGCCAGCCTTCGTCGCCATCGTCGGCAAACCCCGCACCTACGAAACTGATGATGGCACTGTAAACGTCTCGTTGCGACCCGAACACTTGACGATTGTCGACGAGGCTACCCGCAACCGCTGGGTGACCGAAACCGCGGAGCGTACCCTTGAGCGCATCGATCGATTCGGTGGCGAGGCGAACGAGTACGCTCAGATGGCCCGCGAGCAGTATGGCGACACAGTCGAACAGTACCGGCAGGCCGTCATTGAAGCGGTCGAGTCCCTCGACGCCGGACCAAATAACACATCGGTCGACACCGCATCCACGTTGTCGGACTCGGACGAAGCCACCCCAGACGCCGAGTCAGATCCGACGACATCGACGGCAGATACATCGACCGCCGGCGATCACGCCCCGACAGAACAGGACGCATCCGCGGACCCAGATGAGAACCTCGATGACTTCGACGTCGACGAGTTCGACTCCGAGACCTGAGTGGTTTGTGACTACTCCGAGTTGTCCTCGCGCTCGGTGATGTAGAGCGTGCCCTCGACCTCGTACAGGTAGCCGCGGTTCAACAACTTCGTGAGTACGTAGTCAGCGTCTTCAGCGGTGAAGCCGTTATCACACAGGCGGTCGTGGGCCTCCTCGGCCGAGATACCCTCCGATGGAGCGATCGTGTCGAGCAGCGTCTCGTAGACATCCTCAGCGAGCGAGCCGAGCGGTCGGTCGTCCCTATCGTACATTCGTGAGAGTGAACGTTCCCAGACGATCAGCAGTTATCGGTGGAGAAGCATCAATGTCGTGGGGATAGTTTCCACTGGGACACGTCCAGCTGATGAGGGTGTCTCGCTCGTGGATTGCTCTCCGCGTCGTCTTTGGCACAGGTATCAGGCTAACTGCGGGGTCTGTAAGAGGTAGCCTAATGAGTCGCCCCCACAGGTTTGCTTGACCATCAGCATTTATGCTCCTTCCTGTATGAACACTCGCTAGCTGGACGTATGGAATACGCACCGTTTCACGAGCAGTTTCCCGAGATAGCGAAACAAGAAACGCGGTCACTCACGGTGACTCGTGATACAGACATCCCGGCAGGGACCTATCTGTTGTTGGAGCTCTATTGTACGGATCCGGAGTGTGACTGTCGGCGGGTCTTCTTGAATGTCGTTTCCGCGGAGGAGAGCGAAAGTCTTGCATTCATCGCATATGGGTGGGAGGATCGAGAATACTACGAGGACTGGTTTGGGATCGACATGCCAGAATGGATTGATGATTTGAAGGGGCCGGCGTTGAATGCGGCCAGTCCCCAATCAGAATATGCTCCGGGGCTGTTGAAGATTGTCGAAGAACAGATGCTGACCGATGATGCGTACATCGAGCGCCTACAGAATCACTATCACATGTTCAAGGAAGCGATCAGGGACAATCAATA
>OBKM01000871.1_pt1 | contig 13683 bp, 15 predicted proteins | sample 1519691 | NCBI WGS metagenome assembly OBKM01 (sample SAMEA37050418, study PRJEB22526) | metagenome | biome: saline pan; feature: lake; material: water | place: Egypt | collected 2015 | depth 0.5 m
AACCCCTCCTCGATGTTCACGTCGTCGCCGATGTCGAGGTCGCCGGAGACCATCAGTCGACCCGTGACGGTGACGCGTTCGCCGAGGTAGGCGTCCTCGCCGACGAGCACGTTGCCGTCGACGGTACACCACGTGTCGAGCCGACAGTCGCCGTCGGCCTCGATGTCGTCGTCCACCTCGACGCGCTCGCCGATCGCGACGTTGCGGCCGCGGAGCCCGAACTCGACCGTCGACTGACCGCCGACGAGCACGTCGCCGTCGACGACGACGTCGTGCTCCTCGACGGTGGTTCCCGAAGGAACCGCGAGTTCGTCTATCGGACTGCCGCCGCGTACTGGCACACCCGGTAGCAGTCACCCGGGAAATATAAACGACAGGGGGCGTCAGACGCACGTCGGACGCGCAGACACCCCCGTCGCTCACCCGGTGTGTGGAGCCGTGTCGCAGCACGCGGCGGTCACCGCCTTTTTCACTGACCTCCCGAAAGCCGTAGTATGGGATTCGGATCGTACGACGAAAGCGAGCAGGGGGGACAGGAGGTTGACACCGACGACGAGGACGCCGTGAACGTCCACGAGCACGAACACGACGGCGACGTCTCCGTCGAGGGCGGCGACGACACCGACGAACTCGTCGGCCGCCTCGCCGCGATGAAGGACGACGACGACGAGTAACTCGATATCGGACCGACCGACGACGGAGACGCTCGTGTCACGCTGTTTTTATCAGTCCACTGGCTACGTGGCCGTATGAGCACTGAGTTGACGTTCAACGAGGACGGTGTCGACGTCGTGTATCAGGGCACCGAGTTCGAACTCGAAAAGGACCTGATCGAGGAGGCCACGGGAAAGGGGTACCGAGACGTGACCGACCACGAAGTCCTCCAGATCGTCGCCGAGGAGCCCGAACTCGACGGCGAACCGGTCCGCATCGGCGACGTGTTGTAGTCAGTCGTCCAGATTCGCTGCTCCGTTACGATTCTCGGCGAGTACCACACGTACGATCGGATCCGCTCAGTACAGAGAACCCACCTATCGGCGGGGGCGACGATCGTACCGACATCTGCCAATAACACCGTGCGAGATACAGAGGTCCTACTCAGCACGTCCACTCGTTTTCTTCCATACGCCGGTGGTCGAATCATCTGCTCACTGAGCGTGCGACTCGGCACACGAGTGGCATCCGTTACGATGTCGGACGAGTAAACAGACTGGTCAAATGAGTGACTTGAGTCAGGGATTTGAGAGTTAATTTAATGGCTTTTAATCTACAGTCGAATTGACGTACATGAGTGCGAAGTGTGCTTCCTGTGGTGCAACAATCGATGAACACACAGTTGTCTGCTCAGAGTGTGGTAATAACCCACGCCGTGATATAGCACACATATTGGCGACAGTAGCAATGGTTTCAGGTCTTGCAAGTTTACTCTTGCCTCCGCTCGGAATCATTGCTCTCCTTCAGTTGTTGGTGATTGTGATTTTCTGGGTAACAGCACCATGGACTCTCCCAGCACAAAGATATGATATCCAGTTCGGCCTTCTGAACGAGCCATCAGGAGAAAGCAAAACGACCAGCAAGTGACCTGTATCGGCCGGTCTTCTTCGACCGATATTTGATCAGACCGTCGTGTAAGATACGCGCTCTACATCTCGCACGCCTCGCTCGACCTATCCAGAAACTGGTAGACGATGCGTGCAGTGGTTCCGTGCAGCACATCGATCCACCATCATGGCAAAATATTTGTGAAAATGAACCAACCACTCCAGTATGAAGAGACGGGAATATCTCGCTGTATCCGGAACCGTACTCGGGGCTCTGTCTGCGGGCTGTTTCCGAAACGATTCCGGTGAGAGCACTACCGGAGGAGGCAGTAGTAATGACGAAACTGACTGCGATCCGATCCGCACCCTTGAGGTATATCCTGCGATAGTGGTTCCTGATGGTGAACCACGACTGGATGCGGGGGAAGCGGGACTTCTCGAGGTGGACCTGATTGAACGGGTGCTCGAGCAGGCATATCAGGAGGACAGCGACGAGTTACGGGAACGAATTGATTCGTCGGAACAGGACGATCCTGACTCACGACTGGCTGAGATGAGAGTGCCACCTGCCGAAGCAGATGCAGTCCAGGACCGGCTTGGCGGTTTGACCTACGTAAACTATCGTGATCGAGATTACGCACTAATTCACGTTATAACTGTTTGCTAGCCCTCGTGATCATGTAAGACTCGCGCCCTCTATCATTCATATTATTTTAAATACCATTCGTCTTTATCATTCCCCCACCGCTCAGTTTGTAGGGTGATTCTCACGGCTGATTCCTCGCAGACTGGTTGGACCAAATGATGGTGGATTGCTGTACTCGTTCTTTATATTCAGCACGACGCGAGATATCTATCACCGCTTGAGGAGTTCAACAGAGCTTGGGGTTTATATCCGAAACAGGGGATCGCAACGGGTCAGCGCGTTCCACCCGCCCGTCCCGAAAGCGCAACGCCGATACCGTGCCGATGAGAAACGTGGTCCATGTACGAGGCGGTCCACGCACACCCGGACGGCGAGACCACCGTCGCGCGTCACGCGGCAACCGCGGCACGATACGGGTACGACGGGGTAGTCGTCCGCACGGGGACGAGCGCGGATCCCGCCACCTACTCCGACATCGCCGAGGAGTACGGGATCGACGTGGTCGACGCGGTCGAGATCGATGCCGGCGATCGGACGGCCGCGTCCGGCGCGGTCGGTTCTCGCCGCCCCGATCACACGCTCGTCTGTGTCGTCGGGGGCGACGACGGGCTGAACCGGTACGCGGTCGAGGAACCCCGCGTCGACGTGCTCGTCCGGCCGAACGGCGACTCCGGCGGGTTCAACCACGTTCTCGCGAAGGCCGCCCGCGACAACGGCGTCCACGTGGAGTTCGACTTCGGGCCGGTGTTGCGCGCGACCGGCGGCAAGCGGGTGCGGGCGCTTTCGGACCTACGGAAGCTCCGCGAGATCGTGACCTACTACGACGCCCCCCACGTCGTCAGTGCGAACGCAACCTCCCATCTCGAACTCCGAGCACCTCGCGAGCTGGTCGCCGTCGCCGAGCGCGCCGGCTTCGACCCCGAATGGGTTCGCGACGGGCTCCGTGCGTGGCGGGAGATCGCGGAGCGGAACCGGGAGCGACGCTCCGGGGCCTTCATAGAGCCGGGGGTCCGACGTGGGAGACATGAAGAAACCGGTCGATGAACACGCCGAGCGGTTCTCGGAGAAGGCGGCGGAGTACGACGACTCCAAGAGCGACGAATATCACGCCTGTGCCGACCTCGTCGTCTCCTATGCCGATCCGGGGCCCGAGGACACCGTCGCGGACTTCGGTGCCGGCACCGGGGCAATAGCCCTCGCGCTCGCGCCGGACGCGAGACGAGTGCTCGCCCGCGACATCAGCGAGGGGATGATGGAGCAGGGCCGACGCAAGGCGTCCGAAGCACGGATCACGAACGTCGAGTTCGCGTACGGCGAGTTCCGCGAGCCGAACCTCGGCGACGTCGACGTCGACATCGTCACCTCGAACTTCGCGCTCCACCACCTCGCGGACGACGAGAAGCGCGAGGCGATCCGCGTGATGGCGGAGACGGGGGCCCGCCGGATCGTCCTCGGCGACGTAACCTTCTTCGGCGAGCCGAACCCCGAGGAGCCGTTCTACAGCCCCGAGGTCGACGACCCGGCGACGGTCGGCACGCTCGTCGAGGCGTTCACCGACGTCGGCTTCGCGGTGACGGTCGCGGAGCGCGTCCACGACCAGGTCGGCGTCCTCGTCGCCGAACGGATCGGCTCGGGCGACGAGGTTCCGGGGGCGGAATGACGGCGGCGCGCGCGCCAGCGACCGGCACGCCGGTGTTCGGTCCGTGAAACACCTCCCGAAACACCTCCGACCGCGATGGCGATACGTCGCTGTCGGGTTGGAGGCGTGGCCCGACGCCGACGTCGACCGTCGGGGGTTCCAGCGCGCGCTGTGGTACGGTGCGGGCAACCTCCTCGGCGACACGGGGAGCGCGGACGCCGGGTTGAAGTTGCTCTCCTTCTCCTTCTCGGACGGGGAAGGCGAAGCCGTCGTTCGGGTCCGGCACGGACACCTCGACGACGCGCGCGCAGCCATCGCGTGCGTGAGCGAGGTCGACGACGATCCCGTCGGGATCCGGGTACGCGGGGTTTCGGGGACGGTGCGTGCCTGTGAAGAAAGATATATGGGTCGCGCGGCCGGCAGTTCGACACAGCGAGACGTCGCGTTCGAGGATGCCGATCAGACCGCCGTCGTGCGCGGAGACGTGTACGACGTTCGGGCCGGGTCGGGGTACGTCGGCGCGGCGGCGTTCGACATCGAGTGATATCATGCAGGGCCAATCCCAACAACAGGCGTACGACCGAGGAATCACCATCTTCTCTCCCGACGGCAGGCTCTACCAGGTCGAGTACGCCCGGGAGGCAGTGAAACGGGGGACCGCGAGCGTCGGCATCCGCGCCGAGGACGGCGTCGTCCTCGCCGCGGACAAGCGGGCTCGCTCCCCGCTGATGGAGCCGGCGAGCATCGAGAAGCTCCACAAGGCCGACGACCACGTCGGCGTCGCGAGCGCGGGCCACGTCGCGGACGCCCGCCAGCTCATCGACTTCGCGCGCCAGCAGGCGCAGGTGAACCGCCTCCGCTACGGCGAGGCGATCGGCATCGAGAACCTGACGAAGACGATCACCGACCACATCCAGCAGTACACCCAGATCGGCGGGGCGCGCCCCTTCGGCGTCGCGCTCATCGTCGGCGGGATCGAGGACGGCGAGCCACGCCTGTTCGAGACGGATCCCTCCGGCACGCCCTACGAGTGGCAGGCGCTCTCGATCGGCTCCGACCGGAGCGACCTCCGCGACTACCTCGAAGACGAGTACGAGGCGGGACTCTCCACCGATGAGGCGGTCGGCCTCGCGCTCGATACCCTCGCCGAGTCGAACGACGGCGAGCTGACGCCCGAGGGAGTCGGCGTCGCCACGATCACGGTGGACGACGAACGGTACACCGAGCGGACGGACGAGCAGCTCGAAACCGTCCTCGCGGAGCGCGACCTGCTTCCGACCGAGGACGACGAGAACGGCGACGACGAGACCGAGGAGTAACGCGACCCGTCCCCCGTCACGCTCCTGCTCGTTCCACACGGCGGCGACGACCGCGCACACCGTATCCTCTTCTCCCGGCCGAACGGCTCGCTCCACACCACCACCTTATAATCCCTCGCGGAGACAACCATCCCGATAATGTTGGAGGGCGTCAACGTCGCGCTCGGCGTGTCGGGCAGCATCGCGGCGGTGAAGGTCGTCGAACTCGCCCACGAACTGCGCCGGCAGGGCGCGAGCGTGCGCGCGGTCATGACACCCGCCGCGACGAACATCGTACACCCGTGGGCGGTCGACTTCGCCACCGACGAGCCCGTCGTCACGGAGATCACCGGTGACGTCGAACACGTCGAACTCTGTGGCCGGGAGGGGTGGGCCGACGTGCTGCTTCTCGCGCCAGCGACCGCGAACACCGCGGGAAAGATCGCCGCGGCGGTCGACGACACGCCCGTGACGACCTGCGCGACGACCGCGCTTGGAGCGGGGGTTCCGGTCGTGATGGCACCGGCGATGCACGAGCCGATGTACGACCACCCGGGCGTGCTCGACGCGCTCGACACGATCTCGGCGTGGGGCGTGACGTTTGCGGATCCCCGCGTCGAGGAGGGAAAAGCGAAGATCGCGGCGGAGCCGGCGATCGTCACTGAGGTCGCCCGTGCGACGACGCCGGACACGCTTGCCGGGGTCCACGTCGTCGTCACCGCGGGGGCCACGAAAGAGCGGATCGATCCGATCCGGATCCTGACGAACCGGGCGTCCGGCAAGACGGGACGGGCGGTCGCTCGCGCCTGCTACGTCCGTGGTGCGGACGTGACGCTCGTTCACGACGGCGACGAGGTTCCGTACGCCGACGTGATCGCCGTCGAGACCGCCGACGAGATGATCGAGGCCTGCCGCGAGGCGGCGGTGACCGCGGACGCGTTGGTGTCGGCGGCGGCCATCTCGGATTTCACCGCCGACGCGGTCGACGAGAAGATCCGGTCGGGCTCCCCGCTGTCGGTCGACCTACGGCCGACGCCGAAACTGCTCGATTCGGTCCGGGAGGCGCACCCGAAGCTCCCGCTCGTCGGGTTCAAAGCCGAGACCGCGGGTGACGACGCTGCGATGATCGCCGAGGCGGAGCGGATCCGCGACCGCGTCGACCTCGCGTTCGTCGTCGCCAACGACGCGAGCGTGATGGGCGGAGAGCACACGCGGGTCCTGCTCGTGGGGTCGCCCGGCACCGATCCCGAGGAGGCAGCAGGCACGAAGGACGCCGTCGCCGGACGGATCGCCGACCGGCTGGGCGGGATCCTCGAAACGATCGATTGATCATCGACACGCCGGTGTCGGACAGGGTTTCGTGGGCACGGGAGCCGGCAGCGTCGATACGGATACAAACTGTTTTGAGTCGGTAGAATCACCCGTCGGGTAGACATCACCATGTGTATTCAGACGGCCATTACCGACACCGCGGGAGGTGACACGGGTGGCTGACGACGACACACCGCCCCCCGAGCGCGGATCGGTCGTCGTTCCCGTCGAGTCGACGTCGACCCTCCGAACCACGGTTACACACCTCATCGAATCGGCTGCGGCCGGCGAGTTCGACTCGATCCACTTCGTCGTCCTCGCCTCGTGGCGACGGGACGATCCCGAGACGGCGGCACGGAACGCCGACGCCGAACGCCTTCTCGACCGGGTGTCCGCGTGGGCTGCCGCCGACCTCGACGACGCCGAGGTCGAAGGCGTCGATATCGTCACCGCGATCGTCGGTGCCGACGAGTACCTGTTCGGCCCCGGCGATTACGCCCGCGAAATCGTCACGTACGCCGACGATCACGGAATACACTCCGTCGTTTTGGATCCGGAGTACACGCCGGTCGGGAACACGACGCTGCTCCAGCCGTTAGCGTTCGAACTGTCGAACACCGACCTCGTCGTTCGGGAAGCACCCGTGTCCCGCCCGACGCGCCGTGAACGACTACGTAAGGAGGCGACCGGCAAGCGGTTCGCCGCGCTGTTCGGTGCCTCGTTTGCGTTCTACCTACTCCTCGGCGATCCGCTCTACTGGTTTGACTGGCTGACCGGCGTCGCGAGCGCGGCGATCGTCGCGATCACCCTCTCGCGGGTTAGCATCGACACCGAGCCGTCGTTCCCTCGGACCCCGATGCGGATCCTTCGGGGGCTGGTCTACGTTCCCGTGCTGCTGTTCGAGATACTCAAATCGAATCTCGTCGTCGCACGGGTGATACTTGACCCCCGGCTCCCGATCGACCCGACGTTGAACCGGGTGCGGGTGCTCGTCGGCAGCGGCCTCCCGCTGATGACGCTCGCGAACTCGATCACGTTGACCCCCGGAACGCTGACCGTCCGTGCGCGTGACGGGGACCTCTACGTCCAGTCGCTCATCCCGTGGGCGCGGGACGGACTGTTCGACGGCTCTCTGGAGCGGTGGACCCGCTTCATCTATTACGGTCGTGAGGCCGCGCGGCTTCCGACCCCGCGCGAGCGCGACGACGTCGCGGTCTTTCAGGGCCCGGACGCGACCGAGGAACTCCCCCTCGCTCGTGCGGACGGCGGCGACGAAAGCGATCGCCGACACACCGATACAGGCGCGGCGCGCGACGCACCCGCCGGAAGCGACGCACCCGCCGGAAGCGACGCTGACGAGACGACGGAGGTGACGGACGAATGAGTTTCGTCGAAACGACGGTCGTCGCCGGCTACACCGTGAGCGACTTCTTGCTCGCGGCCGCGGCCGGCTTCGTCGTTCTCGCCATCGGCATGCTCTACCGGGCGGTGAAGGGGCCGACGATGCAGGACCGCGTGCTCGCGGTGAACGTGCTCGGCACCAACACCGTCGTCATCCTCGCGATGTTGGGGGCGGCGCTCTCGGAGCCGACGTTCCTCGACATCGCGCTGATCTACGCGCTGTTGAACTTCCTGATGGCGGTCGCCATCTCGAAGTTCACGGTCGAGCGAGGTGGTGTCCTGTGATCGAGACGCTCGAACCGGCGCGAATCGTGCTCGTCGTTTTGTTCGTCCTTATCGGGCTGTTCTTCACGTTCGTCTCGATGACGGGTGTGATCCGCCTGCCAGACATCTACTCGCGGGCACACACTGCCTCTCAGGCCGACACGCTCGGCGCGGGGTTCGCGCTCGCCGCTGTCGCGCTCGTGATCGGCTGGGAGGGTGCGGGATTCAAGTCCGTGATCCTGTTGTTTTTCATCTTCGTGACGAACCCGACGGCGGCGCACGCGATCGCTCGGGCCGCCTTCGAGGAGGGAATCGTGCCGTGGACGGAGGGTGACGAGCGCCGATGAGTGGATTCGACCTCGTCGCCGCCGGCTCCGTACCCCAGCCTGTGATCGCACAGGTCACCGCCATCGAGGCGAGCCTGTTCGTCTTCGTCGTCCTCACGGCGATCGTTACGGCACTCGCACGTGACGTGCTCGCCGCAGTCATCGTCTTCGGGGCCTACAGCCTCGGGATGGCGGCGCTGTACACGTTCTACCGCGCGCCCGACGTGGCGATGACGGAGGCAGCCATCTCGGCCGGCGTGACGACGATTCTGTTGCTTCTCACCCTCGCGAAGACGACGCGGATCGACCACGAAATCGCCTTCGAGTCGGTGAACCTCCCGGCAGCCGGTGCGGCTGGCTTGTTGTTCGTCGGCCTCCTCTTGACGACGGCAGAGATCCCCGCCGTCGGCGACCCAGACGCACCCGCGTGGAGCAACGTCGACGTGACGCAGTGGTACATCGCCGAGACGTACGCGGAGACCGGCGTCGAGAACGCCGTGATGGCCGTGCTCGCGGCGTTCCGCGGGTTCGACACCTTCGGCGAGGCGGTCGTCGTCTTCGCGGCCGGGATCGCCGTTCTCGTCGTGTTACGGCGGGAGGTGTTCGCATGAGCGATCGATCGGGAGGCTCGGACAGCCTCGACGACGGCACCAGTGAGGGTGTCGATGGCTCCAGCGACGACGGAGCCGCTCCCGACGCCCCGTCCCGAACCGGTCGGCTCGACTCCGAGGTGAGACAGGGGTCGCCGTACACGGAGAGTCAGGTGATCATGCCGACGGTGAAGGTCGTCGCCCCGTTCGCGTTCACATACGGCCTGTTTGTCACCTTCCACGGCGGCGGGTCGCCGGGCGGCGGCTTCCAGGGCGGCGCGATCATGGCGGCGGTCGTGTTCATGATCGCCTTCGCGTTCGGCATCGAGGCGACTCGCGAGTGGCTCGCGAACACGGTCGTCGTCGGCCTCGCGGTCGGCGGGACGCTCGTGTTCGCGGGCATCGGTGTCGTGACGATGACACGGGGCGGGGCGTTCCTTCAGTACGAACTGCTCCCAGTCCCGCTTTCGCGGATCAACCGAGTGACGTACGGAATGGAGGCGGTGGAGATCCTCGGTATCGCCTCGATCGTAAGCGGCGTGCTCATGGGGCTGTTCTTCCTCCTCGCGCGCGGCTTCGCCTCCGAGGACGATACAGCCGCGATCAGCGACTCGACCGCCCGAACCGATGGGGGTGACGAGCGATGACCGTGCCGTCCGTCCTCTCAGTCGCGCCGGTCGTCGGAGCGTCGGGAGTGCTCGACGTGTTGGCCACTCGCCACGCGTACGTGGTGTTCGCGTTGCTGTTGTGTATCGGACTCTATATGATGATCGCGAATCCGAACCTGATCAAGAAGCTTATCGGCCTCAACCTGTTCCAGACGGCGATATTCCTGCTGTTCGTCGTCTCCGCGTACGTCGAAGGCGGCGCGATCCCGATCATTCCCGCGGGGACCGAGCAGGGCGCGGCCTACGCCAGTCCACTCCCACACGTTATCGTGCTTACCGCCATCGTCGTCGGCGTGAGCCTCACCGCGGTCGGGCTCGCGCTCTGTATCCGGATCTACGACGAGTACGGGACGCTTCGGGCCGACACCCTCCGAGACCTGATGCGCGAGGAGGGGTCGCTCCCCGCCGAGACCGGGCGAGAGCCGGACGCTGCGGGTGTCGCGCGCTCCGACGGAGGTGAGACGAATGAGTGAGCCGCTCCCGCTGATCGAGCTGCTCCTTCCGTTGGCGGTCGTCGTCCCCATCGTGGCGGCGACGCTTCCGCTGGCGCTCGGGCTCCGATACGACGATGTCGGCTGGTCGGTCGCCGCGGTCACGAGCGTCGGACTCGTCGGGATCGCGGGCGCGGTCGCGGCCGAGGTGTACACGGCGGGGCGGTTCGCCCACGAGCTCGGCGGCTACCAGCCCCCCGTCGGGATCGAACTCGTCGCCGACGAGCTCTCCGCGGCGGTGCTCGTCCTGATCGCCGTCGTTGCCGCGGCGACGCTCGCCTTCTCCCGGGTCGCCGGCCCGCGAGGAAACGCGTTCTACAGCGGGTACCTCCTGTTGACCGGGGGACTCTCGGGCGTGGTGCTCACCGGTGACCTGTTCAACCTGTTCGTCTTCTTGGAGATCGTCGGGCTCACGACGTACGCCCTCATCGCCGCCGACCGGTCGGGTGCGAGCGCGTACGCCTCCCTGAAGTACCTGATGTTGGGAACCGTCGGCGCGTCGCTGTACCTCGTCGGCGTCGGATACGTCTTCCTCGCAACGGGGTCGCTGAACATGCTCGACCTCCAGACGCAGATCGTTGAACAGGCCTCCTATACGGATCCGCTGATACAGGCCGGGTTCGCCTTCATCGTGGCCGGCTTCGCGTTGAAGATCGCCCTGTTCCCGGTCCACACTTGGCAGCCGGACGCCTACCAGCGCGCGCCGGACTCGGTGACGGTATTCGTCGCCGCGCTGGTGTCGACGGCGGGTGCGTACGCGCTGATCCGCGTGACCTACACCGTGTTCACCGTCGACTTCCTGCTCGCAAACGACGCGATAACGACGGTGCTGCTCGTCGTCTCCGGCGTCTCGATCCTCGCGGGCTCCGTGCTCGCAGCGATGCAGTCGGATCTCAAGCGGATGTTCGCGTACTCCTCGGTCGCGCAGTTCGGCATGATCGCCGCCGCGGTCGCGCTCGCCAACGAGTGGGCGCTGCTCGGCGGGATCGTCCACCTACTCGGTCACGGGCTGTTGAAGTTCGGGCTGTTCCTCGCTGCTGGACTGCTCGCGCTCGGGTACGGGGCGCGACGCGTCGAGGACCTCGCAAGTCTCGCTCGCCGCGCGCCGTACACCGCAGGGTCGCTCGCGGTGCTCGGGCTCGCCCTGGTCGGCATCCCGCCCTCGATCGGCTTCCTCGGCAAGTGGTACATCGCCTTCGGAGCCGTACAGGAGACCGGTGCCGGCGGCGGTGCGGTCGGGATCTGGATCGCGGCCGTGATATTCATCAGCACGCTGTTCACGCTCGCGTACGTCGCCCGGCTGATAGAACAGCTGTACTTCGCCGGGGTCGGTCTTGACGACGGACACGGCGAGGTCGGTACCGGCACCCACGACACAGGAGGTGCCGCTGACGGACACGACGACGGGGTCGCCGCCGACGGCGGCCATCCGGAGTCGGATGCCGCCGAAGCGACCAGCTCGGGATCGGCCGCCGAGCCGGTCGAGCCGGAGCCCGGCGCACCGACGACCCTCGGCGTCCCGGATCGCGTCCCTACGGGGGCGTTCCTCGTCCTTCTTTTCGCTACCATAGTTGCCGTCGCGCTCGGGTTCGCGGGGGCGACGTTCGCGGACCTGTTCGACCCGTTCCTCAGTGAGGTGTTCGCATGACTGACGTTCCACTAGCCGACCTACGACCGTTGCTCGCAGTCCTCGTCTCGTTCGTCGCGACCGCGTTCATCGTCGCGTCGTACCGCTCGCCGAACGTTCGCGAGGGGTGGACCCTCCTCGCGGCACTCGTCAAGTTCGGGATCGTCGCCTCGATGTTGCCCGGCGTGCTCGACGGCAACGTGTACGAGACGTCGATCGCGACGTTCCTGCCCGGGATCGAGTTCGCGTTGCGCGCGGACGCGCTCGGGATGCTGTTCGCGTTCCTCGCCAGCGGGCTGTGGATCGTCACCTCGTTTTACAGCATCGGCTACATGCGCGGGAACGACGAGATCAACCAGACCCGGTACTTCGCCGCGTTCGCCGTGTCGCTGTCGGCGACGATGGGGATCGCCTTCGCGGGCAACCTCGTGACGATCTTCGTCTTCTACGAGCTGTTGTCGATCGCGACGTACCCGCTCGTCGCCCACGACGAGACGGACGAAGCCCGGTCGGCGGGTCGGAAGTACCTCGCGTACACGATGTTCGGCGGCGGCGTGCTCGTACTCGCCGGCACCGTGATGGTGTACTGGCTCGCCGGGACGGTCGCGTTCACTCCCGGGGGGATCCAAGAACTCGCGAACGCCGACCCCGGGCTGGCGATGGTCGCCTTCTTCCTCCTCGCCATCGGGTTCGGCGTCAAAGCCGGGATCATGCCGCTTCACCAGTGGCTCCCCGAGGCGATGGTCGCGCCGACGCCCGTCTCCGGACTGCTTCACGCAGTGGCGGTCGTGAAATCCGGTGCGTTCGGCGTCTCCAGAGTCATCCTCGACGTGTTCGGACCCGAACTTGTCTTCTCGCTGTCGCTCCCGTTCGGCTTTACCGCCGGACTCGTCCTGTCGACAATCGGCGCGATCACGCTCACTGCGGCCTCGCTCATCGCTCTCCGGAAAGACCACCTGAAACAGCGGCTCGCCTACTCGACGGTGAGCCAGCTGAGCTACATCATCCTCGGGCTCGGGCTGTTCGGCTGGTACGGGCTGATCGGCGCGCTGCTTCATATCCCGGCACACGCGTTCATGAAGCTCACGCTGTTCTTCTGTGCGGGGTGTATCCACGTCGAGACGCATACGGACTACATCTCGAAGATGGCCGGTATCGGTAAGCGGATGCCAGTGGTGATGGGCGCGTTCACGGTTGCGGCGCTCGGAATGGCAGGGATTCCGCTGCTCGCCGGATTTGTCAGCAAGTACTACATGCTGATCGGCGGGATCCAGATGGGTGCGGAGCTGACGCCTGTCGCCTACTACCTCGTGGGTGCGCTGCTGCTGTCGGGCGTGCTCAACGTGGCGTACTTCTGGCCGGTCATCTACACCGCTTTCTTCGAGTCCGAGGACGCTCACGACGCGAAACCGCTCGTCGACTTCAAAATGGGCGGTGAGTCGCGCTCGACGCTCCCCGCTACGGATGGGGGCCGTCCCCCCGAGGACGACGACGATTACGTCGCTGGCGAGTCAGTCTCCGACGGACCAACTGACGACGAATCTATCGAGGAAGTCGTCGAGAACGCGGAGAACGGCGAGAACGGCGAGAACGGCGACACCGACGCGGTGCGAACCGGATCGGACGTCCCCGACGCCGAAAACGACGAATCGGAGGACGACGCCGAATCGCTTGACGACCTCCCGACAGACGAGGAGGGCGTGGTTCGGCCGGACTTCGACACGAGCGATCGAGACTTCTCCGAGACCGCGGAACGCGTCGACACCGGCGACTACGCGGTCGACCAGCGTCCGTCCGATGTCGACGTTCCGTTCGGCGTCGGTCGTGATGACCGCACTCACGACGATGACCGCACTCACGACGATGACCGCGCTCACGATG
>OBKM01000872.1_pt1 | contig 13681 bp, 11 predicted proteins | sample 1519691 | NCBI WGS metagenome assembly OBKM01 (sample SAMEA37050418, study PRJEB22526) | metagenome | biome: saline pan; feature: lake; material: water | place: Egypt | collected 2015 | depth 0.5 m
GCGGGTACGTCGAGATGTACGGCGGCACGCCGAAGTGCGCCGGCTCGTCGACGTAGCCGTCGACGATGGTGACGGAGAGGTCGGCCGGGTCCGGCGGCAGCGAGCCCCGGCCCGACGCGGGCGATTCGGTCATGTTACCCCACTGTAGTCGGCCGAGACGGGAAAAGCGTGCGGAACGGCGGAGGCGCCGGCCGTCTCGCACCGCGCGGCGATCGATCAGCAGCGAGGTTCAGGCGTGGACGACGGCGCGCAGGCGCGGCGCCTCAGGCGAAGATGTACCCCTCGCGAGCCACCGCCTCGGGGTCGGCGTCGGCGTCGGTCTCGAAGCCGGCAACCAGGGCGCCGTATGCACCGACACAGGCGGCGACGGCGTCGAGCGCGTCCCCGTTCGAGTCGGCGACGAGGGTCTCGACGGTCTCGTCGGCCGACCGATACGAGACGGCTCCACCCGCCGGCGCCACGGATCCGTCCGTCAGCCCCGCAGCGTTCCGTCGTCGGCGCGTCCGCTCCGCTTCGCCCGACCCTTTATACCCCGTCCGGCACAGCCCCAGTCGGTCGAACACCGCTGCCGGGTACGTCTCGACGACGGTCGGCCCGTTCGGGACGGCGTCGCGCCCCGCGTCCATCGGCATGATTCGGGCGTCGTCGGCGATCGGGGCGAGTACCTCGCGCATCCCGTAGAAGGCGATGGTGTCCGCGATGAAGCCGTAGGGCGACCGCGCGCCGACGGCGGCGTCGGTCTCGCGTTTGGCGTAGGTCCCCTCACCGTGCGCCTCGGTCAGTTCGACGCATCGCTGCGCGAACGCGCGGACCGGGCCCTCGGCGTCACCGACGTCGCCGTCGACGAACCCATCCGGAAACTCGCTTATAAGTGACCGCCACGAGTCGTGGCCGGCGTCCCGGACGATGAACGCCGGGAGTCCGAACGGGACGTCCAACCCGACGACCGCCTCGTCGCTGCGGTCACGGATCCACGCCGCGAGCGCCGGGAGTGCGGTCTCTCGGTCGGCCGTGTCGAGACCGAGGAACTCCACGAGCGGATCGACGCCGTCGATCGTCAGGCCGCCGTCACCGCCGGCCGTCCCCCTCGCGACCCACGTCTTCGTCCCGGCGTCGGCGGCGGCCGCGCTGAAATCGACGCCGTACACCGAACAGGACGGACTCGAGGCCGCAGGCAGTGGCATACGTAAATATCGGTCTCCACGTCGTTTAAGCCCTCGCCGACACAACGGTATCGTATATGCCATCGACGATGGAGGTCAAATGCGAGGAAGACGACTGCGAACTCGACATGTTCGAGAACCACTACACGTACGACGTCCCCGGCGACCACGCCGTCTCGGACCTCTCGTGTCCGTACTGCGGCGGGAGCGACCTCGCCGAGATCGAGGTGTAACCCGTGAGCGACATCGTCGAGACGGGTCGGTCGGTCTTCCGGCGCGCGCTCTCCCGGATCGGTCGCGGGTGGAGCAAGATGCAGGAGCGGCGTCCCCTCTCGTACGACCTCCTCGAGAGCGACGACGCCTACCTCGTCGTCTTCGACGCCCCCGGCGTCCGGGGCGAGGACCTCGACGTGACCTTCCTCGATCGCACCATCGAGATACGGATCGACCGGTTCAAAGACTTCTACGACGGCTACGAGATGCTGTTCCCCGGCCGCGGCGTCTCGTTGTCCGGGAGCGCGGAGCTCCCCGAAGACGCGAACGTCACCCCGCAGGGCGCGAACGCGACGCTCACGCGCAACGGCACGCTCCAGGTCGAGATCCCCAAGACCGACCACGGGCGCGACGTCGAGGTCGTCGAAGAGGAGTCCGACGACGAGCGCTGAACGGCTGCGATCACTCCCCGCGGCGCCGCTTCACCGACATCCCTTCCACGATCTCGAACGCCTCGTCGCCGTCGAACCGGCCGGGATCGAACGCGTCAATCCACGGAGACGCCGCCGTTTTCGCCGCCGCCGCCGCCGTTTCCGACGATGCCGACAGCGACGCCAACACTCCTTCGGCGATGTGCTCGCCGAACGCGGGCGCCCGCATGAACCCGTGTCCCTGCCAGCCGGCGGCGACGAACAGGCGGTCGGGGGAGTCGTCGTCCGCGAACGCGTCCCCTGCCACCGGTCCGACGAGCGGGTCGCCGTCGGGCGTCGCCGTACAGAGCCCGGCCCACGCCCGCGCCACCGCCGGAGCGTGGTCCGCGCGCGTCCGGAGCGTTTCCGAAACCGACTCCACGAACCAGTCGTCGCCGTCGCGATCGTACGCGTCCGGGTCGGCTGCGACCGGCTCGGTCCCGTCGCCGGCGAGCAGACCGGTCGGGTGTGGCCGGAAGTAGACGCCCGCGGTCGCGTCGTACACCATCGGTCCGTCGTAGGCGACGCGGCTCGTCAGGGCCTGAACGCGATAGGGGACGACCGGCACGTCGATACCGGCGTCGGCGAGGATCGTGGCGGTGTGCGCCCCCGCCGCGAGGACGACCGCGTCGAACGCGCGGGTCGCGGTGCCGCCGCCGTCGAGAGAGAGGGTCGACGGATCTCCCGGCTGCAAGCCGACCTCGACGCCGGTCTCGATCGCGACGCCCTCCCGTCGCGCCCGCTCGGCCATCGCCTCGACGTAGCTCGTGGGGTCACACCAGCCCGCCCCGTCGGCGACCGCGGCGACCGCGAGGTCTCCCCCCTCGATCGGGAAGCGTTCGGCGAGTGCCGCGGGCGAGACGAGCGAGACCGCGCGACCGTGGTCGCGCATGCGGTCGACCATCTCCGGCACGGCGTCGGCCTCGGGGTCGCCGTCGCGAACCGCGATGACGTAGGGGCACGGCGAGACGTCGAACCCGGGAAGCGTGCGGTCGAACGCACGGAACCGCTCCATCGCGCGAGCCGCGAGCGCGGCGTCAACGTCCTCGGCGTAGGCGTCGTACAGGACGCCCGCGGCCCGGCCGGAGCTCTCCGCGGCGAGCCCGCCGCGGTCGTACAGCGTCACGTCGGCCCCGCGGGCAGCGAGATCCGCCGCGGCGGTAACGCCGACTGCACCGCCGCCGGCGACCGCGACCGTCGGCGCCTCCGTCTTCTCGATCGGTCCGTCGTGACTCATGGACTCGTCTCTCGCGGGCAGCGCTTAAAATGACGGTCCGGCGCGTGGCGGTGACCGAACCGCTGCCGGCGGCTACGACAGGAACTCGTCGACCCCGCGGGCCGGGTATCCGACGACGTGGTCGACCCCGGCCTCCCGGAGGTCGTCGATGCGGTCCCGGACGTGGTCGGGCGCCCCGACCAGCGCGAAGTCGCGCGCGGCCGCGGAGAGCACCTCTCGGGTCCGGCCGGTCGCGTCGGCGTCCGTGGATCGATTCTCCCCGTCCCCGGCTGCGTCGCCCCCATCCCCGGCTGCGTCGCCCCCGACTCCGTCCGGCAGCGCGCGGGCGACCGGTCGACGACGGGAGACGTAGGCGCCGAGCGCGTCGAGGACCGCGTCCTCGTCGTCGGTCAGCACGGTTGGGGCGTACACGGCGATCTCGCCGTCGAAGCCGGCCGCGCGAAGGGCTCGAACGTCGCGTTCGGTCGACCGCGAGAGCAATTCGAACTGCGTCCCGCCGGCGGCCAGCGCGACGCGTTCGACCCCTTCCGTGCCGACCCACGCGTCCGGAGCGTCGCGCCGGGCGGCCCCCAGCCGCGGGGCGACCGCCCGCGACGACTCCTCGTCGGTGAGGTACGCGCCGTGGCCCGCGACGAGCACGCGCCGAGCCGCGTCCGGAACCCGGTCGAGCAGTGAGTCGTCGCCGAGCGGGTCGAATCCGTCTGCCCGGACCGGGGTCGTGACGTACAGCGTCGTCTCGTCGGCCAGCCGGTCGAGCGTCGCCGCGTCCGGGAGGTGGTCGCGGCCCTCGTAGTCGATCGTCACCCGATCGACGGGGAGGTCGAGGCCCCGCGAGACGTCGCACTCGGTCGGCTTGAGCGCGACCGCGTCGATACCGGTCCGTGAGAGCGCGTCGCCGCCGGTCAGCATCGGCACTCCCTCCGGGATATTACGGTCGCGAGCGGGCTCGAAGCCGGGGCCCGAGTCGCGGTGGCGGCGCCGATCCGGCGGTACGCGTCGATTCGGTGAGGCGTGTCGGTACTCACGAGACGGACTTCATCACGATCGCGGAACGCGATCCATCGCCTGTGCGGCCATGACTGTCAGCCGGTAATCGCGTCCGTTTGATAAACCCGTCGCGGCCCGGCAATATTCTCGGACCAGTCGCGGCTCGGCGATACGCATCGCGGCGCGCGTCCACTCGTCTGCCCCGGACGGCGGACGACGACGGGGAATGCCCCGGACGGCGATTAGCGAGGGGGCGGTAACGCGTCCGTCCCCGCCCACGTTATGGGGCTCGCGTCCGTACGATCGGGTATGAATCAACTAGTCGACGGCGAATGGCGAACGGACACGTACGAGGCGACCGACGAGGACGGCTCGTTCCAGCGCGGCGAGACGACGTTCCGCAGCTGGATCGCGGGCAGCGACGTGCCCGAACACGTCGACGCCGAACCCGACGAGCGCTTCCAGCCGGAGGCCGGGCGATATCACCTGTACGTCTCGTACGCCTGTCCGTGGGCGCATCGGACGCTGCTCGCGCGCTCGCTGCTCGGGCTGGAAGACGCCATCGGCGTTTCGGTCGTCGACCCGTGGCGCGGCGAGGGTGGCTGGCAGTTCTCTCCCGAGAAAAACGGGTGTACCCCCGACAGGCTCCACGACAGCGACTACCTCCGCGAGCTGTACGTCGCGGCCGATCCGGACGCGACCTGTCGGGTGACCGTCCCCGTGCTGTGGGACACACAGACGGAGACCATCGTCAACAACGAGTCCCGCGAGATCCTGCGGATGCTCTCGACGGCCTTCGACGACCTCGGGAACGACGTGTCGCTTCTCCCCGGCCCCGACGACGACACGACGGTCGCGGACGTGGACCGGGTGATCACCGAGATCTACGAGCCCGTCAACAACGGTGTCTACCGCGCCGGCTTCGCGACGTCGCAGTCGGCGTACGACGAGGCGGTCGCGGAGCTGTTCTCGGCGCTGGACCACTGGAACGACCACCTCGCCGACCAACGCTACCTCGTCGGCGACTCGCTCACGGAGGCGGACATTTGTCTGTTCACGACGCTCGTTCGCTTCGATCAGGTGTACCACACGCACTTCATGTGTAACAAGAAGTTCGTCCACCAGTACGAGAGCCTCTGGGGATGCGTGCGGGACCTCTACCAGACGCCGGGCGTCGCCGAGACGGTGAAGATGGACCACATCAAAGAGCACTACTACACGACCCATCCCGACGTGACGCCGACGGGGATCATCGCGCGCGGGCCGGACCTCGACTGGGAGGCGCCACACGACCGCGAGCGGCTCGGCGGCGAGGCGCCGACGCCGGACGCGGCGGATTGAACCCCCGGCCGAGGGGTCGGCGCCGCTCCGAGACCAGTCCGACAGACGGCGACGCGCTCGGGTGACCGCGACCGGTTACGCGACGACGCGCTCCGCGGGGCGGACCGCCTCGCCGTCGCCGTCGAACACGCGAATGGCGTCCTCGTCGAACCGGATGGAGACGGTCTCGCCGACGTTCGGCTCGACGCCGGCGGCGACGCGTGCGAGGAATCCGTCGGCGACGTCGAGGTGGACGTAGTTGTCCGATCCGACCGGCTCGACCACCTCGACCGTTGCGGTCACGTCGCCGTCCCCGATGAAGACGTCCTCGGGACGGAGCCCGACCGTGTAATCACCGTCCGGGGCGATCTGATCGGCGAGCGATCCGGTCAGGACCGTCCGGAACGACCCGTTCGGGTCGCCGAGTTCGACGCCCCCGTCGACGCTCGTCGCGGTCACGTCGATGAAGTTCATGCTGGGGGAGCCGACGAAGCCGCCGACGAACTCGTTGTCGGGGTGTCGATAGATCTCTTTCGGCCGCCCGATCTGCTGGAGGACCCCGTCTTTGAGGATCGCCATCCGGTCGCCCATCGTCATCGCCTCCTCCTGATCGTGGGTGACGTACACCGCGGTGATGTCGAGCTCCTCCTGCAGGCGCTGAATCTCCGTGCGCATCTCCACGCGGAGCTTCGCGTCGAGGTTCGAGAGCGGCTCGTCGAAGAGGAAGACGTCGGGCTCGCGCACGATGGCGCGGCCGAGCGCGACTCGCTGTTTCTGTCCGCCAGAGAGCTCGTCGGGTTTGTCCTCGAGCAGCTCCGGAATCCCCATCATGTTCGCGGCCCACTCGACCTTCTCACGTCGCTCGGCTTTCCCCAAGTCGGTGGACATTCGCAGCCCGAACTCCATGTTCTCGAAGACGGTCTTGTGGGGGTACAGCGCGTAGTTCTGGAACACCATCGCGACGTCCCGCTTCCGTGCGCCCAAGTCGGTGACGTCGGCGCCGCCGATGTGGACCCGACCACCGGTCGCTCGCTCGAGGCCGGCGACCATGCGGAGTGTCGTCGACTTGCCGCAGCCGGAGGGGCCGACGACGGTGAGGAACTCGCCGTCCTCCACCGTGAGCGAGACGTCGTCGACCGCAACGATGTCACCCGCATCGAACTCCTTACGTAAGTTTTCGAGCCGTACAGTTCCCATATACCGTGTGTGGGGGCGTGCCTGTGTATAACTCTTTTCCTCATTTCTAAATATGTGACGCAATATTTCATACTACATTTCTAAATACTCAATTCAACACTCTCAATGGCCTCAAACCCGCGACGTGCGGTTCGCTTCAATTTTTGTGGAGAGAATTCATCCAGAATCTATAAAACAGTATGGTGATTAATCCGGATGAATTCACATGACACTGGATCGCCGAACGCTGTTGGGTGCATTGACGAGTGCGGGCGTCGCTGGAATGGCGGGCTGTGCCAGCGTCGAGGAAGACGATCCCGAGGACGGATCCGACGACGCGCCAGCGGCCGCGGGGGAGGCCGAGCTCTGGTACGCGCTCTCCGAGGGCGAGCTAGCCATCGTCGAAGACGCCATCGAGACGTTCAACGACGAGAGCGAATACACGGTCGTCGGCGAAGACGTCGCCGAGCTCGAAGACCAGATCACGACGTCGATCCCGGCCGGTGAGGGACCGGAGACGTTCTTCTGGGCACACGACTGGCTCGGCGACTTCGTCGAGTCGCAGTTCGTCGTCGACCGCGCAGACAGCGTCGGCATCGACCTCGACGTCTTCACCGATGCCGGCCGCAACGCCGTGGAGTTCGACGGCGGCGTGTACGGGCTCCCCGTGTCCGCAGAGACCGTCGCGCTGTTCTACAACACGGAGCTCGTCGACGAGCCGCCCGAGACGTTCGACGAGTTCGCCGACGCGATGGAGGAGTACCACGACCCCGCGAACAACCAGTTCGGGCTCTCGTACCCGCTCGATCCGTACTTTTATTCCGCATTCGCCCACGCGTTCGGCGGGTTCTACTTCGACGACGAGACGCGGAGCCTCGGGCTGACGAACGACGAGACGATCGAGGGGTTCCAGTTCGTCCTCGACGAGCTCGACCCGTACATGCCGAACGACCCGGACTACGACGCGCAGGCCGCCGTGTTCGCCGAGGGCAACGCGCCGTTCGCGATCAACGGCCCGTGGGAGTTCGGCGGCGTCGACTTCGACGTCGGCGTGACCAAGATCCCCGCCCCCGATGGTGGCACGCCGGCCCCCTACTCCGGCATTCAGGTGGCGTACTTCGCCGACGCGATCACCGAAGACTCGGACCGCGCGGCCGCCGCCCACGAGTTCACCGACTGGTACACGACGAACATCGACGTGTTGCAAACGCTGGCGGAGGAGCAGGGATTCATCCCGGTCCACGAAGACCTCGCAGGCTCCGACGACCTCCCCGAGATGGTGCAAGGGTTCTCGGCGTCGGCGGCCGACGGGACGCCGATGCCGGCCGATCAGCGGATGAATCAGGTGTGGGGCCCCGTCGAGGACGCGTTCATGAACGCGTACACGGGTGACATGGACCTCGTCCCGGCGATGGAAGAGGCCGAGGAACGGATCCGCGACAACTGGGACTAATGGGGACGGCAGAGGTTGTACAGCAGGCGCGTGATATCGAACTCCCGCGGTGGGCCGAGGATAACCTCGCGCTCGCCCTCGTACTGCCGGGGCTGTTCTTTTTCCTGTCGTTCGTCGCGATCCCGCTCGTGTACTTGATCGGGCTCTCGATGACGAACGCGGCCTTGGATAACATGTTCCGGGACGCGCCCGGGCTGTGGGGGACCGTCTTCGGTGAGGCAGAGTTCGTCGGGTTCCAAAACTACGCGAACCTGCTGACCGACAGCCAGTTCTACCGTTCGTTCGGAATCACGTGGTTGTTCGTCGCGACCAGCGTGGTCGGGAAGGTCCTCCTCGGCGTCGGGATCGCGATGGTGTTGACTCACCACTGGGTCCGCGGAAAGCGGCTGATGCGCGCCATCGTCATCCTGCCGATGGGGCTCCCCGCCATCTTCACGATCACGGTGTGGCGGGGGGTGTTCTCCTCGGCGCAGTTCGGGCTCGCGAATCAGGTGTTGGGGGCATTCGGCATCGAGCCCATCGCGTGGTTCTCCCGCCGGTGGATGACGTTCCTCTCGTACAACGTCGCAGAGATGTGGCTCGCGTATCCGTTCATGGTTATCATCACAGTGAGCGCGCTCCAGAACGTCCCGACCGAGCTGCACGAGGCGGCGAAAGTGGACGGTGCGGGGTTCCTATCCCGGTTCCGTCACGTGACGATGCCCGCGATCAAGCGACCCGTGTTGTTCGCGTCGATACTGACCGCCGCGGCGTCGTTCCAGCAGTTCCTCATCCCCTTCGTCTTCAACAGGGGCGGCCCCGCCCGGGCGAACGAGCTCATGCTGCTGTACGGATACCGGGAGGCCTTCGAGTTCCGTGCGTTCGGTGAGGGCTCCGCGATCATGCTGACCGCGGTCGCGATAATCGGCATCTTCATGATCGTCGCAGCGACGAAAGGCAAGCTCGCGGAGGGGGCACACGGATGACGCTACTCTCCTCTATCGGTCGGAAGATCCGGAGCGACGTGGAGGCGATCCCGAAGGCGATCGTCGGGTGGGCGCGCAACACCCGGTACAAGATCGACCTCTACCGGCGCGGAAAAATCGGGACACTCCAGCTGATCGCGCCGGTGATCGCGTCGATCGGCGCGTTGGTGCTCGTGTCGGCGCTGCTGTTCCCGGTGTACTGGATCGCGATGGCAGCGCTGTCCGGCGACGGCGCGTCGCTCTACTCGACGGACGGGATCACGCTGCTCCCGCCGGGGTTCGACCCGACCCTGATCGTGACCGAGGGCGACCTCTGGATGGGAATGGATCTGACGGCGTTCGTGTGGGCGCTCGGCGACGTCGTCGTCCCGAGCGTTCGAATCTCCGTCCCGTTCGTTGGAGCGAGCATCGTGACCTCGGAGATCGTGCTGTTCGAGGCCGCGAACTACGGCGTCGAGAACCCGTCGCGGTTCACGCACTACGCGTGGAACTCGCTGACCGTCGCGATTCCGACGGTGATTCTCGCGATGTCCGTCATCGTCCCGGCATCCTACGCGCTCTCGCGCAAGGAGTTCCTCATGCGGAAGAAGGTGCTGTACGGCTACATCCTGTTCACGCAGGTCGGCGGCGGACTCGGGCTCGCGATGCTGATCGCGCTGTACGCCATCTTCGTCGGTATCGGGGTGACGAACAACAAGCTCGCGCTCGCGGTGTACTACGCGGCGATGGCCGTCCCGTTCAACACGTGGCTGTTGAAGACGTTCATGGACTCCATTCCCGCCTCCTACGAGGAGGCCGCGGTGATGGACGGCGCGCCGCCGTGGCGCGTCGTCTGGGAGATCATCCTCCCGCTGTCGAAGGCGGGGCTCGCGGCGGTGTTCATCTTCGTCTTCCTCGCGGGATGGATGGAGTTCATCGTCGCGCAGACGGTGCTCCGCCCGGAGAACTACACGCTCCCGGTCGGGCTGTTCGCGCTCATACAGGAGTACACCGTTCCGTGGGCGCGGTTCTCCGCGTTCGCGTTGCTGTTCGCTGCACCGGTGATGCTCATCTACCTGTTCGCGCAGCGGTACATCGAATCCGGTCTCTCGTTCGGCGGGATGGAAGGCTGACCGCCGCGAGGGACACGGAGTTTCACGACATCGGCGGAATTTCTCGCGGTGCCCGTCGGACCGGGTCGCAACAGGGACGAGTTAAAGTGACTGCTCGCCCACAATCCGACGATGGAGCCGCCAGACATCGAACGGCTGGACGAGCAGACCGTCCAGCGCATCGCGGCCGGCGAGGTCGTCGAGCGCCCGGCGAGCGTCGTCAAGGAGCTGATCGAGAACAGCTTGGACGCCGGCGCGACGCGGGTCGCCGTCGCGGTCGAGGCCGGCGGCACGGAGGGGATCCGCGTCCGCGACGACGGCGTCGGCATCCCCGAAGACCAGTTGGAGGCGGCGGTCGCGGAGCACGCCACCTCGAAGATATCGGCGATCGACGACCTCGACCGCGGCGTCGCCACCCTCGGTTTCCGCGGCGAGGCGCTGTACACGGTCGGCGCGGTTTCCCGCCTCACCGTTCGCTCGCGGCCCGCCGGCGCCGCAGCCGGCGCGGAGATCACGGTCGACGGCGGCGACGTCGGAGCGGTGCGCCCCGCGGGCTGTCCGGAGGGGACGACCGTCGAGGTCGACGACCTCTTTTATAACACGCCCGCCCGCAAGAAGTTCCTCAAGCGAACCGCCACCGAGTTCGACCACGTGAACACCGTCGTGACCGGCTACGCGCTCGCGAACCCGGACGTCGCCGTCTCGTTGGAACACGACGGCCGGGAGACGTTCGCGACAGAAGGGAACGGTGACCTCCGGTCGGCCGTGCTCTCCGTGTACGGCCGCGAGGTCGCGGAGGCGATGGTCGACGTGGAGTGGACGCCCGCGAACTCCGACGCCGGGAGTGCGGACGCCGACGCGCCGGTCCGTCGCGTGACCGGACTGGTTTCGCACCCCGAGACGACGCGGTCGACCCGCGACTACCTCGCGACGTACGTCAACGACCGGTACGTCACTGCGAGCGCGCTGCGAGAGGCCGTCCTCGACGCGTATGGGGGTCAACTCGCCCCCGATCGCTACCCCTTCGCGGTGTTGTTCGTCGAGGTGCCCCCCGGCGACGTCGACGTGAACGTTCACCCGCGCAAGCTCGAGGTGCGGTTCGACGAGGAGCCCGCGGTGCGGGCCGCCGTCACGGACGCGGTCGAGTCGGCGCTGCTCGACCACGGACTGATCCGGTCGACCGCCCCCCGCGGCCAGTCGGCGCCCGACGAGACGGCGGTCCGACCGGAAACGCCGGGGTCTGAGGCCGTCGGCGGAGCCGGGACCGACCACGAGCGGGCCGCGCTCGCCGGACGCGACGACGATTCGTCCGACGACGGTGGGGACGACACGGCCGGGACGGCCGACGAGACGGCCGCTGAGCGGTCGGCAGGCGAACCGACAGCGCTCGACCCGGACGACGAGGACGCGTGGGCGGTCGGCGACGTGGGCGGTGCGGGTGACACGAATAGCACCGCCGACCTGAGCGACGCCACCGAACGCCCGGACGAAACCGAGTCGGACCGGGAGGGGCTCGGTGCGAGTCGACCGTCCCCACGGAGCTGGCAGTCGGAATCGACGGCGACCGTCGAGGGCGACGCGCTCGTCGAGGACGCGCCCGTCGAGGGAACGACCGGAACCGAGGCCGACGCCGGGAGGAACGCTGGTTCGATCGATCACGACGAGGGCGATGAAAGCAGTACCGACGCTCGCCCGACCGCTCGCGATTCCGATCTCGGCTCCGCCGGCGATCGGGAGTCCGCGCCGACCGGCGGCGGGTCCCGGTCGGCCCGCGCCACCGACCAGCGAACGCTCGGCGGCGAGGGGACCGCCGACGAGCGGACCTACGACTCGCTCCCCCCGCTGCGGGTGCTCGGCCAACTGCACGAGACGTACGTCGTTGCGGAGGCGCCCGACGGGCTCGTGTTGATCGACCAGCACGCCGCCGACGAGCGGGTGAACTACGAGCGGCTGCAGTCCCTCTTCGCGGACGGTGCGGACGCCCAGGCGCTCGCGGAGCCCGTGCGGATCGAGCTGACGGCGCGCGAGGCTGCGCTGTTCGACGAGTTCGTCGACGATTTGGCCGCCGCCGGCTTCCGCGCCGAGCGCGCGAGCGAACGCGAGGTCACCGTTCGGGCGGTCCCCGCGGTGTTCGACGCCGCGCTCGACCCCGGCCTCCTGCGCGACGTCCTCTCGGCGCTCGTTGGCGACGCCACCGAGGGCGACGAGCCGGTGACGGACGTCGTCGACGAGCTGCTCGCGGATCTGGCCTGTTACCCGTCGGTAACCGGGAACACCTCGCTCACCGAGGGGCGGGTCGTCGACCTGCTCGACCGGCTGGACGACTGCGAGAACCCGTACGCCTGCCCGCACGGGCGACCGGTCGTGATCCGACTCGACCGCGACGAGATCGGCTCGCGGTTCGAACGCGACTATCCCGGCCACGCGGGACGCCGGGCGGAGTGACTGACTGAAGCCGGGTGGAGTGACTGACCGAACCCAGGCGGCCCGCAGACGCCGACCCTCGGTGGCTCCCTGAGAGCGAGGATTCTCGTACCACGACCCTCACGGCGACGGTGCGGATTGGAGCGGCTCCGTCCGCGACAGCCCCACGAGTCTGAAATTATTATCATTGATATGCTCGGGAGGCCGTTTAACACGGTGGTCTCCGAACCACAGATATGCCGATTGCAGCGGTAAAAGGCAGCTACGGGGCAAAGCTGGGAGCCGGGTACATCGCCACAGGGGGGTTCATCGTCGTCGTCGGCGTGGTCACGAACGACGTGAACGCGACGATCGTGGCGGCCGTAGCCGGACTGCTCACGCTCGGTTCGATCAACGCGGCCGAGACGATAGCCAGCGTCACCGAGATCGGTGCCCAAACCGAGCGCGTCACTCAGGGTGATATCGACAGCGAGGTTCGGTCGACCCGAACCGACGAGTTCGGTCGGCTGGCCGGCTCGATCGAAGAGATGCGCGTCTCGCTTAAAGACCGACTCGCCGAGATGGAACGCACACAGGAGGAGTTAGAGACCGCACAGGCCGAGGCCACAGAGATGGCCGACCGGTACCGTCAGACCGCCGAGCGGTACGGCGAGGTGATGGAGCGAGCGTCGACGGGCGATCTCACCCAGCGGGTCGACGTCGACGAGAGCGACGAGGCGCTCGCGACGGTCGGCGAGTCGTTCAACCGGATGATGGACGACCTGCAAGCGACCGTCGAGACGGTGACGGAGATGGCGGACCGGATCGAGACGGACGCCGGCGAGATGGCCGAGATGAGCAACGAGGTCGAACAGCGCGTCGGCGGTGCGGTCGGAACCGCATCGACGATCCGAACGCAGGCTGAGGAACAGCACGAGGAGCTCGAATCGCTTGCGGGCGATATCGACACCGTCAGCGCCTCCGCCGAGGAGATCGCGGCCACGGTTGACGACCTCTCAGAGCGGAGCGAAGACGTCGCAACGGCGAGCAGCGACGCGCGAAGCTCCTCTCAGGACGCTCTCGACGAGATGGCCGAAGTGGAGGCGGAGGCGGAACGCGCCGTCGACCGCGTCGAACACCTCCAGGCGGGAATGGACGAGATCACCGAGATCGTCGACATCATCGGCGAGATCGCCGAACAGA
>OBKM01000873.1_pt1 | contig 13671 bp, 12 predicted proteins | sample 1519691 | NCBI WGS metagenome assembly OBKM01 (sample SAMEA37050418, study PRJEB22526) | metagenome | biome: saline pan; feature: lake; material: water | place: Egypt | collected 2015 | depth 0.5 m
AGTTCACGAGCGTCATGGCGGACCACTTCGCGCTCTCGCTGGCGATGAACGCCGATCTTACCCTCCACGCGGCGGTCGAGCGCGGGGACAACGCCCACCACGAGGTCGAAGCCCTATTTAAGTCGCTCGCGCGAGCGCTCGACGACGCGACGCGGCTCGACGACCGCCGGAGCGACACGCCGAGCACGAAGGGATCGTTATAAGGAACACTCGGGCGTCGCCGACGAGAGAGCTTCCGTCACGTCGCATCCGAGACGACCGAAACGAGGATCGGAATTCACATACCCGAATCGATAGAACCTGACGTATCCAGATGACAGACGATCCCGACCACGACCACGTCCCCAGTCAACCGGTCGTCGTTCAGGAGGACACCCATCAGAACGAGATCCCGGAGAACATCGACTCGGAGCTGTACTCTGCGGACAGCCCGACCAACTCGTTCCACGAGTTCACCATCGAGCGCGGTGACGACCTCGTCGAAGCACTCCGTGAAAACGGCTACACCGTCGAGTTCAGGGACCGGTAGCACACGGTCGTACGTCCGTATCGTTCCCGAACCGGCGCCCCACCGCGGACGGTCGTTTCCGCGGCGGTTTGCCGTCGCTTCGCGTCGCGAAACCACCATATAAAAACGCGTACCGTCCGGTTGTGCCCGTCTCAGATCTCGGCGGCTTCGCCGTCGAGCCGGTCCGTGTCGTCGTCGGCGTCGTTGTCGGCGTCGACGTCGGTACTACCGCCGTCGGCGAGTTCGTCGCCGTCGCCGTCGGCGAGTCCCTCTAGTGCGGACAGGGCGGCGGCCCTGTACGTCTCGGGGTCGAAGTCGTACTCCTCGCGGGCCATCCGGGCGTACTCGTTCCCCTCGTCGTCGAAGGCGGCGACACGTTCGAGCGTGCGCTCGGCGGTCTCGGCGACCCAGCGGTCGCGGACCGTGGCGTCGACCTCCGTGATCGATTCGGGTCGGACGGAGACGCGGATCGTTCCGTCGTCGGCCTCGTACGTCCGGGGCTTGCCCACGACCGCGACGTACGAGGGTGCCTCCAGATCGCGGAGCTTCGAGGCGGCCTCGGGCTGGTACTGGCCGGCGTAGGTGAAGAACGTCCCGGTGGGGTCGACGATGCGGCCCCGCCAGTACTCGCTGTCCTCGCCGACGTCCTCCGTCTCGGTGAGAGTACCGACGAAGAAGACGCGGTTTGCGGACTCGCCGGTCGGCAACAGGGCGTAGACCGGTGCGCGGTCGTCATCGGACTCCTTGAACGTGTAGCCGGCGTCGTTGAACTCGCTCGCGAACGCGCGCCGGGCGACCTCTCTCGTGGGGGTTGACTGGCTCTCGCTCATCTCAGATCGACCTCGCTTTGATCAGCGCACTCTCGACGTCCACTGCCCCGGGCACCTCCATCTCGTCCACGAGGACGTACCGACCGAACGTCGGTCCGGTCACGCGGTAGTAGCGCCCGAGGACATCCTCGGCCATCTCCTCGGCGACGACGGTCGTGTCGAGCGCGTCCATCGCCATGTCTTTGGCCTCTTCGAGACCCATCCCGGTGAGATCCTCCGTGGCCTCGCGGTCGAAGATGACCTCGGTGACGGTCTCGCCGTCGTCCAACACGCCCTTGATCCGGAGGTCGAACTCGCCCTCGACCTGCCCGTGTTCGGAACACCGCCCGTTCTGGAGGACGCGAGTACAGTCCTCCTCGGGACAGCGCTTGATCAGTCCGGAGCCGGACTGGATGTCGACGAGCGCGCCCTCGACGGTGTCGGCGTTGTCGCCGACCTCGATCTCCTCGTCGATCTCGGTGATCCCGGTGGTCCGGTTGAGTTTCACCGAGTAGGAGCCCTCGTACTCGTCGGTGACGACGTTCGTCAGCTCGTACGCCTGCCCCTCGGCCAGCTCAGGGAGGTCGGAGGTCTCGAAGGCGACGAACTTGATCGTCCCCGACTCATCGCCCAGCAGGCCGACCTGTGCGATCGAGTCGCTGCGAGGCTCCCAGAGGTCGACGAGTTCAACGCGTAGATCGACCCACTGCTCGTCCTCGTCGATGTCATTCACCTGGACGCGCTCGCTGCCGCCCCGGCCGAGTTCGTCGCGTTCCATTCCCGCGTCGTCGAGGTAGCTGTTTGTGACGCTGCGCCGTGCCTCATCGAGAGGGACGCGGTACTCGTTAACGAGGTTCTCCAGCCGCTCTTCGATCTCGTCGGGACCCACGTCGAGGTGGTCCGAGAACTGTTCCGCGATCGCTTCCGCTTCCTGTCGCAGTTCGCTCATGGGTATCTCGCCTCCGGTCGTGTTTCAGTGGGAGGCGTACGCCGATTGGTTCCTCATGATATTAAAACGCCCGTGACCGTGGCGGAAGTGGAGCCTCGAACGCGGCTCACGGCGGGTTTCGGCCGTATTCGCCCGATCTCGCTCCGGCATCCGTGGTCGGGATCCGCCGCTTCCCGGGCAAGCGTCTGACGCGCGTCAGCCACACGCGGGCGGCGTTTCAAGTGGAACGCTCACATACGTGACGGTCACACGCCGCAGCGTTCCGGAGACGGCCGCCGAAGAGCGTCCTCGCCAACGGACCTATGGTCGACGCGGCCGAACGCGGGGTATGGACGACCGACTCGAACGCGTCATCCGCCAGCAACTCCGGAAGGCCGGCCGCCAGTTCGAGGAGGCAAAGCGGGCGTACGCCGAGGGGCGCGGCGACCCCGAGGGGCGGAACCCCGGACCGAACTTGTACGATCTCCCCACCGACGACGACGGCCGTGCCCGGATCGTCTGCCGGCGACACGCGGAGAAACGGTCCGTGACGGTCGACGCGGAGGGACGGCCCGTCTGCTTCGAGTCGGGACACCCGGACTGTGAGGGCTGTGCCGAGGATGTCCGGGACGGCTACGTGGAGACGTGGTGACCGCCTGAAATCGGACCGGAAACGATCGTGGCTCCCGCAAGCGGTTTTACCTCGGAGCGCGTGGCGACGGCGTATGGATCGGAAGGCGATCGCGATCGCGCTTCTCGTCACCGTTGCCGTCGGGCTCACCGCGTCGGGATTCATCGGCGGAACCGCCGACGAGCCGGCGGCGGAGGTCCCCGAGGAGTCGCTGATCGCGATCGAGGGCGATCACGAACTCTGGCCGTACACGAGCCGGAGCGAGTCCGTTGACGGTCGAACCCTCGCGATCAACGTCGTGTTCCACGACGATGGGGACGCAGTTCGCGAAGCGCTCGAAGCGGGAGATGACACCGCGTGGGAGGAGACCGACGAGGAGGAGACGGACGCGGACCCGGATCTGGTCCGTGAGATCGTCGTCCGCGAGTGGGACGACGCACACGGCTCCACCCGGTACTCGTACTTCGACGGGCCCGACGGCGGTCAGTGGGTCGACGAGTCCTTCGAACTCCACGACGGCGAGTACCTCGGTTCCCGGGATCACGTCCGCGCGTACGAGTCGCCCGACAGCGCATATACCGCCGTACAGGTACACGAGGAGTACTACGACTGGTTCCGGCTGCGTCACACGGTACCGGGGATCAACGACCCCGCAGTCAGGCTGGAGGACGAGTTCATCGAGAGCGACCTCGCGACCGACGTTCGCCGGGAGTATCGCGGCATCGACGGCGGGTTAAGCGACGGATGGATATCGGTCATCGAGCTGGCGCTACTGCTCCCTCTCGCCGGCGCGCTCCTCCGCCGCCGGACTCGCGACGCGGTCGTCGAAACCGCCGGCCGCTTCCGACAGGAGGGGAGTCGTCACGCCGAGGCCGCGGTGCTCGGCACGGCACTCGCGGCGGTGTTCGTCGCGGTACGGACCGCGGGGGTCGCGCTGGAGGTCGCGTACCCCGCCATCGCGCCGAAGCTGATCGCCGCGCCGCTGTATCTCGTCATCGCCGTCGGACTCCCGCTGCTCGTGTTCATCGGGGCGGATCGTTGTGATCCCACCGCGGCGTTCCTCGGGGTCGTACTCGGGCTCGGTGCGGGGTTCGTGCTCGACTTCGCGGCGCTCGGCGTCGCCGTCCCGGCGGACTTGGTCGTCCACCGGGTGGCGATCCTCGCCGCACTCGGGCTGGTCGCGGTCGGTCGCGCCGCGAAGGATCGTCCGATCCTCGTCGCCGGCGTGCTCGCTTGGGCGGTCGGGCTGGCGCTTCCCCTCGCCGACGTTATCTGATCGGATCGGCACACGTCCGGATTTCCTCCCGGAGCGCACCGTTTTTTACCACAGAACTGATATAGTTCCGGCGACGAGTCAGCATGAACAATGGCGGAAGGGGTACGCCGGCGCGAGGCGTTGGCAGGGATCGGTGTCGCTGCCGCGAGCGCCGGCTGTATCGGTCGCGTCCGCAACATCGTGGGACGAGACCGGTCCTCACAGCTGGTACTGGAGATACTCGTCCTCCCCACCGACTCGGATCCCGTGGGGATCCGGATCGCGAGGTCGCTCTCGGAACACCTGAACGCCGTCGGGATCGGAACGCGCATCGAGACGGTCGCTACTACCGAGATACGGCGTGACACGCTGATAAACCACGATTTCGACCTCTACGTCGGCCAGTACAAGGAGGCCGAGCCGTTCGACCCGGACGCGCTGTACGGACTGTTACACTCCCGGTTCACCGCCGAGGCAGGCTGGCAGAACCCCTTCGGACTCACCGAAGTCGCGGTCGACGACCTCCTCGAGGAGCAGCGAACGGTCCCCAACGAGGACCGCGGCGAGCCCGTCGCCGAACTCCAGCGACGGGTCTGTGATCTACAGCCGTTCACCGTCGTTGCCTTTCCGGACGCGCTCAGTGCGGTCCGAACCGAGACGTTCACCGGGTGGGACACGGAGCGTCCGGTCTCGCTCGGCGGGCTCCTCTCCTTGGAGCAGGCGGACTCGGGGGAGTCCGACGAGCCGCTGACCCTTCAGCTCGCGACGACCGACGAACGGATCACCACCAATTGGAACCCCATTGCGGCGGAACACCGCCGACACGGAACGTTCACGTCGCTTCTGTACGACCGTCTGGCCGAGACCCACGGTGACGAGGTCGTCCCGTGGCTCGCCCGGGACTGGGAGCGGGTCGACGAGGAGACGTTCCGGGTCACGCTCCGTGACTCGACGTGGCACGACGGAACGCCGATAACCGCGTCCGATGTCGCGTTCACCTACGCGTTCCTCCGAGACACGTCGATGGGGGGGACCGAAACCGCCGTCCCGGCACCGCAGTTCCGCGGCCGCAGCGCGACGGTCGTCGACTCGACGGTCGTCGACGACGTAACGGTCGACCTATCGATCGAGAACGTGAACCGGGCGGTCGCCGAGCGTGCGCTCCAGATCCCCGTCCTTCCCGAGCACGTGTGGAGCGAGCTGACGGACCCGGCGACGGTCGCCGGGTTCGAGTTCGACGAGGGAACGACGGAGGCACTGGTGTCGAACAATGAGGACCCCGTGGGGAGCGGACCGATGCGGTTCGTCGACTCGACGGCCGAGGCGTCCGTCTCCTTCGAGCGGAACCCCGACCACTTCCTCGTTCGTGGGGACGAACCGCACGCGACGGCGGTCGAGACGGAGGCGGAGACATCCGACGGGGACGGCGGATCCGATTCGATCGAGGACTCGGGCGGATCGTCGCCGAACCCTACCGAGGGGATCCCGGACGTGTATCACGGGAAACCGGTGTTCGACCGTCTGGAGATCGAGGTCGTCGGGTCCGACGTCGCCGCAGTTCAGTTGGTCGGGGACGGCTTCGCGGACGGCACCGCATCGAAACTCGGTCCGGACGCGGTCCCTCGGATCGGTCGCGAAGCGGACGCTACCCTCATTTCGGGTCCATCTGCCGCGTTCTATCACGTGGGATACAACACTCGACAGGCACCGCTCTCGAACTTCCAGTTCCGCCAGATACTCGCCTCGCTGGTGGACAAGGCGACGCTCGTCGACGACGCGTTTACCGGATACGCTCGCCCGGCGGCCTCCGTACTGAACGCGTCGCCGGAGTGGGTCCCGGACGATCTGACGTGGACGGACGGTCATGACCCCGTCCATCCGTTTTACCGTGGGGACGGCGAGGACGGTGGGCTCGACACCGAGCGCGTCCGACAAGCGCTTCGGGACGCGGGGTACTGGTTCAACGAACGCGGCGAACTGGTAACTCGAAGCTGATGGACCCGCTCGTCTCGGTTGCGCTCCGTCTTCTCGTTTGGGTGTTCGCAATGCTGCTCGTCGCGGGCGTCGCCATCATCGGCCCCCGGCAGCTCTACGACGTCCCGAGGGACCTGATTCGACATCTTCGGGACGCCCGGTCTTACGTCGCCGCGCTGCTACTCGTACTCGTCGCCAGTGCCGTCGGTCGAGGGCCGCTCCAGTCCGTCTCCGAGCTCGTTGGACTCCAGTTGACCGGGTTCATCTACGCGGTCGAAGGCGAGTTCGTCGCGTGGCTTCAGACCTTCGCAGTCCCGGAGCTGACGCTGTACTTCTCGTGGGTGTACGTGTACGGCTACGTGTTCCTGCTCGCGTTTCCGTTCCTCGCGTACGCGGCGCTTCCGTCGTCGACGATGCTGAAGCGGCTCATACTCGCGTACACGCTCAACTACGCGATCGGACTCCTCGTCTACACGCTCGTGTTCGCTCACGGCCCCCGAAACGTGATGCCGGAACTCGTGACCTCGCTTCTGTACACGTTCGACCCGCACATCCAGTCCCTCACGGGAGAAGTCAACGAACCCACGAACGTCTTTCCGTCGCTCCACACGTCGCTGTCGGTGACGGCGGCCGTCTTCGCCGTCCTCACCCGTGACCGGTATCGCGCTTGGACGCCGATCGCAGGGGTGTTGGCCGCTTCGGTCGTCGTGTCGACGATGTACCTCGGCATCCATTGGCTGCTCGACGTGATCGGCGGGATCGCCCTCGCGTTCGGCTGCGTCTACCTGTCGTATCGCGTCGTCGACGCGGACGAAGAGTCGGACGACCGACATCGCTTATAGTGATCGGCGAACATCACCGGGTATGTCACGCCGATACGATCCGGTGACGCCCCCCGTCGCCGTAACCGTTGCCGGCAGCGATAGCGGCGGCGGCGCAGGGATCCAGGCCGACCTGAAGACCATGACGACCCACGGCGTTTTCGGCACCTCGGTCGTCACGGCGACGACCGCCCAGAACAGCCGCGGCGTCCACGACGTTCACCCGATCCCGCCCGACCACGTCGCGAACCAGTACGACGCGGTCGTCGACGACTACCCCGTCGGCGCGGTCAAAACCGGGATGCTTGCGACCGCGGAGACCGTCGAAACGGTCACCGGTCGACTCGCAGAGTTCGACGGGCCGGTCGTCGTCGACCCGGTACTGGTGGCCGCGACCGGGGACCGCCTGCTCCCGCCCGCGGCGGAGGCTGCCTACGACGACCTGATCGCCGAGGCAACGCTCGTCACGCCGAACGCCGACGAAGCGGCGGTGCTCGTCGACGAGCCGGTCGAAACCCCCGCCGATGCGGCCGCTGCCGGCCGCGAGCTGGTCGCCCGGGGAGCGTCGGCCGCGCTCGTCAAGGGCGGCCATCTTGACGACGCGAGGGACGAGTCCGCGGAAACAACGAACGCGGACGGCGGCACTGACGTGATCGATACGCTCGTTCTCGCCGACGGCGACACCGAGAACGAGCCGACCGTTCACCGGCTACGAAACCCTCGCATCGAGACTGACGCAACGCACGGCTCCGGCTGTACGCTCTCTAGTGCTATCGCCGCCCGCCTGGCGCGCGGTGACTCCCTCCGTGAAGCAGCCACCGCGGCTGTCGGGGACATGAGCGAGGCGATTCGACGCGGCTACGACCTCGGATCCGGTCCCGGGGCGGTGAACCCCACAATCATGGACACGTGACGGTGGTATCCTCGCGAGAACCGAACCGACACCGAAAACACTGATACCCGTGCCAACGCGAGGTGGACCCGTCGCGGACACCGTGTCGCTCGGGTAGGGGCTATACACGGGTCCGCGACGTCTCTTCCACAGGAATTGCTCTGTACAACTGAGTCACGGGCCCAATCGCGTGACAAGTAGCACGATCAGTCGACGAGTTCGCTCAACTCCTCGATCATCTCTCTCTGTTCGGCGTTTGCGGCGACGATCTGTTCTGCCTTCCCCGCCACGTCGTCGGACGTGTCCGCAGCCTCGTCCACCATCGCTGACACTGCCTCTGTGGAGGCCGCCTGCTGGTCGGTCGCGTCGGCGACCTCGCTCACGCCGTGAGCCGCCTCAGTAACCGCGTCATCGATCTCGTGTAGTACCTCCACAGTCTCGTCGACGCGCTCGATCCCTGACTCGATCTCCTCCCCAGCCGCGTCTATTCGTTCGCTCGTCTGGTGCGTGTCTGCTTTGATTTCGTTGACAAGCGCCTCGATATCCTCCGCGTTTCGCTGTGACTCCTCCGCGAGGTTCTTTACCTCTTCGGCGACGACGGCGAACCCGTCGCCGGCCTCTCCGGCGCGTGCGGCCTCGATCGACGCGTTCAATGCTAGCATGTTCGTCTGGTCGGCGATGTCGTCGATCACATCAACGATCTGATCGATTTGTCCGATGCGGTCCTCTAACTTAGAAACGGTTTCTGAGACCCCATCCGTTGCGGTTTCGACTGACTCCATCGCATCAATCGCCTCCTCGGCGACTGTACACCCATCATCCGCCAGCGCTCGCGCGTTGTCGCTCACTGACTTGACCTCATCGGCGGTGGCGGCAATTTCCTCAACGGTCGCCGATAGTTCGGACACTTCTCCAGATATTTTGCGCATTGATGCCGCTTGCTCGTCGGTCAGTTTTGTCACTTCGTCCGACCCGTTCTCGACGATCTGTGCGATTCGGAGGAGCTGTTCCACGGTTTCAGCGATTTCTGCTTGTACCTCTCCCCGTCCGGGACCATCATCAACCGGTGCCGATGAGTCGGTTGCCATGTTTATTGGTACTGTGAGCGCCGATTTAATCTATCGGCGGAGATATCATATCTGAAAACAAGCGTATATCGGGTTGCTCCTCGATACCTGTCTACTGAGGGATGAAACTGCGGCTGGCCACTCTCTTCAGGACACCCAAGTACCAAATATTGGATATGATAATTTTATCGCTGGATTTAGAAATGGTGGCTGTCGAATATGAGATATGGCAAGCGCTGACAACGTGATCGAGAACACGGACGTTCACACCGTCGAATGGGACGACGAAATCGGTGTTCCAGTGTTCACGTGGAACACGTACGTGTCCGGAGAGGAGTTTCAGGAACATGCCCGTCGCTGGGAAGAGGTGATCAAACAGCGTGGCGCTGAAAAGTACCTTGTCAACACCGAGGCGGTCACCGCCCACGACGACGCCGACAAGCGGTGGCTCGCGGAAACGTGGATCCCCGACCTCATCGACCATGGGGTCACCTGTGGCGCTGGAGTGTACAACGACTCCGCGATTGCCAGCATGGACATGGAAGAGATCGAAGAGCAGCTGAGTTCGATCGATCCGGCCTACGAGTTCCGCGTCTTCGCTACCGACGCAGAAGCCAAGGAGTGGCTCCGTAAGCAGTGAAAGACCCGCAGGGTTTTAGCCGCCGACGGCGGGAGTACGGGTATGGCTACGGGGATCGTCGGGGAGTTCCTCGATCTCAAGGCGGAGACCGACGCGGACCTGCTCGCGATGCAGTGTGGCGACTTCTACGAGTTCTTCGCCGAGGACGCCGAGACCGTCGCCGACGAGCTCGATCTCAAGGTCTCGAAGAAGTCCTCACACGGGTCGTCGTATCCGATGGCGGGCGTCCCGCTCTCGGAGCTGACGCCGTACCTGAAGTCGCTCGTCGAGCGCGGCTACCGCGTCGCCGTCGCCGACCAGTACGAGACCGACGACGGCGGCCACGCGCGGGAGGTGACCCGCGTCGTCACGCCCGGAACGCTCCTAGAGACGAGCGACGACGACGCCAGATATCTGGCGACGGTCGTTCGCGACGATGATGACGGGGGAGGCGGCGCCCTCGGCTTCGACGGCCCCTACGGCGTCGCGTTCGCGGACGTCACTACAGGCCGGTTCCTCGTCACGGATATCGCCGACGGGAGCGACCTCCGGGCCGAGTTGTACCGGTTCGATCCCGCCGAAATACTCCCCGGTCCGGCGCTCCGCAACGACGACGACTTTCTAGCGACCGTCCGCGACGACCTCTCCGGGTCCGTCTCCGTCTTCGACGCGGAGGCGTTCGCCCCCGGCCGGGCGGCTCACGCGGTCCGCGAGCGGTTCGGCAGCGAGACGGCAGACAGCGTCGGACTCGACTCCGAGCTGGCGACGCGGGCCGCGGGTGCTGCGCTCTCGTACGTCGACGAGACGGGCGCGGGCGTGCTCGCGTCGATGACGCGGCTCACCGCCTACGAGAACACCGATCACGTCGACGTCGACGCGACGACCCAGCGGAACCTCGAACTCACGGAGACGATGCGCGGCGACACCGAGGGATCGCTGTTCGAGACGATCGATCACACCGTCACCGCCGCAGGCGGGCGACTCCTCCGCGAGTGGCTCACGCGCCCTCGACGCGACCGCGACGCGCTCGACCGCCGGCTCGACTCGGTCGAGGCGCTCGCCGGTGCGACGCTCGCGCGCGACCGACTCCGGGAGGTGCTGGGTGACGCGTACGACCTCGAACGGCTCGCCGCGCGAGCGACGAGCGGGAGCGCGGGCGCACACGAACTCCTCTCCGTGCGGGACACGCTTGCGTTGCTGCCGGCGCTCGCCGATGCGATCGACGGGACGCCGCTCGCGGACTCGCCGGTCGCGACGGCGCTTAGAGATGTCGACCGCGAGCGCGCTCGCGACCGCTACGACGAGCTCGCGGAGGCGCTCGCCGAGGACCCGCCGAAGACGAAGACACAGGGCGGGCTGTTACAAAAGGGGTACGACGACGAGCTCGACGAGCTGATCTCCCGCCACGAGGAGGTGGCCGAGTGGCTCGACGGGCTCGCCGACCGCGAGAAGCGGCGACACGGGCTCAGCCACGTCACCGTCGACCGCAACAAGACGGACGGCTACTACATCCAAGTCGGCAAGTCGGTGGCCGACGAGGTGCCCGAACACTACCGCGAGATCAAGACGCTGAAGAACTCGAAGCGGTTCGTCACTGACGAGTTGGAAGAGCGTGAGCGCGAAGTCATGCGGTTGGAGGAGGCTCGCGGCGAGCTGGAGTACGAGCTATTCGAGGCGCTCCGCGAGCGCGTCGCCGCGGACGCCGAGTTACTACAGGACGCCGGCAGAGCGCTCGCCGAGATCGACGCGCTCGCCTCGCTGGCGACCCACGCCGCCGGTAACGACTGGACACGTCCGGAGCTGACGGACGAGCGCCGGCTCTCCGTCGACGCCGGGCGGCATCCGGTCGTCGAGCGGACGACCGACTTCGTCCCGAACGACCTCGAACTCGACGCGGAGCGCGGCTTCCTGATCGTCACTGGCCCGAACATGAGCGGGAAGTCGACGTACATGCGGCAGGCAGCGCTAATCCAGCTGCTCGCGCAGGCCGGCTCGTTCGTCCCGGCGCGGGCGGCCACGGTCGGACTCGTCGACGGCATCTACACCCGGGTCGGGGCGCTCGACGAGCTGGCGCAGGGTCGGTCGACGTTCATGGTGGAGATGCAGGAGCTGTCGAACATCCTCCACTCGGCGACCGAGGATTCCTTGGTCATCCTCGACGAGGTCGGCCGCGGCACCGCCACCTACGACGGCATCTCCATCGCGTGGGCCGCCACCGAGTACCTCCACAACGAGGTGCGCGCGCGGACGCTGTTTGCGACCCACTACCACGAGTTGACGACGCTGGCGGACCACCTCCCGCGGGTCGCGAACGTCCACGTCGCCGTCGACGAGCGCGACGACGAGGTGACGTTCCTCCGAACGGTGCGCGAGGGCCCGACGAACCGCTCATACGGCGTCCACGTCGCGGATCTGGCGGGGGTCCCCGAGCCGGTCGTGGGGCGGGCGGACGAGGTGCTTGACCGGCTTCGCGAGGAGAAGGCAATCGAAGCGAAGGGGTCGGGTGGCGGAGGCGACGGTGGGACCACGCAGGCCGTCTTCGACCTCTCATCAGGGTCGTTCGAGAGCGGACGCGACGATCCCGACGGCACCGTATCAGACAGCGGAACCGGACGCCCGGCGCGAAACGGCGACCGCAACGCGGAGGAGTCGCGTGCGGCCGCCGACGGAGCGCCCTCGGCGCGCTCGGAGGCCGCCCTCGACCCAACGGCTCGCGAGGTGATCGAGGCGGTGAACGATGTCGACCTCGCGGAGACGACCCCGGTCGACCTGCTCGCGCGTGTCCGAGAGTGGCAGGAGCAGTTGGAGTAGCGCCGGGCCGGATCGGTCGTGTCTGACGTAAGAACTAATGTGTGACCTCACCGTGTGTGTGTCATGGGAATCATGACGAAGATCCTCGGCGGGGGCGGTAACCGGTCCGTCGATGATTACGTCGAACTCGATATGGACGACTTCGCCGACGCGAGCGCGGAGACGGGAATGCAGGTACACATCGCAGAGATCGGCGACCAGAGCGACGTCATCCCGATCAAAGACGCCGTCTACGACGGCGATTTCGTCATCGCCGACATCACGCGTCACTCCACCTCGGATCGCACGGTCGAACACATCATCGACGAGCTGCGTCAGGTGGCCGAGGAGGTCGACGGCGACATCGTCCAGAAGGGCGACGACCAGATCGTCTTAACTCCGACCGGCGTAACCGTCTCGCGGCAGAAACTCTCCTAGTCGCACTCGACGATCAACGCTCGACGGCGGACGACCCCGAAACGGTCGGATCGAGGGCTGAAACGGGTCGATGTCGTCTTCTCGGCCGAACCGTGTCATATATGCCCTCCTCACGCCCACGTTAGGGTGAATGGACGAGCCGGTCCTCCTCACTGGCGCGGGCGGGCGGGTCGGTCAGGCTATCCTGAACGGTATCGGTGAGACGTACGACTGGCGGCTGCTCGACCGCGAGCCGTTGCCGGCCGCGAAAGTCCCAAACGGGGTGCCCGAGGCGGACCGTTACGTCGCCGACATCACCGACGAACACGCCGTCCGCGACGCGATGCGGGGCGTCGGCTCCGTGATCCACCTCGCCGGCGACCCGCGGAAGACCGCGCCGTGGGAGTCCGTGCTCCGGAACAACATCGACGGAACGCAGGTCGTGATGCGTGTCGCCGCCGAGGAGGGAGTCGACAGGTTCGCGTTCGCATCCTCGAACCACGCCGTCGGCGGCTACGAGACCGAGGATCGGACGCCGGACCTCTATCGGACCGACGACGACTACCGGCTCGACGGAACCGAGATCCCCCGCCCCGGCAACCTCTACGGCGTCTCGAAGGCGACCGGCGAGGCGCTCGGGCGGCTCTACCACGACGAACACGAGATGTCCGTCGTCTGCGTCCGGATCGGCAATCTCACCAAGGATCACCCGCCCCGCGAGTACGAGCGCGGGCAGGCGATGTGGCTCTCACACGGTGATTGTGCCCATCTGTTCGACCGGTGTCTGCGGGCCGACTACGGCTTCGAGATCGTCTACGGGATCTCGAACAACGACCGACGCTACTACTCGATCGAGCGTGCTCGGGAAGTCCTCGGCTACGACCCGCAGGACAACTCCGCCGACTACACCTTCGAGGGCGAGCCGCGAGCCGAAACCGAGTCGGGAGCCGAAACCGAGCC
>OBKM01000874.1_pt1 | contig 13660 bp, 14 predicted proteins | sample 1519691 | NCBI WGS metagenome assembly OBKM01 (sample SAMEA37050418, study PRJEB22526) | metagenome | biome: saline pan; feature: lake; material: water | place: Egypt | collected 2015 | depth 0.5 m
CAAAGCGCGTCGTTGAAGCAGGAAGCCCCGGGGCTTGACCCCGGGGTGCGTTCACTTGCCGCACTGTTTGACCTCGAAATCCAGCTTGGGGAACAGCAACGTCGAAGCAGTGTTACGGACCCGTTTTGGTTCGGCAACTACTGTCGGCGGGGCCTCCGTCTCGTTTTGGTGAAGTGGGTGAAATGGCGTCGAGTGGATCGCCGGTTTCAGGGACCGGTGTCGAACTGCGGACCGGTCTCGGAAACCATCGGACAGCCGCGAACGCGGAACTCGTCGGTGTCGACTACCTCGACGATCCGTCCTGCTTCGTGGGTACAGGCAGTGTCCGGCGGGTCGGCGAAGTACGGACAGCGCTGGCAGTACTCACGTTTATCGACGATGTGGTCGTCGTGGTCGGTGTCGACTTCCCGCGCAGCGTCCGGCCCCGGTTCGACCGAGTCCGGTCCGCCACCAACCGTACTCTCCTCTTCGAGTGCCGCCCACAGCTCCTCGTCGGACAGCTCGTTGACTTCGACCTGGTCGAACACCTCGTCGATCGACTCATCGCCATCGTCACCGACGTCGAGTTCGCTGAACGGATCTGAATCGCTTTTGAGGTCGTCAGTTCTCAGGGCGTCGTGTATCGAGTCGTTGCTCGTCGAGTCGTCCTCGCTCATCGCTCCGCCCCCTCGCCGGGGTCGACTGCCTCTTCGGCCTCGTTCGCGGCGACGTCACCCTCGATCGCAGGCGGATCTCCGACGAGGAGCGTCGAACGCCCGAAGAACCCAGTGTTCGGATCGAGGCTTCGGAACTGACGGTTACAGTGCGGACACGCGGGCGTCGACAGCAGCGAGAGTCGCACCGTGTCGCCACACGCCTCACAGTCGGCGCTTTTCACGCCGCTCCGGTTTGCCTCGGCCGTGAGTTCGGCGAGTCGTCGTCGATCTGCAACGTACCGCTCTATCGGATCGAGCCGGCGCTGGATACGAACGGCTGCGTTCGCGACTTTCGACAGCTTCCCTGACAGCTCCTCGCGCTCCGTTCGAGCCTCCTCGACACCGGCCGTGAGGTCGCTAACCTTCTTGTCGGTGGCCGCGAACCGCTCGTCGCGCTCCGCGAGCTCGGCTTCTAGCTCGGCGATCGCGTCCGTCAACTCGGGGTGACCGTGGTCGACCGACGCCTTCCGTTGGACGTCACGGTACAGTTTGACGAGTCGCTCACGAAGATCCTCGATCTTCTCGTCGACGTCGGCAGTTACTCCCTCGATGTCGGTGCTCAACGCTTTGACGTCAGTACTCAACGCTTCGACATCCGCAGTCAGCTCTTCGAGATCCGCGGTGAGACCGGCCACCTCGTCCGCGAGAACGTCGGGATCGTGGTCGACATGGTCAGCACGCTCGTCGGGAAGCCGTAGGTCCTCATCCGGGAGACGCGAGTCTCCGTCGGCGGTGTGTGGAGCCTCCTCCGTCGTCTCGGAGTCAGTCACGACGAGTCACCCGCATCGTGGAGACGTAGTTCGCCGTCACTTAAGTAACCTGCCGCGCGGTTCTCCGAACCGATACTCACCGTGTGTCATCGGATCTTCCGAACGTCGCTGATGTCGAACCCGCCCTCGTGGATCTCCGTTTCGAACCGGACGATGTTCTCCTCCTCGAGCCGGGAGAGAACGCCGCGAAACTCGCGGACGACCATGGTTCGGTCACGTTTCGATCCGCCGCTCTCCCAGGCGAACCGAAACGTCCCCCCCGCCGCGTCCATCAGCACTCCGAACTCTCGGTCCGTCAGCGCCTCCTCGTTGACCAACACGAGTATCAGTCCACCCCATCGGTAGGCTGCCTTCTTGAGTCCCTTCATCACCATCGCGATGTCCGGCCACTCCAGATCGTCGGACACGGAGGAGACGAGATCGGTCACGGAGTCGATACAGACCAGATTCCCCTCGGCGTGTTCGGTGAGGTAGTTGCCGAGCGCGGTCAACACGTCCTCGTGTCGTTCTCGCTCCCCGAGCTCCGCAAGCGAGACCGTCCGGCCGTGATACCACTCGCGTGGGACCGGACTCCGCTGGAAGAACTCGGGCGAGAGGTCGCAAAACTCGATCTCCGAAACCGCGGCGTCGACGATCTCCGCGGCCATCGTGTACTGCATCTCCCGGGTGATGGTGTCGGAATCGGCGGTGAACGAAAGGTAGTGGATCGCCGGGGGGACCGCCGCTCCATCAGCGAGGTCGCCGTAGTAGAGGTCGAACAGCTCCTCGTCAGCGTGTGCGAGCGCGTTCATTGCCGCGCTCGTGTACAGAAACTCCCGCGCGCCAGCACCTGACTGTCCCGCGAGCAGCACGACGTTGCCGGGCGGTGCGCCGCCACCGAGCAGCGAGTCCAGCCGGGCAACCCCGAACGGAACACTCGACATACCTCGTATCGAGTGGGCTCACCGCTTAGTGTTGTTGCTCGGCCGACTCGCAGGAACGGCTCGTTCCGTCAGGTAGGCGGACTGACCCCGAATGCAGAGACGATCTTTCGGTGACCGGGGCGATCTTTCGGAGACCGGGACGACGCTTCCTCCGGACCGAACCCGGCCGTCACTCCGTGACCCGTGCACCGTCGTTCGTTCCGCGGACCACGTCGACCGTTCCGGAGACGCCGGCCGCATCGAGTGCCGCCTCGCCCGCGTCTCGGGCCGCTGCGGCGTGGTCGGCGTTCGTGATGCCGTAGACTGTCGGTCCCCACGACGACTGCCCCGCCCCGAACACCGCCGGCGAGCTCTCAAGCGATGCGACGATATCACCGACCGGCGGGCGATACACACCGCCCTGCTCGTCGGCGTACCAGGCACCGTTGAGCCGACCCACTTCGGCGACCGCCGATCCGAACGCTTCAGCACGCCCCTCCGCGATAGCCGGAAGCACGCGACGGGTCACGATCCCGGCGATCCGGTCGGCGAGCTTCGGATCCGCGCGTTCGACTGCGGTACGCATCGCGGCATCCTCTCCGCCGCCGTTACGACCCGGCTCCGCATCCGGGCGGACGAGCAGGAACCGCCAGTCGTTCGGCACGTCGTGACGCGCCGCGACTGACGGTACCGTCCAGTTGCCGTCGGCCGGACGGGACGTGGTGAATCTCGCGGTCGGATGTCCGGAGTCGAGCACGAATCCTCCCCGCTCGAACGCCGCCACGCCGATCCCCGAGCGACCGCCCCGTCCGAGCTCCGGGGCACGCTCGCGGACACGAGGATCCAGACCGTGCGCGCGAGCGATCGCGGCGAGCGTCGCCGCAGCCAGCTGCGTTCCGCTTCCGAGCCCCGCGTGTCGCGGAAGCGCCTCGACCACCGTAACACGCGCTCCGGGGAGTTCGATCAGGTCACACGCGCGCTTGGCGTACTCCTCAACGTCGGTCAGCTCTCTCCGATCGTCCTCGACGTCGCTGTTTACGACTGAATCGTTCTCGTCGCTGACGACAACTGAATCGTTCGGGAATGCCTTGACGACCACGCGTGGTTCCGTGAGCGCGACGCCGAACGCTCCGTACAGGCGCTCGTGGGAGAGGCTAAGGTTCATGAACCCGAAGTGGAGGCGGGCGCTCGCGCTGACGCGGGCCATACTCTGTTCCCGATTTGGGTCGGGTGACAAAAAGGAGTCGCGACGCTGGCGGCGTTTGCCAGTGGTCCTGGCGGAGGAGTCCTGTGCGACGGCTCGGTCACCGCCGGGGAGCGACGCCCACGGATGTGAACCACAACACCACCGCTTGAACACTGATGCCTCACGTCATGCGATTTTCAACAACAGATTTAAATATCTACTCGCCTAACTTGGGGTTAGGAATACGATGAGACTCACGCAACAGACCGGCGGCGACGCGCTGTTTCGCCGCTACGACTACGAGGACGGGTGGGTCGTCGCCGCCGACGTCGGCGTCGATGACGAGACGATCAGCGTCGACACCGTCGGCGACACGGCGATCGTCGTGATCGAAGGGGGTGACGAGCCGGTGGAGTCGGAGTTCGAGCTTCCCGGCTCGGCCGACAGCGTTTCAGTGACCAACGGCGTACTCACCATCGAAGGTGAACGATGAAACTCACGGTCAAACCCCTAAAACAGAAGGATGCTGGTCGCCGGCTCGCCGCGATCGACCGCGTTGCCGCCGAGGAGCTCGATCTCTCGGGCGGCGACTTCATCCGCGTGGCCGGCCAGGAGGGTGCGGCGATAGCCCGCGTCTGGCCCGGCTATCCGGAGGACGACGGCAGCGGCGTCGTACGTATCGACGGGAAGCTCCGCCAGGAGGCGGGCGTCGGGATCGACGACCGTGTGACGATCGAACCGGTCGACGTCGAGCCCGCCGAGCGGATCACGATCGCGTTGCCACAGCGTCTGGGAATCCGCGGCAACATCGATGCGCTGATCCGCCGTGAACTCGGCGGCCAGCCCGTTACCGAGGGACAGAACGTCCAGCTCCCGCTCGGATTCGGGTTCATGGGCGGACAGTCGCAGGCGGTGCCGCTGAAGATCGCGTCGACGTCACCGACTGGCACCGTCGTCGTCACCGACTCCACGGAGATCGAGATCTCCGAGAAGCCTGCCGAGGAGATCATGGACGGGGCCGGCCCACAGGCGGATGCCGCCGGGGAGGCCACCCCGGACGTGACCTACGAAGATATCGGCGGGCTCGACGACGAGCTCGAGCAGGTTCGCGAGATGATCGAGCTACCGATGCGGCATCCGGAGCTTTTCAAGCGGCTCGGCATCGATCCGCCGAAAGGCGTTCTGCTGCACGGACCGCCGGGCACCGGGAAGACGCTGATCGCCAAGGCCGTCGCCAACGAGATCGACGCCAGCTTCCACACGATCTCCGGTCCGGAGATCATGTCGAAGTACTACGGTGAAAGCGAGGAGCAGCTCCGTGACGTGTTCGAGGAGGCCACCGAGGAGGCTCCCGCGATCGTGTTCATGGACGAGCTCGACTCGATCGCTCCCAAACGGGAGGAGGCGGGCGGCGACGTGGAACGCCGCGTCGTGGCCCAGCTGCTCTCGTTGATGGACGGGCTCGAGGAGCGCGGCGAAGTCGTCGTCATCGGTGCGACGAACCGGGTCGACGCCATCGACCCCGCGCTCAGACGCGGCGGACGGTTCGACCGCGAGATCGAGGTCGGCGTCCCCGACCGTGACGGTCGAAAGGAGATCCTGCAGGTCCATACGCGGAACATGCCGCTGGTCGACGGGATAGATCTCGACGAGTACGCGGAGAACACCCACGGCTTCGTCGGGGCTGACCTGGAGTCGCTCGCGAAGGAGTCGGCGATGCACGCGCTCCGTCGGATCCGCCCCGATCTCGATCTGGAGAGCGAGGAGATCGACGCCGACGTGTTGAACTCGATCCAGGTCACGGAGAACGACTTCAAGGAGGCGTTAAAAGGGATCGAACCCTCCGCGCTCCGTGAGGTGTTCGTCGAGGTGCCCGACGTCACGTGGACCGACGTCGGCGGCCTCGAGGACACCAAAGAACGGCTGCGTGAAACGATCCAGTGGCCGCTGGAGTACCCCGAGGTGTTCGAAGAGCTCGACATGCAGGCCGCCAAGGGCGTGTTGATGTACGGGCCGCCGGGCACCGGGAAGACGCTGCTCGCGAAGGCGGTCGCCAACGAGGCGGAGTCGAACTTCATCTCGATTAAAGGACCGGAGCTGCTGAACAAGTTCGTGGGCGAGTCCGAGAAGGGCGTCCGCGAGGTGTTCAGCAAGGCTCGCGAGAACGCGCCGACGATCGTGTTCTTCGACGAGATCGATTCGATCGCGGCAGAGCGTGGCGGGAACACGACCGACTCCGGCGTCGGCGAGCGGGTCGTCTCCCAGCTGCTCACGGAGCTCGACGGTCTCGAATCGCTTGAGGACGTGGTCGTCGTCGCGACGACGAACCGCCCGGATCTCATGGACGCCGCGCTGCTCCGTCCGGGTCGGCTCGACAGGCACGTTCACGTGCCCGTCCCCGACGAGGACGCGCGCCGGAAGATCCTCGAGGTCCACACGCGCGATAAGCCGCTGGCGGACGACGTCGACCTCGACACGCTTGCCCGCAAGACGGAGGGGTACGTCGGGGCCGACATCGAGGCGGTCGCCCGCGAGGCGTCGATGAACGCCTCGCGGGAGTTCATCGGCAGCGTCTCGAGGGAGGAGGTCGGCGAGTCGGTAGGTAACGTCCGCGTGACGATGGCCCACTTCGAGGACGCCCTCGACGAGGTGAACGCGAGCGTCACTCAGGAGACTCGCGAGCGCTACGAGGAGATCGAACGCCAGTTCAAACGCTCCGAAGTCGATCGTCCCCACGAGGCGGACCCCGGCACGGCGTTCCAGTGAATCGTCATTCGTTTATCGGTCCGGTGTGAACGCGGACGCATGAGCGAGACACTCGATGCGGATCTGTACGAGCGCACGAAGGCGCTGCTCGAGCCGGGCGAGATCGAGCTCGTCGGCTGTATCCTTCACACCGGTCTTACCGGACAGGAGGACCTTGAGATGCACGACCTGACGGTCGCTGCGAACGAGGTCATCGCCGACCACGCGGAGAAGGGTGAGACGTACATCGAGGCCGGCAACGACGATACCGACTTCTCGTCGAATCAGTTTCAGGGTCTCACCCTCGACGGCGAGGAGTTCGTCTGGGAGTGCCAGCAGCTGCTCCGCGAGGGGACGTTCGATCTGGTGTTCTACTACGAGGCGGACGTCGACCAGGAGGCACTCGCGAGCGATCTGCAGGAGCTCGACGACGTCGACCGGGTAACCCAGGTTCCCTAGGCTCCCGTCTCCGTCTCAGGCCTCGCGTCCATTGCAGCGTCGTTTTCGTGTGACGATTTATATGTGTGACGCGGGTAGCATCGGGTATGGGACGGGTCACACATCACGGGCGCGAGACCGCGTATCGGCGCTCCGACCACGGGGGTGACGGACCGACCGTGTGTTGTATTCACGGGAGCGGTGGGACGAAGGCGGTGTGGAAGGCGCAGGCCCGACTGGCGGACCGCTTCCCCGTGGCGGCAGTCGATCTGTCAGGCCACGGCGATAGCGACGACATCGACGCGGCGCCGGGTCCGGAGACGCTTGAGGCGTACGCGGACGACGTCGTCGCCGTCATCGGGGCCACCGACGCGACGGTGCTGTGCGGCAGTTCGCTCGGCGGCGCGGTCGCGATGTGGGTCGCACTCGAACGCGACGTGGACCTCGACGGCCTCGTCCTCGCGGGCACCGGCGCGAAACTCGCCGTGCTACGGGACCTGCTCGACTGGCTTGCGACCGACTTCGACCGCGCGGTCGAGTTCCTCCATGACGACGATCGACTGTTCCACGACGCGGCGGACGAGTACGTCGAACTCTCGATGGACGCGATGTACGACACCGGTCGCGCGGTGACGGAACGGGATTTCCGGACGTGTCACCGGTTCGATGTCCGGGATCGACTGGGGGAGATCGATCTCCCCGCTCTCGCGATCGTCGGCGAGCACGACAAGCTGACGCCGCCGCGATATCACGACTACCTTGCAGAGCGGATCGGCGGCTGCACGCGCGCAATCGTTGCTGACGCCGCGCATCTCGTGATGGTGGAACGGCCGACTGCGTTCAACGCCGCAACCGCTGAGTTTCTGGCTCGGGTTTAAATCAGTTCATACGTGTAAAAGCGGCGGGAGTCGGGAGGTATGCGGGTGGTGCAGGAGGATGCGGGTGGTGCAACCGGGTCACTTGGTTGAGCGTCGGCGAACGCTCCCACCTATGCCATCCGTTCGGATCGTTTTCGCGTGAGGCGCGTGTTCGATGACTGGGTGACTCACCTCGTGGTACGTGTTACCATGCCTCAACACATAAATGATCCGGTCGCGACGTTTCCTACCGACTGCGGGCGGATCACGTTTTCGTGAGCGCCACCGTTTATGTGTTCCCGGGGCCACGCGTCGGCCATGACCGGAAACGAGCGCGCGGATGACGCGCCGGAGGAACACGCCGAAGCGACCGGGGATGACCCGTCAGCTGCGGACCAGACCCTCGTGAGCGGCGGTCCAGCCGATCCGGATATCGAGGATCTCCTCGCGAAGCTCAACGCGCTGGAGTCGGTCGTCGACGACGACGTCGAACGTCGGACGGTGAAACAGACGATCGCCATGGTGGAGCGGATGCCGGGAAGCAAGGCGTTCACGACCCGTATCAGCAAGTACACCACCCGCGACGTCGCCGAATCGTTCGTCGGTGCCGTGATATTTTCTCTACCGCTTCTGGTCGAGGACGGCGTCTTCGATATCGCCGAGTTCCTCGTGGCGACCACGGTCGGTCCCGTCCCTATCTTTCTCGTCGCCAACGTCGCCTTCGTCGTGGTGATGACCGCTGGACTGCTGTACTACGCCGACTTTCGGGACGTTCGGATAGAGAACCCGATCTTCGGCGTCGTTCCGGGCCGGCTCGTGGCGGTGCTCGGTATCTCGTTTCTGGTGGCGTTCTCGCTGATGTTCATGTGGGGCCGTCTCCACGAGGGCGATCCGACCACGGTCGAACGGTTCGGCCGAGTGACGGTGATCTGGGCTGCCGCGGCGTTCGGAGCCGGGCTCGGTGATATCCTTCCCGGAGAGTCGACCGGGCGACGGATCGGTGATCGGATCGACGACGTCGGCGAGTCGCTTCGAGACGACTGATCCTCGGCACGCGGGGGATGGTCGGAAAGCGGCCGTTTTCGCGCTCGTTACCACACCTTTTTCGCCGCGGAAACCCAACGCCTTCGTATGTCAGCGCTGCGAGACGCGCTCCGGGATCTCCCGGACGCGGTGTTTGCGGACCTGCTCGAATCCGACGATGCGTACGTCCTCGTCGTCGACCTCCCGGGAGCGACCGCCGAGACCACGGAGGTGCTCGCGGAGGACGGTCGCCTCGTTATCGAGGCCCGACGGGCGAAAACGACGCCCGACGGGTTCCGGTACGTTCGCGAGGATCGACCGCTGTTTCTCGACGCCGAACTGCCGCTTCCCCCGGACGCGGACGGCGACGCCGCCGACGCCGAGATGGAACGTGGCGTTCTCGAAGTGACGCTTCCGAAACTGGTCGCCGGCGACTCCCGTACCATCCCGATCGACGATGCCGATGGGGATGATGAGCGTGATGACGGCCGACGTGGCCACGGTGACGGCGGACGTGGCCGCGATGGGACGGAGGGCGGCAATGGAGCCGACGCCTAACGGGTGGTGACGCTGGTCCACCTTCGTGCATACTGGCGGTTCCTCGTCGTCATCCGGCGCTTCTCTCCGCTGATCGTCGCCTACTGGCGGGACCGAAAGCGGTTCTTCCTGTTCGGTCCGGGCCGTGAGGTCGACGAGGCGACCCAGCGCGAGCGTGCGGACATCCTCCTCGACATCCTGCTCACGCTCGGTCCGACGTTCATCAAACTCGGTCAGCTGCTGTCGACGCGACCCGACATCCTCCCGCCGGCGTACATCGACGTTCTCGAAGGGCTTCAGGATGACGTGCCTCCCGCGCCGTGGGAGGAGTCGAAGCTCGTCATCGAGGAGGAGCTCGGACCGGTCGACGAGACGTTCGACGAGTTCGACCGAGACCCCATCAGCGGTGCCAGCCTCGGCCAAGTGTACACGGCCCGCTACGACGGCAACGACGTCGCCGTCAAGATCCGGCGGCCCGGAATCGAGGAGCTCGTCGAGGCCGACCTCCGGGCGATACGGTGGTCACTCCCGATCGTTCGCCGGTTCATCGGCGGCGGACGGGCGTTCTCCTTGGAGAACCTCTCCGACGAGTTCGCGAAAACGATCCGAGAGGAGATGGATTACCGGCGCGAGCGGGAGATGCTGGAGGAGATCCGCGGCAACTTCGCCGGTAACGACCGGATTCGAATTCCGACTGCCTACGAGTCGGTCTCCGGTCCCCGGGTTCTCACGATGGAGTATATCGGCGGGACGAAGATCAGCCGGATCGACGAGCTCGACGCCGCGGGCCTCGATCGGACAGAGGTGGCCGAGACGCTTCAGCGGGTGTACCTCCAGATGATCGTCGACGACGGGGTGTTCCACGCCGACCCGCATCCGGGTAACCTCGCCGTCGACGATGACGGGGTCGTGATCTTCTACGACTTCGGGATGTCCGGACGGGTCGACCCGTTCATCCAGGAGAAGATCGTCGACTTCTACGTCGCCGTCGCCCGACAGGATATCGACGCGATCCTGGATACGCTGATCGCAATGGGGACGCTCTCGCCGGAGGCCGACCGAGACGTGATGGGCGACGTGATGGAGTTGGCTATCGCCGACGCCCGGGGAGAGGATATCGAACAGTACCGGGTGAATCAGATCATCGAGCAGGTGGAGTCGACGATATACGAGTTCCCCCTTCGACTCCCGAGGAATCTTGCGTTAGTGTTGCGGGTCGCGACGGTCGTGGAGGGCGTATGCGTTACGCTCGATCCGGAGTTCGACTTCATCGCCACGGCGACCGACTACCTGCGGGAGCAAGGGTACTACGAACAGACCGCCCGAGACGTCGCGGAGGACGCCGGTCGACAGGCACAGCGCACGGCCGAGGCGTTGTTCACCGTGCCACCGAAGGCCGACGAGTTCTTCGACCGCGCCAACCGCGGCGACGTTCACGTCAACGTCACGCTCGACGACGAGACGGAGGTGCTGGATACGCTCGCGATGCGGATCGCCTACTCCGTGCTGCTCGCCGTCGGCGTGCTCTCCGCGACGATCCTCTACTCGTTCGCCGAGGAGTGGCGGCTGGCGCTCGTCGTGTTGGCGCTCGCCGCACCGCTGGCGGTCGGGCTGTACCGGTCGTTCCGAAAGAAGCGCGGCATCCGCGCGAAACCGCAGTTCACCCGACAGGGGATGAAAAAGCGACGGGAAGAGTGAGTACGACCCCCGCGAGCAGGCGCTGGCTCGGCCCAGTCGAAGACCGAAACTCGATCCGGACTGACGACTTCACCGCGGCTCCGGTGACGTGCGTCGGCGTCGAAGATATGCACGATAAAACGGCCCGGCGAGCAGCAGTGCGGCGACGCCGGCCATTCCGACGAACAGCGCGGGATCGAGCGCGGAAAGGTCGCCACTCGCGAGTCTGTCGACCGAAACCCCGACCGCGACGCCCGCGATCACCCACGGGAACTCGCCCGCTGCGGTCCCGACCAGAAACGGCCGGAGGCGCACGCCGGCGACGCCGGCCCCGATCGAGATCGCGTCCGAGGGAAGCGGGAAGAGTCGCGTAGCCGCAACCGTTCGCATCCCGCCGGCGACGCCAACGAATCGCTCGCCGGTCTCCGATATCCGTTCGCCGAGCCCCCCGCCGGATGAGGGCTCGGCCCGGCCGACACGGGCGAGAGAGTACGGCGGCAGCGCCGTGAACGTCAACAGCACGACGCCGAACGGAACGCCGACCCAGCCGTAACCGTACCCGACCGCGATGGCGACGAGCGTCGTCGGCCACGCGAGGAACGGACGCACGGCCGAGAGGACCACCAGCACCACTGCGAATCGAAGCGGGTCCGCCGCCAGCCACTCCAAAGCTCGGACGCCGGCTGCCGGCGACGAGAGCCACGCAGCGATGACGACGACAGCGAGAACCGATCCGAGTCCGACGTACCGACGGTTCACGGTCGTCGTGCGTCCGCGGACGATAAACGCCTTTTGGGAGAGGGTCTCGAGACGGTTTGGGAGAGGGTCTCGAGACGGTTTGGGAGAGGGTCTCGAGGCGACTACGGGCCGGACTCCCGTCAATTTAAGCCAGCTGACTACCTTCCACCGATCGTGACGGAGTCGCGGAGTCGAGCGGAGAAACGGGAGCTTGGCGTCGAGCTGCTCGCCCATCTCGAGCACGACACGCTCCCGCTCCCGAAGGCGATAGATCGGATCGAGACGGTGACGACGAGCCCGTCGCTGACCCGGGAGATACTCGATCTGGCCGAGAAGCGCGGCGTCATCGAGCGATCCGGCGGCCGCCTTCAGGTCCGTCGAGGAGGCACCTACGTCGATTTCGACGAACAGGTCATCACCCGTGACGGCGAGTTCGAGTGTCGTCGCTGTGGCTCGAGCATCTCGACCGGTCACTTCGTTCGGCTTGAGGCCGGTGAGTTAGGGCCGTTCGGCTCTTCGTGTATTCGGAAGGTGACGGGGCGCGACGCCGGAACTCACGGATGAGCACGACCGTGACGGTGCCGAGTCGGTTGAGGCGATCGGCCGCAGCGAAGTTCGTGGTGTCCTGCTATCGCCCGCGACGAAGCTCGTCGATCAGCTGTTCGATGAGTTCGGCCTGGCGATCGAGACGCTCCGACTGTGCTTCGAGCGTACTTCGCAGCGCCGCGATCTCCGAAGCCACGTCCTCTTCTTTGACGCCGGCGCTCTCGAACGGTGACCCCTCGAAGGCGTCGTGTTGACCCCCCCTAGCCCCTCCACCGTCGACATCGCCGGTGTCCGTAACGGCCCCGGATTCGGGAGCTGCTGCGCCGTCATCCGCGGTGCTCGTTGCTCCCTCCGTTCCGGGTTCGCCAGTGAGCGGATCGGCCGGTTCGACCTCTCCGGTTGCGGCCTCCGCGACGGTCATTCCGTCGGTTCCCGCGTCCCCAGCTGCTGCGGTGTCCGAGGCGTGCTCGTCGCCTGCGGTCGGCGAGTTCAGTGCCTCGGATTCGGCGTCGGCAACCGGAGACGTGGACAACGGATCCGGGCCGTCCCCGAAGTCGGTGGAGTCAGTCGCTTCGTCGTCCGTCTCGCTCGTCGTTTCGGCGACTGCGATCCGGAACTCCTCGAGACTGTCGACGTCGTGGAACTCACAGACGGCGTCGGTAAGTGACTCCTTGACTGCGCGCGCGGACTCGTTTGGAGCCTTGAACCGTTCCGAGCGCCCGGCGTGCGTGAGCACGACCGCGGTGGCGACGGTCCCTTCCTCGAAGTCGAGATCAGTCAGGTCGGCGTACGGGAACTCCTCGAACTCCTCGTCCCAGACTGCCGGCCCGATGTGCTTTACGAGTCGATGGCTCGTAACGACCAGCGTGAGTTCCGAGAATCTAAACGTTCGGTGGACCGACTCGCCGGTTTCCGTGACGTTTCGTCCGGAGAGGATTCCGGCCAGCACGGGGTGTAGTGCGTCCTCGAGCCGCTTCGCGGGAAGCGTGATCGTCTCCTCGCCGTCCAGTCCGTAGCCAAGCGTGAGCTTCGCCTTGCGTCGCCCCTCGGACACCTCGACGCGCTCGACATCGTGTGGGTATTCTTCGACCGCCTCTCCGGAGAGCAGACCGTCTGCCCGATACACGAGCGTCCGCGTCGGCGTCACGGCGAGCAGGTCGTCGCCGCCGAGCGGGACTCTCGCCACGACGTCCTCGTCGTCGACCGCCCCCGCAAGTAGTTCGGGAAGGCTCATACGGCGAGTATCCGGCGCGCTCGTGATAAATCCGCGGGGTCCGTTTCTCACGTTTCGAACCCGCAGTCATCGTGGGGATCCGCATCGATACTCCCAGTGTGGCCCGACGCCGCCCCAGCTTCGGTGGTTGCGGTGTGCGATCGGAGTTGCGGTGTGCGATCGGAGTTGCGGTGTGCGATCGGAGTTGCGGTGTGCGATCGGATCTCACCGTGGGGGCGTATGAGAAGCTTAAAGAGTATCATCGCGGTACGATGTACTGAGGCCGGGTGGCTTAGCTGGACATAGCGCCGCACTCATAGGGTTCGGAGATTC
>OBKM01000875.1_pt1 | contig 13652 bp, 12 predicted proteins | sample 1519691 | NCBI WGS metagenome assembly OBKM01 (sample SAMEA37050418, study PRJEB22526) | metagenome | biome: saline pan; feature: lake; material: water | place: Egypt | collected 2015 | depth 0.5 m
CTTTCGAGAGGTAAAACGCCGAACCGCTTCGTTCTCAAACTGTTTCAGTCACGTCAAACCAGAGACAGCTGAAAAATGGCTCCAAAGCTTCGCTCGCTGGCATAATGCTCCAAACTAAACACCTATGGAAACGCTGCTACCTACATAAACCACCGTTTTCGATAAAGGCTCTTGCCTAACTGAGCGAAACAACGATCAGATGAGCGATATTGTTACTGATTGGCGTGCAAGATGGAAGGCGCGTATGCTGCAATTCATTCACCGCCCTGTGCAGCGCAAGTCAGCGGCTCATCCACGCACTGATTGACTTGCCCGGATACCAACTCTCGACTGTACCGTTCTCTGGTAGAGCGGAACTGGTTGTAGACGCATCAGATTCGTTCTACCGCTTCCTTGTGAGGACTTCTACACCACCGCATAATTTACTTATATTTTCAGTCATATAATTGACTATGAGATTCAGTGACAACCCTAACGAAGGTGAGTTAGTCTGGATAAAGATTACCGAACTCGCCCCTGACGTGACTCAGTATGAAGGTAGAACCTACCATTCGTGGGATATCGATGGGGTTTGCACTGACTACGGGGGCACAGAAGCAAGTATAGAAACGCCCTCCCAATGGAAGGGTAAGGACGCCAACATGCCAATCGAGGAAGGAGAACTACTGCGCTGTGTGTTCCGTGAGATGTATCCTGATTTTTCAGGCGAAGAGCCCAAAGAGAATATGCTATTAGATGTCCCGTCGCCGTTTTTTGATACGAAATCCGGCAGTAACATAGACCACAACTTGCAATTTTACGAAGGGTTTCCTGTCCCGGGCGATCTCGTGCAATGTCGCGTCGAAGAAATCGAAGATTTCGGGGCTTTTGTCGAACTCCTAGAGTACGGAAACAAGCGTGGGGTAATTCACGAGTCAGAAGTTGCTGAGGGTTGGGGTGAACACCCTTGGGACCACCTGTTCGAAGGTCAATGGGTCGCCTGTAAGGTGCTTGATGTTGACAGAGATGAAAATAAAATTGATTTGTCACGAAAAGATGTAAGTGCCTCAATATAACCGAAAACGCAAGCCGAGGTTGAAACGATATATAGCTCAAAGAGCTTGTCGGAAAAGTAGCAAGTATACAGTCACAGCTACTCAGATGGGGGATGAAGAGGCGGTCAATTAATTTCGATACTAATTGGTGTGACCGCAGCTACTGTTCCGGTTTCTCTGTCTCCAACCAGTATTCGGCGGATAGATGAATACGTGAAGTGGAGCCAACTGTCCGATGAATTTATCCTCTGCATGTTGCACACCCTGATCCCTCAATTCTGAGAGAGATGCCGCTGTTTCACTGTCTTCGGTAAGAGCCGGTCGAAAATACTGCCTAAACTTGTCGTAACAGTCGTTTCGGATTTTTCATGAGAGGTCTGACATGTTCAAATTCAGCTGCGTTTGCGTCCAAAACCAACTCCTGAAACGAGCTTAAAACGACGCAAACTTGCCGAAGACTTTCTAAACAGCTAATGCCTCGATTGTCAATTCGTAAACTAACACTAACAACGTTGAAAAGAGAGGGTCGTTTTTCGAGGACCCGAAACAGGATCTCGGCTTTGGAGACTGCGAGATGCAACTGGAAGAAGGTGCCAGCCGTCACTGGCACCTTGTGATGGCGGCCTACAGCTTCCTTTGCCTTGATCCTGATTCGAGCGTCTTGGGAACGGCTCGCTCGAAAGCGTCATCGCTTCGAGCGAACGTTAAACATTTCCTGAAAGAAGCGGTGTACAATCTGCCTTCGCGGATCATAGGCAACAACGAACAAAGTGTTGACGATCTTATACAAGAGATTGACCACCTATTCGTTCACTCGACAGCCAAAGCTAACCTGCAAAGCCGAGTTGTAATTTTAATACGATTGCATTACACTTGGCTAGTATGGCAAGCAGGCGGACGTTTATCGCGCTTTGTGGTGGTGCAGCGCTGGGGTTTGCAGGAACCACATCTGCAGCGAATTCCGTCAGTTCAGGCGAACAACTGTGGCCGATGTTTCAGGGAGATGTGCGGAATACCGGCGCGGTCACTGGTCGTGATTTGCCGGTGACAAAGCCCGAGGAAGACTGGCGGTACGGTCTCGAGGGGCATACGGTCGTGGTAGGAGATGATCGAGTGTTCGTGCTGGATGACTCACAGTTAGCTGTGATTGATGCCGAAACGGGAGTACTTGAGTGGGAGTACGACTCACCACCATCCCAGGGAATGGCACTGTACGACGGGTCCGTACTCGTCGGGGGACCGACTGGTCTCGTCTCGCTCAGCGTTGGCGACGGAACTGAGCAGTGGGAATATGAGCAGACTGTGGTAACCGAGATGCCACGCGGGCACCACACAATCGCCGACCACGTGGCGTATTTCCCGACGCGGGAGGGGCTCGCAGCGATCGAGGTGGATGACGGATCGGAACGCTGGGAACGTGAAACGGATGAGTTCATCGACACTGTGCCTGCAGTCTGGGAGGACTGGGTGTTTGTGGTCACACAGAGTCGACTAGTTGCATTTGACCGTGAGACAGGCGATCGGGAATGGCAAACCGGCGTGGGTGGCGTCCGCAATAATGCATTCAGCCCGGTTATCGACGACGGACTCATCTATCTCATCGATGGTGACGGCGCTGGTTCACGCGGAAGTGCAACGACGCTGCAGGCACGAGATGCCCGTCGTGGTGGGGCCGTCGTCTGGGAAACAGAGGGAGCAGCGTTTACTGACAGCTCGCCAGTCGTGACTGATGACACCGTCTACGTTGTGGGTCCTGACCGAGAATCGCTCCGTGCGTACGATGCCAGAGAGGGAGAGTTGCTGTGGCAATCTGATGAACCACCGGAGATGCACATTCGAGAGCTGGGCACTGTATCGCCGGTGCTTGTCGATAGTACGGTCTACGTTGCCAGCGACGACACCCTGTACGCATTCGACGCGAGCGATGGCGCTGCACTGTGGGAACACGAGACTGGTGGGACAATCGATCCCGGCATAGCGCCAGGCGACACACAGCTGTACGTCGCAGACACCGATGCCGTCGTCGCACTCGAAGAAGGAGCAGCGGAGCCATCAGCCACGTTCGAGACGCCAGCAGCCCCAGTTCAGGTTGGTGAGACAGTGCAATTAGCCGCCGGTGAGTCGACTTCCGGCGGTGATACAATCGTCGAATACCGCTGGCAGATCGCAGAGACCGAACTGTTCGGACAGCAAGTCGAGTATACATTCGATGACCCAGGCGAACACGATATAACACTCCAAGTCACGACCGAACACGACCGTACCGACACACAAACGCATACGGTGACGGTGGACCTCCCACCGGAACCAGAGGCCAGCATCACCATCGACCCAGAGCAACCATCCGTCGGGGAGACAGTCGAACTCGATGGGACAGAGTCAGAGCAGCCCAATACAGAACTCACCGCATACGACTGGCAGATTGACGCTGAACAACGGTCGGGCGCAGTCATCGAATACATCTTTCCATCAGCGGGGGAGTATACCGTTGAGTTGCGAGTTACGGACGAGTTCGACCGCGAGGCAACAACAGAGCGGGTCACCTCTGTCGTCGAGCAGGCTTCAGACACCGCCGACGAGAGTGATCCAGGACTGGATCAAGATGATGCCGATGCTGACGTTGACGACACAGATGAGACTCCCGATGATGCCGACGACTCAACACAAGCCGCTGACGACGATGGCCCCGGGTTTGGAGTCGGGGAAACACTAGCCAGTGTCGGCGGAATCGCGTATCTTCTCAAACGAAAGCTAAGCAGCACCGAGGCAGACCCCGAGTGAATACTCCGCGTCAAGCACGGCGCGGAGGATGTCACCGTTCGCCACCGCTTGCGGTGTAGTTCTTAAAAGCCAGCGCGACATCTCTTGCCTGCAGGACCGATTCTCAAACGGCAAATACGTCGCAAACGACTCTATTGAACCCACAGAATGCGTAGGGATGAGTCACCTGAGCAAGCATTTCCGGATCCGAGTGGTGCTTCATCCATTGTTTCGTTACCTTTCCTACTCCGTCAGACAACCTGCTCCTTGCGAATCCCCACGAGATCGCGAGCGAGGCGTGCTGCATCGGCTCCGGCTGCGGTCCCGTCATCCCTCGAGATGATGAGCACACCGCGAGCCGTGTGGCATGGAGCGCGGTCGCCTGTGGTGAAGCCAGCGTCCCGTGCAGGCGGCAACTGGACTTGATATCCGTTGCCCGCAATCTGCACAGAAGCATCCATCGCGCGATAGATACTGTCCGTATCTCCTGCTGCGGAGGAAACTAACTCAGCTGTTTGGGCGGCGGAAACCTTCTCGACATCGACGACGAGCAGCAAGTGATCGAACGCGTACACGCGGACATCAGCGCGATAGGTGGCGTCACCCTCGCTGTTCTCTTCGACGAGTTCGCCAGCCCGGGCTGGCTTCGTGATCTGTAGGGCCAACCCCTCCGTGCCGGATTCCTTGATCTGGTTGACCATGTCGTTAGTACATTTTACTAACTCATAGCTATTGGGGGACGGTGGTCGGCTTCGCGACCACGGTTGGTGACCGATCGTAGTAAGAGAGACAGTCGGCGGTTAGTCGAGATCGACGTAGTCTTGTTCCCAATCTTGTCTGGCCTCGAGTTCACGGTGTCCGCGGTTCGTTATCGAATACGTGTTGGTTCGGCGATCGCGCTGCCCTTTCTCGACGAGCCCCTTCTCGACGAGCGTATCCAGATTGGGATACAACCGGCCGTGATGGATTTCCTTGTCGTAGTACTCTTCGAGCTCGTCTTTGATTGCAAGGCCATGGGGGGCGTCCTTGCCCGCGACAACGTACAGGAGATCGCGCTGAAAGCCTGTCAAATCGTGCATACTACTCGGGCCAATGTGTCGATTTATCTTAATACTTGGTGAGGACTAATACTGTGTGTCTCTGAGACGGTGGACTCATCGGATTGATAAAGACGATTTCAGTCGATGCACAGCTGGAAACCTTCACTCAGTGCTGCGGTGAAACTGTTTGTGAGGTGTCACGTGAGAGAGCTACTGCGTATCGCTGAATTGAAGATACCAACAATCGATAGCACGTACACTCGTGACACTGATCCTCGAGAGTGCGATTCACTCGTTCGATGCAGAGAGTGCTGAGTTAGCAGCACCCGATCCGGTGGCACTCATGCAGGAGGATGCTGTCGAGTTTTCACTGGAGACGATCTATCGGTTCGCCAGCCACTACGAGTCCTTGCACCCGCCAGCCCATCCCGACTGGACCTGTCTCCCACTTCACGAACTCGAGTCTGCTGCCCTAACCGGCACGTATGTCGCGTATATTGATCACACTGTCCACGGCGAAATCATCATCTTCGCGGATGGTGACGACCACGACTTCCTCTCAGTAGATGAATTCGCACGAACGTCGCTTGCTCGCCGACTTCGCTTCTGGCATCCTGACTGCATCCCCGAGACATATCCAGACTATTATGAGGCACCGTTTGACGATCACGAGCCGCCGCGGCACACGGTTGATCCTGAGACATTTTTCGACAGTGTAGCATCGTATCTGGAACGCGAACGGAAGGAGACACTGGCCGACCGACGGAATACCCTCGCCGATGCCGATCCTGCCGCCCGGTACGCCAACGGTGACGCAGCTCTCCCTGCACTCCGGAGTAATGGTATTTCACAGACAGGCGAAATCACACTCACCATTGAATTCGACCGGCTCCCCGGCCTGACAGAAAAGGCAGCGATGCGTCAGCATGGGTTCGTCCGCTCGGAGTTCGACATGTATCCAGGTGATCCGGTGCTTCTCGTCCCGCCGAGTCGCGAACACAGTCCAGATGCGCTTCCGATTCAGGCAACCGTCGACGACACGTCATCGACACGAGTCACGGTCGTTCCTAATTGGGGAGAGCTGACGAACAGGGGGAGCCTCGAACGGTATTTGGAAACAGACCGTGTCGGATTCGGTCTTCTCAAGCTCTTGAACCCACTGCCGTATGACCGCCGAAGCGACGCGATCGACCGCTTACGCAATGATGAGACGTTCCGCGAGGTACTTGCTGGGCAGCGCCCGCTCACATTCACTCAGCCACGGGTCGCAGAGAGTACGCAACACGACCCTGAGCTTAACCAGGAACAGCAGGCGGCCACGAAGTACGCACTGCTGGCTGACGACCTGTTTTGCATCCACGGGCCGCCGGGAACCGGAAAGACACGGACACTTGTCGAGATTGTTCGGCGAGCCGTTGATGCAGGTGAGGATGTGCTGGTCTGTGCCGACTCGAATCAGGCCGTCGACAACATCCTGGTCGGGGAGAGTACGCCCGGTGACATCGACGACGGGTCACTCCACGCGTACGGGCAGCACGGGGCCGCTGAGTTCACGGTCGATCGGCGTAACGTCCGCCAGTCCGCCCGAGAGTCGGTCAGGGACTGGTACGGGGAAACACCAGGCCGGACTGCCGAGGTCGTTGCGGCGACGAACGGGAGTGCAGCAACGATTGAGCGCCAGTTCGACCTCGTTGTTATCGATGAGGCGACACAGGCTACCATTGCGACATCGGCAATTCCACTGACAAAAGCCGAGACGGCAATCTTGGCTGGGGACGACCGCCAGTTGCCGCCATTCAGCAAGAGCGAAAACCCACCCGAGGCTGCCGTGGGGCGTTCATTGTTCGAACATCTGTACGCGGATGGCGGCGTGTTTGAGGAGGTCGGTCTGCAATTACGCACGCAGTACCGGATGCATCGGGACATCGCGTACTTTCCGAACCGCGAGTTCTACGATCGGACGCTGCGGACGGGCCGCGATATCGAGCCTCTCGAGGCGTATGATCCGATTCTCGGATACGACATCGGTGGCGGTGAGCAACAACAGGGAACGTCTCTTTTGAATCCAACAGAGGCGACGCTGGTCGGGCGATTAGTCAGCCAAGTTCGTGACGAAGGCGTGCCAGCGGAAGAAATCGGTGTCATAACGCCATACACTGCACAAGTTCACCGGATACGGAAGGAACTACAGACAGCAGATGCCATCGACGACGCGGGGGCGGTGACGGTCGACACGATCGACGCATTTCAGGGTAGCGAGCGGACGGTCATCATCATTTCACTGGTCCGAAGTAACCCGGACGGTGACATCGGATTCCTCGGTCGACCGGCAGATGGTCCCCGGCGACTGAACGTTGCCATGACCCGCGCCCAGCGGTTCTGTGTGTTGGTTGGCGACTGGTCGACATTGACGACGGGAACTGCTTCGACTGGTGACGGCCGCGGTCTCTACGGGGAGTTACAGAAGTTCCTGGCCGATACTGGCCGCATGCGGAACTTCGATGCTGGACTTCTTTGACTGTTCAGAATAATGGGGACATCCTGTGACATCTCTGCTTGGTAGCTTTGGCGACAAGCAGGTTATACAAAGCCGGCGCTGAAACCAACAGTCATGACGATCTACAGGTTCCGTGTGCGGCTGTTCCCGAATCCGCCGATGCAGTTCGAGCCAGAAACTGATGTCTGGCGTGACATCGAAGTCGACGGGTCCCACACGCTAGCTGATTTCCACGAGGGAATCTTCGAGGCGTTCGACCGCCGAGACATGCACGGCTACGAGTTTCTGACCCGTGACGAACACGGAATCGCCACCCGGAGCTACGCTCACCCACAGATGTACAGTGACGACCAGAGCTGGCCGGCCATGGACGACGACGAAATCGACCGGTTTCTCGAACGAGCCATTCCTGACGACGAGCCAGATGCCGCCAGAGAACGCTTCCGAGAACTACGGAAGAACCCACCCGATGAGGGCAACGCAGCGGAGACGACTATCGACGACCTCGATCTTGAGGAGTCCCAGACGCTGTTCTACGAATTCGACTTCGGCGATGGCTGGGAACACCACATCGATATCCAGGACATTCGGGACGGATCGCTTGACGGTGAGCCTGTCGTCGTCGACAAACAGGGTGTGGCACCACCGCAGTATCCTGAGTGAGAGACTGACCAATCATGCCACGTGACGTAGCACCCCTGACAAACGCACTCGACGAGACGACACCCGGAAACCAGTCAGACATCTACCAGTTACTCGCTGCCTGGAACAGATCTATCGAGGCGACGCTCAATGTTGGCCCCGGGCGGACCGAGACCGTAATGAAGCAGTACTTCGAAGACGTTGTCTCACTGGTGTATACTGCTGCCACAGGTGACCAGATCGACTGGGAGTTCCTTGCGGAATGTTGTGAGGCATATCCACCGGACGTCGGTGATCACGTCTGTTCGTCGCTCCTCGTGAATGTTGTCGGGCGGTGTATCGTCCGCGTCCGAATCGAAGATGGTGTCGAAGAGATTCCCGCGTGGGCACTCGAGTATCTCTCTGCGATTTCGGCGGCGAACGACGGCCAGGGAAACGAACTCGAGGCCAGTGTCTTCGGGTGGGGAATCGGCCATCCATCGGTTGCAGTTACAGAGCGGACACTCGATCGAGCCACAGCTGGCAAGCACGACTGGGCAGCAGGTGTCCTCGAACACGCGACGTACGCTGACCGGGAGAGTGCTCTCGAATTGTTCGAGCAACTTATCCGAGCCCCCGAAATTACGGATCCATTCATCTTTCTGACGGCACTCGACCGGAGTCGAGAACAGCCACGACCGCCACTTCCGGAGTTCTGGGAGCCATCAGCGGAGTACGACTGGGAGATCGAGTTCACGGAGACACAGCGAGACCGCATTCTCGAGGCCATCGGTGATGCCGTGTCCCCGACCGAACTCAAGGGGGTCAACCACGAATTCAGCTTCGATCTGCAAGGCGTCGCTGACGAAGCGTTTGAACAGCACCTCCCGGAGTCAGCCACCGAGTCGATGCTACGTATCGGACAGTATCAGGGTGGTAAATGGCATCTCCTGGACGATATCGGGTGTCCTGATGGTGATCCAGATCGGGTGGACACCGTGGAACCACTGTTCGAGTTCCAGTATCGTCTCGAAGATCCCATACTGGGCCAGACGAGCGGGCTGAATCTGGCACAACAGCGAGGACCGGATCTGTGTCGTCAGTGTGCCGACACAGTGTCGAACTGGAAGTCCAGCCGATACAACTACGCAACAGCCCGCGACAGGGACTACGACGGTGGAACGCTCGTCACCTGGACGCCACTGTCGGAAGACCGGTGGGTGCGAGCGTGTGATATCTGTCAGAAACCGGGTGGGGCGAGTCACGTCGAATCGACGTTCGATCAGGCTGCCTGTCCGTGTTGTCTCCGTGAACTCTCCAAATCACGTCCACACCAGCTAGATATCGGCGACACGGACAAAGAAACACCCCTCTCGTTCGAGGATATACTGACTGGTACTGTAGAGACACGGACACTTCCGCCACGAGACGTGCTAGAAGAGCGTGCCGCCGAAAAACGGCGACAGCACAATCGTCAGCGGCACCATCTCCCCGTGACTCACATCGGGCTGACCCAGAACAAGGTCGACATACTGATCGAGCACGGCTACGAAACGGTCAAGGATCTCTGTGATGCTGATCCCGAAACGCTCGCGGATATCAGTGGTCTCGGACGCCGATGGCACCCGGAGCGACTTCCACACACGTACACGCTCTCGTTGACAGCTTTCGATGGAATCGGATCGACGCTTGCGGAACGTCTCAAAGAGCATGGGTACGGTTCACTGCCAGCACTCGAGACTGCTTCGCCAGAAGAACTTGCCGAAATAAAGGGGATGTCTCTCTCGAAAGCAGAAGGGATTCTGGAGACGATCGACAACTGGGACACGCAAGAGGTATACAAATAATGGCACAAAGAGATGAAGAACGTGAGGAGCGAATCAAGACAGAAATCATTGTCGATGCCTACACCAGAGAGGAGCAGGCAGTCGGCTGGAAAATCTATCTGGAGGAAACCATGGACTTTCCCTTCGAAGCACGCTGTATCGAAGAGCGTGAAGTCTCGCCACTGAGTGAGAGTGAAACAGTTCAGGTGGTCGGTATCCCGCAGACAGAACCATCACTCCGACAACAATTTGTGGCTGTCGAATGGAACGGAAGTGAACTCGGTGTCCCGTTGCGTCAACTGGAACCTGTTGAAGCCAGTGAGGACACAAAACAAGCCATCGCTGACTGGCATTACAAACTCAACCGCTGACCGCTTAAATCAACTAACCACCTGCTCGATACCACGTCAATTTTGGACCTAGCCGATACAAATCTGATATGGACGTGCCCGAACCTCCATCTGACGACCAGTACCAGACGGCACTCGATCGGATAGAGCGACGTTACGCTGCATTTACAGACAGCGACCACTTCGAGCAACTCACCAGACATCAGCAACGCGAGGCCGAGTTTGTCGTCGAAACGTTTCACGAGTTACTGCATTCCTACGAGTATGTGCCACTCGACGACCCCGACGAAGAGAGTCTCGAATCGGTCTGTCGACAGTTCTATCCGGCGAAAATCAGTGCCGAACCCGATCACTTTGGCGCCGTCGCACCGGTCATCGCGGCATTTCTCCGATTTCTCGATGATCAGGGTGAACTCGCGGACAGTGACGAACTGGCAGCCCACGTCGAATCGCTCGACGACACGATTGTCGAGAAGGCAGCGGATCCGGATAACTGGGGACTGGCCAAGTCGATGTTCACGAGCGGTGCCCTCGAGGAGGCAACGCACCTCGATACAGTTTCGGACGTCGAAGAGCCATCAGAACTGACAGAACTCCCACTCGACCCATCAGATCTCCAAACGTCAGAGATATCCGGGACTGAAGACCTTCTCCCGCCGGAAGAACAAAAACTGCTCGATGAGGCACTCGATTCACTCTCCGAGGAGTCAGACGCGAAACTAGATGCGCTTGGCGAAGTTATGGAGGAGTTTGCGGCGGGTGCTGATCCCGAGGCTGTACTCGAACAGAGTGAGTTCTCTGCCGACGATCTCGATGATGTCGTCGACGAAGTTCTCGAGAAACTGGAAGACTCCGACAGCGAGTTGGCTTCGGGACCTGGAGACGCAACTGACCCGTCTGTGCTTGACCCCGAGGCGGCCAGGGAGTTCCTGAATCTACAGGGCCAGTTGCTCGTCCACGCCAACGAGCGGTTCGACGTTGTACCGGGTATTGACACCTACGAGGAGTTCCGGCGGGCCTACATCGACGACATTCGGCCGATTCACGAGGAACTCTACTTCGAGGAAGACGCCGTCGAAGTCATCAAGGACTTCGTCAGGGACAACCCCGCCGACCTCTCCGAAGAACAACTCGAGACAGTCGAGTCCTGGGTGGACTACGAGGCGGGACAGTTTGTGCTCGTCGAGCACCTCGAAGACGGGACGGTGTTTCTCGATCCCGAGGAGCCACGCGCTTACAAGGTCACCAGTGTGTATGAGAGCTATGCTCCGGAACTCCCTGAGGAAGCACTCCCAGTTTCGGTGATGTCTGTCGTGTTGCTTCCCTACGAGGGACGGATCGTCACCAACGGGCTGGAACTTCTCGATCCACTCGCGGGGATGGCGATGCAGATGATCCAGGATGACCCTGGCGTCCTCTACGAGGAGGCGAAACACAGCTCTGGCATCGCCGAAACACTGCCGCCCACCGACGACCTGGACCGCAGTGACGTCGAACGCCTGCGCTTCTATACCAAAAACCAGGAGAACCGCGAGCGATACGCCGGCGAGATCGCCGAATTGAAGGACAAAACCGACGAGTTGGAACGTATCTACCACGAACAACTCGGGAAAGCCAACGCCCGCCGACTGGGCCGTGAGTTCCGTGACCTCGGGCTCGAGGAAGCATACGTCGCCATCTACGACGGACAGGTCGTCGCAACAGCACCAACGGAGGAGCGACTCGAAGAGGCTCTATCGGCGATCATGCCCGACGGCAAAGCTGACTACCCCTATGTGTATCACTACGACCCCTGACCAAGCGGACGTGTGTGCTGAGCGAACACATGCCGGTCACGTCCCGCGATGACTTCAACGGCAGTTGCACACAGAACAGCGGAACTGACGTGTCCCCCACCGACTGTTGTGCATCTCTTTCTGGGAATCTCTTCTCTGAGTTCGAATCACGGCTTGCCGAGGTACGCTGATTTCATCGTCCCGTTGTCACGGTAGAAGCGATAGCGACGTGAGGATTTTGACGTACCCGGTTCGAGCAATGTTCATCATGGCAATCGATGCTGGCGTTTCATCTCTCACTATCCACTCAGACGTTATTCAGTTCAGTTCAGTTACGCTGTGCTCTCCCAAAACGCCTGTATCAGGGCCCGAACCCGCTGAGATGGTTCCGAGGCGTGTAATAAAGTCATCTCCGAGTGGAGAGGTGATTGTGGCCGACTTTGCCTGTGGGCAGAAGACTCGTCGCTGCCGCCGCAACACCAACCGAAGCCAGGCCCTCCGCCCAAGGTACCAGATCCACGCACTCACCCAGTAGTGGTACAGACCTTTATACGACAGAGGAAGTACTTCTTCTTCGATCCGCCTATGTGCAAGCTATGTGCATCTACCAACATGATTAAGTTCCTGTGTGCAGAACATGCACATAGAATGAGCGCGAGTGACGAACCCCGCCGGGTTCACTTCAAATCGCCTGAGTATCTGATCGAGCGCCTCGATGCGATTGCTGACGTTTTTGACACAGACCGGACGGACCTCCTCGTCGAGGCGATCCGTGAGTACATTGAAGACACGGCCGATAGCGAGGGGTTTCAGGAGTTGATTGCCACGAAATACTACGACGGGCAACTGGAGTTCGAAACCGTCAAGCAGGTTGTTGGTCCCGAGACTGCCCACCGGTTTCGGCTTCTCAAAGCAGATCTCGAGGACGAACCGTTCGACCTTGCAGCCCCAGAAGATGTCGACATTTACGACGAGCCGACGTCGGTCGACACTGACGGCGAGCAATGAGTGGCCGACAACAGCTTCGAACAGTCGTCGCTGATACGAGTGCACTCGTCAGTCTCGCAGTCCCCAAAGCTGCATCCGAGTACGATGATTGGGCTGAGCCGGACCCACTCCAGTTTCTGTTGACATCGTGTGAGGTGGCTGTGCCGCCGAAAGTCATCGACGAACTCCGTGACATTACCCAGTATCAGGATATCCACAGTGCGGCCGCAGACAACGTGCTGGCCGCTCGAAATCACTACACTGTGGAAAACCCATACGACCAGGCTGCTTCACCGGGGTCACGGCCAGCATTCGGACTCGACGATGGGGAGACTGACGGGATCGTCCTCGCGAACACACTCGGTGTCGACGGCTTCCTGACCGACGAGTTCGGTGGAGCAAATTTCGCATTGATTCATGCAGTCCTGGACGGGCCACGTATCGTTCCAACACCCCGCCTCATCTGTGACTACGCCCGAAATGACCACATGACGCACGAAGCAGCGCGAAGGCTCATCACGACAATCAGTCCACACCGGAGCTGGGATAATAGCCCCTACGTTGCTCAACTGCTAAAACAACTCGAAGAATAGCTTTCCTTGGCCAGAAACGACTATCAGCTATCAATCTCATCTGTCTTAGATGGGACTGTCGCTAGTTGTCCATTCTCTTGATCGCGGTGGCAGCAAGAGTCCGGTCTGACACGATAAGGACGCCGATACGAGACGAAGTACACTTCTGACACCACGAAGAGTTGAGGAA
>OBKM01000876.1_pt1 | contig 13645 bp, 12 predicted proteins | sample 1519691 | NCBI WGS metagenome assembly OBKM01 (sample SAMEA37050418, study PRJEB22526) | metagenome | biome: saline pan; feature: lake; material: water | place: Egypt | collected 2015 | depth 0.5 m
AATAAGCGACTGGGGCGTTTGCGGTGTTCACCGCCGACCGACGGACGACCAGCTATATGAGATCGCTTCACTCCACCTCCCGCGTCAACTGCTCGCGGTACGGCTCGAACCCAAGCTTCTCGTAGAACGCCCTCGCTCGGTCGTTGTCGACGGCCACGTCGAGGCGCATCTCCGCACAGCCGTGATCGCGGGCGTCGGCCGCGGCGCGCTCGATCAGTCGATCGGCGAGGCCGGATCCGCGATACGGCTCCCTGACGTAGAGGTCGCCGACGACGAGTCGATCGGGACGGTCGAAGACGGGTGAGCACTCGTCGACACTCGTCAGGACGTGGCCGGTCAGTTCGATGTCGGGGTGTGTAGGGGATGCGGTCGCCGGGTCGAGGCCGTCGCTCTCGACGACGACCCACGCACGGTTCCCCTCGGCTTCGAACCGTTCGCGATAGAACTCCACGTTCTCCTCGATCAGGTCGTCGTCGGGCCGGTCCGCCAGCGCGTGTGCGTCAACGCTGGCTGCGAGTTCACGGTGATACGGAAGCCATAGCTCAGCGACAAAGCGTCGGAGAGCCGCCTCGGTCACCGGGAGTCGTCGGATCTCCATACGGCGTTCGTCTCGGGGGTGGACGAAAATTGTCCGGGATCGAGGTCCGACCCCGTGGGACCGAACCCGTCCGAACCGAAAGCGTACGAGACCGAGATCGCGCCGGCTACGCGTTCGGTGGCGTGACGAGGGGCTCGATCTCCTCGTGGTCGAACCGGGCGAGGATCTCGCCGTCGATCGTTTTGAAGTAACTGGGGAGAACGCCCGCCTCGGCGGCCGACTCGGACATCCCCTGTGCCATCGTCATGTCGTACGAACAGGGGACGAGGATCGCCCGGTGTCCCTCGGGGTCGATGAGCTCGATAACGACGAACATGACCCCGTCGACGGACGTCCCGTACACGAGGTACTCGGAGAACGCGTCCGAGTCGTACGCCTCGGTGAACCGGTCGGCGAAGTTGTTCGGGAGCACGTGCATCAGACCGAACCGGTCGTGGTCGTTCATGTCCGTGCTGACCGTGTCGGTGTGGGCGGCCATGACGTACGTCGCCTCCCACCCGTCCTTGCGCCGGTCGTCAGCCAACATTTGCGCCTCTTCGAGGGTCCGTTTCCACGCCTCGGTGTGTCCCTCGCCGAGGCTCTGCCGACGGCTGACGAACCGATCGACTTCTTCTGATGCCATCGTTGTGTGCCCCTCGTCGGGGGCACGGCATAACTCTTTTCGAGGACGTTCGAACTCAGACGACGCCGAACCCGACTTCCATGACCAGCGAGACGAGGAGCGTGAGCACCCCGGCGAGGAACGTCTTCCCCGCCGGTCGGACCCGGTCCGTCGGCGGTGGAACGCGGATCCACCGAACCGGCGGCACCGCGCGAACGACCCGCTGGAATCGCGTTCGTCGAGTCCCCGACAGCGACTCTCGCTCGGGATCCCTGCGCTTCGGCCACAGCCGGACCGTCGCGTAGCCGACGAGAAGCCAGCCGCCGAGAAACGTTAACGTCTTTCCGCGAACGAACTCGCCGCCGGTCGCGATCCCGAGTACGATCGCGGTCGTCGTCACCACGACCGCGAGAACGAGCGCGTACCCCACCGCGTCGACCCACACGCGAAGCCGGTGCGATAGTCGGGCCGACGTGCCGGACATGTCAGTGTCGGTCGTCGAGGACGGGTGCAGGTTCACGGAACCCGTCGTCATGACGGTGGCAGTAGCTCTTCCGGTCGTTCTCGCCCACGGTATAATACTCGGGATCTATCTCCTCGTCGCTCCCGTCGGGATCGACGCCGTCACAGATGCTCCCGAACTCCTCGTCGAGGGCATCGAGTGCGCGGCGTTCGTCGTGGTCGCCCGCGATGTCGGCAACGCGCTGGAGGACCTCTTCGGCCTCCGGCGGGACGTTGAGCCCGCCGAACAGCTCCTCGTACGTCTCGTCCATGGTCGCGAATCGCGTCTCCATGTCGAACCGTTCGCGGATCCGCTCACGGACCGATCGAGTAGCACGCATCCGTTCCCTGAGTATCTCCCGTAGCGCGTTGATCCCGTCCCAGACGTCGTCGTCCAATGCCTCGTACGCCTCCGGGCGTATCCGTGCCGGACACCGCGTGCTGAACGGGCACCCGGTCGGGGGGTAGCGAGGGTTGGGTGGCGTCCCGTGAAGCGTGATCCGGTCGCGTCGTTGGGTCGGATCGGGTCGCGGGATCGCCGACAGCAACGCGTGCGTGTACGGATTGGCCGGATCGTTGAACAGCTCCTCGGTCGGCCCGATCTCCATGATGTTCCCGAGGTACATCACCGCGACCCGGTCACAGATGTGCCGGACAACTGAGAGGTCGTGTGCGATGAACAGATACGTGAGATCCAGTTCGTCCTGTAGCTCCTCAAGCAGGTTGATGATCTCCGCCTGTACCGAGACGTCGAGCGCGCTCACCGGCTCGTCGAGCACGATGAACTCCGGGTTGAGCGCGAGGGTCCGGGCAATCCCGATCCGCTGGCGCTGCCCGCCGGAGAACTGATGCGGATACCTGAAGTAGTGTTCCGCCGCGAGCCCGACCTGATCGAGCAGTTTCTTCACGCGGTTCCGCCGCTCTCGGGGTGTCTTCCAGTCGTGTACGTCGAGCGGTTCCCGAACGATCTCCCCGATCGTCATCCGGTCGTTGAGGCTCGAATCGGGGTCCTGAAACACCATCTGGGCGTTCCGTCGCCACTCGTACAGCTGATCACCGGTGAGCGAGGTGATGTCGGTGTCGTCGAACAACACCTCGCCACCGGTCGCTTCCTCCAACTGGATCAGCGTCCGACCGAGCGTCGTCTTGCCGCAGCCGGACTCGCCGACGAGCCCGAGGGTCTCGCCCCGATATATGTCGAACGAGACGCCGTCGACCGCCTTGACCGGGGGGTTGTCGAACAGCCCGCCACCCTCGTAGTACGTCTTCAGGTCGCGGATGCTGACCATCGTGTCCCGACCTCGACTCCGTTCGTCGTCGTTCCGTTCCCCGTTCGGGGTGGTTTCGATCGTGTTTCCGCTCATTCGCCATCACCTCCGTGACTGCGGCCGCCATGTCTGGCCACCGCCTCCGCCGTCGACACGTCGTCCGGGTACAACAGACAGGCGGCCGTATGGTCGGCCTCGCCGTCCGCCTCGACCGGTATCGGGACAGGATGTACCTCGTGACACTCGTCGAAGGCTTTCGGGCACCGCGGGGCGAACCGGCAGTACGTCGCCGGTTCGTTCGGCGTCGGTACGCTCCCCTCGATGGTCGAGAGTTTCTTCCCGCTCTGGTGGCCGGGGATCGATTCGAGCAACCCGCGTGTGTACGGGTGTTTCGGGTCCTCGAACAGCGGAACGACGTCCGCCGACTCGACGACCTCTCCGGCGTACATCACGTTCACTCGATCAGACACGTCCGCGATCACGCCCATATCATGCGTGATGAACATGATCGCGACGTCCCGCGACTCCTGGATCTCGGCGAGGAGATCGAGAATCTGTGCCTGTATCGTCACGTCGAGGGCGGTCGTCGGCTCGTCACAGATCAGCACCTCTGGCTCACAGGCGAGCGCCATCGCGATCACCGCTCGCTGGCGCATCCCTCCGGAGAACTGGTGGGGGTACTCGTTGACCCGCCGGCTGGCGTCCGGGATCCCGACCGCCTCGAGCAGTTCGGCCGCCTCCTGTGTCGCCGCCTTCCCGCGGATCCCTTGGTGTTGTCTGAGTGCTTCCTTGATCTGGTTTCCGACCGTGTACACCGGGTTGAGGCTCGTTAGCGGGTCCTGAAACACCATCGCGATCCGACCGCCACGCATCTTCCGCTGTGGCTCGCCCGACAGACGACTGATCTCGACGAAGCCGCGCTGGATTCCGGCGGCGGAGTCCGCCGACCCCTCGGTAACGAACACGCACTCGTTCCCGCTCGTGAGCCCGAGTTCGTCGGTGTACCCGGCCGCCGCGACGTCGACGAGCGGCACCGAAGCGGGGTCGGCATAGCCGAACTCCTGAGGTGTCGCTGCCGTCGACGCGAACAGTTCTTCCGCGTCGTACGTCGCTTCGAGGTCCGCGACGTCGACCGTCCGCTTCGGGAACTCGTCCGCGAACGTCCGGACCGTATCCATGTCGCGGTAGCGAACGCTGCTGCCCCGAAGCACGCGTCCGGGAGACTCGATGAGTCCCATCAACGACCGGGCGGTAACGCTCTTGCCGCTGCCCGACTCGCCGACGATACCGACGGTCTCCCCGGGGTCGATATCGAAACTGATCCCGTCGACCGCTCGGATCGTTTCCTTCTCGGTGAAGAAGGCCGTCTGGAGGTTTCTGACGTCGATGATCGCGTCGTGGGCAGTTGCGGATCCCGCGTCGGCAGGGCTCGATGCCTCCACAGTCTGTTCGACGTCGCCGTCGGCGGCCATCAGGCACCACCCCCAGCGGTCGCGGCCTCACTCTCCTCGACATCGGCCTCGGGGTCGATCGCGTCCCGGATCGCGTCGCCGAGCGCGTTAAAGGCGACGACGACGAGAACGATCGCGATCCCGGGAATGGTTGCGACGTGCCACGACGAGGTCGCGACGTACGACTGTCCGCCGTCGATGAGTCGTCCCCATTCGGGCGTCGGCGGGTTGATGCCGAGTCCGAGGAACGTCAGCGCGGCCGTCGAAATGATGACGCCGCCGATCAGTAGCGATGCGTAGATCAGGATGTATCCCGCGATGTACGGAGCCATGTGTTTTCTCATCGTTCGTAACGGTGTCTGTCCGTAGCTCTTCGCCGCGTCGACCCACTCCTGTTCGGCGACCTGTAACGAGGGCCCACGTATCGCGCGCCACATCCCCGGCCAGTACGCGAGGGCGAATATCAGTGCTAACAGGAATCCGCCGTCGAGCGGCTGGGCGATCGGATGGTTGCTCTCTTGGAAGATCACCGAGAGCAGCATGATGAGCAGCAGCGCCGGGATCGCCTGTATCGTGTCACTCGCCATCACGGTCGCGATGTCGGTGATACCCTTGTAGTACGCGGCGAGCAGCGACAACACGACCGCGATGAGTGCGCCAAGACCGATCGCCGTGATCCCGATTATGAGCGACGTACGCGCACCGTACGAGAGGTGTGTCATCATGTCCTGTCCCCTCGCAGTCGTCCCGAGCGGTGCCCATCTGTCGTAGGTATCATAGCTCATCGGACTGACGGTGCCTTGGCCGTCGGACCGACTATCGAGGTTCGCGAAGACGTGCGTAGTCGACTCGACCTCGCCGTCATCGGTGAGATACTGGAAGTCGTGCGCGTTCGGCTGGTAGATGTTGTGTTCCGCTTGAACGGGGCTGACCGCCGGTGCCCACAACGCGAGAACGACGAACAGGAGCACGATGGCGAGTCCGAACAGCCCCCAATAGTTGCCCTTGAACCGTCGGATCGTGTCGTCGGCCGGCGTCCAGTCCGCCTGTCGGTAGTGAGTCCGATAGATCTCGAACCCCTTCCAGCCCCAGACCAGACAGACCATCGCGTAGAGGAACACGAGCGTGAGACGGATCGCCCACGCGATCGCCGGTGAGAGCCCCATGAAGGTCCCCTCCCACCCGCCGTCGGGGGCACGATACCCTTGATTGGGGATCGTCTCCCGACTCGTGAGTGCGGGAAGCGAGGACGCGAGCGAGTCGACGCCGCTGGAGACGAGCGCAGTGACACCGCCCACCGGCGAGAGTGCGAACAGCGCGGCACCTCCGGCCAACACGAGAGCCAATACGCTCCGTTTCGTCCACCGGCGTTGGTACCGAGTCAGATCCAGCCCCAGTACGTCGACCGCTCGGTCGGGGACTCGCCCCGCGAACGGGATCGACACGAGCAACAGCATCACGACCGCGGTTATCGCCGTTGTGATGCTACCGACGATACCGCCCGCCACCCCGGCGACGTTTCCGCCGACGTACCCCGGAACGCCGGCGAGGCCACCGGCGAGATACGAGACGATCCCGATCAGTTGACCGAGCCCTGCGAACGCGCGACCGATCTCAAGCAGGACCAGAATCGCCACGCCGGCGAGCCAGATGAGCGCCGGGCGGGGATTCTTTCTGATCAGGTCCACGAACAGTTCGTCGTTTTCCTCGTCCTCATACGTCTCCTCGACGTTCGTCTGTCTCGAGCTCATTTTTCATACCCCACGCGCGGGTCGATGACCGTATATAAGAAGTCCTGGAGGATGTTCAAAAAGAGGATTATCAGGGTGAAAATGAACAGTAGCGCACCGGCCATGGGGAGATCACCCTGCGTGATCGACTGGAAGAAGATCCTCCCGAGACCGTTGATGTTGAATATCTGTTCGACGATCACGGAGCCGCCGATCAGGAGGAACGCCTCGCTCGTGATCACCGGCAACAGCGGGATCAGAGAGTTCCTGAAGATATGCTTCCAGACGATCACTCGGTTAGTCAGTCCCTTCGCCTTCGCCGTCTCGACGAAGTTCGAGTTGATCGTCTCGAGCATGGCAGTCCGACCGATCCGCAACTCCGCCGCCATCGACGCGGACCCGAGGATCAGCGCGGCCGGTAGAATGAGCTTGGTATCGATCGCCAAGGCCGTCCAGTCGGCCACGTACGGGACCGGAACAAAGAGGAGATCGGTCGTCGAGATCCAGTCGAGATCCGGCGTCCCGGTGATGCTGATGCTCCGTGCCGTGAAGTCGGGACCGAACGTGTACCAGTCGAACCCGAACGGCCCGCCGCCGTCCCGGGTCCGTCTGAGGGCGGCCAGCGCCAACACACAGAGCCAGAAGTTCGGGAGTGCCTGCCAGAGTATCCCGCCGAAGGACGCCGTGTAATCCCCAAAGGAGTTCGGATTGAGTCCGGCGTAAAAGCCGAGGGGGATCCCGATGAAGAGCGGCAGCAGGATCGCCCAGAACCCCAACCAGATCGTCGCGGGAGCGGAGCTGATAACGATGTCGAGGATGTCACGCTCCGCCTGAACGACCCACGACTGACCGAAATCGAAGGTCAGGAAGCTCATGACGAAGTCGGTGTACTGCTCCCAGAGCGGGTCGTTGAGTCCGAGCCGTTCCCGCATGAGCTCCGCGTCCGTCCCGTCAGCCTCGGGACCGAGTCGGGCGGCGACCGGATCGATCGGTCCCATCCGGAGCATGACGAACAGGAACGACAGCACTAAGAACAGTACTGGGATCGTGAGGAGGACACGCTTAATGAAATACTCCCACCGAGTCATCTCGACTCACTCCCGGAGTATCGTATTGAACGTTTTCTGGAGATTACTGTATGCATGCGTCAGATCGATGTGTGGAGGATGTCGGTTACCCGGCTAAAACGTTTTGGAAATGAAAAACGTCGACCGGCTTACTGCTCTTCCTCGAGCTCGGTGTGCCAGTTGAGGTAGAAGCCGTTGGTTTCTCCCGGCATCCCCTCGGTTCGGGTGTTACGCGGCTCGAGCTGGAACGACCCGTACGGAGCGGCGGGCCAGCTCCAGATCCACCCGAGCGTGTACATCTCGAGGTCACCGTCCTCGCCGCGGTTCTGTAACACCGAGAACTGCGAGACGTCGAGGTCGATGTCCGCGCCACTGCCACTGAGTAGGTCGCGAACGAGTTCGCCGGCCGTCTCGAACGCGACGTTCTCGTACGTCGTCAGGGTCAGTTCGGCGGGGTCATCGGGCGTGTATCCCGCGTCCGCAAGGACTCCCTGCGCGCTCTCGAGGTCGCTTTCCCCGCGGCTGTACGGGTAGTCGTCGACGAACGCGTCGTAGCCGTCGGCACCCGTGGGCCAGATGCCCGGGGGCAGGAAGCTGAACGCCGGGATACCACGACCGGCGAACACCTCGTCGACGACCTGCTGTTTGTCGAGGACGTACGCGACCGCCTGACGAACCGGCGCGTCGACGTTCTCCGCGTTGAACCCGAAGTAGTACGTACTGAGCTCCGAGATTCCCACGTAGTTCACTTCCTCGTTCAGTTCGCCCGCCGGACCGTACGTCCCGACCTCACGGTTCCGGTCGTCGGTGTCGGCGTCAACCGCGTCCTGGTCGTAGAACGGCGTCGGGATCTCGAAGATGTCCGCGTTCTGTTCGAGTGCGTACGTCCAGATCGCGTCGTCGTTCTCGATGATCTCCCAGTTCACCGCCTCGACGTCCGCGACGTCGCCGTAGTAGTCGTCGTTTCGGACGACACGAACGTCCTCGTCGGCGTTGAACTCGTCGAGCTCGAACGGACCGGTTCCGTTCGCGACCTCGGTGGTGAACTCCTGATGGGAGACTTCACCGTCGTAGCCGTCGATGTCGCCGACGTAGCCCTCGGGGATCACCGCGAAGCTGCTGTACGCGATGACGTCGAGCACGTCGGGGTTCGGGCCGACGAGCTCGATCTCGAGGGTCTGATCGTCGATGACCTCGACCGCGAGCGAGTCCGCGACCGGGCCATCGTCGTCCATCTCGACGTCGATACCGAGCCCGACGGGCTGGTTGAGCGTGAATCCGCGGCGTTCAGTGTTGGGTGACTCCACCGACCGACGCCAAGAGTACTTCACGTCGTCCGCGGTGACGTCCCCGCCGTCGTGGAAGGTCGCGTCGTCGCGAATGGTGAACGTCCACGTCGTGCCGTCCTCGGAGACCTCGAACTCGTCGAGGAGTTGGTTCTCGACCTCGGGGACCCCGTTGGGGAACTGCGAGAGGTTCTCGTAGATCTGCGTGATGACCCGTGAGGAGGCGGTGTCCGTCGACATGATCGGGTCGAGCTCGTCGAACGTGCTGTTGATCAGGTTGAGCTCGTCCTGCCCGTCGACCTGCGTGTTGTTGTGCTGTTGCCAGTGATCGCCGAGCGTGCCGGTCAGCGGTACGTCGACGTAGTCGTACCAGAACAGCTCGGTGAAGCCGTGATAGATCGGGACGAGGACCGCGTCGTCACGGACCGCTTCCTCCATCTCGACGTACGCGTCCTGTCGGAGCCCCTCGTCCTCCGGAAGCGGGTTGTCGACCGCACGCTCCCACGCGGCCTGAGCCTTGTCGGCGTTGGTTCGTTCGGAGTCTCCGTCTTCGGGGTCTCCGTCTTCGGGGTCTCCGTCTTCGGGGTCTCCGTCTTCGGGATCCTCCTCGTCGGCACAGCCGGCGAGGGCAACGGTGGCAGTTCCGCCGAGCAACCCGAGCATACGACGACGACTCGTGGTTTCGTCGTCCGGTTTCGTGTTTGATTTCCGCATACCCGTATCTCTTAGTGGACCATATTAAAACCTTCCCGACGTATCGGTAGGCGTTCCGTAAGTTTTTATCCTAGTCGTTGATAACAGACCCGGATCACACGGTTCGTGAACCGCCTCGGGGTTGAGCCCCGAGGCACTCGCCTTGCTCATCCGTAGCGAGTGGAGACGAAACCTTGAAGCGCCGTTCGGGCGGAAAGAGGGTATGGAACTGCGGGTCATCGAGAAGACCGACACGGAACTCCGTATCGAGATCGCCGGCGAGGACCACACGTTCATGAACGTTCTTAAGGGGGTGTTGCTGGAGGCCGACGACGTTGCCGCCGCAACGTACGACATGAACCCCGAACAGTCCGGAGGCCAGACCGAGCCCGTCCTCACCGTGAAATCCGAGACGGTCGATCCGCTCGACGCGCTGGAGACGGCCGCCGAGTCGATGACCGACCGGACGACGGCGCTCCGGGACACGGTGACTGCCGCCTGAGAACAGTCACGGGGGTTCCCGATCGTTCACCGTCGGCTCGTTCCGACCCAGGTCACTTTTTCACGCTCCGTGAGTCCTCTCAGTCCGCCGTTTCTTTCGGTCGTTCCGACGGAGGGCCATACCTAAGTACCGACTCTCCCATCGTGAGGGTATGTCACCGAGCGTTCTCATGCTGGGATGGGGATACCCGCCGAACATCACCGGCGGGCTGGACGTCCACGTCGGGGAGCTGTTCTCCGGGCTACGGGACGAGTACGACGTCGACGCCAAGCTGGTGTTGCCGGCGGAGCTCGCCCCGGAGGACGAGCCCGGCGTGGAGGGCGTGGAGACCGGCGAGGGGGACGTCGCAACCCGCGTCGGCCGCCTCAGTAACCGGTTCGTCGAGCTCGCGCCCGACTACGACGTGATCCACACGCACGACTGGTTCGGCTACGGCCCCGGCCGCGAGGCCGCTCGGGCGTCCGACGCGACGTGGGTCTCGTCGTTCCACTCGCTCGCGAGCGACCGCAACATCGACCCGCCGAAACGCGAGGTGGAAACCGAGCGCCGGCTGGCGAACGCCGCGGACACGAACGTCTCCGTCAGCGAGATCGTCCGCGAGGACGTCAAGGAGCTGTACGGCGCGGACTCTCGGGTCGTCTACAACGGGTTCTCGAAACCGGAGTTCTCGGGAAAGGACGTCCGTGCCGACCTCGGGATAGACGGCGAGATGCTCTTTTTCGTCGGCCGTCACACCGATCAAAAGGGGATCTCACACCTGCTGTACGCGATGAAGAAGCTCCGCGGCCGCGACGTCACGCTCGTCGTCGGCGGCTCCGGCCACCAGACGGAGCAGCTGAAGCGGTTCTCGGAGCTCGTCGGGATCGACGAGGACGTCGAGTTCGTCGGCTACGTTCCCGAAGCCGAGTTGGGCGACTACTACGCCGCCTCGGACGCGTTCGTCTCGCCGTCCTTCTCCGAGCCGTTTGGGATCACGATCACCGAGGCGCTGGAGGCGGGAACGCAGGTCGTCTCGACGCGGTGTGGAGCCGCCGAGATCCTTCCGGAGAACTGTCTCGTCGAGGTCACGCCCGACTCCGAGTCGATCGTCGACGGGCTGGTAACGGCCCTGAACCGGGAGTCGCTGCCGGAGTACGAGCGCCGCGACTGGTCCGAGGTCGCCGGCGACACGCTGGAGATATACGAAGAGGTCGCGTAGCCGACGCCTAGTTCTCGCGATACACGTCGATCTGCGTAACTGGCTCCGGGTGTCGGATCCGGAACCCGTCGGCCGTCTCGATCACGCCCCGAGTCGTCTCGACCGCGCCACGGTACGGCGTGCCGTCGCCGTCCCGTGGCTCCTCACCGCTGTACGGAGACGTGTACGGCGAGGCGTACGGGGAGTCGTCGAGGGGTTCATCGAAGCTCTCCGGCGGGAGATATATCCGCTCACCGTCGTCGGAACGAACGATCACGGCCACGTCGCGTGTCCCTGTCACGTCGATGACCGTTCGGTTCTCCGTGACGCGCGTGTCGATGCCGACTTCAGGGGCGTCAATGTCGTCCATGTCGCTCTATGTGGGCGGGATCGGATTAACTGTGCCGACGCGAGTACGGGTCCTGTCGCCTCGTGGTCGCCCCTGGGTGGTGTGAACCCTTTTGTGCGGTCGCGTCGAACTTCGCACCGATGGACGTCAACAGCCATGCCGAGGAGCTCGCCTCCGACCTCGGCGTCGACAAAGCGGAGGTCAAAGCGGACCTCGAGAATTTACTGGAGTACAGCGTCCCGATAGACGAGGCCAAACAGAGCGTGCGGCGGAAACACGGCGGCGGTGGCGGCGGATCGAGTCCAACGCCGGACGCGGTCGATCTCGCGAACATAACCATCGACCACGGGAACGTCACCGTCACCGCCCGCGTGCTCACGCGCGGGACCCGAACGATCCGGTATCAGGGCGACGACCTCACGATCCGCGAGGGCGAGTTGGCGGACGGAACGGGGACGATTTCCTACACCGCGTGGCAGGACTTCGGGTTCGAACCCGGCGACTCCCTGACGATCGGCAACGCCGGCGTCCGTGAGTGGGACGGCTCGCCCGAACTCAACCTCAACGACTCGACCACGGTCGCCATCGCCGACGACCCGGTCAACGTCGACCACGAGGTCGGCGGCGACCGCGACCTCGTTGACATTGCGGCCGGCGATCGGGGACGCAACGTGGAGGTCCGTGTACTCGAGTGCGAGGAGAAGACCATCTCCGGGCGGGACGGCGAGACGGAGATCCTCGAAGGGGTCGTCGGCGACGAGACGGCCAAGCTCCCTTTCACCGACTGGGATCCCTCTCCCGAGCTGGAGCCCGGCGCGGACCTCCGGATCGAGGACGTGTACGTCCGCGAGTTCCGCGGCGTCCCGTCGATCAACCTCACCGAGTTCTCGACGGTGGCTCCCCTTCCCGACCCCGTCACCGTCGCGGACGACGCCCCCCGACTCTCCGTCGCGGACGCCGTCGACTCCGGCGGGATGTTCGACGTCGAGCTCGTCGGGAACGTCCTCGAAGTACGTGACGGCTCCGGACTGATCGAGCGCTGTCCCGAGTGTGGGAGAGTCGTCCAGAACGGACAGTGCCGAAGCCACGGTGCGGTCGACGGCGAGGATGACCTCCGCGTGAAGGCGATCCTCGACGACGGGACCGCTACCGTCACCGTCGTGCTCGACGACGAGATCACGGCGGAGGTGTACGGCGGTGGCCTCGATGACGCCCTCTCAGCGGCAAAAGACGCGATGGACAAGGACGTGGTCGCGGACGCCATTGCGGAGGACCTCGTCGGTGGAGCATATCGCGTCCGGGGGAGCCTCTCAGTCGACGAGTACGGCGCGACCCTCGACGCGACCGCGTTCGAGGTCGCGGACGACGACCCCGCGGACGTCGCTCGCGCGGCCCTCACGGAGGTGCGAGGATGAGCGACGACGGGCCCGGGACTCGCGAGGTCGCCCACCGGCTGTTCGCCGCGGAGTTCGACGACGCCTCGCTGTCGTATTCCGAGAGCGACGAGGAGCGCGCACCGAACTACGTGGTCACGCCGACGGGCGCGCGGGTGAACCGGCTGTTCGTCGCGGGCGTGCTCACGGAGGTCGAGCGCGTCAACGACGAGACGAGCCGCGGTCGGGTCGTCGATCCGTCGGCCGCGTTCGTCACCTACGCCGGGCAGTACCAGCCGGACGAGGCGGCGTTCCTCGAACGCGCGGACCCGCCGACGTTCGTCGCCCTGACCGGCAAAGCGCGGACGTTCGAGCCGGAGGACTCCGACCGGGTGTTCACCTCGGTTCGCCCGGAGAGCCTCAACGAGGTCGACGCCGACGTCCGCGACCGGTGGGTCGTCTCCGCGGCCGAGGCGACGCTCGACCGGCTCGCCGTCCTCGCGAGGGCTCTCGACTCCGACCTGCGGGGTGAAGAGCTCCGCGCGGCCCTCGAGTCGGGCGGCGCGTCCGCGTCGCTCGCGGCGGGGATCCCGAAAGCGATCGACCACTACGGTACCTCGACCACCTACGTCGAGGCGATCCGCCGGCTCGCGGTCGACGCCCTGGAGTTGATCGCTGGCGATCGCGAGGAGGTCCGGACGCCCGACATCGCCCCCGGCGAGGGTGGCGACGCCTCTGTCGGTGCCCTCCCCGATACCGACGTCCGGATCGCGACGGACGCTCCTGCCACGCACGTCGACAGCGAGAGCCTCGACGAGTCCGGCGAGGAGCCGGGAGTCGTCGATGACGAGGACGCCGGCAGAGCCGACGATGAGGGCCTGGACGGACTCAACGACGACGGACTCGGCGGTGACGACGGACTCGACGATGACTCGGACGCGGCGGTCCCGGCAGCGGAGACCGCGACTGGAGACGAGACCGAAGTGATGACCGGGACCGAAGCCGGATCGACCGAAGCCGGATCGACCGAAGCCGGATCGACCGAAGCC
>OBKM01000877.1_pt1 | contig 13644 bp, 16 predicted proteins | sample 1519691 | NCBI WGS metagenome assembly OBKM01 (sample SAMEA37050418, study PRJEB22526) | metagenome | biome: saline pan; feature: lake; material: water | place: Egypt | collected 2015 | depth 0.5 m
CGTACCTGCTCGTCGCAGCCTACGCCGGGTTCGTCGTCTGGATGCTCACGGAGACATTCGAACTCACGGATCTCCTCGCCGTCCCCTGACCCGCCGGGCCGAACGTGGCCGAGCGTCAGTCGACCGTCGGCTGCGGGCACCACCACACCGCCGTCGATCCCGCGGTCACACACTCTGGATACACGGAGACGACACTCGGCACACAGCGAATACTCTCGGTCAGTCCGATCGATTGCAGGGAAAGCGGGACTGGGCCGGCACGAATTTGAATTTTGGCGAGACGTTCCGGGTCGCTCACTGCGTTCGCTTCCCGGGCATGCGACTCGCTGAGTCACACTCGCTCCGCTCGCGTGACTGCGGTTACGGTCAACGCGTTCCACGCGATTTCGCGGTTCGGTGCTCAGCGCGCTTCGCGCGCTTGCGCTCCGCTTCCACCGCTGGAAGGCCGTGGGGTGAACCCACCCCACCGGCATAGCACGCACCCATTATCCCCATGTCAAAACAGACATGGACCGAAATCTCGAACCCCTCGAACCGACAGACGCCGTAGCGCTATACAAACAAGATAGAGAACGTGAACTCGCAGAAGCCACTTTACAAAGTCACGGATACCGACTCCAAAGATTCGTTGAATGGTGCGAGGAGGAAGACATCGGCAACCTCAACGATCTCACAGGCAGAGACATTCAGCGATTTAAAATTTCTAGGCAAGAGGACGTCAGCGATGTCACGCTTAAATCAAATCTGGATACCCTGAGAGTCTTCCTCAGGTTTTGTGTGTCAATCAACGCATGTATCGACGGGTTGGACGAAACCGTTAATAGCCCATCCCTCGCCGCGCCAGGGTCCCGCGGCACGGACGTCGTACCCCGACAGAAAGCCGAGCAAATCCTTCAACACCTCGGTAAGTACCAGTACGCAACCCTGCAGCACGTACTCTTTAGAATCCTGTGGGAAACCGGGATGCGGATGGGTGCAGCCCGGTCAATTGACCTGAAGCACTATCACAACCGAGAGGAATCGATTGAACTCCGTCACAACCCGGAGACCGACACTCCGCTCAAAAACAAGTCGAAAGGCGAGAGGGATGTGTCGATATCCACACGTACATGCCGCGTAATCGACGATCACATCGACGAGCACAGACACGACGTGCAAGATGAATACGAACGAGATCCGCTGTTAACAACCCGTCACGGACGCATCACGAAAAATACGATGCGGAATTACGTGTATCGAGTCACCAGGCCTTGTACGTACAGCGAGTGCCCGCACGACCGTGACCCGGACGAGTGCGAGGCGATGGATAATCAACGACCGTTCCTGTGCCCGTCGAGTACTGCACCGCACTCAATCAGACATGGAGCGATCACGGATTATCTGTCGACGGATATTCCGGCAGATGTGGTAAGTGACCGCATGAATGTCGGCATGGATGTGATCGAGGAGAGGTACGACCATAGAACACACCGAACCCGAATGGAGCAGCGTAGGGAGTACATCGACCGCTTGTAACCGTCGATCAGCACCACCCGGGCACACACCTTCGGTTCCGAAGAGCACGACAATATAACTGAGAGTGGTGAAACGAGGTGCGCGGCCTCCGCGATCCGGGACACACTCACGATCCCGCGACGCCAGCCAAGAACCCGATCTCAAGCCCGTGGTGGCCTCTTATTAACACACTATGATGGGTTGATTCCCCAGCAAGGACAAGTATCCCACCTGCGTAGATATCCCCGAATGCGTCTCTCGTTCGATGACGGAACACTTCTCCTCGAAGACGCTCCGGACACCGTTCCGTATGCCGAGTGGGACGACCGTGTCGACGAGTACCGGGCACAAGCACAGCACTATCGTGAGATCCGAAATTGGGCGAACGAAAGTGACGGCCAAGTTACTCTTCGTGAATCTACAGCGACTGTCGAAGAAGTTGAGGACGAGGCTCGTGCCTATTCTGAGTTTTACCTCACGCCGTCTGTCGCCATCGAACCCCGTGAGTACCAACAGGAAGCCCTCTCAGCGTGGCGTGACAACGACCGCCGCGGAAGCGTCATTCTTCCTACGGGTAGCGGGAAGACGTTTCTCGCCGTCCAAGCGATTGCTGACGCAGGTGTGAGTACGCTCGTCGTCGTCCCTACTATCGACTTGATGAACCAGTGGCACGCGACGCTTACCAACGCTTTCGATGACCAACTTCCAGACGGCGTCGGCGTCCTTGGTGGAGGAAGCCACAACGTGACCGATATCACGGTGACAACCTACGATTCTGCGTACCGTTACATCAACGAGTACGGTGATCAGTTTGGTCTCCTCGTGGTCGACGAGGTACACCATCTGCCAGCACCGACCTACCAACAAATCCCTGAGATGACGATTGCTCCCTACCGACTCGGACTGACTGCAACGTACGAGCGTGCTGATGGGGCACACGAAGAACTGGAAGACCTACTCGGCACGGTTGTCTATCGAGAAGAGGTTGACGAGCTCGCTGGCGACTTTCTCAGCGAATACGAAACCATCCATCTCGGAGTCGAACTCACCGATGAGGAACGAACAACGTACGATGAGGAATACCAGATTTACCGTGACTACGTCGACAGCCACGACTTCGACCTTTGGAACGAACGCGGGTATCAAGAATTTCTCAAGCGAACGTCGTACGATCCGCAGGGACGGCGAGCGCTGATCGCAAAGCAACGGGCCGAGAAGATCGCCCGTACTGCTGACAAGAAACTGGATACGCTCGACAACCTCCTGAAACGTCACTACGACGACCGTACCATCATCTTCACCGCCAACAACGACTTCGCATACGAAATATCCCAGGAGTTCATTGTTCCGTGTATCACTCATCAGACCGAGACTGACGAACGAACCGAGATTCTAGAACGATTTCGTACGGGTGACTACTCAATGCTCGCCACGTCACAGGTATTGGACGAAGGAATTGACGTGCCAGCGGCGAATGTCGGGATCATCCTTTCGGGGAGCGCGTCGAAACGGCAGTACGCCCAGCGCCTGGGACGAATTCTCCGACCGACAGATGACCGTCAACCCGCTCGTCTTTACGAGATTATTGCTGAGGATACGATAGAAACCTACGTCTCCGAACAGCGTCGTCAAGGGGTGACTTCGAGTGCTGACAGCTGACCTCGCCCGATCACGCACGTACGAGGACACGATAACTCCGCAGTTCATCGACACTGACGAGCAACGATATCGAAGCACAGCGGAAGAATTGATTGAGATATTCGAGGGGCATCTCGGTGAGCCGAAAGGCGAATTGGAAGATACTATTGACCAACTCACCATCGCAGATACGGATTACAAAATCGTTCAAGGGCTGGCGAAACTGCTCAAAGACGAGTGTGAATTCGAAGCGATTGCTCAAGTTGAACCACGAGAGATTCGCCAACGGTTGTTTGAGAAGGCAAATGAGTCGTATCCTATCGTCCGCCAACCTACCCTCGGTGAAGATACCCAGAAGTTAGAGGTGTACAGTTCCATTGCCGATCAGCTGGGAATCACGCTCGAAGAGTGCTACCGGGGGATGTATGCAGACTTGGCGGAGAACAAGAGACTCGTTCGGTTTGGACACCGTGTTTCCGACGAATATGATGGGGCAGACAGCTCATCAGCCACGACACGATTGACGGGCGATAGCGAGGAATCCTATGCCGAAGACGCGATCACAACCGATTGGCTTCTTACTCGGTACAACCTTGCTCTGGCACAGGCTGTCCTGTACGATGCCACGGAAATGCGGGTGCGGGTCTGGGATTCGTTTGCGACCGTATTCAGCTACGTCAAGCTGTTCGGACTAATGCATCGTATTTATCCAATCGACGACAGCGGCAATCGTGTCTCCAGTACCGACGCTGCAGATGGTTACGAAGCAATTCTGGACGGGGCGGCGTCCCTCTTCTCAAAGTCGCGCAAGTACGGGATACGGATGGCGAACTTTCTGCCTGCGCTACCGTTGTGTGATCGCTGGGAGATGGAAGCCGACATCCTTGACGATGAGAATGGTTCGACGGGTCGAACGCTCTCGTTTGAGCTTGACCACACCGATGACCTGTCCTCACACTACTCTGCTCAGAGTGATTTCGATTCTGACGTGGAGCGGACGCTTGCCCGGAAGTGGGAACGGTCGAACACCGACTGGGAACTGGTGCGGGAAGACGACGTGCTGGATTTGGGGGCGGAGGTGATGCTTCCCGATTTCGCCATTGAACACCCAGACGGACGACGAGTCGTGTTCGAAATAGTTGGATTTTGGACGCCGGAGTATCTCGACGAAAAGCTATCGAAGATACGGGATGCCGACCGAGACAATCTGATTGTCGCCGTCTCCGAGCGGTTAGACTGCTCGTCAGAGGATTTTGCAGGGATGGATGACCGTCGTGTACTGTGGTTCAAGTCAGGCATTCACGTCTACGATGTGGTGGAATTAGCAGAGGAGTACGCTGTTGAGGTTTCACAGTCAGAATAACACCGACTCCGTATATCACTTTCACTGTGGTACCCTGAGTGATTTAAGAACGCAGCGTCAACACTTATGTGGAGCTTGGAACTTTGTCACACGCTCCAAGTTCCCCTTTCCAGAGCCTATGTCGAACACAGCGTCGGAACTCGGCACGTGCCCGTTTTGTGAGTCGGTCATCCAAGCGGGAGCTATTCTCGTCGAGTACGAGGTTGGCGGGGAGACGCGGGTCTTCGCGGAATGCTACGAGTGTGAAGAACCTGTCCAGCCACAGTAAGTGTGGATTTTCGTTTGGATCGAGCGTGACATAGAATCATCTTGTTACTCTGGAACAGTCTCGGCTGCATCGGTCAGTAAAACCCGCCTATGTACAACTGACGGAGCAGTGGTACGTAATTTGACCAAATTTTAATTGAGTGTCAAGTCGTAACCTCATTTGGGAATCGCTACTAAGGCTTAATTAAATGAGGTGAGTCATTGAAATGGAAGAGATCGAAGAATTAGAAGATGAGCATCAAGAAAAAAAGGTGCTTTCAACAGGCACAACTGATGAAGCAACAATTACTGATACATATCTTTATGTCGGAGAACATGTCACCGGCGACCGTGCGATCTTGCGTTTGGAAACAACAGCCGGTGAATCGCACGTAGTAGGAATCGATCTCTACGATCCTGTGGAGCGTGAGGATCTCATCACAGTATATACACACCTAGAAATTTCTCCGGAAAATAACCTGCAAGGTCTTGTGAATGAGTCAGTCGAAATGTCCTACCGACACGAAGAGAATCAATTTGTAGATGACGAAACAGTGGTCATCTTGCACTGCGGACAACGCAGTATAGAAACAAATTCGTGTGTTGATCTTGAGGATGAGAATTATAAAAAAGGACCAATATCTACTGAGACATGGAATAAATTTCTTCGAGCTTATCGGTATGTGACACTAAACGACGTTGTAATGTCACAAAAAATCAAAGACATTTCATCTGATGAAGAATATGTCTATATCGATTTTGTTGAAAGTGAAGACCAGCTAAAACTCTCAAGAGAAGTCGGCTACGATGATGAACCTAGTTCTCCTTATGAACGACTAGTTGAGTACGTGGGTACAGGGAGTGTTGAGACATTAATAGACTCTAATATCTACGTTACACACCTATCTGCAGTCAATTTTAATGAACAAAAGGACGAATATGTGGATGATAAGAAAGAAAGAGTTCAACATGCGTGGGATGAGCTAGTTACTATTGAAGACACTCCAACTGGTAACTGGATAATTAGTGGAACAAAACCTCCTACCAGATCAGACCAAACACAATACTGGTATGCTGTTGGTCTGGGCGTTTTTCTATTTATTATAAGTCTTGATCCACTAGCTGGTAGCACGTTACTCTGGTTCTCGGGAGTTCTCATTGCCACCGGTGCTTATTATTTCAAACCCTACCCCGTACTGAGCGCTAATTCATAGAATTGAGTCAAATAATAAGCAGCTCTCATCTACCGGCTGTTTCAGTCGAAAATATCTGTGAAGAATAGGATTTTAACAGAGCAGAAAGAGTCATAATCGAAACAATTACTACGCAACACGCGTCGATTCGGCCTGACCCCGCACGATTTTGTTACCGCCGCTCGATAATTGAACTATGGCATTTAGCGTCTCCTGGAACACGCTTCTGGATGAACTCGATGATCTTCCCGATGGATCGACACTCATCACCCCATTGTCGCACAACAGATTCCGCATCACAGACGTACAGAAGCAGCGCGTCGTCATCGAATTCCTCGACCGCGATATCGACGAGACACGACCACTCCAACGCGATCAGTTCGAGACGCTCTATCGCCGCATCACTGACGAGCGGGACGACTTCGATCTCGACCGACTCCCACCCGATGCTGACCCGTACCCCGCTGTACTGAGTCTCCATCCGCGCTTCGAGATCGATGAAGATGCCAAGGTCATCACCGAAACCGAAGGTCCGACTTCAACGCAACTGCTCGACAGCGAACCAGACACGGAGGCCGACGAGCGCACCGAACCGGACCTCGACGTGTACGCGGACGCTCTATTGCTTGTCGACGCGCTCGAACGTCACGAGGTCGACGTTCTCGAACAGATGGACACGGATGCACTGGTGAACCTCTATACCCTGCTATCGGATGTACAGCGCAACGCCAACGACCTCCGTCAAGACGTGGCCGATGTGTTGCTCAACCGGCTTCATCATGACCGTCCGGTGAGCGGGCCGTTTGGGTCCGTCCAGCGAACAACACGCCGGAATCGCTCCCTGAAAGACGACGAGGAAGTACTGAAGACACTGGAGGAGGCTGGTATCGACCGCGAGCGAGTACTGGGAGTTGATCGGGATAAGGTAGACGACGCGCTTGACGTGACGGAACTGTCAGAGAACGACGTGTACGACATCGATGAGTCCGAGTACGTTCGCAAAGCCGAGGTGGACGAGGAGCGCAAAGAGACGCGCCTCCAAGGGCTCAAAGACCAGCTTGCTGCCACCGAGGGTGATGAAGCTGAGGAACTCCGCGAGGAAATCGAGGAGCTGGAAGGTCGCATCGAAGAACTGACCGAGTTCAAATCGGGCACGCAGTTCCACAACCGCGCTGGGGGAGAGCCATGACCGAACGAGACGAGGAGCGAGAGGAGCGCATCAAGATGCGGATTATCGTCGACGCCTACACTGTCGACGAGCAAGCCTATGGTTGGCACGCCTACTTGGACGACACGATGGACTTTCCCTTCGAGGCGCGGTGTAGGACCGAGCTTGAAGAGTCACCCCTGAATGAAGGAGAGACAGTGCGCGTCGTCGACATGTCCTCGACAGAGCCGACGCTCAGTCAGCAGTTCGTGACCGTCGAGTGGATGAACCGCGAACTCGGCGTCCCGTTGCGTCAACTGGAAGCTGTCGACGCCAGCGACGACACGGAGCAGGCTATCACCGATTGGCACTACTGGCTTGAACGTTGACAAACGATATGATGGGTACTCCGCTCAGCAACTCTTACTTCCAAGGCACCGTACACTCGGCTAATGAGTTACGAGTGTGATGACTGCGGAGCATCCTTCGACACCCTCTCGCGTCTCAGGCTCCACGACTGTTCCCCCGACCAGCCCGCGGATGTGACTGATACCCATGAAGATCGAACCTCTGAGGGGGGTCCGTTCGAAGATTCCGGCCTGGACCGCCAGGAACTCGAACGCGACTATCCCGAGGTTGTCGGTGACCTTCCGACTCTCTATGACGACGCCCGGGAGGGTGACGTATCAGCCCTTTACCGCGCAATTGCGGAATACGAACGAGTACTGACAAAGGTATCTCGGGGAGATGCACCGGGCGGTGAGGATCTCTTACACGACCTACGATTCGCATATTATGAATCGCTCGCTGATGGACTTGATACCGCCGCACAGACTGACGGTTGGGGCGTGCTTGTTGAATTTGCTGACGCCTACGACCCACGCGAGCAAAACGAGTTTCCTGAAGTCGGTCACGTCATCGCCAACGCAATCGGGCGCTCGGTCATTCGCGCCCGCTGGTCTGACGGCGTGGATTCGATTCCGGCTGACGTACTGGCGTTTCTCGGTGTCATTCCCGAGTACGTTGACGAGTTCCACGTTGCCTACGAGGAGTCGTACACCTACGGATGGGGTATCGGTCATCCCGAACACTCTGTGAGCGACCGACTACGGGAACTGGCGGAGTCGGAACCCAAATGGGGCAATATTGTTCTCACAACAGCGTTTTATGCCGACCAGCAGACAGCAATCGATGTTTTCGAGGAGATAGTTACCGACGAAACCTTCTCAGGAACGATACAGCGGATGACCTACGATGTTGATCTAACACGATATTATTTTGGAGCGGTCGCAGACTTGGAACGGGATTTCCTGAGTCCCCATGCTCCGATCTATTGGGAATGGGAAGACGAAATCGACTACTCATTCGACTTGGACCCGGATGTGAAACAACGGATTTGTCAGCTTGCCCGTGAAACTGGGGTCGTCGAAGACCTTCCCGCTGACTGGACACTCTCCGATCTTGACCCGAGCCCCCTTTCAGAGTTTGAAGATGAATTATTCTCGGGAGAAGAATAATAGACACGTCTCCGGTCGTTGCCTGGTTGCTCGTCCCGGCCAGACTTGATGGGGATAACGCCCGTTGTGCCATCTCTACATACTGGGTTTCTGCCAAAACATTAATTCACTACAGTCTGCGGTCATTCATAATGAGCGTTCGGACAGTTCTCACTCGGTTACTTCCCAGCGGCGGATCGAACGTAATAGTCGAGTGCCGCCACTGTGGGACGGACGTGTCTCCAGAAACAGAGGAGTGTCCGGGTTGTGGAGCGAGCGAGTTTGCCCGATACGAGATTCTGTAGTAGGGTATTTCAGCATGTCATAGAATCAGTCTCAGCCGGTCAGTAGAACTGCGGACTGATCGGTGAAGAAAATACCAGATAAAAGTGGTATTCGTACTGGTATACGAGATGGAGTGCGCGAGTCTTGCACTCACTTCTTGTAGTGCTGTAGCCGAAGCGTTCGATACAGACTGCCCATCGTCGCCACATGAATGAATAGCAACCTGTGGGATTACTCCTCATCGACCGGAAGTGGAACTATGTACTCAATATAGTCTTTGTTCGAGAGCCTTGCAACATCACACTTATGTATACCGTCTCTTCCCGTAGTGAAACTTTGAGAGCCTTCAGAATGCGCCGTATCGCCTCCAAAGATGTCGTCCAATTCTCGTAACTTGTCATCCTCAATATCTTCGTTGTATCCGACTCCCACGCTGATCATATCGTTTTCACTTGGACTGTTATACCGGGTCTCATCAAGAGGCTTATACGAAACCTGCTCGCCGTTGAGATCGTGGTCACACGATGAAAAATCGTACGCTCCGGCCATGTCCTCTGAGTTGTTTTCCGCATCAGTTTCTTCATTGCCGGTATCAGCTATTTCATCGCTATCTTCGCCCAGACAGCCCGAGAAACCACTAATACCGGCTATACCAGCCAGAGCAAGTACCTTCCGGCGATTCATTATATCTTGTGCGTAATTTCCCAGTTTGAATCAGCCTTGTGGGAGTGTATCCGGCGTCGCAGACAGCTGAAACACTAACCGGTCTTACTGCGCTTGCTCTCGTCTCCGTTCCACTTGGAGGGGTATTCTACTGGCTCTGGAACCCAAGCAACGAGTTACTGCGTCGACATGCACGAGCCGAACAACCTACTCGTGAATCTGTGGAAGAAGGCCGTATTCAGTGGTCGACCAACGCTAAGCCAGGGGAGCAACCCACTCCGACCCCATCAGGTCACTCGGCACGTGAGAGTGCGAACAATCCTGACTCCACCCCTATGCCGGAGGAGCAAACGAAGGAATCTGCTGTCGATCTCGACAACCTCGAATACGATTGGAGAACCGAAACGGGTGTTACGATGAGCGATATTGGCGGAATGGACGAGCTGAAAACAGAACTCAATACGGACGTGATTCAGCCGCTAACGACGGGGAAGAAGAAGGCCGAGGCCCTGGGCATTCCCTTGCCGAATATTGTTTTCCACGGGCCGCCCGGGACCGGAAAGACGTTTATGGCGAAGGGTCTCGCTACGGAACTCGGTCTACCATTTGCCAAACTGAGCGGAGCAGACATCCAGAGCAAGTGGATTAACGAGAGTGCTCAAAAGATTAACACGCTCTTCGACGAGGCTCGGACCGTCGCTGAAGCCGAAGGAGGAGCGGTTGTGTTCTTGGACGAACTCGATGCGGTTCTGAAGCAACGAAGTGGCGCTGGACAATCTCACGAGGAGGACAACAAGGTCGTCGCAGAATTTCTTAACCACCTCCAGGAAACCTCTGAACATGACATCTTATTCATCGGGGCAACGAACCGGTTAGAAGCTCTGGATAATGCTGGTATCAGGGCAGGGCGAATTGACAAGAAGATTCACGTTGGTAAACCGGATCAGGACGCACGAAGGGCGATACTCCGTTCTCAACTTTCTGACCGTCCCAACGATTTGACTGACAAGCAAATCGCAGAAGTTGCAGAGCGGGCGAATGGTATGGTTGCAGCCGATTTGGAGACGTTAGTCGTGGATGCTGCCCGCGCAAGCGCATTTGAACGAAAGGGTGAGATGATCCGTTGGGGGGATCTGTGTGGCGCTTTGGATCAGCGTGGTATATAGATGAGCTCTGACGCGCCAAATCCTGATGAACCCCCAAACCAGTCACTTCTACAGCGATGGAAGCTCGTGAGATCGTTGAGAGAGGGTGACGAGGTACTCGTCAACGAGCGTGAGCAGAGTCTGACGGTTCATGAAGTCTCACAACGGAAGGATTCGGATGCAAAAACCCGCGCTACACTCGTAGGGGATGGTACTGAATACACGATGATTACGACAGACTACCCTAGTATTCCGATGATCACTTGGCCGTCAGTTTCCCATACACGGCCAGTTCAGAAGATTCGACCAGCCGGCACAACTATTTTCTCAACGATTCGCGCATCAGATATCTTGACACAAACACTCTCTTGGACCGAATCCGTCGACAAGAAACAGGAGCAGCTCCCGGAGCAGTTGGATATCACGCGTTTGCTTGGTTCTTGTCCTGCCTGTGATTCAATGGTTACTTCAGACTCACAACGAGCTGTTTGTCGCGGCTGTGGAGCGTGGTGCTGGATTGACCGCTGGATGTACTGACCAGTCGATTGTGTTGAGGGCTCTTACCGAAGACAGGGAAAATAGCCATCCGTGTTCTATTAACAGCGGCGCGGGTCAACGAACACTCCAGCATGTTACCAATCAATCCAGGGGCTCCAGAGTGTACATCTCGTACGACTCGATAGCAGCATCAAGGAGTCCAAGCCGGTAACGCGCGAGATCCAATTCACTCGCGGACCCGTCGCTTTCCAAGTCGTCGACACGGGATTGTAATTCGTCGTGCAACTCGACCAACGCCGACCGGTCGTGCTCGGATACCAGATCTCGAATCGATTGAACGTGTGCATATATCGGATCTGACGAATAGAGCACTTTTCCGTCGCGTTCGGTTTTTCGTAGAACGGCCAGTTGGACGAGATGCTCAAGATGCGTTCGCACGTCGCTCTCGTCGACGCGTGCTACTTGTGAGATGTACGCTGCGGGTCGGGGTTGGGAGAGTGAGGTTGCCACCGCTTGAACACGCTCAAACTCAGTGGTGTGTTCCTTCCACGATTCATCGGGCGGCAGGTTGGTCATGTGTTTTGTGGTGGAATTGTAGCGCACGGATCTATTTCAGCCCCAGCGTTATGGTACATTCTTAATTTGATAATCTACATTCACCCCCAAGTATTTGAAAACGTGGAAAGGAGGAGTAATTACAGTGACAAAACATCCAGAGAAAGGAGAGATCGAGAGCAAGTTCGAGCAATTAAACACCCAATCTTCCGGCTTCGAAATGGTCGAACTGTACCAAGGCCGGCACGTGTACGGGCAATACGAGCAAATCAAACGATACAAAGTCTGCAGATACGACGACGGCGAAGAACACCTCCGCACGGAAACGACACGAAAAGATGACGGAGAGACCGTCGCGGAACTCGACAGGGAGTGGTCGCTCACCGACGACGGGGATCACGTCCAACACAGCGGTGAAAGCATCGAAGAGTTCTGCCGGGCAAACCACGACAACCCGGTTACGACCATCATCGACGTGATAGATAGCCCTGAGTAACCCGATGTGAATACTCACACACAACCAAACCATACTCAACCGCTCGCAGAGGACATCACGGATGAGAAGAACTGATTCGATGACCAATAGAAATCGAGTACGATGAAACATTCATTGATTACGCCCGGTTCGCAGTATGACTCACCAACAACGTGCTTCTTATGAGTGTTCAACAAAATCGAATGTGCTGCTCATTCCGTTATTATCTGCGCGTGAGTCGGTAGCAGTTGAGGTATTTGCGATGATTTGTTTGGAACTCGGGGAGGGTAGACAGGCGTCTCAATTTAAGAACAAAACGACGCTTGTGACTGGATCACCTTCCTATGGCCAGGAATGATTTATAAAGGCCGATTTTAGCGTATTTCTCCGTTCGAGATCCGTTGATGGCCTGAGTTTTATAAGTGGTTGGTTATTGTACCTCTTTGCTCACGTGAGGTGCGACGCCGCGCGGGCATATAAATGAGTTCACAAAAAGTAAGCGATCAGACCGAGACGGTTGAACCAGAGAGCGAACACCCGATTGACGCGGAGATCGTTCGTGATGCCGCGAACGACTGTAATGTTGACCCAGACGTTCTGAACGACGTATTGACTGCGTGCAGTCGCCTGTGGGACCCGCACAGAGACAAGCTGTCTATGGTGCTTGAAGCGTTTCACATGTACGACGAACACCACCTCTTGATACAAGAGAAAAGTGACAACCGAATTGTCCTCAGCGGGACGTCCTTCACACCGGGTAAGGTTGTCCAACGCATCAATCTCTATGCGCTGGTCGAAACTGAGAACGTCACACCTGTCGGGATGGCGCTGGCAGCGTCGACTGCGCACGCAATGCAAGCGGAGCGTCTCTTCGGAAGCCCAGTTGAGAACGGTCTCGTCATTCGAAAACGCTAATCGACAAAGGCTCTTCCCTAACTGAGTGATACAACACGCAAATCGCGTCAGACTCGTCGACACACGACTCTCGGGCGATCCAATCCACCGGTCGAGGACGATCCAACGCCGACACCGTGGATAACACCCGCTCGTACGGTGACGTGTGGGCGACCCACTGCGACGCACCATCACTTTCACCGGGCATGCTTACGATCACATTCGACCCCCGGTGCAATAACACCCTTGTCGTTCCCGTCTTTTCTCGCAACAGTGACCGCGGAACACCTGCCCTCAAAAATTGTAGTTGTCGTTGCCTGCGGCACTGGATCGATGACGACCCGACCAAACCAGCCATCGGCTCTTCCAAAACCACCAGACAACGGCACGTGCAACATGGATCATGTTGGACTCTCCCCGGCTAAATGGAGTATCGAGCACCCGAACCCCTAGCTATAAGGCGATTATGCTCGACTCCTAAGGAACATGGGGTAAAATGGGCCGGCGCAGATTCGAACTGCGGTTACGGCCACCCGAAGGCCGAAGGATACC
>OBKM01000878.1_pt1 | contig 13622 bp, 12 predicted proteins | sample 1519691 | NCBI WGS metagenome assembly OBKM01 (sample SAMEA37050418, study PRJEB22526) | metagenome | biome: saline pan; feature: lake; material: water | place: Egypt | collected 2015 | depth 0.5 m
CCGGGACAACCACAGAATCAGCCACAGCAGGGACCACCGGGACAACCACAGAATCAGCCACAGCAGGGACCACCGGGACAACCACAGCAGGGTCCCGTCACCCAACCACAGGGCCAGCCGCCACAACAGGCGACACAGCGCGGGGGTGCTGGTGGGCGGCTCGAACGGTTCCAGCAGATGATCATCTGGCCCGAGTCGGTCATCGCCGGTGTCGGCGTGTGGTTCGTCGGGTTCCTGCTGACGGTCATTCCGCTGTGGTGGTTCGACTTCGCAGACGAGTTCGGTGAGGGGGCGCTCGATCTCGGTATCTGGGTGTACCTCGAGAGCGTGGGTGGCAGCGTGCGCGACGCGGACGGGGTCGAGGCGCTGGGGCTGTTTTTCGACGTGACAGAGTCGCTCGTCGTGACGGAGGCATACGGGACACTCGACTCGAACGCGTTCGGTGCCGGCCCGGCCGTACATATGTTCGTTCCAGCACTAGTGTTGGTCATCGGAGGGCACATTCTCGCGGGCCGTCACATCAAGTCAGGTGCGACGAAGCGGCCGCTGGAATCCATCCTCGCTGGAGGGTCGCTCGCAGTCTGGTTCACGCTCGTGATGTTCATCGCGGCCCTGATCACCTCCGGTGACCGCGTCTCGATCGACATGGCCGAGGTGCTGCTGGTGACGCTGCTGTACTCGGGGGTGTTCGCCGCGATCGGTGCAACCGTCCGGTCACGCGCCGGTCTCAGTTCCGCCTGGGGGCTGCTCGCTGGCATCGGTGCGTTCCTCGTCGGCCTGCTCGCCTGGTACCTCGTCGACGACCCGCTCGAGGAGAACTCCTTCACGGACCTCGAGGGGACGCTCATGCATTTCCAGTTTTTCCTGGATTTCGTCGGCGAGCACGGTGTCGAGCAGGGGGAGGTCCTGCCGGAGTGGTTCGTGATGTTTGTCCCGTTGCTCTTTGGCGTGATTCTGGCAGTCGCGTACAAGCGAGAGGACGGGCTCGTTGGATTCGGGGAGGGCGCCAAGGTCGGCCCCACGTACTTCGTGTTCGTGTTTCTCATCGTCGTCGGCCACGTCGGTGCACAGGCCCGCGAGTTCGAGCGCATTCACGACGACTGGCCCGCCGAAGCTGTCGACCTGATGAATGTTCTCATCGCGATCGGACCACGGAACATCCTGCTTGCGGGAATCGTCTATCCGGTTGTGTTCGCCGCGATCGGCGGTGCCGTCGGTTCCATCGGCTATCGGGTCTACCAGAGCTCCCAGTCCGGGCAACAGCAACCCGCCGGCCAGCAACCGCCGGCAGAATACGGTCAGCAACCGCCGGCACAGCCCGGCCAACAGCCACCCGAAGAGCCCGGCCAGCAGCCACCGGAGAGACCGGCAGACCCTGCCGGTGAGCGCGCCGGCGAAGACACCGCCGGCGAAGACACCGCCGGCGAGGAGCTCTCACCCGGCGACATCGTCGGTGACGACATCGAGGAGGAGAGCGACCGGCGCTGAGCCGTCGGGCGCGCCGGTGGAGGGGGGTCGTCCGTCAGTATCATTCGTCTGGCTCCGGTAACGCGGGTATGGAGACCCGAGAGCTACTCGTCGTGGACGCGTTCGCGGACGAACCACTCGCCGGCGTCCCGGTCCCGGTGCTGCCGGACGGCTCGGGGATGACCGACGCCCAGTTGCGTGCGGTCGCAGCCGAGATCGACGCGCCGGGTGTGGTCGCGCACCGCGACGGACAGCTCCGGCACGTCCCCCGTCTCGGCCACGGCGCGCCGGTGGCAGGTGCCGTTGCCGGGTGCGCCGGTCTGGCCGACCGTGCGGCCATCGAGGCTGGCACGCACACGGTAACGGGCCCGGACAGCGAGACCAGTGTCGAACTCGGGGAGGACCGGACCGTCACGGCCACGGTCGAACAGGAGGTTGCGCCGGCCGGTGTCGAGCCCGCCGAGGCAGCGGCAGCGCTCGGGCTGTCGCCCGGGGCGGTCGCCGATGTCGACCTGCCTGTCGGGCGGGCCGACGGCGCCGGCGGATCGTTGCTCGTGCCCGTGATGTTCATGGAGCACCTCGGCGAACTCCCGCCGGCACCGGGCGCGCTTGAGGAGCTGCTCGGTGACAACGCACGGCTGGTCGCGTTCAGCTTCGACACGCTCGTTGCCGAGACGGACGTCCACACCCGGGTCTTCGAGCCGGGTGCCGGCGGCGAGCGGGCCGCCAGTGCCGTCGGTGCCGCGGGTTGTGCCCGCTTTTTCCGCACACAGCGTGCCTTCGACGGCGAGCTGGCGACGGTCCGTGTCGAGTCCGGGGGCTTTCTCGACCGGCCCGCCACACTCGATGCGAGCCTGACGGAGGGGACCGTTACCGGCCGTGCCCTGCTCGGCTTCGCCGGCACGGTGAACCTCCCGCCCGACGGTGACGACGACATCATCACGGTCTGAGCGAGCGGTACCGGCCGCCGGGTACAGAGTGCGCCGGCCGCACGCTCTATCACGGGGTCGCCGTGTCCGACGAGCACGCGCTCGGGGTCAAGGCGTATCTGGAGCGGCGGCCGTGGCCGCCGGAACGGCGGGGGACCGAGCCGCTCGTCCCCGACCAGCCAGTACCCGACAGTTCCCAGCGAGTCCGACACGACGAGGCTTCCGGAGCCCCCGTGGTGAACCGCCTCGGCCTGCTCGCCTGTGGAAGCGTCACCCCATCACTCACACAGGCGCAGGAAGTTCTCGAAGACCTCCTCACCGGCCTCGGTGTGTGCGACCTCAGGGTGCCACTGGACGCCGTAGCAGTCGCGGTCGGTGTCGCTCATCGCCTCGACCCCACACACGTCGCTTCGACCCGTGCGCTCGAACCCCTCCGGGACCTGCTTGACCTCGTCGGCGTGGCTGGCCCACACCCGCGTCTCCGGGGCGAGCGAGCCAACCAGCGGGTCCGTCTCGTCGGTTATCTCGACGGTCACGTCCGCGTAGCCGCCGTACTCGCCGGGGCCAACCTCACCACCGAGCTCCTCGGCGATGACCTGCATCCCCAGACAGATGCCAAGCACCGGTAGGTCAAGGTCGAGATACGCCCCACAGTTGCCGCTTCGGTCGATGTCCGGTCCCCCCGACAGCACCAGCCCGTCGGCGTCGAGGTCCTCGGGTGGCGTCTCGTTGTCCACCAGCTCAACGTCGACACCCATCTCCCGTAGCGCGCGCCCCTCCAGATGGGTGAACTGGCCGTGGTTGTCGACGACTGCAACGCGTGTCATTGGCTGTGTTACTCGTGCCTGACGTATATGCGTCCCGTTCCGCTCGGGTTCGGTGCCAGTCCGAATACTGGTGCGCTCCTCGATGCGTTCCTCCAGCTGTTCGACCTCCTCCCGGAGTCTCCGCTTTCGTGGCGTCACTGTCGGCCAGTCTGTCGCGCGTCGCTGGAGTCGCGTCTCCTGAGCCTCCTCGTCGACATCGGCCTTGCGGACGTACCCGGTCTCGACCTCGTGGACAGCCCACTCCGAGAGCTCCGTCACCTCTAGCGCGTCGTCGACCTCGCGCCGGTCGACACCAAGGCACCCGTTCCCGGCCGATGCCCCCCCTCCTCCAGCGTCTCGAACACCTCGTCGTCGTCCCTAAGAGAGCGGTTCCGGCGGGCGGTGCGCCGGACGGGGCCGCGGGAGCCGCTGACCGGCCGGTCGTGACGAACGTCCGGCCGCGAGAGGCGGGACACAGCGCGAAGCCACGTCCGGACCGGCGCGAGCCAGTCTAGAATCCCGCCTGCTCCAGTTCGTCGAGAAATGCCGGACGGTTCGAGTGTTTCTCCTTCAGGAAGCCGAGAAACTCCTCGAAGCGACCGTCGAGACCGAGCGCCCGCATCTCTCCGAGATGGGTGGCGATCTCCCGGTAGTGTTTCCGGCCCGTGTCGTTCGCTGCGAACGGGACGAGTTGCTCCCGGTAGGCCTCGAAGTACTGCTCCGGGTCCACGTCGGCGAGGTCCTCGCGGTACTGTTCCAGCCAGTCGAGCGTTCCGCGTTCGACGACTCTCTCGAAGGCACTCGCGTGGTCGTCCTCGCGGAGGTGGAGTTCGACCAGTCGCTGGCCTGCCCGGTCCGGGCCGACCCGTCGGCCGCCTGCTTCGAGCGCGTCGACGAACTCCGCGCGAACGTCCGCCCACTCCTCGTCGGTGACCGACGCCTTCAGCTCCTCGTAGGCCTCCCAGTCGCCGTGGTCGACAAACAGTTCCCGTAGCGTCTCCCAAGAGCGCCGGTCGTCTCCATCTCGGCCCCGCTCCCGGTAGAGAGTCGCCGCAAACCGACGGAGTGACCGGGTCGAGCGGAACGTCTCGACCCCATCGGCCACGACAGCGAGCGCCCGGTCGTACTCGCCGCGGTCGGCCAGTCGCTCGGCGTACTGCCGGCAGAACATCCGACTCTCCAGATAGCTACACTCGTACAGCGCCAGCAGCGTCTCCTCCCTGCCGAGTTCATCGAGAACGTGGATACACGAGGCCAGCAACGTTCTGGTCGACACCGACGCCGATGTCGAGACGGCCGTCCCTGCGTGGTCACCACCCGGAGATGTCGTCGTCTCGGCCCGGTCGAACGTGTGCGTCTCGACAGTCGTCGGCTCGTCGACGCGCAACTCCTCGAAGGCGTCACCGGCGAACTGCGCCAGCTCCAGACCGCCAACTGCGAGGTGTTCGACATCGAGTGCGCCGCCGGTGAACTCTTCGACCCGGAGCGGCCCCTCGGTGAAATCCGAGACGTAGAGGACCTCCTCGCTCTCCCGGCCAGACAGCTCCGCGTCGCGCCTGCCACGTTCGTCCGCCCCGTCGTTGGCTTCGTCGTGCTCGTCTCCCGCAGTTGTCGGTGCCGACGGCCGCGCAGGCGGGTCGCCGGACAGGTCGATGCCGGCCACCTGCTCGTCGAGCAGTCCGAGCCAGTGTTCGAGGTCCGCGTCGGTCACACAGACCGTCCGGAGTGCCTCGTCGTAGTAGTCGGCGACGAAGCCATACCTGTCAGCGAGGTACCCGTCGAAGAGGTGCTCGATGTGAGGTCTGCGCTCGTCGTGGCTGTCGGCGTGTTCGCGGACTGTCTCGGCGTAACCCTCGACGGCCCGTTCGAGTTCGCGGCTGTAGTGGCCGTCGCTGTCGTCGACCCGGTCGAAACGTTCGGCGATGACTGCAGCCAGCGCCCGGTAGATGGCGGTCGCCTCCTCGACGTGCCCGCGCTCGCGGCGGGTCTCCGCGAGGTCGTGGTACGTCGAGAAATCGATGTGGGTGCCGTACTCGACGAACCCGCCCCGGCCCGCGGCCCGGTCGAACAGTCGGTCGATCTCGCGCCTGTAGTCGTCGACGGTCCTGCCGGTCTCGCCGCCAGCAAACGCGACAAACCGGGCGCGGAGGTCGCTGTCCTCGGCGACCACGTCCCGCAGGAACGCCCGCAACTCCTCCGCGGGCGTCTCGTCGACGAGCGTCGCCACGTCGGTAGCCTCCGGGTCGGTGTCCCCACCGCTGGCGTCGTCCCTGACGCGCTCCCGAACCGCAAGCAACGTTGCGACGACGTGCTTGCAGTCGCCAGCGTAGTCGTAGGGACACGTGCAGTGCGTGCCCAGGCCGTCGAGTTCGACCGACACCTCGTAGACCCGACTCCCCCGGACGGTCGCACGCACCGAGTTGCCGTCGACATCGAGACCCGTTACCCGCCCCTCGTCGTGGTAGTTCACGCCCCGCCGGAACGACTGTTCGGTACACAGCCCGCGGATCTCCTCACGCGTCGGCGCGTCCATCGTCTCGACTGTTCGGCCCGACCCCTGTCAAGTGTTGTGCTGCCGGTCAGTCGGCGTCGCACCGCTTTTCGAGGTCGTCGAGCGCGCGCTGGCGTGCCTGCGCGAAGTGGTCGCAGACTCTCTCGACGAGGAGTCCGTTGTCGTCGATGCCCTCGAAGAGGCCGCGGTCCGGCACCACCCTGCCGTCGACGTGGCGACCGGTGTCCGCGGTGACGAGGGACGGGAGCTCGATGTTGCGCTCGACCCGCTCGTTCTCGGTGTCGAGGCGGCGGAGGCGGGACTCCGTATCGAGTGGCGGCCTCGCCCCGACCCGGCCGAGCGGGCGCACTTCGTCTTTCAGTACGACGACTCGACGGGTCGGGATTTCGGCTGGCACCGCGAACCGAATCCCCGCGTCGAGGGACTCACCCACGTCCAGGTGCGCGAACAGGCCGACGACGAGTACGAGTACCGCGCCGACTCGCTGGACGCCGACTCACCGGTCGAACTGCTCTGGATGGTGCTCGGTCGAGTCGAAGCGTGTCTGTCCGGTGAGTCACGCGAGGGCTGAGTATCCCGAATCTTCGATGCGCCCGTCACGTTCTTGATGAATCGGGTGCTCTGGTCGGACGTGAGCGACGACGAGACACCCCGGGAGTACGACCGGGAGTACACCGCGTTCGCTCCCGGGCCGGTTCGGAAGCGTACTGGCCGTGACATCGAACGTGACGAGGTGGCGCGGTTCGTCGTGCAACTGGAGTACCACCACGACGGCGACTGGCATCCGGTCGTGCGCTACGACCACGACGGCACTGGGGAGAGCGACCACGCTCACGATAGCGAACAATCTCCAACGGTTCATCAACAGGTACGAACAATAGCACGGGAACCCATGACCGACGAGCAGATCGAGGCGCTCCGCGACGCAATCGAGGAGCAGCGCGAGCAGATTCGGGAAGACCTCACGGCGGACCTCGGTGGCGACCCCGAGGACTACCGTGCCGACTGCGCCGTCGCTGACGGGTCCGGGGACTCGTGAACGTCCCGGCGAGCAACTGGCCGGACGTATTTTCGTCCGACAGTATCAGTCGACGTCACACCGCCCTTCGAGGTCGGCGAGTGCACGCTGGAACTGCTCGCGGTGGGCGGGAAACCCCTCGTCGGTCGAAGCACGCACATCCAGTGGGGCTGCCCAAGGTTCGAATGCCTCCGGTCCCGGGTCGAGTGCGACCACGCAGTCGACGTAGCCGTCGAGCGCGCGCTGGAGCGCCTGCGCGAAGTGGTCGTAGGCCCCCTCGATGAGATGTCCGTTGTCGTCGATGCCCTCGAAGAGGCCGCGATACACGGTCGCCGCCGCACGGTGACGGCCCCGCTCGCGGAACTGCTCGGCGCGGTCGAACAGGTCCGAGAAGTCGATGGGACCGGTCACGACCGGGTACTGTTCGGTCTCTCCCCCGAACCGGTCGATGACCGTCTCGCGGTACTCGCTCACCGACCGGGCGGCGGTGTCGCCGAAGCGCGCGAACAGTCTGTCACGTGTCTCGGGGCTATATTCGCACTCCTCAGCGAGAAACTCCTGTAACTGCTCTCGTGAGAGGGTATCAAGGAGTTCGGCGAGCGTTTCGGGTGGGTCGTCCTGCTCCGGTGGCATTGTCTCTCCCGTGTTTCTGGGTTGACCGGGGAGCGGGAAACGGTTGTGGTGGTGTCGGCAGACGGCCCGTGGACTCTCGGAGACGTGTTCGTAGAGACGGTTACCAACCGGGAGACGGCAGAGGGCCACGAGGAGCGGGACGAACGTCCAGCGACCGAGCGGCCCGGACAACGCGGTGACTCCGTTCCAGACTGGCGTCAGCCAGTCTCACTCGAAGACGGAGGAGTCGATGGTCTCGGCAGTGACGATACTCGACTGGTGGTTGTTCGCCCGCGGCTTGGACTTGACGGTCAACACGCCCACGGGCATCTCTCCCTTCACCGAGACGATTTCGCCGTCGGCCTCGTGGAGTGCGAGCGCTCCTTGACGCGGGTGAGTTCGCCCTCGGTGAGGACCTGCGCCCCCGAGAGGTCGAAGTGGTCGTGTTCGAGCAGCGACTTCACGATGGTTGGCTTTGCGCTGTAGATAGTGAACTGTTTGTCCTGACCGTACATCGAGATGGCCGTCTCCTTCTCGTCGTTACACTCTTGCGCGGGCTGTGACTTCCGGGCCTCCGCTCGCTTTGTTCGCGGAGACGCCGAGCTGGCGGCCCGCTTTCAGTCTACCCAGACGGGCCACACGCCTCCCCAGCAGATTCGCGCCCTTCGGTCACTCATCCCTCACACGATATCCGCCCGCGGATCTCACATTCGTTCGGCCACGCGAGCCAGCGCGCGCCGCCGGTGTTCGGATAAGCGCCGGTTGAACATACCAGGCCCTGGCGGACTGAAAGGGCGAGGCCGCGTCGCGGTCGCTGAGCGGGCCCTATCCGAGCGCAGCGAGGATATCCCGGTCAGCGGGACCCGCGAGGCGGCCGAGGGCTTTCTTTGTCCAAGACCTTCTTATCAATTTTTCTCTGAACACTACTGACTCAGAACTACCGCTAAGGCGTCAAATCCTGAGATGCACGACTCTCAACTGCACAGTTTCTGCCCGATGCGCGGCGGCTACCGCATTCCTCACAGGGGCAACCACATCGAGTGTTCTCTTATTTCAGCCATGACTTGCTCATCATTATTTATTAGGCCACAATACATATCCCGAGATATCATGGATCATGTGTTCAGAATAGAGGAAAAATACCGCAGTACAAGAAGTTACAAAAATACCGAAGACCAGTTTGCACGGTGGCTCCGGGGTCCACTGGAGAGCGGAATTAAAAACACTGGCGGCATTCGAGACATTAAAAGCGAAAGATCAGATGATTTAGCAGCGATCGTTCTCGTCTCGAATGAACGGGGTGTCTCACAGCATGATGATCCGTGGGAAGACCAGTTAGACATAGACTCCGGCCGAATCAGTTACTGGGGGGACGCAAAGCAGGGAAAGCCGTATGACGAGTCAGGGTACAACAAAAAAATCAGAGCAGCATTTGATCATGCTGCGGCAGGACAACGTGAGGAGGTACCCCCCGTTCTTGTATTCAGGAAGCCGGAATCCGGTACGGTGGAGTTCTGTGGACTTTGTGTTCCGGAACGCTACGAAGTACTCTCGTATCAGGCTGACTCCGGCACCCGTATCCCCAATTATCTCTTTCATTTTTCAATCCTTAATACCGCTGAGATTCCTGTGGAATGGATCCACAGGCGTGCACAACATGGCGTCGATCAGGATGCACCCAAAGTCTGGCAAAACTGGGTCGAAACAGGAACCGTTTCTCAGTGGCCAATGGGAATTGAGAGCGAACAGAATCAGGGACAACTCCGGCAGTACGAGGCTACCGAAGTAGCTATCAGTCAAAAATTCCATAACGAAATATTTGATGTATACCAGTCTACCTGTGCTCTGACTGGGATTCAACAAGAGACACTGCTCGATTTAGCACATATTTTGCCGCGAAGTCAATATCCAGAGTTGGCAGAACATCCCGAAAACGCTCTTGTGCTGAACTCACTCCATCATCGTGCATTTGATGCGAGACTATTCACCATCGATACAGAATACAGAATCCGTCCGAATCCCGGGTTTGAACCAGGCCATCCATTCTTGAAAGAAACAATCATCGACAATGAAGGAGATAAACTATCGCTGCCAGAAAGGGCTCGAATACGTCCGAACTTCCTCGAAAAGTTGAATTCCGACCTCGCCTGGGTCTAAGTAAATCTCACAACAACCCCACATCGAACTCCCGCATCCGCCCAGTGTCCCGCAGCAGCGACGCCAACTCGCCATACAGCTCACTCGCGTCCGCCCGTCCCTCAGGCGGTTCAGCCAGCGTCGCCCAGTCACCCACGAGCACACAGAGCCGCTGGGCCCGCGTCATCGCCACGGTCAGCCGCCGGGGACCATCGGGCAACCGCCTGATACTGTCGGACAGAAGTACGTGAAGATTCAGACATCCATCTGTGGACAGAGGACCGCGAGGAGCGGGACACAGGTCCCGCGAGGAGCGGCGGTTGGCCGACCAACGGGAGGGCAACGAATGTGCGAACGGGAAGGAACGACCCGTGAGCGGTCCGAACACACCGGAACCTCGACTCCATACTGGCGGCGAAAATCCGCCAGGATTTTCGTCCGACAGTATGAGAAAGCCACTCAACCCCACCCCATTGCTCCGCACCATCGAAATAATCCCGGCGACAACAATTTTATGACGGTTGCAGACAGACACTGACATACGTGGACACCAATGCCAATCAGAATCGATTCCGGCGGCGAAGACACGCCACCGGTCAAACCCAACACGAACGCCCACGAACTGCTCACCGTCTTGTGCAACCACTCCGATATGGCATTCAGCCCGAAGGAGTTGACGGAACTAACCGATGTCCCGCATGCGAGCGTCCACAAGACCCTCGCCCGGCTTCGGGAGAAGGGCCTCGTTCGGAAGGTCGATTCCTACTGGGCAGTCGCCGAGGATGTCGCGGCCTCGGAGGTTGCAAACGTGGTGAGTCTCCAGCAGATCGAGGCCGAGTACGGCGACGACACCTACGGTGCGGACAGCGAGTGGGCCGACGAGGTCCCGGATCTGGGAGAGAACGCGTAGGATGGCCTACGCACAGGGCAGTGTCGTCCTCGCGCCAGCGACGTTCAAAAGTGGGGTGCGACCCTATCTCGTCGTCTCGAACCGGAACAGACCGTTCTTCGGCGACCGGTATACGGTTGCGGTCATCACGTCGACTGAACGGGGGATGGCGGTCGAACTCACGGCAGATTCGCTCACCGAGGGTGAGCTGAAGACGTATCCGAGTTATGTGAGTCCGTGGTCGTTGCACGTGTTCCCACATCAAGAGATTACCAAGCGTGTGGCGCAAGTCGACGATGCAATCATGACTGCGGTCGCAGACGGAATCCACGAACTGACTCAGGTCCTGTAATTGAATAATAAGCGGCCTGGAGACGCCCCAGTATCGTCCCACATTGGTGATGAAATCTGCCAGTCTCACAACAATCCCACATCGAACTCCCGCATCCGCCCGGTGTCCCGCAGCAGCGACGCCAACTCGCCATACAGCTCACTCGCGTCCGCCCGTCCCTCAGGCGGTTCAGCCAGCGTCGCCCAGTCACCCACGAGCACACAGAGCCGCTGGGCCCGCGTCATCGCCACGTTCAGCCGCCGGGGACCATCGGGCAACCGCCCCAGGAAGCCGATCGACCCCTCCGAATTGCTCCGCACCAGCGAGATCAACACCACGGTGCGCTCGCTGCCCTGGAACGCGTCGATGGTATCCACAGTCACCGCATCCGTCCCGTCCCCGAGCGCCGAACGTACCTCCTGCACCTGTGCGGCGTAGGGCGTGATCACACCAACCTCCGCGGCGGACACACCCGCATCACACACCCGCTCGACGAGTTGCGACACCAGCTTTGCCTCCGCTGGGTTCGCAAGCGACGTCCCCCGACGCTTCTCCCCACCGCCGACATCGTAGCCGACGATTGGCTCCCAGTCTGCAAGCGGGTCGACATCGAGGCCGGTGCGCAGCGACCGGTCGTAGAACTCGCGGTTGGGAAAGTAGGCGATATCGCGGTGCATCCGGTACTGCGTGCGCAGTTGCAGGCCGACGCCCTCGAAGACGCCGCCCGCGGTGTAGACGTGCTCGAACAGCGAGCGGCCGGCGGTCTCGGCGGGTGGCTCCTCGGTCTCGCTGTAGGGGGGCAACTGCCGGTGGTCGCCCGCGAGCACCACGGTGTCGGCCTTCGTCAGCGGCACGGCGGAGGTGGCGACCGTGGCCTGGGTGGCCTCGTCGACTACCGCAAGGTCGAACTGCCGCTCCAGCGTGGCTGCGCTGCCGTTGGTCGAGGCGACGACATCCGCCCCGCCGCGGGCGTCGCCGTACCATCTGCTGACCACCTCGCGGTCGGACTGGCGGACGTTGTGGCGCGTGACGGTGAACTCGCCGGAGCCGTGCTGGCCGTGGGCGTGCAGCGACCCCGGGTCGACTGTCTCGGCGGTGCTCTCGCCGACCAGCACGTTGTCGACGGCCTGGTTCGAGTCCGCACAGACGAGCACCGACGCGCCGGCCTCGACGGCCCGCCGGACCACCTCGACCAGCGTGCGGGTCTTGCCGGTGCCGGGCGGCCCGTGGATGCAGAACAGGTCGTCCGCGAGCAGGGCGAACTTCGCGGCGGCACGTTGCTCCTGGTTGAGTTGCTCGTCGCCGGGTGTGCTCTCGGCGACCCTGGGCTGGGTGAACGTCAGTGCCCGCTGGCCGGTCAGCACCTCCCGGAAGGTGTCGTCCTCGCGCACCCGCTCGATGGCCTCCCGCCGGCGCTCGTAGGGCAGCGGGTTGAGCAGTTTGACCAGCCCGAACCCGACGCGGTCCTCGCCCAGATACCGACGGACCCCGCTCCGCCCGTCGATGTCGGTCCAGTCGAACGCGACGGTCACCCGCGTCGATGCGACGTCGGTGACGGTCACCTGCAGCGGAAACGCCGCCGGGCTGTGCTCGTCGCTTGGGGCCATCAGCAGCGCGGGGTCGTCGGGGTAGATGTCGAACGCCGACTGGACGAAGCGGTGCTCGCCCATTGCGGAGCGCTCGGTCACACCATCGATGCGGTCGAAATCGACGTGCAGTGTCACCGTGCCATCGGCATCGACGGAGGGATCCCGGAGTTCGGGGATGGCCTCGCCGCCGTCGGCGTACTGTTCGGCGGGGTCGACGTCTGCGAGCTCCTCGCGACGCGCATCGAGGGTCCGCTCGCGCTCGCGGTCAAGGTAGTCGGCGACGCCATCGAAGAAGGCCGCCGGGTCGACGCTGTGCCGTGGCGGTTCGTGGTCGTCGAAGGGAGCCTCGTAGTACTCGGGGTCGGTTGCTGGGATGTGGTCGGGGTGCCAGAACCGGAGTCGCCGGGCCAGCGGCGTCTGTGCGAACGCTTCGACGGGGAGAAAGTCCTGGCCGTCGCCGTCCGCGAAGACGATGATCTCCTCGTGGAGGTCGTGCTCGGTGTAGGCGACGTACTCGCCAGTCAGTGCGGCCGAATCTGGCTCATGCAGGGGCAGACAGGTCCACTCCTCGCGCTCGGGGTGAGCCAGCGAGTCGTAGTGGGCGGCGAAGCGATAGATGGTCGCCAGCGAGAACTCGACCGGGTCGCCCTGTTCGAGTGTCCCGTCCTCGGGTGTGGTGAGCGTCGCCGACGACGGGTCGAACGTTCGGATGGCGCTTTCGAGCAGCAACGTCACGACTGGGTACAGGGTTGTGCGCCTTCGAATTAATATTGTCGGAGGAAAATCTCTCAGGATTTTCGCCCGCCAGTACACGCGAGTCGCTCGATGAGTTCCTCGCGCTGTGCTGCCCGCTCGCCTGCGGTGGCTTGGTCGGGCAGCGAGTCGTGCCCGAAGCGAGCGCCGGCGACGGCACCCGTCACGGCCCCGACGGTGTCCGTATCCCCACCACGGTTGACCGCAGTGACGATGGCTTCCTCGGCGCTGTCGGCCGTCACCGCGTCGTGCAGGACCGTCTGGAGCGTGTGGACGACGTAGCCGGTCGTCTGCAGATGGGTCCTCGCCGATGCGCTCGAAACGACTCGCAGGGCCTCGACGAGTTCGTCCGGGGCGTCACCGCACGCGAGACCGAGCAGAGTACCCCGTGTTCGTTCTGTCTCCATACCGCCACGGTCGAACGCCTCGACGACATAACTCCGGTCGGGTGGCAGGTCAGAATCCGACTGCCCGTGGCCGCCACCCGACTACTCGTAGACGAGAATCGTCGCCAGGTCGCTATCCAGCACCACGACCTCCTCGCCGGACTCGGCGCGGTGTTCCTCGACGATCTCGACGG
>OBKM01000879.1_pt1 | contig 13620 bp, 14 predicted proteins | sample 1519691 | NCBI WGS metagenome assembly OBKM01 (sample SAMEA37050418, study PRJEB22526) | metagenome | biome: saline pan; feature: lake; material: water | place: Egypt | collected 2015 | depth 0.5 m
GCGAGCGGGCGATGCCCGCGAGCAGCTGACGAGACGCGTCTCGCCTCGAACCACCTGACCCGGGGCGGTTCACCCCGTTTTTTCCTCAGACGGGTCCCGGTCGTCGAGCCGTCGCTCGACACTCTCGGCGTGGGCCACCAGCCCTTCAGTCCGGGCGAGGGTGGTGACAGTGTCGGCGAGCCCGCTCAGCCCCTCCCGGGAGATCCGCTGGACGGTCGTCGAGCGCAGGAACGTCTCGAGCGAGAGGCCGTCCACGCGGCGGGCGCTACCGCCGGTCGGGAGCACGTGGTTCGGCCCGCTGGCGTAGTCGCCGGCGGCGACCGGGCTGTGCGGCCCCAGGAACACCGACCCCGCGCTGTCGATGCGGTCGAGAAGCGCCTCGTCGTCCGCGGCCAGGATGACGAGGTGTTCGGCGGCGTACTCGTCGGCGAACAGAACGGCCTCGCTTGTCGACCGGGCCAGAAAGACCCCGCTCGCCGGGCTCTCGAACGCGCCGCGGATGACCTCCTCGCGCCCCTGCTGGTCGGCCTGTCTGTCAGCGGCCGCAACAACCGCCTCGGCGAGGTCCTCGTCGGGGGTGACAGCCGCCACGGCGGCATCGGTATCGTGTTCCGCCTGTGCGACCAGTTCGGCCGCGACCAGCTCCGGGTCCGCCGCCTCGTCGGCCACGACCAACACCTCGCTCGGGCCGGCGAGCATGTCGATCTCGACGTCGCCCCGGACCTCGGCCTTGGCGGCGGTCACCCACCGGTTGCCGGGGCCGACCACCACGTCACAGGCCGGCATCGTCTCGGTGCCGTACGCCAGCCCGGCGATCGCCTGCGCACCGCCGACCTGGTAGACTGCGTCGGCCCCTGCGATGTGGGCGGCGGCAAGCGTCGCGGCCGGGGGGTCCTCCGCGGGCGGTGTCGCCACGGCGATGTGGTCGACGCCGGCCACGGCAGCCGGGACCACACCCATCAGCGCGCTCGACGGGTAGGCCGCGGTTCCACCGGGAACGTAGACGCCGGCTTTCCCGAGCGGGCGGAACCGGCGGCCCAGTTCACGGCCCTCGGTCTCGACGCGCCAGTTGTCGGGCCGCTGGCGCTCGTGGAACGACCGGATGTTCTCGGCCGCCGTCTCGATCGCCGCCCGCACGTCGGCATCGAGACGGTCGACGGCACGCGCTGCCTCGTCGGTCACGTCAACGTTACCCACCTGGACATCGTCGAACTCGCTTGCGAACCGGCGGAGTGCGACATCGCCCTCCTCGCGGACGGCATCGATTATCTCGCGGGCACCCTCACGGGCGTCCGCGAGCCCACCCGTCCGCTCGAAGACGGCGGCCCGCTCGCCGGGACCAAGTTCCGGGATCTCTCGTATCTCCATCGACCCTGTCTCGGGGCTCCACGGGCTTAACTGCCGTGAGACAGGGCCGACACCGCCAGCGTCGCCGAATCCGGTGACAGGGCCGGGATGCCGGATACTCAAGCTTTAACACGTCTCCGCCCATATATCGAGGACGGAGGAAACACCGATGTCAGAACACTCTCATCCCGAGCTACCACCACTCCCGTACGAGTACGACGCACTCGAACCGCACATCTCCGAGCAGGTTGTCACCTGGCACCACGACACCCATCACCAGAGCTACGTCAACAATCTCGCCGCCGCCGAGGAGACGCTGGCCGAGAACCGCGAGGCCGGCGAGTTCGACGGCAGCGCGGCGGCGATCAGGAGTGTCACCCACAACAGCGGCGGTCACTACCTGCACACGCTGTTCTGGGAGAACATGCACCCTGACGGCGGCGGCGAACCCGACGGCGAGCTGCGTGACCGTATCGAGGCGGACTTTGGCTCCTACGAGGGCTGGAAAGGCGAGTTCAAGGCCGCTGCCGGTGACGCCAGCGGGTGGGCCCTGCTCGTCTACGACCCCGTCGCAAAGCAGCTCCGTAACGTCGTCGTCGACAACCACGACGAGGGCGCCGTCTGGAGCTCGCATCCGGTTCTCGCGCTCGACGTCTGGGAGCACTCCTACTACTACGACTACGGCCCGGCACGCGGCGACTTCGTCGACGCCTTCTTCGAGGTCGTCAACTGGGACACGGTCGCCGAGGAGTTCGACACCTGTCTCGACCACTTCGAGTGACGGCCCGGCTGTAGCGCGCCGATCACCGATTTTCGTTCTCAGCCCGACGAGCCCCGGCAACCCGTTCTCGAGGGGCCAGGCCCGTGTGACGTGACAGAGCGCGTCGACCGGGCCCGTTGTCGTCTCCGCGGGCGACGTCACGGGCGAGCGAGCCGTTCAGAGGATGTCACGAACAGACGGCACACAGTCAGGCGGGGTCAACGAGCTCCGGGCTGTCGTTCGCCGGGTCGTTGACCGCCCGCGAGACCGGGTACGCCTCCATCCCGTCGCCGGGGTACGGGGCGAGCAGGTCACCAGCCTCCCCGGGACCGGCCGAGAGCCAGCGCGACTCGGCCGCCGCCGGGAGGATAACGGCCATCCGATGGTGCAGGTCGGCGACGACGTCGTTGGGCTCCGTGGTGACGACCGCGAACGTCTCGACGATGTCTGGGTCGGTTGTCGGCCCATCGCCGTCGCCGAACGCCGACAGCCCCGTCTGTGTGGTCTCCGGCCGCCACTGGCTCCACAGCCCCGCCATCGCGAACGGTCGGTCGTCGTCGAACCGGACCCGGTAGGGCTGGCGACCGCCGTCCTCGTCGACCCACTCGTAGAACCCGTCGGCGGGGACAAGACAGCGGCCGGCCGCGAGTTCGCCGTCGGCCCGCTCGAACGCCGCCCGGAACGTCGGCTTCTCCCCGACGGTCTCGGCGCGGGCGTTTATATGCCCGTCACGTTCGTCGGCCCACGACGGCACCAACCCCCACTCCATGCGCGTCACCCGGCTCGTGTCCCTGCCGGCGATCACCGGCAGTGACTGCCCGGGCGCGGCGTTGTAGCGTGGCTCGTACCCCTCGACCGCAACGTCGAACCGCCGGGCGAGGTCTGCCGGCGGGGTGAACAGGCTGTACCGACCGCACATACACCTTCCTTGACCGGAGCGATTGTAAGTCCGTCGGCGTGTCCGGGCGACCGGACGGCCGGTCGAGCCGGCCCGGGCGGGCCCTGACCGACCTGTCCGGGGGGTTAAACCGTATCGCGCCCAACACCGTACGATGACCGGCGGGCCGGCGTTCGAGATCCCAGTCAGACCCGAGCGGACGTTCCCGTTCGAGGGCGGTGTCGAGTACGAGGGCTCGACCACGTTCGTGCTCCGTCCGGAGACGCCCCCTGCAGATCTGATCGGGCTCGTGGACGATCTGCTCGCGGCCGGGCCGTACCGGCACGGTGACTTCCTGAGTCTGCCGATGCCGGTGTACCTGGTGAAAGACACCGGAACCGGTGACGTGTTCCGGCTGTCGGTCCGGGATGGCACAGTCCGGTTGCACGTGCTGCCGGCGACCGAGTCGGCGGGGTTGCGCGCGCTGTACGACCGCCTGGACGAGCAGACGGCGACAAGCTGGGCTGTCGAGTGCCGGACGGGCTAGCGGGGGCGGTCGAGCGGCCCCTCGGGCTCGGACCGGCTCACGTAGGAGGCCACGCGGACACCGACCAGGCTGACGACGATACTGGCGAGAATGAAGACCGCGAGGTGGGTGCCGGCGGTGATGACAAAACCCTCCATCTCCCAGGAGCCGATGGCCACCGCGGGGACCCGCACCGCCCCGGCCGTCCCGGACACCTGCAGGACGTAGGCGGTGAACCCGCGGATCGCGAGGCCGACGGCGATGGCCACGAACGGCAGGTTGACGTAGGCCCGTCCGACCGTGTCATCGCGGAGCACGCCGTCGACCAGCTGGCCGGCGCTGGCGACCAGTGCCGCGCCCGTGAACCACGGGATGGCATCGTTGATGAACTGCACCAGCAGGAGCAACTCGCCGGCCCCCTCGGTGTCCAGCGACGAGGCGCCCACAACACCCAAAAAGCCGCCGACCAGCGCCAGACCGCCGGCCACGACGTAGGTGACGACCGACACACGGCCGCCGTACAGCGCATCGCGGGCGTCTGCGGAGAACTCCGCGAGCACCGCGCCGACGCGCAACCCCTTGTACAGCACCAGCAGTCCGAACACCGCGGCGATAGCCCCGACCGCCGCGGGGAAACTCAGAACGGCGAGCAGTGCCGGAAACGCGAGCAACGCCAGCCCGACAGGCACCAGCACACCCTTGCGCAGCTGTTCGTCAGCGAGAAACTGCTTGAGCAGGTAGTACGTCGACTCGATGTCCCGGGCCTGCCTGACCACAACGCGGTCGACCGCGTCAACCGGGAGCCGGCTCTCGAACACCGGGAGCAGGCGCTCGTCGTCGGCGTCGTCGATGACGACAACGGCCGAGTCGGGGTTGTGGGTCGTGACGAGTTCGTCGAGCTGACGGGCGAGGTTGCGCTCGCCGCCGACCCCCTCGGAGCTGGTGAGTACCGCCACGACGGTCCGCTCGTCGAGATCACGGGCGACCCTGAGCCCCTCGAGCATACAGTTGACCCGGCTGTTCTCGGGGTCGGCGACGCCGGCGCTCGTCACCAGCCGTTCGACGGCCTCCCGGCCCACGACCGGCGGCTCCTCGCCGAGCTCTCCCCGCGCCAGGCAGACGACGAGCGTACTCACACATCCGAACACGTGATGTGGGTTGAAAAATCCAGCCCCGGGATCGCCGGCCGGGTCGACACGGGCCCGGGTCAGCCCGAGAGCGTCGCCGGATCGTGGCGGCCGTCGTCTGTGACAACCGAGTCGAGAAGCGCGACCGGTGTCGCGTCGTATGCGGGGTTCTCGACGACAAAGCCCTCGGCGGGTTCGCGCATCACCTCGCTCGCAGGCCGGTGGGCGTTCTCGAACGCGAACCCGCCGTCGGTGAGCTTCGTCGCCGAGCCGACGCTCGTCATCGGGACACCGGCGTCCGCAGCCGTCGCCGCAAGCGGGTAGGTGCCGACGCGGTTGTACAGCGAGCCCCCGACGAGACAGGTCATCCCCACGAGCACCCGGTCGCAGTCGGAGAGCACCTGACCGCTCGCGCTGTCGACGATGAGTCTGACATCGAGCGACTCGAACTCGGCGAGGCGACGGGCCATCCGCCGACCCAGAAACCGTGGCCGCGCCTCGCGGACGTAGACGGTCAACGACGCCCCGTTCTCGGTTGCGCGGGAGAGTGCCGCAAGCACCGTCGTCGAGTAGTCGTGGGTGAGCAGGGTCGCCCCGTCCTCGAGAAGCGGCTGTGCCTCGCTTGCGGCCCGGCGCTTGCCCCGCTCGACCCGCTCGACCGCCGCGAGGATGGCCTCCTCTGTCGCCGTCTTGGCCTCCTCGACAGTCCCCGGGTCACGCCCCGTGACCGCCGTGACGATGTCGCGCTGGGTGGTGTGCAGCGAGAGATGCGAGCGGTTCGCCCGTCGGAGGGCGTCGCTGTTCTGTTCGAGCGCCCGCAGATACCGGTCGACAGTAGGGTACTCGCGGTCGAGCAACTCCCGGAGGGCCCTGGCCGCCTTCACAGCCACAACCGAGGAACTGTGGGTCTGCATCCCGGCTATCTCCTCGACGGTCTCATCTATCATACCCGAGGTACACGTCCCGAGGGCAAAGAGTGTTGGTCACCGTCGGCTCAGTCGGCCCTCGCGCGTGCAGCCCGGACGATCTCGACGAGCCGGTCGTGTGCCGCGCCGTTGGAGGCGACCACACCCGTCGAGTCCGGCCGCCAGCGGTCGCCGTGGACGTCGGTCACGGTCCCGCCGGCCCGGCGGACGAGGTGGACACCGGCGACGGTGTCCCAGGGGGGATGCGGGACGGGCGCAACCACGCCGTCGAGACCGCCCGCAGCGACGAACCCGAGCGCACCCTGCAGGCTGCCGAGCCGGCGGGTGCTGCCGAGTGCACGGCCCGCAGCGGTGACGAGCGCACCCGCGACCGGCGGGGCCGCCGGCCGACCGCTGACCGAGACCACGAACCGCGAGGGGTCTGTCCGGTCGCTGACGGTGATCGGTTCGCCGTTCCGGGAGACACCGGCGGGGCCAGCGGTGTAGCAGTCGTCGAGCACGGGGAGGGAGGTCGCGACACCGACCGGGTCGCCGCCACGGACCGCGGCGACACTCGTTGTCCAGAACTGGATCCCCCGGACGAAGTTCCCCGTTCCGTCTATCGGGTCGACCACCCAGGCTGTCCCGTTCTCGGGGAGGCTGTTTCCCGTCGCGAGGTCAGTCCCTGACGGGCTCGCGTTCTCCTCGCAGACGAAGGTTCCGTCGGGGAACGCCTGGCGGATGCTGGCGATAACCTCCCGCTGTGAGGCTCTGTCCGCCGCGGTGACGACATCCACCGGTGTCCGCTTTGTCTCGGTGGCCAGCGGTTCCCGGAACCGCTCGCAGGCGAGGTCCCCGCCCGCACGGGCGGCGCGCTCTGCAACCGCGGCACGCGACATCTCACTCATGGCTTGTCTTCGGGCCCCGACAGATAGCCCTTTGTTATCCCCGGACGCCACGCGGGGGGCTGAACTCACGGGCGTGTCAGCGGTTCACACCGGCGCGGCGAAGGGGAATTCTTAACACCGCCTCTGACCGACTGGTGTGTATGGCCGACAGTATCGAGGTACTCGTCCCCGGCGGACAGGCCGATCCTGGCCCGCCACTGGGTCCGGAGCTCGGGCCGACGCCGGTGGACGTTCAGGCGGTCGTACAGGAGATAAACGACCAGACGGCAGCCTTCGACGGTACGGAGGTCCCCGTGACAGTCAGCTACGAGGACGATGGCTCCTTCGAGATCGAGGTCGGCGTTCCGCCGACGGCCGAACTCATCAAGGACGAGGCCGGCTTCGAGACCGGCAGCGGTGAACCCCACGAGGAGTTCGTCGCTGACCTCTCGGTGGACCAGATCATCCAGATCGCCGAGCAGAAACACCTCGACCTGCTCTCCTACGACCTGAAAAACGCCGCAAAGGAGATTGTCGGCACCTGCACGTCACTAGGTGTCACGATCGAGGGCGAGGACCCGCGGGCGTTCAAGCGGAAAATCGACAGCGGCGAGTACGACGACCGGTTCGCCTCGACGGCCGAGGCCTGACCGGCGTCACCGCCGTCTCCGGACCGGTCCTCGGCGCACACCCCGTCCGGGTGGTTCAGAGTCAACGCCCGGGGCGATCCGCCGAACGGGCTGTCGGTGTTCGACGAGACCCGGAAAATGTTATCAGCGGTGATAGCTGTACCGGGCATTTTTGAGGGACTACCACAAAGATGTAGCAATGGCAACCGATGAACCGGGGCGGTCGGGCAGTCAGGGCGAGCGTGGGGTGACTGGCCTTGACGACCCCGTGACCGTCGGCGAGTACACGTGGAACGATTTCAGACAGGAGGTGCACGACGGCGGATCGTTCGACCGGGGCTCGTATCTGGGGTTCAGGCCACACGAGACAGCCGACCGGCTTCAAACCGGCGCGAGCGCGGCGGCGACACTCACCGGGACGGTCGGTCCGATCGACGTGCCCGAGGGGGACGTGGTGAAGGGTTTCTACACCTGGGCGGAGTTTCTCGAGGAGCACGGCGGGTCGGACCCGGCCGAGGATTTCGGGTTCGACCCGGAGTCGATCGGGTCGGAGCTCGCCGCCGCCGGTGAGATCGCGTCGGAGATGTCGGGGCTGATTGAGGAACGCACCGTCGATGTCAACCCGGAGATCGACGAGGAGGCGTTTTTCTCGAACCGCGACGGCACGACGACGCTGGTCAACCGGTACGACCTCGAGAAGGCTGTCCCGCAGGAGAAAAAGAGCCACTTCGTCGAGGAGAACCGATACTGGGTGAACAAGCCGTACGCCTGTGTGTTTATTTTCAAGTCGATGAAAGAAAACGAGTACAAGTACTACGTGATCGAGCCACACCTCACCGATATCGAGCGGAATCTGCAGGAGTTTCTCGGCAAGAAGCTCAAGAAGGCCATCAAGTACTCCGACGACGAGGTGGTCGTCCAGGGCTCAGAGGGCGACCGGGCGTCTGTTATCCAGCGTGAGGCCGAGCGGTTGCTCGACCGGTATGATCTCTACAGCCCCGGAAAGAAGAACGGATCGAGCGGGGGTGGCGGGCTGCTCGGTCCGATGAAGACGCTGCTGAACGGGGACAACGGGGCCGATGCCGACAAACAGCAGGAGCTTGAGGGCATCGAGGTCCGGCCGGAGCCGGAGGTGCTCGACGAGGACTCGCGGATACTCTCAGAGTACTAGTTCGAGAAGCTGCTGTACGTGCTCAAGCGCAACTTCATCGGGTACGGGCGTATCGACGCCATCAAGCACGATATCAACGTCGAGGACATCTCCTGTGACGGGTACAACAGCCGGGTGTTCGTCTACCACGGCGACCACGAGCAGATCATCTCGAACGTCGAACACGGCGAGGCGGAACTGGACAGGTTCGTCGTGAAACTCGCACAGCGCTCGGGGATGGGCATCTCGAAGCGCCAGCCACAGGTCGACGCGACCCTGCCCGACGGCTCGCGCGCGCAGTTGACACTCGGCACCGAGGTCTCGGACCACGGCACCAACTACACCATCCGCCAGTTCAAGGACGTCCCGTTCACGCCGGTGGATCTCATCAACTGGAACACGTTCAGCCTCGACGAGATGGCGTTTCTCTGGCTCTGCATCGAGAACAACAAGTCACTCATCTTCGCCGGCGGCACGGCATCCGGGAAGACGACGAGCCTGAACGCCGTGTCGCTTTTCATCCCGTCGAACGCGAAGATCGTCTCCATCGAGGACACCCGCGAGGTGGAGCTGCCACAGCGCAACTGGGTGGCGAGTGTGACCCGCCCCTCCTTTGGACAGGAGGACACCGGCGAGGTCGACGAGTTCGACCTGCTGGAGGCCGCACTCCGGCAGCGCCCGGATTACATCGTGATGGGTGAGGTCCGGGGCGAGGAGGGCCGGACGCTGTTTCAGGTTATGTCGACAGGTCACACCACCTACACGACGTTCCACGCCGACTCGGTGGGCGAGGTCATCAAGCGGTTCACGACCGACCCCATCAACGTCTCGAAGACGCTGTTCACGGCGCTGGATCTGGTCTCCATCCAGACCCAGACCCGGGTCGACGGCCACAAGGTCCGCCGGAACAAGGTCCTGACCGAGATCAACGAGTACACGCCGGAGAACGACGAGATCAACGTTCGGGATGTCTACGAGTGGCGTGCCGAGACCGACGATTTCATCCAGATGGGCTCGTCCAGCACACTCGAGGAGATCAAGTTCGACCGCGGCTGGACACAGGAGAAGCTCGACCGTGAGCTGTTCCGGCGGAAGGCGGTCCTCGCATATCTCATCCAGGAGGGGCTCAACACCTACACCGAGGTAGCGGCGACTGTTCAGGCGTTCATCAACGACCCCGAGTCGATTCTCGCCATCATCTCCCAGCGGCGGCTGGAGCGCTCGCTGGAGGATCTCCGGGAGATGGAGTCGGTGAAAATCGACATCGACCAGGAGAAAGAGGAGCTCGTCCCCCGCCCGGACCCGCCGGCGGAGCTGCTCGAGGAGACTGACGAGGTGCTCAGCCGGGCCGAGCCGATGCTCGACCAGTACCGGGAGGTCGACACGACCGACCTCGTCTCGGCGCTCGAAGGGCTCGAGGAGTCGGCCGATCTCGAAACAGACGAGAGCGCGATCGACTTCGGGCAGTTCGTCCCGAAGGTCGAAACCGAGGGAGAATGAGCCTCGACACGCGTGGCGAGGACGAGCCGACCGCCATCGACAGCGTCTCACTGGAGGCGCTTTTCTACCCGTTCTACCGGCGGCTGTTCGGCGAGGACAGCGGCTTCGTCCGGGACGTCGAGCGCAAGCTCAGCCAGGCCCGGATGTCAAGCAACGTCGAGATGTACCTCGCACGGGCGATCGGGGTCGGCCTCCTGACGGGGCTGGCGCTGTGGCTCCTCGGGACGTTCATCGGCTGGCTCATCGTTCAGCTGATCGGCACGGGACCGGTCGTCGGGGCCCCACTGCCGGATACACTCTCGACGGTGTTCCAGCTCATCCGGACACCGCTGATACTCGCCATCACGGGGCTGCTGTTCGGCACGATCGGCTTCAGCCTGGGGTTCGGCGCGCTCGTGATGCTGCCGTACATCAGGGCAAACGAGCGCGAGCGGGAGATCAACTCGCTGTTGCCCGACACCATCGCCTTTATGTACGCCCTCTCGGTGGGCGGGATGAACCAGCTCGAGATCGTCAAGGCGGCGGCCCGCGCCGACGACACCTACGGGGAGGTCGCAAAGGAGTTTCAGTCGATCATTCTGGAGACGGAGTATTTCGACACGGACTACCGGACTGCGGTCCAGAACCAGGCCGTGGAGACGCCGAGCGACGAGCTCGGGCAGTTTCTGACCGATATGCTCTCGATTCTGGACTCCGGCGGGAACATGACCAAGTTCCTCGAGGACCAGAAGGACAAGCACATCCGGACTGCGAAACAGGAGCAGGAGAAACAGTTGGACACGCTCGAACTGTTCGGCGAGATGTACATGACACTCTCGCTGTTCCCGCTGTTGCTGATCATCGTGCTCGTCATCATGGGGATGATGGGCGGTGGCAGCCAGGAGTTCATGCTGATGATGACCGTCTACGGGCTCATCCCGATTATCGGCGGTGCGTTTCTGGTGCTGGTCTCGACTGTCACCCAGGACGAGTTCGGCGACGGCTACCTCCGGCCGGAACAGGAGGGCGAGTTCACCGTCGACGAGGGGATCAGCGCGTTCAACACGGAGCTGGTCGACGAGTACACCGGTCAGCACGCCGTCTTCGACAGGATCAAGCGTCGACACAGGAGCTACGAGGTCGGTCAGATCCTGCGTCAGCCACACCTGTTTTTCCGTGACCATCCGCTGCTCGTGCTGGTGTTCACCGTGCCGCTGACGGTGCTGACACTTGGCGCCGCTGTCCTGACCGACAACGCCCCGACATCGCTCGGTGCCCTCCAGGAGCAGGTCATCTGGGGGACGTTCGTCTGGATCTACCTGCCGCTGTATATCAACTTCCTCCCGCTCGCGGTGTTCCACGAGTGGAACGTGCGGTGGCGGCGTGGGGTGCTTGGGAGCCTCTCGGAGAACCTCCGGAAGCTCGCCAGCGCCAACGACACCGGGATGACCCTGCTCGAGTCACTCAAGATCGTCTCGGAGACCTCATCCGGACGGCTCGCGACCGAGTTCGAGGAGATGTACGCGAAGGTCAACTACGGGACGAGCCTGAAAGACGCGCTTCGGGAGTTCAACAACAAGTACCACATCCCGCGGCTGGCCCGGACGGTGAAGCTGGTGAGCGAGGCCCAGGAGACCTCGAGCCAGATCCAGGATGTGCTCTCGACGGCCGCCACCACCTCGGAGAACCAGGACGACATCGAGCGCGAGCGCCGCTCACGGACGCTGATGCAGGTGGTCATCATCATCATGACCTACGTGACGCTGCTGGCCGTGATGGCGCTGCTCCAGGTGCAGTTTCTCGACAGCATGAGCGCCATCACCGGGGCCGAGGGTGGGGACGCCGCCGAACAGTCCGGCGAGTTCGGTGCCAGTATCGACACCGAGTTCCTCTCGATGCTGTTTTTCCACGCGGTCACCATCCAGGCGCTCATCTCGGCCATCGTGGCAGGCTACATCAGGAACGTCGATCTCATCTCCGGTGTGAAATACGCCATCCCGCTGGCGACGGTCGCGCTCGCGGTCTGGATTGTGGTGGAGGCGATGTCCGGTGGCGGCGGCGAGGAGGGTGCGGTCCTGCTGGTCGTGGTGTCGACGGGCTGGTCGCTCGATATCCCACAGCTCACCGCCGCACAGAGCCGTATCCGCCAACTGGCTGCCGACCGCATCCCCCAACTGACCGATACATGACAGACAGAGGACAGACGCCGAACGATTTCCTGCTCGGGACGTCGCTGTTGCTCGTGACGATCATCGTCGTGTTCGCGCTGTTCGACCCGCTTTTCGGCCCGTTCACCAGCCCCTCCGGGGCCGACAACGACGAGATGGCCGACCGGCTCGCCGAGCGGATCGTCACGGAGGGGTCGACCACATTCGGCGACCGCGTGCTCGATCTCGACGACGGGTCGTTCGACGAGAGCAGCCTCGAGCAACTCCGCAGCCAGGCCGGTATCTCGTTCCGGAACGTGAACGTCACAGTCGAGCGTTCCGGGGGGGGAGTAGTCGAGGGTATACGCGGCGGCCCGGAGCGCGTGGACGAGCCTGCGGCGACAGCGACGCGGGTGATCAAGCTCCCGCCGGGGGCGGAGAGCTGCCAGCAGGGCTGTTTCCTCCGTGTGGAGGTGTGGTGAGATGCGAGCGTGGACAGAGCGGGGCGACCGTGCTCAGGGGTACGCACTCGAGGCGGTCATCAGCATTCTGGTGCTGGCGCTGGCGCTCGTGCTCGGGATGCAGGCCGTCGATATCGCGCCGTGGACCGACAGCGGGGACCGTCAGCTGGAGGAGCTCCGCACACAGGGCGACGACGTGCTCGCAACCGCCCAAGAGGAGGGGATGCTCAGGGAGATCGCGGCCTGTGTCGGCCCCGGTGGTGACGATGATGACGACGGGTCGGTGATCACGCGCAACCAGTCGGAGCCGACACTGCTGATCCCGGGAACCGAGCCCGACACCGCGTTTGAGGCCTGGGTCGACAGCACCCTCGGGAACGTCACCGAGTTCGCCATGGAGATCGAGTACCCGACCGAGGACGGCCTCGAGCGGGATTCGCTCACGCTACGGAACCCGGTCGACCGTCCGTCGGTGTCGTCCTCGGCCCGGGTCACCCTCTCGGGGTCAGACGAGGTGCTCCGGGGGGCTGGATGCAGCCCGAGTCGAACGAGCCTCGACGAGGCTGGCGAGGAGGAGTTCTACTTCGAGGACCAGCACGAGGACGATGACCTGTACGGTGTCGTCACAATCAGGGTGATCATGTGGTGACCGACCGCAACCGGGGGCAGTTGTTGCTTGCCGGCGCCGTCGTGATCGCCACGGTGGTGATCGCGAGTGTGGTGTTGCTGAACACCGTCCACTCCTCGCCGAGTGTCAGCGCCGACGTCGATGCGAAATCGCTCCAGAACGCCGAGCAGGCCGACCGGGAGCTCAGGGCGAATCTCGAGACGCTGTTTCTGACCACCGCCGCAACCGCGTCCGACGACAGCCAGAATCCACTCCCCTACGTCGACGAAACCGCGTTCGAAGAGGAGGTCGGTGAGTTGCAGACGGGGTACAACCGGATTCTCGGGGCCGACCGGGCGCTCGTGGCCAACGTCAGCTACCAGCCCGATGAGTCCCGGCCCGGTGCGGTCGCGTACAACCGGAGTGTGCTCGAGGAGGTCGGGGACAACACGAACGCGAGCGGAACGCTCATCGAAACCCAGGAAGGGGCGACGATCGGCGGCGATGCGGATGGGCCTCCACTTCCGGTGATATCGCTGACCGCAACTGGGGTCGACGGGGGCACAGCGACCAGCGCAGCGACTATCAGCTTCAATGGAACGGGAACCGACGACACCCTCGAAATAACAAACGATAATGTCGAGTGGGATGACGAGGAACTGTGTGAGGGCTTCGATTCCGGTACGGAGGATATCTCGGTCGAACTCTCCGCGGGCAC
>OBKM01000880.1_pt1 | contig 13609 bp, 13 predicted proteins | sample 1519691 | NCBI WGS metagenome assembly OBKM01 (sample SAMEA37050418, study PRJEB22526) | metagenome | biome: saline pan; feature: lake; material: water | place: Egypt | collected 2015 | depth 0.5 m
CGTTGACATGGACGTCGACCGCGTCGAGGAAATCTACGACCGGTTACTGGAACTTGAGGTACTCGACGAAGTCAGGACACGTCGTGAGGTCGAGCTGACCGCCCGTGGCCGGAAAATCGCAACCGGCGCCATCGAATCCGAGTGATCAGCCGTTGATCTCGTCGATCCGGTCGCTGACGACCATGCGACCACGATCGGTCAACTCTCCGCCGACGTCTCTGATGAGGTCTTTCTCGACTAACCCCTCCAAGAGGGGCTCGACGGTCGCCGCCTCGAGTTCGAGCATCGTATCGATTGTCTCCGGAGTACCCCCCGAGTACAACGCTATCAAGCCAGCAGCCTCCTGCTCTGTGACCTCGAGTTCCTGGAGTTCCTCCTTGAGCCGGAAGTACCGCAGCCGCAGGTACCGGGCGAGGATGTTGAGCGTCCGTTCCGATTCGTGGGCAATCTCCGTCGTCAACGCCTGTCCATCGGCCATATGCTGTACCGATACTATGGGTGCGGGAGCTCCTTCGAAGGTGCGCGTGGCGTACTTGATGTTCGTGATCATCGATAGGTCGATCGTAAACGGAGCGGTCTCGCGTTCGAAGGTAACGGCCTGTGGTGTCAGAACGACCGCCGCCGGCTCTACGGGGGAATCGACAAGCCGGCCACCCCTCCGTGTTGGGTGTTTCACCCGTACTTCAGTCTGCTGCAGGACCGCCTTGTACAGGAACATGGCGAACTTGTCGATCTGCTCGTGGTCACCCTCGATCAGGACCGTCCGTCGGTGATTGTCCTTTGTATACCCGATCAACACCGACTGGTCGAAAAACTCAGCCAGATCGGCTGGAATACGGCTGACGATCACGTCGAAGATCTGTGTGAGTTCGATCTGTCGCTGGTAACGTTCTGAGACCACTGCAAGCTGATCCCGGTTGAGCACCACCCGACAGGGCTCAGACTCAGCCTGGAAGGAGTCCGTGTAAATCGCCCGTGCGGTGAAATCTGCAAGAACCGATTCGGACATCCACCTACCCGACCTATACTGTCCCGTCACAAATCAGTTCTGGAGCCACGAACTCCCCTGTTTGGTCACAATATTCAAGTAGATATCTCGTTGAGTTGTAGTACTGTGGCACTCGATGGGATCGGTCCTGTCGTTACCGATATCACCACTGCTGGCCTCGCACCGACACTTGTAGCCATCGCTACCTTCGCCGTCGGCTTTCTTGCTGGGGTCTTCGATTCTGTGCTTGGCTCCGACGACGAGGACACAGCCGGTGACGAGCCTTCCTCGACCGACGGCGGAACGATGTTCGACGAGAGCGGTGACGCGGAAGCGGACTTCGAGCCCGGTGACGACGACCCTTTCGGCGGCGACGCATTTGCCGTCGACGAGCCCGATCCGGAGACGAGTGACCTCGAGCCGCGGATTGAGCAACTTGAGGAGGAGGTCTCGAGTCTCTCGTCGACGGTCTCGACGGTCCGGACAGAGAACGAACAGATCAGCGAGTCAATCGGCGAGGTCGAGGAGAACGTCCGGAAGCTCCTTGATATTTACAAGATGGTCACCAAGGGTGTCAATCCGTTCGTCGATCAGCAATCCGGCGGTGTCGCTGCGTCCGTCGACGAGGAAACACTCGGCCTCTTCGAGGACGACGATGAACCCGAGGAAGCAACCGATCTCGACGAGGAGGTCATGGAAGCCGAGGCCGAGGAGTTCTTCGACGACGGCTTCGAGGCGGAGCCCGCCACGGCCACCGATGACGCCGGCACCGACGCCGGCGACGACACCGACGCCCGGAGCTTCGATGACCTGAAATCGGAGTACGACACCGACGAACCTGACTCACAGCCTGCCTCCACACAGGAGCCCCCTTCGGGGGAGCAACAGAAGCCGGCTGACGCGGCCCCCGCTGCTGGACAACCGGAGCCAGCCGGGCAGCCGACACCCAATGAGTCCGCGGCCTCTGCCGACACCGCCGGGGAGTTTACGCCTCCAGCAGACACAGAGCCTACGCCACCTCCCTCGGCCGGAGAGACCGGGCGCCCGTACTTGCGTGTCCTGCCGCCGGGATTCGCCACCGACCAACTCGTCCTTGAGTGGCTCGGCTTCCTGATCGACGCAAGCGATCCAGAGACCACCTACACTGCGATCACCCACTACGAGCGACTCGGCTGGCTCGGAGAAGAGGCTGCTGCACACCTACAACAGTTCGTCGCTGGACACCCAGCAGCGTCACCACCGCTGCGGGGGACTGGCCACCCAACCGGGCTCACTGTCGACCACCACCTCCAGAGCCTGAAGTACATTGCTCGACTCAGCGGCTCTGGTGGGGACCTCTGGCTGTGGGGTAACGAGCTGTCACAGCTCGGGGCAGACCGGCGGTGAGAAGCATTTATTCCCTGGTCGAAGCTACACTCTCTATGCCCGCAGACGTCCTCATCGTCGACGACTCCGATTTTATGCGCAATCTCCTCCGCGAGATCCTCACAGACGAGCACACGATCGTCGCCGAGGCAGAAAACGGCGTCGAAGCCGTCGAGCTGTTCGAAGAACACCGCCCTGACATCGTCATGATGGACATCGCAATGCCGATTCAGGACGGTATCGAGGCGAATATTATCATGTGTACGTCCGTCGAACAAGAAGAGATGATGAAGGAGGCGATCAAGGCGGGTGCCGATGGGTACATCACCAAGCCGTTTCAGAAACCAAACGTCCTTGAGGCAATCGCGGACGTGACCGGGTAGTATGCGCCTCGGTGTCCAGACGCTGGAGACGTTCAGCACGCTCGCCCGCGACGGATCAAAGGCAGCAGCCCGTGCGTTGTCACAACTGACCGATACGACAGCACAGGTCGCGGTAACCCGGGTCGACCTCGTCTCTTCGACGGCGTTTACCGACACCCTCGCAGACACACACGTCGTCGGTGCCGCGATCGTCTTAGACGATGGCCTTGAGGGAACCGTCGTCTTGGTCTTCGACGAGGCCAACGCAGCGACGCTTCTTGAGTCGGTCGCACCCGACGGCTGGGGACCCGTCTCCGAGACCCTCTCGGAGAGTGGCATCAGCGAGACGGCAAACATCATGGTCGGTGGCTTCGTCGATGCCTGGGCGGACTACTTCGGAACGCGGATCACTCCGGGGGCACCGACGTACCTCGAAGGGGAGTGGCCGGCGCTCCTTCCCGATACCCTGCCCGCGTGGGCCAACGGACAGAGTGTCCTCTCGCTGACGAGTCAGCTGACGACGACGGCGGAGACCGTCGACTTCCAGCTGTTTTTCTTCCCTGAACCAGCATCCTTAGAACAGCTGATCGGGACCGACGATGCGATCCCCGTGTCGATCGAGAAACTCGCCGCGTTCAACAGCCTCGCCGGGGCCGGGGCCCACCGGGCCGCGGAGAAGGTCACGACGATGACTGGGATCGAAACCGCCGTCGACATCACCCGTCTGACCTTCATCCCAACCGACAGCGTCGCACAGTACCTGCCAACGGCCCGGCGTATCGGCGCTGTCACCCACCTCGATGGCCCGCCGGGGGGGGGCACATCGCGATTCTGTTCGACCCACAGTCCGCACGGACCATCGGCGACGCCTTGCTCCCTGTCGAGGCCGACGGGGACGGGGTCACCGACCAACACCGGATGGCGCTGCAAGAGATTAGCAACATCATGACCAGTGGTTTCATCGACGGGTGGGCGAACACGGTCGACCGCAAGATCCAACACGCCCCTCCAGAGCTCGTCGACCAGCCCGGTGCCACGATCGTTGGCGATCTCGTCGCCGACACTGCAACGATGAACGGACACTTCTTCGTGTTCGACTCGACGGTCCAGACGCCAGATCAAACGGTCAACTGTGAGCTTGTCGCTGTTCCTGACCCAACAGCGTTCGAAGCCTTGCTCGCCGACCTGTCGATTGGCGATGCAAACGACGCTGCAGCCGACCCGACCACACTCGAACCACGTGGTTACGACGACCTCCGCGAGTGAAACTCCCCGAGCGTCGCCTGCCGACTCCCGCGGTCGATCGTCCGTGACTGTGTCTCGCTGCCGCTCCACGCGCCCAGGGTCGGCTGTTCGGTGTCGGTGACCAAAAGCTTCCCCAGACGAACGCCGAGCTTCCGGATCGGTGTCTCGGCGAACTCCTGCAACAACGCCGTCGCCGTCTCGTGAACGACGTCCCGGTCGTTGATCGGCCCTGGGAGCGTCTCTGCCCTGGTCGTAACCTCGTACGGTGGTGCAATCACCTTGATGCCGATGGTGCGATAGAGCACGCCGCGGTCGTCTGCCCGGCCAGTCACCGCGGTTACGAGTGTACCCAATGCCTCCTGCTTCGCTGCAAGCTCCTGTAAGGGCTCTTGAAAGGACTGTTCTTTCGAGAGGCTCTTCGGATCGTCCGGCGGCGTGACCTGCCGGCTGTCGATCCCCCGTGCCCGCCGGTACAAGAGCCGCCCACGGCGGCCGAACTGGTCGACAAGTGGGCCTGGATCTGCGGCCGCCAGCTCCCCGACCGTCTCGATACCGTCCGCCTGCAGGGTACTCTCTGTCACCGGTCCCACCCCCGGCAGCACGTCGACCGACAATGGGGCCAGAAAGTCGACCAGTGCCGTCGGTTCGACGACCGTCGTGCCCGCTGGTTTGCCCTCGTCGGCCGCAATCTTCGCGGCACTCTTTGTCGGCGCCACACCGATGCTGACCGGGATATCGAGCTCGGCAGCGATCGTCTCCTGGAGGGTCTCGGCGAACTGTCCTGCCCCGTCCCACGTAGTGTTGTCGGTCACATCGAGGAAAGCTTCGTCGATGCTGATTGGCTCGAGCACGTCGGCCCGCGTCGCCAAGACCTCACGCAGTGACTCCCCGACGTCTTCGTAGTATGCCATATCGACGGGGCGGTAGTAACCACACTCCGCCGGATCGGGGGCTTCGGGGTCGGTCGGGTCGGCGTCGACCATTCGTGGCAGCTGCTGTCGGGCCGTTGCGATCGGCATTGCCGCCTCGACCCCGTGTGCACGGGCGTCGTAACTCGCCGTCGCTACGGCGCCGTCTGGTGCCGACTGTTCGTATCCCATCCCAACGACCACTGGCGTCTCCCGGAGTGCAGGATCTCTGCGGCGTTCACAGGCCGCATAAAAGCAGTCACAGTCGACGTGAACCACGATCTGTTCGGGAATCGCGTCCGATCGTGTACCCAGCTGTGCCTCCGTCCGTCCGGGTGGCATTCGGTATTACAGTCGGGCTCTCTGGCATTCAGTCCTCTGGTTGGAGCCGTTCACAGAAGAACCGAGGCGGTTCACACGGTGTAGTTTGTGCCGAGTGACTCGTCGCCAGTTTCCTCACGCCGGTCGTTGCCGTGGGCGTCGATGGTCACGGTCAACGGCCCGAAGCCGTCCATCCGGAACACCCAGATCGACTCGGCGTGGAGATCGGGCCAGTACCGGTCCTCGACGCCCTCGATTGCCTCGACGATCATCGCAGAGACGCTTGGAACAGTCAGGTACACACAGCCTTCTTCGGCCATTGCGGTTCGGGTCGCTTCGTCCATCCCGCCCTTACCGGCGAGGACACGGACGCCGAGTTCCCGAACCATCCGAGGACCGAAGAAGTTCTGCCGCTCGCTCGTCGTTGGCCCGGCGGCAAGAATCTCGTAGCCAGCCTCTGTCTCACGGTACGCCGGCGCACAGTGGTAGACGATCTGATCGGTGAGGTCGACTGGCAGGGGCTTGCCTGCATCGAGGTACTCCTCGGCCCGGATGTGCTGTGCGTCTCGGAGGGTGTATACGAGTCCGTCGATGTAGACCGTCTCGCCGAGGTCTAGCTCGCGAACGGCTGCCTCCGTAAGAGGGGCCTCAAGGTGTGTGCTCATGCGATCATCGCCTCCCCTTCGATGATCCGTGCGTCCTCGTGGTCGGCGTCCTCGTACCGGTCTCGGAAGTAGAAGCTGTTGTCGTTCTCGATGTGGGTAGTAAACCGCCGCCGTGGGTGACACATCGGCTTGACAGCAACCGGGTTCCCAGCAATGTGGGTCCCCGTGGCGTTGACGTTGACTGTCAGGGCGGTTGTGTCGCCACCGATTCCCATCGGGCCGATGCCGGTCTCGTTGATCCGCTCTTCCAGCTCGGTCTCGAGTGCTGCAATCTCCGGGTCCTCGTGGGCAGCCTCTGCCCACCGGAGCGCACAGGCCCGCTTTGCTTGGTTTGCGACCTCGTTGAACGTCCCGCCAATCCCGACGCCGACGGTATAGGGTGGGCAGGCCTTCCCGCCGGCCTCTTTGATGCTCTCGACGACAAAGTCCTTGACCCCCTCGATGCCGGCTGATGGAGTCAGCATGGCGAGTTGGCTTTGATTCTCCGAGCCAAAGCCCGTCGCGATCGTCGTGATCTCGAGGGCACTGCTGTCTTCGACGTACTCCGTGTGAACGATCGGTACGTCGACGCTCGTGTTGTCGCCGGTGTTCTCTCTTGTCGCCGGGTGGACGACCGATGGACGGAGTGGCACCTCCTCCGTCGCCAGCCGGATTCCGTCTGCGATCGCCTCCTCGAGGACGACCCCGTCTGCGAGCTCGACGCCGGCACCGATCTCGACGAAGTGCTCGTTGACGCCGTTGTCCTGACACAGAGCTAACCCCTCACGGCGTGCCTTCCGGGCGTTTTCGAGCATGCTGGTGAGGACGGTCTCTGCCTCAGGGTTCGACTCCTGTTCGATGGCGGCTTCGAGGATCTGCTCTGCGTCTGTCGGCAGATCGACTGCGGTCAAATAATAGTTGCGCGCGACCGCATCACGGATCGTCTCGTGTGTAATCGACACATCTGACTGTTCTCGTCACGTGGCTAATGTGTTACGAATCGTCGAACCGGGGTCGTACGTCTGTCGATACCGGCTACGGGCCGGTTCGAACGAACAGGTCGACGACCGAGACTCCATCGGGCCCAACGAACACGGGGTTGAGGTCAAGCTCCGCGATCGGCGGCTCGTCTGCAGCCACGACGAGGTCCCCGACCCGAGCAACGAGTGCCGCGAGTGCTTCCGTGTCGACGGCTGGCTGGCCGCGGTACCCGCCAAGTAACTGCCCAAGCGGACTCGCTTCCAGTCGTGCTTCGACCGTCGCAGCGTCGACCGGTGGGATGAGCGTGACTGCCCGCTGCTCGCCGTGTGTCTCCACGCCGACACCACCGGGTGCGACAGTCAGCGTTGGGCCGAAACTCGGGTCGGTGCTCATCCCGACGAGCAGCTCCAGTTTATCGGCAGGATCGACTGCCCGCTGGACCAACACTCCCTCGAGTGCCTCGGTGCCGACCGCTTCTGTCGCCGCCTCTGTCACCGCCGTGAACGCTGTCGGTATCTCGGCAGTTGGCACATCGACCGCAACGGCCCCAACCTCACTGCGGTGTGGAAGCGCCGGTGAGTCTGCTTTCAATACCGCTGGGGTGTCGATGGCCGTGGCGTGTGCCTGTGCTGCCTCCGGCGTGGTTGCGAGCGCTGTCTCGACCGGCGTAATACCGACTGCCTCGAGTAACGAACTGGCCTGGCTCCACGTGAGTGTCGTCCCTGCAGGAACTGCAGGGAGCGGGTCTTCGAGCGTTGGGCTCGTATCGAGGGCGGTCGGCGTTGGCTGTGTCCCAGCTTCGACGAGTGATGCAAGTGCGTCCATACACGCCGTCGGATCGGCGTACAACGGCGTCTCTGCACGGACCCGTTCGTAGGGCACCGGGGACTGCTGGTCGGGCCGTGGGGCCTTGCGGCCGGTCCACAGGAACACGACCGGATCGTCTGCTTCAGCGGCAATCTCCAACATATCCTCCGCAATCGCGTCTGCCTGCTCGTCGACCGCCGACAAGCCGATCGCGAAGACGTACGCATCGAAGGCTGGATCCTCGAGCAGTGGGGCTGCAATCTCGGTGAGGACTTCGGCCCCGTACCCCCGGATGTCGGCCGGGTTATGCATCTCGCCGAAGGTGAGGAGGTCGTCCATGTCCAACAGCGCCTGTTCGGTCTCGCCGTCGATGTCGGGGAGGGTGAGGTTCCGCTCGGCGGCGAGATCGGCGAGAAGACTTGCGAGGCCACCGCTCGTCGAGGCGATACACACATTCCCGGATTTTGGAGGATCGAAGGCAGCGTGGGCCCGGGAGCGGTGCAGCAGATCCGGAATATCGGGGACCCGTTCGATCCCGGCCCGGTCGAAGGCCGCCTCCCAGACGGCATCACTGCCCGTGATAGATCCTGTGTGTGACAACGAGGCCGTCTTGGCGACCGCCGACCGTCCGGTCTTAACCGCGAGTACTGGTGTCCCTGCCGCACCGGCCCGACTCGCCGCATCGACGAACCGCCGTGGCTCTGCGACCCCCTCGATGTACGTCGCGATCACGTCGACCGCATCGTCGGCAGCGAGGTACTCGACGTAGTCTGCAAGCGACAGCCCGGTCTCGTTGCCGGTTGCGATGACGTAGGCAAACTCTTGATCGGCGTCTTTGCCCCGCTCGTAGAACGTCGCGAATGCGAGGGCACCAGACTGGCTCACGAGCCCGATGCTGCCGTTACCTGGGGGGCGTGAACACAACGCGGTGGCAACGGTATTGGCGTGCATGTTCGCGAAGCCGATGGTGTTTGGGCCACAGACCGCCATCCCCGTCTCTTCGATGACTGACTCGAGTTCCGCCTCGAGGCTTGCCCCTTGCTCGTCTGCCTCGCCGAACCCGGCGGTGATGATCAGCGCACTCGGAACGCCGAGGGCGCCGGCCTCTGCAACTGTATCGACGACGTACTGCCGTGGGATGCTGATTACGGCTAGATCGACGACGGTTGGAAGATCAGAGAGGGAATCGTAACACGGCCCGTCGAAGACCGTCTCCCGACCCGGGTTGACGTAGTACAACTCGCCCTCGAACCCGTACTCGGTGAGGTGTTGAATCAATCGCGAGGCGTACCACGAGTCCGGGCTGGCCCCAACAACCGCGATTGAGTCGGGGGCCAACAGCGCGTCGATTGCAGGCTCACTCATCGGTCCCACGAGGCGGGCCCGCTCGCAGATGGCCCAGGAGTGTGGCTTGCCTGCCCGTACGGTTCGCTTGCCCCGGTGTGTCGACAGCGCCGTCTGTCAGCGCCACGGCGCCGGCTGCACGTGCCATTACCAACCGGTACACGCAAGGCACAGTAAAAACTCCTGATCGACACTGCCGATGCGGGAGGCCTTTATTCACCAACCAAGTTGCCACGCGTATGCAGCTTATCGTCCACGGCGGCGCTGGATCGTCTCCCGACGAGCCGGCGCCACGGCAGGCAGTCCTCGACGACGCAGCGACCGCCGGCGCCGAGGCAACGACACCGCTTGCGGCCGTCGAAGCGGCCATCGGCGTGCTCGAATCCTCGCCACGGTTCAACGCCGGAACCGGATCCGCTCTCCAAACCGACGGGATCGCGCGCACCGACGCCGGCGTGATGACGAGTGACCGGGCGATCGGTGCCGCCTGTAACATGCCTGGCGTTGAACACGCCGTTGGTGTCGCCCGTGGGGTCCTCGAGAAGACGCCACACATCATGCTCGCCGGCGTGCACGCGGTCGACCTGGCTGCGGACGTCGGCATTGCCACCGACGTCGATCTCAGCACCGAGCAAACCAGTGACCGGTACACCGAGGCAGAGCTTCCGGAGTCTTTCCGTGGTCAACGCGAGTGGGTACAGGGGCAGTTTGGGGCCACCGATGCCCGTGATCACGACACCGTCGGTGCCGTTGCTGTCGAGGACGGCCAGCTCGCCGCGGCCACTTCGACCGGCGGCCGATGGCTCGCCCTCCGGGGGCGGGTCGGCGATGTCCCACAGGTTGGGGCTGGATTCTACGCGACGCCGGCCGGCGGTGCGAGTACGACCGGCGCCGGCGAGGACATCGCCCGTGTGACCCTCGCACAACGGGCAGTCAGTCACCTCGAGGCCGGCCACGATGCACAAGGCGCGGCGACAGCCGCAATCGAGGAGTTCGAGTCGATAACCGGCTCGACGGCTGGTGTTATCGTTGCCGACACCGACGGTCGGACCGGCGCTGCCTACTGTTCGGAAGACATGCAAACCGCAACCGCACACACAGAGTAGCGGGACTTTAGGCCGTGGCGCCTCAAGACCGGTCGAATGGCGGATGAGCTGATCGACGAGGCTGGCGCCGAGACACCGGGAGACGAGTGGACAGATATCGACGTCGGCGACACAGAAGCCGATCAGATCGCCCGGCAAAGCGACCGTGAGTTCGCTGCCTTCCGCAAACGCATTACCAACAACGAACAGTTCAAGGTCGCGGACTCGGTGTTTGACGATGCGACCTACGCCGCGCTCTACCAGCTCGTTCAAGGTGACGTTATCGACGCCTTCGGCGGCCCACTCTCCACCGGTAAGGAGGCAAACGTCTACCTCGCCCGGGGCGGCCCAGCAGCGGGCCGACAGCTCGATGAGACCACACCAGCGATCGCGGTGAAGATCTACCGCATCACCGCTGCCGAGTTCGACGACATGCAGTCGTACCTCCGAGGCGATCCACGCTTCGAGGAGCTCACGAACCGCCGGCAGGTCGTCCTCGCGTGGACCCAAAAAGAGTACGCGAACCTCAGGCGGGCCCTCGAGGCCGGTGTCCGGGTCCCGACACCCCTTGCGGTCGAGCGAAACGTCCTCGCTATGGAGTTCATCGGTGCCGACTCCCAGCGGGGCCGCCGGCTCGCGGAGGTCGATGTCGAAAACCCAGAAACCGCCTTCGAGGTCGTCCGGGAGTACCTCCGTCGGCTGTACGCCGCCGGACTAGTCCACGGAGATCTCTCTGAGTACAACATCCTCGTTCACGACGGTGAACTCGTCGTCATCGACGTAGGCCAAGCGATGACCGTGCACCATCCAAACGCGGAGGAGTTTCTCCGCCGAGACTGTGCGAACGTCGCCTCGTTTTTCACCCGCCAGGGCCACGCCGCCGATGGCGACGAGCTCTACCAGTGGGTACTCGACCAAACCGACACCACGGCCTTCGAGGATACGGCCGAGTGAGCCGGTCTAAGCCCCACGGCGGCTGTTGTAAGAGTTAAGCCCCACCCGCGTGTATGCCGGTGTATGCAACACGTGAAGATCCCGCAGGAGCGCATCGGTGTGCTGATCGGCGAGGGCGGGGAGACGTTGCGTGAGATCGAATCCCAGGCCGGGGTCCGGCTCGACGTCGATTCACAGAACGGCTCCGTCGAGATCACGAAACAGCCAGATGCGGACCCGGTCAAGGCGCTGAAAGGCCCCGACATCGTCCGGGCCATCGGACGTGGATTCCCACCAGAGGATGCACTCCGGCTGCTCGAGGACGAGATGACTATGTTCGACGTTGTCGACATCGACGCAGCCACGCGGAACAAAAACGATCTCAAACGACAGAAGGGACGCCTCATTGGCGAGGGCGGCCGCACCCGTGAGCTGATGGAAGAGCTGACTGGCGCGAGGGTCGTCATCTACGGGTCGACGCTTGGAGCGATCGGACAGCCGGCACAGGTCAAGGCCGTCCGCCGGGCAGCCGAGATGCTCCTCGATGGCACCCCACACGGGGCCGTGTACTCGTTCCTTGAGGAGAAGCGCAACGAGTTCAAGCGGACCGAGCTCTCCTACCACCAGTTCCCCGGCGGCTCCTGACGGCGACCGAAGCAACGCCGTAGGTCGCTTCTATAAGGACAAAAGCTAATGCAGTTGCCTGCATCTGTTCAACCAGGACGTGACAGACAACCGAAACCAGGAGGCCGTCGGTGGTGACACCGTTGGCGATGTCGTCGATCGGCTCGAACAACTGCGCAGCGACGCGACCGACCGCCAGACTGCTGCCGACGAGGGCATCCTCCTCGACCAACTCCGGGAGGTCGAGTCTCGACTCCTCGCCTTCGGTGAGGCCCTCGGGGGCGACCCAGAGGATGTGACAGACCTCCCGTTCACCGAGGAGGCGACGAAAGACGGCATGCCAGAGCCATTGTACGTTCGTCACGACCAGGAGATGCTCAATCAGGTGACGAGCTGGCTCTTACAGGGCCAACACATCGGCCTCGTCAGTCCATACGGGACGGGGAAAAGCTCGTTTCGTGAGATCGTCCTCCGTGATCTCAATGCCCACGACGAGTTCATCGTCACCGCACTCCAAAACGCAAGCGAGACGACACCACGACAACTCTACCAAGCAATCCTCCGGGCGGCCTTTGAGGTGGGCTACGAGCTCGACACCGAAAACTACTGGCAGACCCGAGACGGAATTCCGTGGGCAACCGAGGAAGCACGCCGAGCCGTCGGTGAAATCGCCGAGGAGCTTGCTGCCGAGGACGACCTCCTGTATCTGATCGTCGACGAAATCGAGGTCCTCCCGGAAGAACTGTTGTCGCCGCTGCAGGTCGCCGGTGACTTGGGGATTCGACTCTTCTTGACCGGAACCCCCGAGGGCAAAGAACGGATCAAGGACCTCCGGAACACATTAGATTCTCGACTGCGGTACTACGAGGGCATCGAGCCTTTCTCGGTCGGCGACATCGACGAGTACGTGGCCCGCTCACTGGCCTACTTCCGTGACGAGCCCTACGATGGGCAGTCCCAGACGCTGTTCACACAGCCGGCGCTTGAGGCCGTTTACGACCAGACCGACGGGGTTCCGCGGGCTGTCCGAATCGAGTGTCGGGAACTGTTCACGCGGGCGGCGTTCGTCTGGTACCGAACGGGCCAGTCTATCGACCGGATCAAGGTCACCCCCGAGCTTCGCAACCGCCGCTTCGGGATGGACTACTGAGCGGTCCCGACTCGGGAACACAGTTCTTATATAGAATCACAATCAAGCTATCTCTGATTATGGCACAACAGCTCGGTAATCAGCCGCTTATTATTCTCTCAGAAGAGAGTCAGCGTGCGTCAGGTGATGATGCACACTCGATGAACATCACCGCCGGCCAGGCTGTAAGTGAGGCTACACGAACCACACTCGGTCCGAAAGGAATGGACAAGATGCTCGTCGACTCGACGGGCAACGTCGTCGTGACCAACGACGGCGTGACCATCCTCAAAGAGATGGACATCGAGCACCCGGCGGCGAATATGATCGTCGAGGTCGCCGAAACCCAGGAGACTGAGGTCGGCGACGGAACGACGACCTCTGTTGTCATCGCCGGTGAACTGCTCAAACGCGCCGAAGACCGCCTCGAGCAGGATATCCACGCGACGACCCTCGCACAGGGGTACCGCCGTGCTGCCGAGCACGCGGTCGAGGCCCTAGAAGAGGTTGCGATCAGCGTTGACGAGGACGACACCGACCTGCTGACCTCGATTGCTGCGACTGCTATGACCGGCAAGGGCGCAGAGAGTGCTCGCGATACACTCTCCCAGCTCGTCGTCCGCGCCGTCCGGAGTGTCGCCGACGAGGAGGGTATCGACACCGACAACATCAAAGTCGAGAACGTCGTCGGCGGCAGTATCGACGAGTCCGAGCTCATCGAAGGTGTCGCCATCGACAAGGAGCGTGTCCACGAGGACATGCCATACCACAAGGAAGACGCGAACGTCGCCGTCCTCGATGACGCACTTGAGGTCCCCGAGACCGAGATCGACGCCGAAGTCAACGTCACCGACCCCGACCAGCTCCAGGAGT
>OBKM01000881.1_pt1 | contig 13599 bp, 17 predicted proteins | sample 1519691 | NCBI WGS metagenome assembly OBKM01 (sample SAMEA37050418, study PRJEB22526) | metagenome | biome: saline pan; feature: lake; material: water | place: Egypt | collected 2015 | depth 0.5 m
TACTGGTCGAGCAACCGGACGTGACTGCGCCATGCGTCGCTATTCTTGCGAGCAATCTGCTGGCACGTTGCTTTTCCAATAATGGGGGCATACTCGTCGTAGCGGTCGGTGTACTCGGCGTCGCACACGTCATTATCATCGCTGAAATACGCTTGACGGCGGCGATAGTTGATCTGGTTCCACAGTGGTGGTTGGGCGGCCAGCCAGTCAAACAAACACTGCCGATACCTGTCGGTAGTTGCTTCGGCAGTGTAGGTATTCGTTCGTTGTGGCCGGTCGCTCACACAGTACATTGTGTGATAGATTATCGTAAACGTTGGGATTACAACCAGCCTGTGTCACGTGGTTTGTGGCATATCATGTCGGCTTTATCTATACCCCTAAAGGGGTGGGCTTTCGCCTCGCTACCGCTGTAATCCGGATGAACGGGCGGATCCCCAACCGGCGTGCACTGTTCGACATCGGCGTGGCCGGCCCGCTTGCGGGGCTTGTCGCGACAGTTCTCGTCTCTGCAGTTGGTCTCTCACTGGGGCCGATATCGGTCCCGCCAGCAACCGACCGGGCTGACGATGTCGTCGAGGTGACGATCGGTTACCCACCCTCGATGCAGCTACTCGCCTGGCTTCTTGATGCCCAGCTGTACTTCGACGATCCCGGCAAAACGGTCCATCCGGCCGTGATCGGCGGCTGGGTCGGCATGTTCGTGACATTTCTCAATATGATCCCTGTGGGGCAACTCGACGGCGAGGACATTACTTGTGCTCTCTTTGGCGACCGCCAGCAGTGAACTCACCTCAGGGTCAAGCCCCGGGGCAGTCGCCTCGACCGCCTGTACATTGCGTGGGCTATCCCGGGAGTGCTAGCTGTTCTCGCTGTCTTGTTGTTTGTCTTCAGAGCGAGCGGCCAGGGTGTCGCGATCTGGCCCGTCTGGGGCGCCTTGACGACGCTGTTTGCGTCCGTCGGCGCTGTGGAGCCACTCTCCGATGAGCCATTAGGGACCCGCCGCCGACTGTTGGGCGGGCTTGTCTTCGTCCTCGCGGCCTTGTGTTTTGCTCCTGTACCGATCGCTGTCACCGCCGCCTGAGCACCTCGTCGCTGGCGGCCCCCCGTTTAACTACTACCGTGGTCGTAGCCTCGGTTCGGCAGGGGCGTGTCGTCGAGTGTCACCTCGTCTTCGGTGACTTGTCCGATCCGAGTCAGCGGCGTCGTCCCGGCGTACGCCTCGTAAGCCGCTTGTGGCATCGTGCAGACTAACTCGAAGTCCTCACCGAAGAACAGCCCGTGTTCGAGACGAGCATCGGGATCCGAGGTTGTCTCGACTAGTGCGTCGGCGAGAGGGAGCCTGTCTCGCTCGATTGTCATTCCACACCCCGAGGCAGCTGTGAGCTGGTGTACAGACCGCGCGAGTCCGTCACTCGAATCAATCAGCGCCGTCGCCGTGTCCGCTAATTGACGCCCGGCCGTGATGCGGGGCTGGAACCGGAACAGTTCGTTTGCACGCTCGGTCTCGCCGGCCCGAAACAGCGTCAGTGCCGCGGCGCTGCGCCCTAGTGTTCCTGTCACACAGACGACGTCGCCCGGACCAGCGCCAGTCCGGTAGACGGGCTCCGTTGCCGTCCCAACGGCAGCACTTGCCGTTGTCATCTCGTCGTGGTGGTCTAAGTCCCCGCCGGCGTACGTCGCGTCTACCGCTTCACAGACTGTGGCCGCCCCGTCGACGAACGCGTTGAGTGGCTCTGCCTCGAACGCCGGGGCACCGTATGCGGCGACAACCGCCTGGGGCGCTGCCCCCATCGCAGCAAGATCAGAGAGTGACACGGCAGCGGTCCGCCAGCCGATCGTGTAGGGGGCCATCCCGGTTGGAAAGTCTGTAGTGTCGTGAAGCATGTCGATGGTGATCACGGTCTCGTTGATCACGGCTGCGTCGTCACCAGCCGTCGGCAGCCGCTCTGTCAACCGCGTGAGTGCCTCCCACTCGTCCATGCGTCGTCATCGTTTGTGGATACACATAGGCTGTCCGGGGGCCGTAGCGGCGGTTTCGATGCGCTTTAATGCCCACACGAGGTATGCGCCGGTATGGCTACGTTTTACGACGTTCCGGCGGAGGCACTCATTGAGGCCGTCGCCGACGACCTCGCACAGCGACTTGAGCCGCCGGCCTGGGCAGCGGTTGCAAAGACGGGCACGGACGCGGAACTACCGCCCGAACAGCCAGACTTCTGGTACCGTCGTGCGGCGAGCCTTCTTCGGACGGTTGCCGCGGACGGGCCCGTCGGTGTGGAACGGCTCTCGACCGCCTACGGCGGCAGCAAAGCCGGGACGAACCGGTACGGTGTCGCCTCCAACCGCCGGGTCGATGGCAGCAAGAACATCATCCGCACAATCCTCCAGCAACTCGCCGATGAGGGGCTGGTCTCCGTTGCCGAGGGAGAGGGCCGCGTCATCACCGACGAAGGCCAGAGCTACCTCGACGAGATGGCAAGTGACGTCCTCGAGGATCTCGACCGACCGGAACTCGACCGCTACGCCTGAAGAGTCCCCGCGCGTCGTAACGATTTTTCCGCTGGCCGTCTAATACTTCGCTGATGACCGAGCGTCCAGGAGACGACGATATCGAACAGCTCCGTCAAGAAAAACTCGAACAACTCCAGGAGCAGGCCCAACAAGAGGACGGCGAGCAGCTTCGACAGGCCCAACAAGAGGCCGAAGCCCAGAAACAGGCGTTGCTTCGTCAGCACCTCTCGGATGGTGCCCGCAAACGACTCAATACGGTCAAGATGTCGAAACCAGAGTTCGGTGAGCAAGTCGAGAAGCAGCTCCTTGCGTTGATCCAAAGCGGCCGTGTCCGTGATCAGATCGATGAGGAGCAGATGAAAGAGCTGCTCCAGGAACTCAAGCCGGACGAGCAGAGCTTCAACATCAGGCGCCGGTGATGGAACGGCTCGCGGTGCTGTACAGCGGCGGGAAAGACTCTACCCTCGCTGCGAGGCTGCTGGCCCCGTTTTACGACTTGACACTGGTGACGGCATCCTTTGGCGTGACCGGCGCCCACAGACACGGTGTCGCGGCCGCGACGGCACTCGAGTACGCACACACGGTCCATCGGTCTGACCGCGGGGTTGCCGAGACTGCGGTCGACCGATTGCTGGAGGACGGCCATCCACGCGGTGCGATTCAGTCTCTCCACGAACACACATTAGAGACTGTTGCTTCGACAGGGTCGTACGATGCGATCGCCGATGGGACACGGCGGGACGACCGGGCACCGACCGTCGACCGACCGATGGCACAGAGTCTCGAGGACCGCCACGAGGTCGACTATCTCGCCCCACTCCACGGCATCGGCCACGGCGCCGTAGACTACCTCACGGGGATGACTTTCGAGGTACAGACCGGCCCCAGCGAATCGATCCCGAGTGCCGACTACGAGCGCAGCCTGCGGACACTGCTCCGTGACCGAGGTGAGACCGTCGAGGAGTACTTTCCCGCCCACGACCAGAGCCGGGTGACGGGCTCCCGGTGAAGTACCTTGTGGGCACGAGGGGTGTTAACTTTGGAGCATGGTATTGTGGGGAGCTGCGAAAGCACTGAGCCAACTTCTGGTTGATGCTCGTGTACTGTCGTGGGGAAAGCGGTGTCTAAACAGCATGGTTCGGAATTTCAGCACCCCGAACCATGCTTCGATAAGTGAGCGATCGCCCCACGTTTCTCGCATGGGTTCGCACTCGAGGAGATCCAGCGGCCAGTCGTACCAGTCGCCGCGGTCAGCCAGCACTACCGGCTGACCGCGGCAATACTTCAGTGCTTCGTTCAGAAACAACAACGCATCAAGGCTCGATCGACCGGGCGAGACATCGACGTGCAGCACTTCGAACGTGTCAACGTCGACCGCTGCCCAGACGTACACCTCTTCGTCTTCGATTTCGAGTTTAGTCTCATCGACCGCGGCCGCCTGTCGCCGGTCGCGGTCGGGCTCAAAGAGATGTTCGAGACGATGATACCAGTCGTGAACGGCGACGTGACATACGTCTACGAACGGTTCGATCCGCCGGAACGACAACCCGGCGTGATACAGAAAACTAGCGAGGACACGCTGCTCGGTCGGCGTGTCCTCGCGGGAAAATATTCTTGATCGCGCGCCTTCTCTAGCACGTGGTTGAGCACTTCTGCTCACCCAACCAGAATCTAGATCGACCACACTCTTGACAATCTCGCTGAAGTTAACACCCCTCTTGTTGCACGTCCCACACTGAATAAAGAAATCGTATTACCAACAACTGCTAACAACCGACCACTGACCGACACGAAGTCCGGGGTCTCCCGGTCGGTCAGACTGCACAACGAAGGTTACATCGCCGACAACTGGTCGGGAAACGGAAGGGTTCAAACACGCCGCCCTCGAAACCGGTTGCATGTACGACCGGCTCAAGGGATTTCGCGACTTCTATCCCCGCGAGATGCGAGCCCGGCGGGAAGTCGTCGACACGCTTGAGGCGACCGCTCGGCAGTATGGCTTTCGTGAAGTCGGGACCCCGGCGCTTGAGCGCACCCAGATGTACATCGACAAAAGCGGCGAGGAGATTACCGAGGAGCTGTACGCATTCACCGACCAGGGCGGTCGGGACGTGGCCTTGACGCCGGAGTTGACGCCCACTGTTGCACGGATGGTAGTCGAACGGGGAAAGGCCCTGTCCAAGCCCATCAAGTGGTACTCGACGCGCCCGTTCTGGCGGTACGAGCAGGTCCAGCAGGGACGGTTTCGGGAGTTCTACCAGACGAACGTCGATATCTTCGGCTCCACTGCCCCCGCCGCCGACGCTGAAATTCTCGCCTGGGCGGCCGATGCACTCACCGCGCTTGGGCTGACGAGCGATCACTTCGAGTTCCGTGTCTCCCACCGCGACATTCTCGAGGGACTGGTAGCGGCCGTCGCCGAGGATGTCGACACCGCTGCTGCGATCCGTGCTGTCGACAAGAAGGCGAAAGTGACCTCTGCGGAGTACTACCAGCTTCTCGATGATGCGGGGCTGTCGGCGGCACAGGCCCAAGAGTTCGACGAACTGCTCGAACTCGGAGAGGAGGAGGTGGGAGCGTTGCCGGACCGTGTCGGTAGTGAGCGTCTTCAGACAGCCGTCGATAACCTACAAGCAGTGCTCGCTGCCGCCGCCGACTTCGGTGTCCGGGACTACTGTACCCTTTCTTTAGAGACCGCCCGTGGGCTCGATTACTATACCGGCACCGTCTTCGAGTGTTTCGATACCGACGGCACCGTCTCGCGGTCGATCTTCGGCGGTGGCCGGTATGACACACTGATCGAGTCTTTCGGCGGTGATTCGATTCCCGCCGTCGGTGTCGCCCCCGGCCACGCTACACTCGCTTTGCTCGCACAGCGCGCCGGCGTGTGGCCTGCAGAAGAACTCACCACCGACTACTATGTCCTGCAGGCCGGGGAGACCCGCCCGACGGCTGCGCGGATCGCCCAAGACCTGCGACGCCGTGGCAACGTCGTCGAAACCGACCTCGCCGATCGAAGCTTCGGTGCACAACTCGAGTACGCGGACTCGATCAACGCGACGACGGTGATCATCGTCGGCGAGCGTGACCTTGCCGAGGATCTGGTGACGGTGAAAGACATGGCCACCGGTGACCAGACCCGTGTCCCCGTCGAAGACGTCCCGGGGGACCACGACCGCCCGACGTACGATACCTACGCCGAGTGATGGACGCCTACCGGGTCGCCTACGACGGCAGCACGTACCGCGGGTTCCAGCGCCAGCCCGACGTAGCGACGGTCTCCGATACGCTGCTTGCGGGACTCCGTGAACTCGGGGTCACCGACGGCGTCCCGCCAGGCTACGCGGCTGCCGGGCGGACTGACGCCGGCGTTTCTGCCCTCGCGCAAACGGTCGCCTTCGCGGCTCCGCCCTGGCTGTCACCGGCTGCGTTCAACAGCGTTCTCCCAGAGACAGTACGGGTGTGGGCGCGGGCCGACGTCCCCGAGGCCTTCCACGCGACACACGACGCCACAGCACGGACCTACGAGTACTACTTGTACGCGCCGGCGGGGCCAACTCCCGCATTCGAGACGGCATGCAGCCGCCTAGCCGGCCGACACGACTTCCACAATCTCACGCCTGACACCACGAATACGGTCCGGACCTTATCGCTCCGTACCCGTGACGTGTCGCCGTTTGTGGTGCTGATCGCTGAGGCCGACGGCTTTCCCCGGCAGTTTGTCCGCCGACTCAGTGCGCTGCTCGGTGGTGTTCTCCGCGACGACTACGGCCTCGAGGACGTCGACCGTGTCCTCGGGGACGAGTCTCTCACGGGCCCGGCGGGAATTGCGCCGGCATCGCCGCTCCCGCTCGTCCTGACCGACGTCTCATACCCGGGGGTCGACTTCGAGGCCGCAGCTGTGGCGATCAACAGCTTCGCCGCCCGGTGGCAGTCCCTCGCCGCCCGGACACGGGTGCTCAAACGCATCGACGCCGGGCTCACAGCCGATGGGTAAACGTTTACCGCCGGGCGGCCGTGACTACGGCCATGAGTACCGTCCCCGATCGCTCCGAGATTGACACAGACTACCAGTGGGATCTGTCGACGATTTTCACCTCGGCTGATGAGTGGGAACGGGCCTATGAGGAGGCTCGTGGGGATATCGACACGCTTGCTGCCTACGACGCCGATGCGATCGATGGCCCCGAGGCATTGTACGAGGTTCTCTCCTTGCGGGATACCGTCGACCGACGCGTCGAGACGATCGCTGCGTACGCCCGGATGCGCCGCGACGAGGACCTCCGTGATCAGACCGCACAGGCGCTGTATACGCGGGCCCAGTCTCTCCAGTCCGAGGCGGCGAGTGCCGCGAGTTTCATCGAACCGGCCATCCAGCGATACGACGCAGAGACCATCGATGCGTTCATCGAGACGGTCCCGGAGCTTGCCGAGTACGAGCAGTACCTCGATGATGTGTTACGGATGAAGCCCCATACCCGAGCGCCGGCTGTCGAGTCTGTCCTCGCCGAACTCTCCGAGGTCACCAACGCGGCCAGTGACGTTTACCAGTCCCTCGCGAATGCGGACTTAGAGTTTCCGTCGGTCACGGATCCGGACGGCGAGCCGGTCGAGATCTCGCTTGCGAACTTTACTACCCTCCAGAAGCACCCCGACAGAGACTTCCGGCAACGGGTCTACGAGCAATTCTACGACCGGTGGGGCGAGTACCGCACCACCGTCGGGACGGCCTTCCAGAAGAGCGTGACACGCGATGTCACCACCGCCGAGATCAGAGGTTACGAGTCCAGCAAGGCGGCCGCACTCGACGCGGCAAACGTCCCACCGGTGGTCTATGATACCCTCCTTGAGACGGTCCGCGCCCAGAGTGACGTTCTCGACCGCCACGCCCGACTGAAACGACAGGCCCTCGGCGTCGACACGCTCCGGATGTGGGATCTTTACATGCCAGTGGCACGCGACGACGGGCCAACCATCGAGTACGACACCGCCCGTGAGCACGTCGTGGCTGCACTAAAACCGCTGGGCGAGGACTACCAGACCCGGGTCGCAACCGGCCTCGACTCCCGGTGGGTCGACGTTTACGAGAACCGGGGCAAACGCTCCGGCGCGTACTCCGGTGGCACGTACGACACCCAGCCGTTCATCCTGATGAACTATCAAGACGACGTCTCTTCGATGTACACGCTTGCTCACGAACTCGGCCACTCGATTCACTCCGAACTGGCAAGCGAACACCAGTCCTACATCGACAGCAGCTACGAGATCTTCGTTGCAGAAGTCGCTTCGACGGTAAACGAGGTACTGTTGACCCATCACCTCTTGGAGACTGTCGAGGACGATGTGCTCCGGCGCCATGTCCTCAACGAGTATCTTGAGAAGTTCCGCTCGACGCTGTTTCGCCAGAGCATGTTTGCCGCCTTCGAAGACCAGGTCCACGCGGCTGCCGAGGCTGGGGAGGCACTCACACCGGACCGTATCGACGAGATCTATCGTGATCTGAAAGCCGAGTTCTACCCGTCGGCGGCGGTCGACGAACGCATCGCCCGGGAGTGGATGCGGATCCCACACTTCTACCGGGCTTTTTACGTCTACCAGTACTCGACCGGCATCAGTGCTGCAGTCGACATCGCCACTGCGATCCTCGATGGCGAGGACGACCGACGGCAGGCTTACCTCACGGCGCTTTCCCGCGGCGGCAGCGAGTACCCTGTGTCGATTCTCGAGACTGCCGGTGTCGACGTCACGGCAGGCGACTATATCGAGGCCACACTCGAGGAGTACGACACGGCACTCGACCGGATGGCATCACTCTTGTGACAATGACAGTGAGTCGAACGCTCCTCGAGACCGGACCGGTTGCACTCGTGCCACTCGCGTGGGGGTACACGGCCACCGTTCACCTGGGGTGGACGTCGGTCAGGAGCCTCCAGATTGCACACGGTGTGATGATCGTCCTGATGCTGGCCTTTCTCGTCGGGGGCTGGTCGGCGATGGGGGAAGGTGCCCTCGCTGCCTGGCGAGCACTCATCGGCGTCGGGGTGTTGGTGACAGCCGCCGGCCTCGGGGGCTTTCTGTGGGAGCTGTCTGTCCTCCTCGGAGTGTCGTTGTACGGCTGGATGATCATGCCGGCCCTGGCACTGGTCTACACCGGCCTCCAGCCGTCCTTGCCGACGGGCCGTTACGTCGGTGGTGGTGTCTGCAGTCTCCTCGGCGCCGCCGTGTACGCTGCGCCCCTCGCCGCCGTCGATCCCACGGTGCTTGGTCTGATCCTCGTCGGGCTCGGTCAGACCGTCGGGATCGCCGATGCCGTTCGTCGTTGACAATCTCGTCCAATCGGGAGACTTTCGACGGCGGTGCCCCCATGTGTCGGTATGGTAGATGAGTTCAGTGACACCGTTGTCGTCGTCACTGGTGCCAGCTCCGGCATCGGTGCCGCAACCGTCCAACAGTTCAGTGCTGCGGGTGCGACAGTTGTCGCTGCAGCGCGGCGCCGGGATCGACTTGAAACACTACGCGAGGAGTGTGCCGGCCGAGTCGACCCGGTCGAAACCGATGTCAGCGAGGCCGCCTCCGTCGATGCACTGGTTGAGGCGGCGGTCGAGCGCCACGACCGGCTTGATATCGTTGTCGCCAACGCTGGAGTCGCAGAGGCCCAGAACCACCGTGTCGATACACTCCCCCGAGACCACTACGACCAGGTTATCGCGACCAACGTCCACGGCGTGTATAATACCACTCGGGCGGTGATTGACCACCTCCGTGCAAGCGACGGGACTCTCGTCTACACTGGAAGCTCGCGCAGCCAGTACCCGAGCACTACCACACCCGTCTATGCAGGGAGCAAGTGGTGGTTGCGTGGCTTCGCCCGGAGCATTGCCGGGCAAGAGCCGGCGGTGTCGGTGTCTGTCGTCAACCCATCGGCGGTCCGCACGGAGTTTGGACAGGACCTCCAAGACGAAGCGTACCACGACCGGTTCGAGGATCAAGAAGCGCTGGCGCCAGCGACTGTCGCGGAGGCGATCCTCTTCGCTGCGCGTGACCACGGCATCGGCGTGCCCGCAGAGATCAACCTATTCGACACCGGATTCTACGAGCAGTTTTAGTTGAATTGAGGCGCTAAGCTCCCTCTCTCAAGCAACACCGCAGTCCGCGCACGATTCGGTACCGCCTGTGGAGACTGCGCTCGCTGTGGACACTGCGGCTGTATCTGCAAAGCGCGCTGTGGGCCCAGGATGCCCCTGTCGCAAGGAACGAGCAGCTACGCCGCGAGTGGGTAGCCGGGGCAGTTCACGTTCCCGGACCCAAAAGGCACTTCTTGGATGAGGGGTTAGTGTGAATAGTCAATGTCTCATAGTCCCTCGCTTCCGGATCGGCCGCGTCTCGAGATTGATCCGGAGATGTCGGATAGCGAACGGCTGGCTGCGCTTCGCGATCACTACGTCGATATCGTCACCGTACACCAGCAGCTCACCAGTCAGCTCGAAACGGCGACCGAACGCAACGAGGAGCTTCAGGAACAGGCCGATCGGCTGGAACGTGAAAACGAGACCCTCAAAACGACCTCGTTGTACATCGCGACCGTCGAAGAAGTCAGCGATGGTGAAGTCATCCTCAAACAACACGGCAACAACCAGGAGATCCTCACCTCGGCGTCGGACCGGTTGGCGGCGCAATTAGAGCCAGGTGACCGGGTTGCGGTGAACGATTCGTTCAGCATCAAACGGGTCCTCGAAGGCGAGACCGATGCCCGCGCACAGGCGATGGAGGTTGATGCGTCGCCGGCTGTGACCTACGGTGACATCGGCGGCCTCAACGAGCAGATCCGTGACGTTCGCGAAACGGTCGAACAGCCCCTCAAACGGCCGGAAGACTTCGACGCCGTCGGTATCGACCCGCCGAGTGGGGTGTTGTTGCACGGGCCGCCGGGGACGGGGAAGACGATGCTCGCAAAGGCCGTTGCGAACCAGACCGACGCCACCTTCATCAAAATGGCCGGCTCCGAGCTGGTCCGTAAGTTCATCGGTGAGGGGTCCCGGCTGGTTCGTGACCTCTTCGAGTTGGCCGAAGAACGGGGCCCAGCAGTGATTTTTGTTGATGAGATTGATGCGATTGCGGCCAAGCGGACGGAGTCGAAAACCTCTGGTGATGCGGAAGTCCAACGGACGATGATGCAGCTGCTCGCCGAGATGGACGGGTTCGACGACCGCGGCGACGTCCGGATTATCGCCGCCACAAACCGGTTCGATATGCTCGATCCCGCCATTCTCCGCCCCGGCCGGTTCGACCGCCTCATCGAAGTCCCCAAACCATCCCAGCCCGGCCGGGTCCAGATTTTGCAGATCCATACCCGTGAGATGACCCTCGCACCCGACGTCGACCTGGAGACGATCGCCGCCCGCACGGACGGCTACTCGGGGGCCCGCCTCGAGAGCCTCACCACCGAGGCTGGGATGTTCGCGCTCCGAGACGGGCGTGACGAGGTTCGGATGATCGACTTCGACGCCGCAGAAGACAAACTCAAGGATGAGGACAGCGGCGACCGGATCACCTCCGATGGGTACGCCGACTACGCGTACTGATGCGCTGCGTCGACGCCGATACGGTCTCTGGTATGCCGGTTGCCGAGGCCGACGGGCTGATGAAGGCTGTCCTCTTCGATGAGACGGAGACGCCGCATTTTTCGATGCGTCGGTTCACCCTGGCGGCTGATGGCAGCGTCCCCCGACACACGAACACCGTCGAGCATCTCCAGTACGTCCTTGCTGGGCGCTACACCGTGGGTGCCGCCACCGACGACGGCGACACGACACGAACGGTCAGCCCTGGTGATGCAGTGTTTATTCCGGCCGGAGAACCGCATTGGTACGTAAACGACGGCCCGAGTGATGCGCAGTTTCTGTGCCTGGTCCCGAACGGTGACGACACACCCACACTCCGCGAATGACAACTCAGGTAGATTACGAGGACCGCGACGACCTTGATGTGCAGATCCTTGATGCACTCATCGACCGTGGCGAGGAAGGGATGACAGTTTTCGAGTTGCGAACCCACGTCGACGTGAACATCGACGAGCTCGAGGCTGCACTCCAGGCACTGAAAGACGACGGTCTCATTCTCGTCGATACTGACGCCCGTGGCCCAGACGACACTGTGATCAAGCCGGCCCCGGCGGTGATCCCACAACCAGACAACAAGGATCCGGAGACGGTTCTCGACCGGATACGCCGGTGGCTCGGCCGCTGAGCCCGGCGGCATTTCACGGACGGAGGCCATCGAGCAGGCTCGTCGGCCGGTCCATGTGGACATCGATTTTGCCGGCTGTCGCGGCCAGCCCGAGTCGCTGGATCGGCCGTGGCAGCTTGTAGGCACGTCTGAGCGCGGCCCCGATTCGGATCTCAGTGCTGAGTTCGTCCCGCCAGGCGGTTTCGTACCGGGACAGCGAACTTGGATCCCACGGGGTAATCGCCCGGGCGGCGATATCGGCTGCGGTGAGTGCGTAGACGATTCCGCCGCCGGTAAACGGCTTCGTCTGCCCGGCCGCGTCGCCGAGCAGGAAGGCCCGTTTTGTGGTGACCGACGGCGGGGGACCGATGGGGATCGCGCCCGACTTACGCCACTTGAGTGACGCGTTGTACCCCGTGATCAACCGATCGAACTGATCGGGTGCTGTCTCTGGTCCCGACGCGATGCCGTACTCGACTCCTGCCTCGCCTCGCGGGATCCGCCAGCCGAACAGATCCGGCACGTTGAGGTGAACGTCGACGCCACTGTCGTGATCCGGCGTGGGATCGTGGCCGAAGACGCCGTGGAGTAGCTCCGTCGGCTCCGCCACGCCGAGCTCGTCACGAACCCGTGAGGTTGCGCCGTCACACCCCGCAAGGATCCGTCCACGGACCGTCGTGGTTCCCGATGGTGTTCGGACGTCGACCGCGACGTGGTCCTCGTGTTCCGTGACGCCGAAGACGCTGTTGTGCTCTCTGACTGTCGCCCCGGCCGACCGCGCTCGCTCGGCCAGGTGGCGGTCAAGCCCGACACGGTCGATGGCGGTCGAAATCGTGTCTTCTCTGTAGTACCGGTACGGCGTGGGGTCTTCGGCCGGCCCATCGACGTGGAACCGGGCTTCGCTGATCTCGTTTTGGACGAGTTGCTCACGGATCGGACCGGTGTACCGCCAGACGTCGTGGCTGACGTGCCCCGAGCAGGCAAGCGGGCGGCCAACACGGCCCTGTTCGAGTACAACGACAGAGTGACCGGCCCGGGCAGCCTGTCGGGCGAACCGCGCCCCGGCAGGCCCAGCACCAACGACGATGAACTCCCACATAGAATTCTCTCTTGGGGCGCATCGAATTACGTGTTGGGGCTCAGACTCCTGTAAAAGTTAAGTCCTTCACGCCCCAACGAATACCCAATGAGTGATTTCACGGAAGAAGACGAGCGAATCCTCTCGTACCTCGAGACACGTGTGGCCCGTGGCAAACGCTACTTCAAGGCTCGTGGGATCGCCGACTCGCTTGGACTCTCGGCAAAACAGGTCGGCGTTCGACTCCCGAAACTCGCCGAAGAAGTCGATGATATCGACATCGAGAAATGGGGGCGTACGCGATCGACCACCTGGCGTGTGACACCCGAGTGACCGGGGCACACTCGAGTCCGTTGGTTCATGCCTGTTGAGGTAACCCACCAGAGGACGGTCCCTGCGCCACCACAACAAGTCTGGGAGTTCATCGCCGATCCAGCCAACCGTGCGGCGGCCATCAGTGCCGTTGAAGACTACGACGACGCCGACGGGCCCCGGGCAACCTGGCACGTCGAACTCCCCGTACCGCTTGTCGCACAGACGGTCGCCGTCGACACCACTGAGACCGACCGACACCCACCCGAGTACGTCCGGTTCGTCGGTTCCGCTCCCGGTCTGGACGTAACCGGTGAACACACGTTGCCCCCCATAGACGGTGGGACCCAGTTACACAACCGGTTTGTCGTGGCGAGTACCGTTCTGATTTTCAGTAGTATTTGGTAGCATTCACCCGTGATCGGTAGCACTGGCGAGGATGTACTTTGTGATGCTACCGCTGGGCTGCC
>OBKM01000882.1_pt1 | contig 13597 bp, 10 predicted proteins | sample 1519691 | NCBI WGS metagenome assembly OBKM01 (sample SAMEA37050418, study PRJEB22526) | metagenome | biome: saline pan; feature: lake; material: water | place: Egypt | collected 2015 | depth 0.5 m
AACCGATGTTGAAGACCGACTGGATCGAAAACGTGTATCTTGATCTTGATGTCATCCTCGCAGAACTGAAAGCCGATGACTGGCTCACCAGTGCCGTCGATCTTGAGTCGATTGAGGACCCGAAGACATCGGTCGCGACGGGTATCGAGCTCCAGTACGTGATGGAAGACGAGTGGGATCGTGACCGTGTCGTCCGAGCGCATCAAGAGATCACGAGTGGGAATATCGAGCTGATACCGCTGACTAGTGACGCACTCGAGGCCGCTGCCGAGCTCAGATCACAGTACGAAGCGCTGAACGTCTTCGACGGTGTGCATCTCGGCAGTGCCTCTGTCCTCGATGAACCGATCGTCTCAACGGACACACTGTTTCCCGAGATTCCAGAAGTCACGCATATCGATCCTCGCAATCTCGGATAGAGGTCCGACCTCGACATCATCGAAACCGGTCTAGCTCATACGGAGACCCCTAATTTCGAGTGCTTTTCTGGATTGGCTTACCTAATACTGTGGTGGGTAATTGCCGATAGTATTATACAGGGCCCAGGTAGTGAAACCTTCAACTACCGGTAACGGCTGCCTGGCCCAGCCACGCGTCAGTCACTTCAGTCGGACTCGTTGATTCGTGTGTGTTTACCCCCATCAAGGGGCCGCTCAAGTGCCTGAAACGGCTGAAATCAGATGTTAATCTGGTTGACGTTTAGAGGATAAATCCGGTGGGTGTCTAGAAAACCGACTGATAGCGTCGGGATGTCTCAAATCCACGGTCGTAACCCGCCGCATTCCGTAGTAGAAGAATCCTCATGCTGTATTGCGATTAGCTGGAGAGAACTGTAGACCAGTATTTAAAGAAAGAGCGGGTCAGTAGCGACGGTCTGACGTAATCGATAGACAGCATCGGGATGAGTCAAATCCGTGCTAATGATCCTCAGTTGCACCGTCAACAAAATTACTACGCCGTCTTTCGATTTGCTGGAGGTAAACACATGCGATCGACCGATGGACGGTCGCCGTTCCGTTGGCCCGGTCGGGCTCGATCCGACGGCACGAACACCTAATCCGTCTGGGCCCCAACAGATCGACATGGATCAGACGACGCTGGACGGAGACGACATCTCCGACTTGCGGGCGGAGTACGACAGCAAGGTCCACACGCGACTCCCCGAACGGGCACGGGCCGAAGACGGATGGCCGATTCAGCTGGATCACTGTTTTGCCCGGGTCGTCCTCGATAATGTGTTCGAAGACGAGTGGTACAGTCACGTGAACGGTCGGCCGGCGTACGAACACCTCTCGACGGAGGAACTCGCCGCCGCGATCGATCTCGCCGATCGGATGTTAGACGGAGGTCCACAGGTCGCCGCGGAGCTGAACGAACGGTCACTCGGGTGGCGCGGCTCGACCGCGTAGCACCCACCGTCTACCCACGTGCAATCGGGACGGTCAGTCGGCGGTCGTCAGAGCGCGTGCGAGCGCGTCGCAGGCGGTGGGGCGCCACTCGCTGCAGGAGGTCGTCGCCGTGTGGAAGCTCCGACAGGTCGGGACGGACGGCGACCCGGCCAGCGAGACGACGGGATCGGTACGGCGTTCCCAGCTCAGCGTCCACGGCGAAGACGAGTCGGCGCGGACGTAGTTTATCGTATCGGCGGCCGTCTCGATTTCGTCGGGAGTGGTCCGGTACCGCCCCGCCGCGTCCGTCGCGTCGACCGTCAGGGTTGCCCTCGGGGAGACCGACTCTGCCGCCCGGAGAGCCGCGACGAACCGCTCTAGTCCGAGTGCGGTCCAGCTCAGACTGACGTGACTCCGGTAGCTCTCGACGTGAACCGGCGGGTCGACGCCGATCGTTCGCGGGGGGTCATCGCAAGACGCGTCCCGAGCCATCGTAGGGTGATCGCGTGACAGCGTGAAAAACACACTGCACGCGTACGCACATCCCGCTCGTTCGGCACGGAGGCAAGCGAACGAAAGAGACGGTCAGACAGGTCCGTCGAGGAGCCGGCGGCTCCGAGACAACACACAAGGGGCTCTCTGCCCTGGAGACGGTAGTGGCAGTGTACGGCCGGGTGGCAGACGCTCTCGCACGGGCGAAGATCATCGATCGCGAGCGGCTGGACCGGACGGTCGAGCTCTCTTGGCCCCGGATTATCACGGGAGTTGCGATCATGTCCAAACAGACCGTCGATCTCGCGCTCGTCGGGTGGGCGGTCGGCTCGGCGGCCGTCGCGGGGCTCGCGTTCGCGTACGCGTACTGGACGATCGTGAAGTTCGTCGGCATCGGCCTCGCCGGCGGGACCGTCGCGCTGGTCTCGCAAAACTACGGCGGGCAGGCGACCGACAGGGCCTCGACGGTGGTCAAGCAGGGCGTCTGGATCGCGCTTGCAATCGTCGTTCCGGTGGTTCTCTGCTTTCTCCTGTTCGCCGAGGCGCTGATCGGGGTGTTGGGCTCGGATCCCGGCCCGATCGGGCACGGAACGACGTACCTGACGATCGTCGCGCCGGCCCTGCTCTTCGAGTACCTGAACCTGCTGATGAGCCGGACCTACGCCGGCGTCGGCGACACGTTCACGCCGATGGTCGTGCGGGCGGGCGGCGGACTCGCGAACATCGTCCTCAGCGCCGCCCTGATTCTCGCCGGCGCGGGCGTCGCCGGCGTCGCGATCGGAACCGTCCTCTCGACCGCTGCCGTGCTGGTCGTGCTCGGGTGGGGCTGTCTCGGCCGGTCGTACCCGGTTCCGGGCATGCGTCCGAGCCCGGTGACCTTCCGGCTCGGCGGACCGCAGTTCGACCGCGTCCTCGGCCGGCAGCTGCTCGCGGTGTCGGCGCCGCTGGTCGCCCGGCGGATCGCCGAGATGGCCGTGGTCTTCCCGTTGTTGTGGATCGCCGGCACGTTCGGGACCGTGGTGGTCGCGGCCTTCGAGGTCGGCCGGCGGATCCGCGACCTCCTGGTCAGTTTCAACTGGGGGTTCTCGACGGCCGCGAGCACGCTCGTCGGACAACACCTCGGCGCTGGCGAGGAGGCCGAGGCCGCCGCCTACGGCAGCGCCATCGCCCGCCTCTCGGTGGTCGTACACCTGCTCGCGGCGGCTGCGGTGTTTCTCGCCGCGCCGGTGATCGCGCGGGCGTTCGTCTCGGGGCCCGAAGAGCTGCGCCAGACCGCGGCTTTCGTCCGGGTGACGGCGGTCACGGCCGTGCTCCTCGGGCTCGACGGCGCGGTCGTCGGGGCGCTTCGAGGTGCCGGCGACACGCGCTGGCCATTTGCCGCGACGCTGGTCGGACAGTACGCCGTCGCGCTCCCGATGGCGATCCTCGGGATGGTCACGCCGCTCGGCGTCGGCGGGTTGTACGCCGCGCTGGTGTGTGGCGCCGCCGTGCCGGCCGCGAGCAACCTCTGGCGGTACCAGACGGACCGGTGGAAAGCAGTCAGCCGCGCGTACCGTCCCGCCGACGACTGACGAACTGCACCGTCGGAGCCGATCGACTGCACATCTACGACCCCGGAGCGGGGCGTCTCGCCGTGCCGGCGGCGATCACAGCCGGTCGACGATGTCGTCGAGAATCTGTTTTCCGACCACGCGATCCAGCGGATCGTTTCGGTTCCCACAGTGTTCGGACATGACACAGAGCGGACACCCGCGCCGGCGCTGGCAGTCACACTCGTTTAGATGCTCGCGGGTCCGTTCGGCGATGTTCTCGAAGTTGTCGTAGATCGCCCGGGAGAACCCGATCCCGCCGTCGATACCGTCGTGGACGAACCACACCGGGCCGGGGATCCGCTCGTCAGGATGACTGGGGGTCGAGAGGCCGCCGATATCGCCGTTGTCGATCATCAACTCGAGGGGGGCCAGCTGGATGACGCCGTGCTCGGCGGCGTGGATGCCGCCGCCGTAGGTGTACCGCTCGGGCTCGGTGAGTCCGGCGTCCTCGCGGGCGTGTTTCGTCGGCTCCAAGAGCGGCTCGTCGAGTCGATCGATCGTACTCGAGAGGTGATCCTCCGGGAGAGACACCCACAACAGTTCCGTGTCGAGAGACAGCGGCGGCGACCCCGTCGGGTGCGGTCCGCTCTCGATCTCGCCGGTCGAGATGTCGTGAACGAGATACTGGGCGTACTCGACGTCCACGTCGGCGCGACCGAACCACAGCCGGTAGCCGTCGCCGAGGTCCCGGGAGGTCTCCGGGCGGAGATTCGAGATTCGCTTGTCCGACAGGGTCTGGGTGTACCGCCCCGTCTGTCGTCGTTCGACCAGGATTCGGGATATCGGACCGTCGTGGTCGACCTCGACGACCTCGTACTGCTGGCCGTCGTGTAAGAAGAGCGCTCCCTCGTGGTAGTCGCGGTAGGCACGTTCCTTTGCGACCGGGTCGTGGTCGATCTCGCCGTCGAGACAGTCGACGACGTACTGTCGCCCGCCGGTCGCGTAGATCGAAATGCGGCTCTCGGGGCGTGGATCCCCCGTGTAGTGAACGCCGGTCTCGAGCCCGGCGTTCCCCTCGAGTACGCCGGCCGCCTGCCACATCGACACCATCTCCGAGAGCCGGTCCTCGTCGCCGAGCACGCCGGCGTCCTTGTCGGTCAGCGGTCGCTCCTTCGCCGCGACACACAGGTGATCCGCGTAGACCCGCTCGTTCTCGATCGAGACGACCGCGTCCTCGACGTCGTCCTCGAAGAGATACGACGGGTTGTCGAGGATGTACGAGTCCATCGCGTCGGCGCCGCCGACCAGCACCGAGAGCGCGTCGGTCCGGCCGCGCCCGGCACGGCCGATCTGCTGCCAGAAGGACTGTCGAGTGCCCGGGTAGCCGCTCGTGACCGTCGCGTCGATCCCCCCGACGTCGATGCCCAGCTCGAGGGCGTTCGTCGTGGCGACCGCGTCGACGGTGCCCTCCCGGAGTTGGGTCTCGACCGCCCGTCGGGTGCGCTTGCCGAGTCCGGCGTGGTAGGCTCTCGTCGTGACGTAATACTCTCCGGGGTGATCCCGCGCGCCGCGGCCGATCTTTTTCGCGGCGATCTCGGTCCCCTGTCGGGCCGAGCAGAACTGGAGCGTCTGGCGCTCGTTGACCGCGAGGTGTGCGGTGACTCTCGCGGCCTCGTCGCCGGTCGAGGCGCGAAGCTCCTCGAGTCCGGCCCCCGGGGAATCCGCGGCGTCCTCGGGGCCGGGAACTGCCGTCTCCTCGACCGGCGGTTTCCACAGAACGATGTCGCGCCCGCCCCGCGGTGACCCGTCCTCGTCGATGACGGAGAACGCCTCGCTCGTGAGCCGGGCGGCGTGTTCGGCCGGGTTGCCGATGGTCGCGGTCGTGAGGACGAACTGCGGATCCGCGTCGTAGTAGTGCAACAGCCGGCGAAGTCGACGGAGTATCCAGGCGACGTGGGTTCCCGTAACCCCGGAGTACTGGTGGGCCTCGTCGACCACGATCAGCTGCAGGTTGTCGTAGAACCGCGCCCAGCCGCGGTCGGTGTTGTGCCGCGGGAGATACACGTTCAGTCCCGCGGGATTCGTGAGGATCGTGTCGGCGTTAGTCCGGATGTCTCGCTTACGGTCCCGTTTCGTGTCCCCGTCGTACACCTCCGTCCGGGCGTCGACATCCCACTCGGCGAACCGGTCGTTGAGCGTCTGCTCCTGGTCCCGGGTCAGTGCCTTCGTCGGGTACAGACAGAGTGCCGTCGCGTCGGGATCGTCCAACTGATTCCGGGCGATTTGGAGCGCGTAGATGCGGGTTTTGCCCGACGACGTCGAGGTCGTCACCACGACGTTTTCCCCGTCGGCGAGCGCCCGGAGACCCCTCGCCTGGTGTCGGTACAGGTCGGCGTCGAGCCGGTCGGCCAGCTCGTCTCGGAGCACCGCAGCGGCCGGGACGGTATCCGCGGCCCGCGGTGGAACGTGTTCGCTCGCGGTTACCTGCCCGGAATAGTCCGGGAACGATTCGGTCAGCGCCGCCTCGGAGAGAACGTCCTCACGTTGTGGTGTGTCGTAGCTCATTGCTGTCAGGAGAACTCCGAAAGTGATCCTTGCCTGCTCCGGTCGGCCGGTCGACTCGTCGTCTCCGGGGGCCGACGGTTCGCGTTCGCGTCTCGCAGCGCCTCGTAGATCGTCGCCAGCGCCCGCACGTCGTCCTCGCAGTAGGCCTCGAGGCGCTCCCAGTCGGGCCGATACTCGTCCGGCCGGTCGGCGGTCCGTCGCCACGCGTTGTACTCCCGTGCGGCGGTGGCGCCGTCGACGCCGGTCGTCGTCGGCTCCCAGCCAAGCGCCGTAGCGACGGCCTCGAGCCGGTTGCTCCGACCCGGAAGCGTGGCGTGTCCCTGCGTCGCGGCGTAGTACAGCGGGTCGAACTGGTACCGGCCCTCCCAGTCCTCGATCCACTCGGGCGCGTCTCGTTCGAGGTGGCGTCTGATCACGGGAAAATCAAACTCGTAGCCGTTCCAGGCGATTACCGGTCGACCGCCCGCGACGCCGGTCAGCCAGGACATGAACGCGTCAACGTGTTCGGTCGTCTCCTCGCGCTCTCGCTGGCGAAAGGGGAGGTACTGTCCCTGGGGTCCCCCGTCGAGGACGCCGACCAGCCACGCGATGTCGCCGTTGAGACCGTTGGTCTCGACATCGACGAACACCGGGTCGCCGTTCGGGAGCGTTCCGCCGTCGCCCGGGACGACCTCGCCGGTCGCGACGGCCCTCGCGGATCTGTGGACCGTCTTCGCCGTCTGTCCGCCGAACCCGCGGATCTCGGCGATCGCCCGCGGCGTCGCCTCTACGACCGCCCCACGGGAGTCGAGTCCGTGGTCTCGGAGCCGGTCGGCTTTCCGCGGGCCGACTCCCTCGAGTCCGCGAAGCCCGAAGTTCGTCGGGTCGTGGGTCGTCGCCCTGACCGCTCCGTTCGAGTAGACCGACAGCTCGACGAGCGGGCGCTCGCTCTCGTCGATCGCGGCGCCGACGGAGCTGGTCGGCGGGCCGGCGCCATGGACGGGATAGGCGTCCGTCGCCCTCTCGTACCGCGTCTGGTAGGCCGCCCGGACCCCGGTCGAGACGTGTGTCACGGCCGACTCGTCGTGCCATCCGTCCGGAAGACCGTCGAGATACGCCTCGATTCCCTCGAGTCGGGTCTCCCGGCGGTGCGGGTCGACGGTCAGTTCGAGCCGGTCGCTCACGAGATAGTAGTGCTCGGCTCCCCTGGCCTCGTCCTCCCGCAGTCTCCGGGGAATGTCCGACGGCGTCGGGGGCAGTCGCTCCGGCATCGGAACCGTCACGAACGACACGCCCGCGTTCGCGGCGTGATAGCTGAGAGATCGACTTGGATCGACGACCGGAACGTCCGCGAGCCTCGCGACCGGACCGAGGGCCGCGCGTGCCGCGTTCGGCGGGGTTGCGACGATCACGTCGGGCCCGACGGCCGCGATCGCGTCTGCGACGACGTCGCGAACGTCGTATCGCTCCGCCACCGTTCCCGGGACGGCCAGCACCGTCGCCGGCCGCTGGCCGTCCGGCGGGAGCCTCGTTCCTGGCAGGGCGGCGGGATCGACCGGTGGCATCTATCTCCTATTGTGGTCTCGTCAGGTAAGTGCCTGTGCCCGGCGGGGCGAAACTGAATCGAGTGGCTGTGTTGTTGCTCTTAACGCCTCGCGCTCCAGCGCGGGGAGGACGTCGATCACCGCGGGGAGAGAGGGTATCGGTCGGACCGGACGATCAGAGCAGATCGAGTAGCGATGGCCCGAATCGAATCACCCACAGCGTACCCATCCCGACGACGATCGTCGCGAACACGTCCTCGGTTCGCCACGCGACGGCGGCGGCGACAACGCCGGCCGCCAGACGGTCGTCGAGCAGGGTCGCCTCGATCGTCGGTCCGACGGTCAGTATCGCGGGAGCGACGAGCGCGGCCAGCACGGCCGCCGGGACGTAGCGCAGTACCCGCGTCACCCGCGGTGGCAGCTCATCGATTCGACCGAACAAGTAAATAAACGAAAAGCGGACCGCGAACGTACAGAGACCGATGATCGCGATTGCCGCCCAGATACCGGCGTGAGACCAGGTCGTCATCCGCGTTCTCCGGTGGTGACCGCGAGGCCGGCGAGGATTCCGACCACCGCCGCGAGCGGGAGATCGAGACTGAGTGGGACGCCGACCCAGGCCGCGGCGAGTGCAACCGCGCCCGCACTGATCGCAGCCGTCGTCGTCCCCCGGTCTTTCATCGCCGGCATCAACAGGGCGAGAAAGACAAGCGGTAACGCAAACTCCAAGCCGAGCGCGTCGGGCACGCCCGCGCCGACGACGGCCCCCGCAACCGTTCCGACCTGCCAGACGGCCCAGAGGGTGACCCCGATCCCGACGTAGTACCAGAGTCGGTCGCGCTCGTCGTTTCGTTCGTACTCGGCCACCGACACCGCGTAGGCCTGATCGGTCAAAACGTACGCCAAGAGGGCCCGAAGTCGCGTCGAAAACGGCTGAAAGTACGGTGCGATTGACGCCGAGTACATCATCATCCGGACGTTGATGACGACTGCGGTCGTAACGACGACCGCAAACGGAGCGTTCGAGTCGATGAGATCGATCGCCGCGAGCTGCGAGGCCCCCGCGAAGACGATAGTCGACATACCGACCGCCTCGGGAACCGTCATTCCGGCACGGACTGCGGTGATGCCCGCGACAAGTGCGAACGGGACGATCCCGAGCACGATCGGGCCCGCGGCCCGAACGCCGGCGAACAGGTCCGGATGGAACTTTTCACGAATCGACATATGGTTATTCGCCGGTACGGGCACGAAACCGTGCCGGTCTCGGACCGTGCCAGTGTGTACTACTACCGACGAGCTCGACTCTCGTGAGGCGGGAAAGGGCGGCGGTGAGCGGTGACACGGGTTGACCGACCCGACGTGTGGGGTGTCGAGCTAACCGTCGGCCGAGACGCGCTGTACTGCGTGCTCCTTGCCGTCACATTCGATCATCACGTCGGCACCAGCCTGCAACCACTCCGGAACGCGGTGAACGAACGACGCGTGGGCCTGTGGCCTGTCCGCGTCCTCTCCGTGCAGGATGGCCGGTTCGGAGTAGTGGGCGATCGGCTTCCCGTCCCACGTGGTGGCGGCCAGTTCGAACGCCTCCCGATAGCTTCGCCCGGTCGGTGAAAACGAGTGATGGTGGTAATCGAGGGTTATCGGACACCCGGTTCTCTCGTGGATGTCCGTCACCAGCTCCGAGACCGACCACAGGTTCGGGCTGTCGTCGTTCTCGACAACGAGCCGCTCGGAAACGGACCGACTGACACCGGTCATGAACTGCTGGAACCGATCGGCAGTCGCGGACTTGTCTCCGTAGTGACCGCCGACGTGGACGTTGATCGGGAACCGGGTGCTCCTCGGGAGGTCCATCAGATCCAGCCAACTGCCGTGGTTTTCGAGACTGACGCGGGCCGTCTCTCTCGTGTCCGCACTCTCGCTTGCCGGCTTGACGAAGTAGTCCGGATGGAACGAGAGCCGCATCCCACGGTCGCGGATGAGCTGTCCACACCGTTTTGCGATCGTCCGGATCGTCTCGATGTTCGGGAGCTCGGAGAGTGAGTACTGTGAGTGCCACGGAACAAACGACTGTGACGTACAGCGGTAGAATCCGATCCCGTGGTCGTCGTTCCACCGCAGGATCGTAAGCAGATCCCGAACGTTCTGCTCGGCCAGTTCACCCGCGTAGTCCAGCCCCCTCGCTTCCTAGGTTTTCTGTTGCATTCCTCTGTTGCACCGGACCGGCGGGTCGTCGTCTCGGAGCGTATTGTTGCGGCCGGCGTACCCAAGCATACGATTACCCCTCGTAGGCCACCACGGTGAAAGCCAGTTTCGGAGACGGAACGGGCGGGGGACCCGTCGGATCGGCAGTGCCGTGTTCGGGAGATCTACGTGGTACTCTCTTTGACTCCCGCGTCACCGACTGGTGTCGGCGTAGACTGCGACTGCGTGGACTGCACCCGGCAATCGATACCCCGCCCGAGCGCGATTTCGGGGAGACCGCGTGCCGACGGCTTACTGGAGGTCCAATGAACTGACAGCGGTCACGCCGGGTTCGGCGTTCGGAACTGCGGGCAGTCTGGCGAGATCGTCGACGACGTGAGCGATCCGAGCGGGCGTTCAGCACGGATCGACGCGTACGTTGTCCGGGATCGATCACGGGGTCGCCGGCGGACGACGCAAACCGAGAGGGGGTAGCCGGGGCGACTGTTACTCGGTTAATCACATAATAGTTCTATGTAAAATACGTGAGGGATTAAGCCCGCTCAAGCGAACACGATCGCATGAGCAACGAGATAGCTCGGGGTGACGGAGCCAGATCAGCGGATGGATTGTTCGCTGGCGTTCACGGAACCGTCTTGCACATCGACGACAGCCCCGAGCTGCTCGGAATCACAGAGGAGTACATCACGGGCCAACTGCCCCAGTACAGGTTTATTACCGCGACTGACGCGTCAGCGGTGGCCGATCAGCTTGCGGAGGGGGTTGACTGTGTCATCAGCGAGTATACCCTACCGGACTCGAACGCGCTCGAGTTACTTTCCGAGGTGCGCACACACGATCCGGATCTGCCCTTTATTCTGTATACCGGACGAGGAAGTGAAGAGGTCGCAGCCAAGGCACTCAACGCGGGCATCACCGGATACTATCAGAAAGGCGGTCCCGATCAGCTCGATCGACTGACCAATCGGGTCGAACACGCGGTCAACGAGTACCGTGCCACGCGCAACTCGCGGCGGTACAGAACCGTGCTCCAAGCGCTCGGGTATCCGATCTACGTGGTCGACAGGACCGAGAGGTTCACCTACGTGAACGAGGGGTTTACCGAACTCACCGGGTACACCCGCGACGAGCTGGTTGGCGCCAGTCCCGCGTTGATCAAATCCGACGAAAGCGTTGCCAAGGCAAACGAAACACTGCGCTCGCTCGTCTCGACGACCGGCCGCGAAAGAGAGGCGTTTCGCGTCGAGATCCAGACGAAAGACGGCGAGAAGATCCAGTGTCGCGATCACATGGCCGCACTCTCCTTCGACGATGAGTTCCGCGGATCAGTCGGCATTCTTCGGGAAATCACGACAGAACAGAAGCGGTACGAACAGCTTGAGCGCGAACGGGACCGACTCGGTGAGTTTGCTTCGGTGGTCTCTCACGATCTCCGGAACCCACTCAACGTCATCGGTGCTCGGGTCGAGCTGTTGGCAGCCGATCACGATAGCGAGCACAGCAAGCACAGCGAGCACATCGAGGCGATCGAACGGAACATCGACCGGATGGAAGCGATCATCGAGGACCTGGTGACCCTCGCACGGGACGGCAACACGGTCGGTGACTTCGAGCCGGTAGACGTTGCGGAGGTATCCAGGCGGTGTTGGCAGAGTGTCGTGACCGACGACGCGACGATTGACATCAACACGACGCGGTCAATCTACGCAGACACGAGCCAGCTCAAACGGATCTTCGAGAACCTCTACCAGAACGCGATCGAACACGGGGGAGACGACGCCGATGTTCTGATCACCGTCGGCGAGATGGAGGAGGGGATCTTCGTGGCGGACGACGGCGTCGGCGTTCCCCCCGAGAACCGGGAACGGATCTTCGAGACAGGGTACTCGACGACCGAGGACAACATGGGGTTTGGGCTCCGGATCGTCGAACGGATCGTCAACGCACACGGCTGGGAGATCAGCGTTACCGACGCGGCCGCTGGTGGGACGCGGTTCGAAATAACCGGTATCGAGTTCGTTCGTCCGGAGCCGGCATCCTGAGGCTATTATGCGCGGACCGTCGGTGAGTGCCGCCTCGGTCGGAGCCGACTCGAGGGGCGTGTATCACAGATGTGTCGGCAGCGAGGCCCAACGGGGCGATTCTGCCGTGCTCTTGCGTATCGGATCGTATCGTGTCCGACGGTGCCGTTGAAACCTCGCGGCGAGCCGGGGAGGACCGGCAACGGCGGGGTCTCGCACGGCTCACCCATCCTAACTCGGGGTCAGCACGGTCGGGCCATCGAGACGTCAGCCGCCGGTCACGTACCGACGGGATACTCGAAGGAACGGTACGGTTCTCAGGGCCCCGGGTCGCGAACGGGGAGAAGTCCCTGGGCCATGAGCCGGCGGGCGATAACGACGAGCCCGTTTCCGAACCCCTCGCCGAAGATCGCCTGCTCTTCTTTCGAGTCGGGAACGATCGAGCTCACCAGGATCGTCCCGCGATCGACCAGCAGGAGCCGTCCGATCGCCGCGTCGTCGGCGGCGGTGGTTTCCCCCCGCAACCACCCGAGCCCCGAAACGAACGTCATCGCCTCCGGCACGGCCGAGCGTATTTCGTCTTGTAGCGGCGCCGTCAACGCACCGATAATCAACGTAACGTCGTCGTCGACCGAATTCATAGTGTCGACGAGCGTTTCGGTCACCAACGACTCGTCGCCGATGACGAGGACGATTTCCTCCGAGGCCGTCCCGATCAGCTGATCGGTCCGGTTCTCGATCGCGTCCCGTCCGGTCATCGACCACACCTCCTGGACGGACGTCCCGTCGTCTGTATCGACGGCCTCGATCGTCGCGAGGGTGCCATGAAGTCGCTCGATCCGGCCCTCGTACTGATCCCGGAGCGTCTCAGTTGCCTCGGTCAGCGAGACGGCGCGAAACTGCTGTGGGCTGGTGTGCTGAACCTCAACCAGTCCCTGTGTCTCGAGGACCCGTATCGCGTCGTAGACTCGAGTCCGTGGAACCTCCGTGATCTCACTGAGTTTCTTTGCGGTGCCCGTCTCGAGGCGAGTCAATCCGACGAAACAGCGGGCCTCGTATTCTTTCAGCCCGAGTTGCTGGAGGAGTTGTATCGCTTCCTCCGCGCTTTCTGATGTCTCCATGTGTCCCAACCTTCCGGGGAGATCCCGGACGTACAGCAGGGAATTCTCCCTCGAAGGGGATAGGTGTTGCCACTACCGGGGCCATGACCCCTCATCCCGGGAAGACAGACCGTCGATCCGAAAAATCCGAAACACTCGTGCCAACTGAGACGGTGGTTATACCGATAAACGGACAAAAATTGCGCGCGAGGGTCCGACGGATCTGGGCGGAATGCTGTAACCCGATTAATCACAAAAAGTATATACGGAGTAGAGTACGACCGTTTCACCGGCACGCAGCGTACTTTCATGTCCCAACCAAGTACGCTGTGTGCCGACATACACACAGCGTAGGCGCCTGTCTGAGCGGATATCGGTCATCCAAATACCGCGGTTGACGATGGGTGAGCAGTCTGAGCAGTTCGGGCCGAGGCCCACACTGTACGACTGTTCGTAACGCCGACAGTTTTTGAATCCGGGACAACTGCACACCTACCCGTGAACCACCGGGAGATCACGATAGGACCGAAGGAACCGGGTGACTCTGAACGTGCGGAGAAATCCGCCTCGGCCGCGGCCGACGATCCGGGCAGACTCACGGCAAGACGCGTCGGCAGAACCGCGACCAGATCGAGTACCGTCTGAGGGGTGAACCGCGTGGCCCAAAATACCGGATTAATTATTTACTAGCCAATACAAAATATCGCTGCAGACCAGAGGGCTGTAACCCGCGTGTATCGTATGAATCAACTCCAGACTGAACAGGTG
>OBKM01000883.1_pt1 | contig 13593 bp, 19 predicted proteins | sample 1519691 | NCBI WGS metagenome assembly OBKM01 (sample SAMEA37050418, study PRJEB22526) | metagenome | biome: saline pan; feature: lake; material: water | place: Egypt | collected 2015 | depth 0.5 m
CTCGATGCATACGCCTTTGTACGCAAACGGCGCTTAAAAACAGGTGAGCGGCGGCTCCCCGATGATTATGGAGGTGGGTGCTGTAATAACAAGCATGAACCTCAACCCTCTCCCGATCCGGCGGAAGTGGATCATCAAGCAGGAGCTGAAGGTCCACGTCTTCAGCACGCTAATCTGGTGGGGGCTCTGGTGTGTTCTCGTCGGTGCTGGATCGTTGGCGATGGGTCGCCCCCCATCGTGGACGCTTATAATCGGCGCACTGCCGCTGATCGCGATTCTTGAAGGCCTCTTTTTTCTCGGAAGCGTCTTGCGGCGGTGATCACGTCACCACTCGCCGGAAGACACTCGCGAGCACCAACCCAACCGCGAACATCACGACTGCCGAGATCCACTCTGGCGCGATCCCGGTCGACGCAGCCACAAAAAGCGCCGTGATCCCGAGCACAACACCGGCAACACCGCCGACGTTGGCCCTCGCGACGGACCCGAGGCCGATACCAGCCACAGCGATCCCGGTCAGCAACTGCCCGGAGATCCCGGCCCCACCGCCACCGACAATATATGTTCCGACGCGCGTGATCATAGTGATGATCCCGGAGAGCGTTGTCGGATCGACATCCTCGAACCAGTCGGATGTGTCGGGTTCTTCCGCCCCGCCATAGTAGTCGGGGGGTTCCGTTGCTGCGACGCCGCCGAGGCCGCTGCTTATCGCAACGAGCAGCACGGCGGCGACTACGACTCGTGTGAGTGTGTTGTGACTCATGCTGACTCCCTCACAGTGCGGATGATGCCCATGAAAAAGGCGACTGTCGGCGTCCCACCGAGCAAGACGACGACCTCAGTCGGAGCGCCCGTCGCACGCAGCGCAGTCACGGGCCAAAACAGGACAGTGATCAGTTGTGTGAGCACGTTCCAGACTGCTAGCACCGGTCCGACAAGCCCCCCGGCGACGTCGACGATCGAGTTACCCATCGAATCGAGAAAGCCCTGGGGCTCCTCAGAGGCCTCGACACTACCGGATGCGCCGAAATCAAAGAATATCTCCGTGACACCGAGGTTACCAGGATCTAAGAAACCGGATCCCCACATCACGGCACCGATGACGAAGTAGCTGATCACGATAGATCCGAGCCGCGCCATTTAGATCCCCCTCCGTATCATCAGCACGGCACCAAACCCGACACTGGCGGCAAACAAGAGGCTAAACGGCACCCAGCCCAGGATCGCAAATCCACTGACGCTCAGCAGCGCTGTCAGCCCCATCACATCGGCTGAGGTACTCACACGCGCAACAGCAGCCGTGATGAGCAGTGAGATGACTAACGAGGCCATCATTGATTCGCCCGAGGGCTCATCGCCGCCAGCGCCGAGGCCGTCCCCGATCGTGATCAGACCACCGAGGAGACCCCCGACCCCCGCGTAGTCCTCGCGGATCGAGCGGGAGAGCCGCACCGTGCCGCTATCATCCTCGGTGCTCCACTCGACCACGGCGACCGTAGTCGCGCCTGCGTCGTCAGTCAAGTCCAGCTCGAACGACTCGACGGACGGACCGCTACCACTCCGCGTTTGAAGCGTCCGCTCGCCGCTGTCGTCGATGACAGTGATCTCGATGTCCCACTCGATCGGCTCGTCACCGGGCTGGATCTCGACGCCGAACTCAGCAGCCTCTCCAGCCGGGATCGACGCAATCGCTGGTTGTGCGGTAATTCGCTCTGACCCTTGGTCAACTGATATGGACTCATCAGGGAGGATCGTCACCGTCTCAAGGGAGCTTTGGGGTGGGGTAAACGCCCCGATCACCCGCTCGTCGCCGCTTTCGACGTTAACAACACGCATCCGGTGACGTGTGTCACGGAGCAGTTGCGCCTCGAACTTGCCGGTCGCACCGAAGAAGTCGCCCTGGATCGGCGTCCACTCGCCGTCGATGTTTTTCTCGATGACCATCACCGTATCAGCCTGTGGATAGTTGCCGCTAAAGTCATCCAACTCATACTCAACGGTCACAGAATCCGCGGACTCATCAAGCAAGTAGATGTTTTGCGTCTGGAATAGAGAGTCGATGAATATCCGCCGGTTGGCGTATCCATTGGCCTCTGCGACGGCGATAAAGCTCGTCGTCGTGTCGAGCCCATCCATGTCAGCAGTGCCGTCCGTGACCTCGACAGATTTGATGTTATCTGGATTGGACGTGCTCTGCTCGTAGAACTCGATCGTCATATCGTCGATCTCCGTGAGCGACTCGTCAGGGTTCTGCTCGTCTCTCACCTCAAGCTCAGACGGCGTCGGCTCAAGGCGGATCTGGCGGGATCCCTCCGGGAGATCGAACGTGACAGAGCCGTCCCCCTGTGCGTCGGAGGTGTCCAGCGGCTCGCCTGTCGCCACGTCGACGGCGGCGATGTTGACCTGCTCAACGCCGTCAAGTCTTATCGTAACCCCGTTATCGCTGGCGTATGCGAAGTCTGACTCGCCGTTGTCGACCTGGTAGTCTTCGACTTGGATCGTGCTCACATCGCCGTCCTCGATCGTAAACTCGCGGTTGAGATCGAGCCGTTCCACGGTTACGCTGCCGGAGGCGTCCACATCGGTCACGGTCACCGGATCGTCGGTGAAGCCCTGATCGCCAGCCGTCAATTCGGCGTCACTGCCCGAAACACGCAGGTCGCCGTCGCGGAACGTGTTATCGTCCTCGAACGGCACCGCAGCCACGTCACGATCGTCGCCGAGCGTTACTGAAACGCCGCTGTTGGTCTCATAAGTGACGCCGGCCGTCGCGGGGTGTGTGAGGTCGCTGGCTACTGCAAACCCTGCTGGAAGCAGCAACACGGCAATCACGACGGCGATGAAGGCGATGGCGCGATCGTTACCCATCATCTACCACCTCCGGCGTTGGCAGTCACGAACACAACCGAGAGTATGACCAGCAGCATCAACGGCAGCAGCAGCTGGATCAGGTACGCCTCGCCGGTCGACATCATATCGACGTTGCTCTCCAGTGCGTCCTGTACGACGGGCCAGAGCGCCGCGACGAAGCCGAGTGCGAACACGGCGGTCACGATCTCGACGATCGTGATCCGCCCGCGCGTGTCGGCTCGGAACATTACACGCGCCTCCGTGCGCTCACGCCGACACTGATCAAGATTGCGACCATGAACAGTGGGACGACAATCGAGAGGATCATCCCGCTGAGTGGGTCGGCTTCGCCCTGCACGATCGTCGCGAACTCGAAGAAAATCGGCGAGAGCGCTAACAGTGCTGTCATTGTGACGAACGTGATTATGCCATCCGTGATCGTCAGCGCCATCAGAGATCACCCCCGAGCCACGAGCCGGCGAAGAGCAACGCAACAGCCGGCAAGCTGAACCGCGCGATCCAGGCACTCTCAGTCGGCATATCTGCCGTGAACACACTCACAAAGTGCATCCAGACAGGCACGATCGCGACGAACCCGATAAAGGCCACAATCGCCAGTGGGAGTCGTTCAGGAGTCACGACGCCCACCTCCGACATCCAGTCCAAACAAGTCACTCACGAACCTGACGCCGTCGGCCTCGTCCTCATCGGGGTCAACAAGCGCGGCTGTGGGGAGATCGAGTCCCGGACCATCGCTGATCTCGGCCGGCAACTCGCGGTCTCTGAAGCCACCCCGGGCGAGCGCGTCGAACGTCTCAGCGCCGAAGCCGACAGCCGGCGCACCGCCGTCACCGACGTCCATGTCACTACCGAAGTTGAAGGCACTGTCTTCACTCTCGGTGTCTGTCTCGCCACCGAAGTCGAAGTCTGGCGGCCGAGGCCGCGGGGTTCGGGTCTGCGTTCGAGTTCGCTGTTGCGTCCGCGTTCGCTGCTGGGTTGTGGTCCGCTGTTGGGTCTGCGTCCGCGACCGCTGCTGTGCCCGCGGCGCTGGCGTCTGCACACCCGGCAGCAGGCTCGTCATCCCCTCGGCAAACGCGCTTTGGGACGCCTGCTGGCCGATCTGCTGGGTCGTCCCGGTCTGTTGTCCGGTCTGCTGGGTCGTCCCGGTCTGTTGTCCGGTCTGCTGGGTTGTTGCGTCCGCGACGCCTGTCTCCTGGAGCGGTGCGACCTGATCGGTGACTGCGCCTGTCGTCACCGTGCCCACATCAAGGAAGCCGTCGGCTACCTCGCCGAGTTGTCCAGTGGTGCCGGTGTCTTGGGCCGCGGATCGGGTTGTTCCTGCCTCGAACCCCACCTGTTGTGTCCGATCAACCACCTCGCCGACGGTGTCGCTCGGGGCTGTGTCGGGCTCAACGTCACCGACCGACCGCTGTTGCCCCGGCGGGTCGTCACCGATACCGACTGGGTCACCGCCCGCGGCCGTGGCCTGTGCTGCCTCCGTTCGTGTGAGTGAGTCGGTGTCCGGGATCGTGTCACGGATGGCCTCCGTCCGCCCCAACGGATCGACTGAGCTGATGCTCTCGGCTGTGGCCGACGCTGTCGCGGCGGTTGCTGCCTCGGTCGTCGCCCCGTCGAGGCGGATCTCTTCGCTTCGGATCCGGTCTGCAACGCGGCTGACCTCCGCTCTGCGCTGGCCCGGTGTCTCGAAGACAGACGCGGGCGGGACACGGTTTTCTGCCCGCTCACGGGCGCTCAGTCGCGCTTGCTGTTCGTCAACGACATCGGACGCGCGTTGCACGGCTCGCTCGACGGAACCGCGCTCAGGCTGCCGCGGGACCTCGCTTGGGCCGCGTTCTCGGAGATCCGTCTCAATCGGTGAGTCCACATCCTGCTGCTGTTCGCGGCGGCGCTGTGTGTCGACCTCGCGGAGATCGTCTTGGATGACGCCTTGGTCGGCGTCGCTGTCTCTCTCACGTTCTCGCTCACGCTGTCTGGAGATCTGCATCTGCGCCTGCGCGCGGTCATCCGCGACGAACCGCTGCACCGACCCGGCTGACTGGGTTGGTGACGGCGCTCTGCTGGCCACTGATCGCGCTCCAACTTCGACAGGCCCCGAGGCTCCCAATAGCAACGCACCAGACGCAAGCGCGCCACCTGTCTCTGCAGCCCGTCCGCCTGTCGTGTCAAACTCAATGAGTGCGCCCTCACCAGCCGCTCGGCGGTCACGGTCGATATCGGTCGCGCGATCAATGCCCCCGATCGCGAAGTCAACCGCGTCCGTCTGCACGTCACGGAACTGGTCGGCAGCGCCACCCGGGCCGTCCCGAACGCCGGCAGACCCGACGCTTATCCCGGCGTCGAGCACGTCAGCCGTGACTAAGCCGACCGAACCCGGCAACGCGCCGATATTCTGGCCTGTCTGTTCAACGGCCTCCTGGGCGAGCCCATCAGCCCCCACGGTATCAGCGAGCGCGCCGAACGCCCCGCCAACGAAATCTCCCCCTCGCTGTGCAACATCCTGCGAAAACGAACGCAACGCGCCGTCACGGCGGAACTCGGAGTCGCCCTGCCCGGTCACATCACCGACGCGGGGGAGATCGTCGTCGCTGGCGTCGAGTTGCGCCGCGATCCGGCCGTCGTCGGTCTGGACGACCTCGAAGTCGGCGGCTTCAGCGCCGTCGATCTCTTCGGCAGCCTGCTCGCGTAACTCCTCTCGCTGCTCGATTTGGTCGCGTACCCGCGCGGCCGACGGTGACACGTCCGCGAGCGGGTCAACGACGTCGAACTCCTCGGACTCGCGCACCTCAAGCGAGGTATCAGGCTCGAACCCCTCCGGTTGCTGGAAGCCACGGGAGACACCCGCCCCAGCAGCCGACTCCAGGGCGTCACGGGTTTCGTCGCGCTCGCGCTCGATGGCACTCTCCCGCAGTTCGGCCTCGATTTGCCCGTCGCCCTCGTCAAAGCGGACGTCGTCGCGGGTGACGTCGGTCAGCGTCGCATCGTCGAGCTGCTCGACCAGCTCGCGCTCGGCGTCGTCACGGGTTTCGTCGCGCTCGCGCTCGATGGCACTCTCCCGCAGTTCGGCCTCGATTTGCCCGTCGCCCTCGTCAAAGCGGACGTCGTCGCGGGTGACGTCGGTCAGCGTCGCATCGTCGAGCTGCTCGACCAGCTCGCGCTCGGCGTCGTCGCGAGCAGCGTCGGCTTCCGCTCGGCGGTCGGCACGGATGTCAGCGACGATGTCGTCGTCAAGCCGGACTTGGTCGCCGTCAAGCGTCACGTCCCGCTGTCCGATGTCCCGACCCTCGAACTGCTCGTCAAACTCCGCGGCTGCCTCTTGGCGCGCGTCGCGTTCGGCGCGGAACTCCGCGGCACCGACGCGCTGGTCGCGCTCGAACTCCGCACCGAGATCGGCAGCGGCCCCGGCATCCACCTCGTCGAGGAACGTTTGCGGATCTTCTTCGGCGAGTTGTTGGCGCTGTTCGGCGGCTTCGTCAGCGTCACGGACGGCGTCGGCGAGCGTGTCGTCGCCGGCGAACCGCTGGCGGAACGGTCGGGTCTGCCGGTCGTCACGGCCGAAGATGTCGAGTGACTCCTCAACCGCATCTGGGTCCAGCGCGCGGACGATCTCCGCCGGGTCGTCGAACTGTGGACTGAGATCCCCCGCACCCGACCGCCGAAGCGCGTCCTCGACGACAAGGAGTTGATTTACGTCCTGTTCCTGTGCGATCACCGCGCCGGCAGCCCGGCCGCGCGTGCCTTCCAGCAACACCTCATCCTCTTGTGCGAGTTGTTGAGCTTGACGGCCGGCGGCCGCGTCCTCGTCGACATCGATGTCTTCGATCCCCTCGCCCGTCACATCAACGTCGATGTCGGAGCGTCGGACAAAGCGGTCCTCACCGGCCACATCCCGCGCCACGCGATCGGCCACGTCGTCGCGACGGTCTTCGCGGATCTGAATGTCTCGCACGCCGCCCGCGTCGACTGTCGCCTCAAGATCGTCCGGTTGGATCGCATCGTCGTCTGCGGCTGTCGTTTCCCGAGCGCGCTCGGCCACGTCCTCGCGGCGGTCCTCTCGCACTCGGAGGTCCTCGACGCCGCGCGTCCCGACTTCGACGGCGAGATCGTCGCGACGGATCGCATCGTCGTCTGCGGCTGTCGTTTCCCGGGCGCGCTCGGCCACGTCCTCGCGGCGGTCCTCGCGGACACGCACGTCCCGGACCTGTTGGTCGTCGATCCACACGTCGAGATCGTCCGGTTCGATCGCGTCGTCGTCTGCGGCCCGTTCTCGACGTGCCGTCTCACGCAGCTCGTCGACCGTGTCCACGTCGTCGCGCTCGTCGACGCTCATCGGCGATCACCCGAGGTAAACCGTCCTGTTTCGGTGTCGCGCCCGATGTCGGCATCTGCAAGCGGTGACGAGATGAACCGGCCGCTCGTCCGCCGACGGTTGACGCCGGGCGGCCCCTCTCGCGTCGGCGGCGCGGCGAACCGGCCGCTCGAACGCGACCGTTTGATTTCGGCGTCGACGATCCGCTGGAATTCGGGTTCCGTCATGCTGCTGGCCGGGTCCTCGACCTCTTGACCGAGCGCTTCGGCGTCTTGGCGGTCCCAGCCAGCCTCGAACACCAGCGCCTCGACCGCCTCTTCGTGGCCACGCTTCGCGCCTTCGATAGCGGAGGCTTCAAGACTCTGTTGTTCTCTGGCGGCGGCGCGACCGGCTCGCTGTCGTTGCTGGATGTCCTCCTCGCCGACATCCATCGCGCCGACGCCGCCGATAGCCGACTGTTTGTGTTGGGCGACCCAGTCTTCAGCCCCTTCGATCGGATCGTCGAAGTCGGCGATAGAACCGATCGCGTCGTGAAACTGATCGGTGAGTCCCTCACGCTCGAATACGCCCTTTGCACTCCGCCAGTTGGCCGTCGTCCGCGACTGGCTGAAGCCGCCGGCAGCGCTTATCCGGTCGCGCTCATCGTCGGTTAGTGGTGCCGTCTGGCTGCGGGCGCGTTCGGCCGCGGTCTCGTCGGCCGCGGCGCGGGCTTGGCGTACGACGCCGTCAGGCACGTCGCCGACGAACTGAACCGTCGTCCGGCCGCGGTGGTCGTCCGGGTGGAGGTACTCGGCGTACCGGTCGCGGATCTCCCCGGCGGAGTCGAGGCTTTGGACATCGACCTGCCGCTTCCCAGGCGTGCTACCGCCGCCGTTTGAGGGCCCAAAGAGGCCGTCTGGCGCGTGCTGGGCGTCGCCGTTCGGATCGGGCGAAAGCACGCCTTCTGCGGACGCAGCGGAGATGTTTGATTCAATCTCTGGGTCGACTCGCCGCGGCTCGCGCGCGATCATCCCGGGCGGGGCTGTTTCCCGCTCGAACCGGTCTGTCTCGCCACCACGGTTGGCGTTGAAGCCGCCGATCGCCCTGCTCGATGTCGCGCCGACGCCCTCGAACGCTTCTTCGGGCGACAGCGAGACATCAAAGCCGCGTGGAGTCTCTTCTGCGCCGAATATTTGCTCGGGTTCCATTCCGGCGCGGTGTCGCTCGTCCGTTGAAAGGATCGGTTCGGGCTCGCCGGTATCTGAGACACCGAAAAGGCCGCTGGAGGAGTCACCGCTACCAAAGAACCCCTCGCTCTGCCGTGTCGCCTCACCGCCGCCAAGTGACGCCTGCCCGTCGATGGTTTCCTCTTCTGCGAAGAGGTTGAACTGCTCGCCCGCGTCGGCAGAACCACTCCGCTCGTCGGCGAAGGCGTCGCTGCCCATCAAGGAACTCTCGCGGCCGTCCGTGCGAGCGGCCGCCTCACCGACGTCGAGCGACGCCTGTCGGTCGCGGTCGTCGACGAGCCAGTTATCGCCGCTCATCGCTCACCACCCCGCACGAGATCGTCGACGCCACCGAAGGGCTGTTTCGTGTTCTCACTGTTCGGCGCACCGTCAAATGGGTCGCGTGTGGATACGTCGCGAAGCCGCCCACTCGTCGCCGATTGCTGCAGTTCTTCCTCGACGACGCGCATGAACTGGCCTTCGGTCATCTGGCCGCGTTCGACCTCTTGTTTCAGCGCTTCAGCCTCCCGCGCGCTCCAGCCGCACTCGTCACAGAGCGCTTTCGCGCCGGCGCGGACGCCTTTCGACGCGCCGCGCTCGCCGAGCTGCGTCGGTGGGTCGGCATCGAGATCGCCAAGGCCAGAGGTCACCCGCATCTGCACGTTTTCGGGGGCCGTCACCGGCGCGAGGCTCGCGTCGATCGGCGGCCCCATCCGGGCGAACGACTCCGCGCGTGCGAACACCTCACGGGTCCGGTCTTTGTCGATCCGTTCGGCTTCCCGGTCGGGATCGGTCGGCGGCCGTTCACTGAAGAACCTGTCCGTCAACTCTCGAATTGTGTCTATCATTGGCGTCCTCCTTTTTGATTCAGGAACTCCGCGATGTCTTCGAGACTCTCCGCCTCGTATATCTCATCCTCACTCCAGCCGTCGATTTCGACCACTTTGAACCGTGACTGTCTGTGTTTGCTCATTGTCAGAATCCGCCCCCCATGACCTGCTGGAAGATGGCATAGCCGATGATCCCCGCGATGGCGATCTTGACGAGGTCGCCACTGTCGATCCCGAGTCCATCAAGCAGGCCCGGTGAGGACGACGACACACGGAGATCGAGGTATTCGTTCAGCTCATCGCTCGGCAAGGAGAGTCGCGCCGGGTCACGGATGTTGATCGGGTCTGCCTCACCCTCCCGGTGGATACAGACCCACATCCCGTCCTCGGATGGGACGAGCGCCTGCCGGGGGAAGAGATACGTCTCTCCTTCGTAGTCGAGTTCGGGGATGCCGCCACCCTTCCGTTTCGGTTTTACGAACTGTGGCTGGTTGACGGCGTCACCGATCAGGTACCACTGCACGTACCCATCGCCGATCAGCTTCTCCCGTTTCTTGAGCCAGCGCCGGGTCCGGTACCACTGCCGCCAGAAGGTCGTATCAACTGACGGTGGGCGGTGTTCGACTATTTGGCCCTCATCCTCTGGAAACTCCGGTTCTGGATCCGGATCTTCGGGGGGATCACCCTTGGGGTCAGCCGGTTGATCATCGGGTGCTCGCGGACGTGGATCCGGCGGCTCGTCGCCGTCAAAGAGCGGTGACTCGCTCGACGACTCCGTCTCAGACGACATCACCGACCACCCCGCCGACTCTCGCCGCCGCCCTCGGTGACGTGCTCTTTGACGCGCCCGAAGACGTTATCGAGTAGTTGCGCGCTCCGGCTCCGAGAGGTCTCATGGCGGGCCATCAACATCCGGTTGTGCGCGGGATCCCACGTCCCACTATGCCCGGCGATCTCCTTGATCGCCTCATTAGCCGGCCACCGCCGCTGCTCTTCGTCGGTTTCCTTTTCGAGCTGCTCGTACACCTGTTCTCCGCGCCGTTCGATCCAGCGCCGACGGTCGAAGCGCTCATCAGGGCTGTGTCGGAGAGTCTCCCACACCTCACGGCGCTTGGCTGGCGTCATCTGTTCCCAGCCGGCGATCTGCCGTTCTTGGTTGGTTCCCGGGACGGTATAGGAGTAGCCGTTGATCGCGATCTCCGTTTTCGTCTGTTCTCTGGCTCGCTCGTCGATGAGCCGGCGGAACGCAGCGCTCGCGTAGAGTCCGTTCCGGTAGGACTCCACCTGCTGCCACATCTCCTTTTCTTTGTAGTTGCCGAGTCCGAGGTTTTGCCGGTCGAGGAACGGATCGACCGCTGTCGAATCCACCACGGAGTTGTATAGGTCGAGCTGGTCACGCGGCCCTCTGCTGCCGCCCTGTACGCCGTTGCCGTTTCGCTGTGGCTGTTGTTGGATAGTACCCACCTCCGTTAGTCAATGCGCCCGAATTCGAGCGCTCGCATCGTCATGACGCCGCCGAGCAGCGTCAACACGAGTCCGGTCGGGAAGCTGCTCGTCGTGCCGATCGGCTCGTATGTCGTCGTCACTTCTGTCGTTGTTTCGTCGATTTCGACGCGCTCTTCGCCGGCTGCCGTTTCAAGGCCGCCGACCATCACCGCGGCCCCGACGCCAACCACAAGCACGGCTCCGAGTGCGGCGATGCCCTGATAACTGTAGACGTGGCCGAGTACCCACGCTGTAAGTCCAAGTATGCTTAAAAATGCGGCTGTGGTGAGGAGCATTCCTCACACCTCCGAACTGACTTTGTTTGCGAGCGGGACGAGCAGCAGCAGCGCCAAGAACACCGGTAGCAGGCCAGCAATGGACGTGATAATACCGTCCGTCGCCTGATACTCGTATGAGGCGCGCACCTCGTCGCCTTCCGATACCCCGCCGCCGTCGATGAACTCGATTTCTCCTTGATCGGTATCGATCTCGTAGTCGGTGCCAGCAGTCAGTGTCGTCCACGACTCAGTACCGTCATCCCAGACCTCAACTATTTCTGAGTCTGGTGTGACATCGAAGCCCTGGAGGTCATACACCTCGTCAAAGCTGGCGTCGTTGGTTAGGACATCGTTTTCGACCTCTACCTCGCCGGTTGTGTTATCCAGTATATCCACTACTGGCACGAAAAACACAGCACCGATCGTGACGGCCAAAAGCAGGCCGGTCATACCGCGCCCGTCCATGATCGGTTAGTGTTAGACCCGGCGCATGAGGGGTCCTGCGAGGGCGATCAGGAGCAGGAGCACGCCGAAGAGCGGCAGCAGCTCGACGACAGTTGCCTCCGTCCCAGTAATCCCAGCGTCGTCGATCGCATCGTTGACGACCGGGATGAACACCTGCAGGACGACGATGGCCGCGATGAGGAGCCCGATGAAAAGCGACACCATATTGCCGCCCATCTGGGCTCGGTTGTCGCGGTTGAATAGGTTAAACACTTGATTCTCACCTCCTACCGCGCGCTTGGCGGATGTTATACTAAAACACAGGGAAAATTGAAGCAAGCTTGCTTCACGATTGAAGCAACGCAGCCGCTCACCTATTCTTATAGCCGTATTGTGTGTATCCGAATATGGCACAACGGCCAGTTGAGAAGCATTACGGTGAACGGACGCTCCAGCAGAAGGGCGACGGCTACCTCCAGATGTCCATCCCGCGGTCGGTCGTCGACGATACCAAGACCGACTTTGAGGCCGGGTCCCGTGTGACGGTTCAGGCCGTCATCAACGGTGACGACGCCTATATCAAAATCGAACGGGTGAGCGATGAGTAGCCAGCCCAACGACACCGGGGGCGAGACGCAATGGGACGCATACAGCGATTACCAGCACGTCAGCCGGCGGGTTGCTGGGAGCATCGGCGACGCGATCGACGCGATCACGATCATCGAGTCCGGGAAGATCGCCGGGGAAAAACTCTCATCGCGAGAGGAAACGGACTTGCGGTCTGACGTGCTGGGAGCCGTGATCCGGCTTCAGACCGAGTTGGAAAACGAACGCGAGCAACGCGAGACGTACGACGAGATCCTGACCCGCTGGGAAGGCGAGGAAGGTTATGTCGCCCGCTTCCGCGCGCTCGAAGTCATGGCGGCGCGCTCGGAGCCGTGGCTCCAGCAGTTCGCGCAGGACATCCACCGAGCCGGGTGGGAGCTCGGCTACCTGAAAGCCGGGCGCGAGGAGAAACAGAAGCGCGGCGGCGACGCCTACGACGGCGAAGTCCGCGAGATGATCGAGGGGATGACGATATGAGGAAACTCGAAGCACTCGTCGAGCAGCTGTATCAGGAGCGCCACCAACAGCAACTCGACACCGTGCTGCCGATCGTGGCCGACGAGGGGCTCGGCAAATCGACGCTCATGCTCCAACTCGGCGCGAAGTACATCCACACCCGCGACGGGGAGTTGCCCGAGCCCGGAGCGCTGCTCGACCGGATCTGCTACGACCGCCGCGGGTTTCAGGAGATGATGGCCGAAAGCGACAAACAGGCGCTCATCATGGTGCCTGACGCCGCGCGCATCCTCTACTCGATGGACGTGGCGAAAAGCGAGCAGAAACAGATCGAAAAGGACCTGATGGACGTGCGGGGGCTCGAATACTTCATCCTGCTCGGGTTTCAGTCGTGGGACCGGATCGGTGGGGAGATCAAAGAGCGACGCTCGAAACTGGCGCTGAAGATCCCCCGGCGCGGGCTGATTCGTGGCTACGGCCGCGACGCGATGGACGAACGGATAGATTCGGGGAGTTGGCCCGAATCGACGCTCACCGACAAGTTCCCGCCGCTCGACGGCACCGAGTTGTGGGCGCAGTACCAGAAACTCGATCTGGAACAGAAACGCGAACGACTCGCCGGGGACGGGAACCGCGATCCCGAGGAGGCCGAAAAGGACATCCAGCGGAAGGTGGCGATCCGCGCCACCAAACCGTGGGCACCACACATGGGAATGACACAACGCGACGCCGCGAAACTGATTGACTATTCGGAGTCGTGGGTCTCAGAAACGGTCAGAGACTGGAAAGACGGCGAATATCGCGACCTTGTGGAAGCAACAGAAGGGGTGATCGCATGATGGCAGCGCGATCGGCGATTCCGCGCCACCATTCCACCACGCGAAGACCATACTATAAGAACGCGCGTTTTCGACGTGCGGGCGAGATGGGAAGGGGGGTGACGGCCCGATGAGCCGCGAGGTATCCCACGATCTCGCCAAGCTCTGCGGGCTCGCTGGGGCTGTGGCCGTCGCCGTCGCCGTGGCGTGGGTGCCGATGGCGGGCGTCGGCGTCGCCGTCGGGATGCTCGGGCTGCTGGCGATCGCGCTGATCAGTCCGGCGGGGCCGACCGT
>OBKM01000884.1_pt1 | contig 13588 bp, 12 predicted proteins | sample 1519691 | NCBI WGS metagenome assembly OBKM01 (sample SAMEA37050418, study PRJEB22526) | metagenome | biome: saline pan; feature: lake; material: water | place: Egypt | collected 2015 | depth 0.5 m
TTCGATAGTCCCATAGTCTGGCTCGTCGAGATCACTCGCTGCGGCCTTCTCGAAGATGTCAGGGTCGTGCGCGTCCCAGTCGTGGTCTTCGACAGCCTCGTAGTTGAGATATTCGACGGTTGGCATCAGGAAATCTTTCACGAGCCACTGTGTTAGTCCTTTCTATTAGTCCAATTTTTGTAGCCGCATTCGGTGGACAGTGACGGCGAGACAGCAGCCATACTCGGTGGGGTAGGCGGTGTTGTGGACAGGTGCCAACGAAACAGTGATACAGCCGGACACGTACCGGAAAATATGACTGATTCGGCAGCTATCGTCCGGTTTCTATCGCAGTCAGAGCACCGGCCGGCGGTGCTGCGAATCGTCCACTCGGAACAGCAGTGTGACCGGGATACGATCGTCGCACAGGTCGATGCCACACGGCGGACGACGATCAGAACGATCGATGCGTTACTCGATCGGTGGTACCTCGCGAAGCGGGCTGAGGGATACCAGGTGACACCCCTCGGCAGTGCAGTCCTGCGAGCCTACGACGACGTGGTCTCGGAGTTGGCGGTCGCCGATCGACTCGCACCGTTTCTCGGGCAGATGCCACCGGAGTGGTTCAATGTCGATCTGGGAGTGTTGGCCGAGGCGGAGGTGGTGACGGCGGCGGAAGATGGGTCATACGTGTTGGTCGAGCGGTTGCTCAGCCTGCGCAGTGATGCCGAGTGGCTACAACACGTGTCGCCGATCATCGAACAACAGAGCCTGGCGCAGCTGACCGACCGCCTCGAAGCCGGGAGGGCACCCAGCGGAGAAATCGTGATTAGCACTGACGCCTGGAACACAGTACAGGAACAACCACGATATAAAGCGGCAAGCACACGACTCGGTGCCACCGATCAGCTATCGCTGTGTGTGTACCCCGAGCAGGTGCCGTTCATGTTGTGTATTACAGAGGGTGCCGTTGCGGTCGGGGTGACAAGCGGTGGACGACCCCACGCGCAGATCGTCTCAGAGCATCCGAAGCTTCGCGGGTGGGCGACGGAGACGTTCTCCGCAATTCGCGACCGCGCGGTTCCCGTAATGGAGTATTGAGAGAAAAAGAGCTTCACGCCGGGCCGACGGGCAGATACACGAACGTCAGGTACGCACCAGCGGTCGAGATCACCGGGACGAGATTCTGCATGAGGATAACCCGGGCTGTCGTCTCCGGGTCAAACAGCTCTGAGGCCGACGGGATCGCTTCGGGATCTTCCTCCCCGATCTCGGGGACAGTCTCGCCGGGGTCCTCTGCAGTCAGTGAGCCAACGGAGACGTTTACGTCCGTCTCGGTGTCCCGGCTGACACCCTCCGAGACGGTCACTGCACGGGTAGCACGGCCCCACCCGAGCCCGACGATGCTCATCGTCGCGATAATCACGAACGAGGCTGGAATGCCAATCGCGGAGAGACCGATCGTGAGAGCCGAGGAGATCGTCGCGACGACGATTGCGGCGGTCAACGGCAGGTCCGTGATGTCGTTGCCGAGCGTGTCAAGCGTACGCCGTGCGATCGTGAACGCACCCACTGTGACGGCGGCCGATCCGAGAACGACCAATACTCCCATCTCAAGGCCGGGAAGGTCCGCCCCGTACAGCGGGGCGACTGCGTTTGCGATGTTCGATGTCCCAGATGCGAAGGCCATCACCATTCCGATCACGATGACGATTCCTGCGCCGAAGAGCTCCTTCATCGTCGTGTTCGGGCCCCGGGCGACACGTGGCATGGTCTCTGACCGATCAATCCTGAGCAACGGACCCCTGGTCCGGTTGAGTTCGATCAACTGGTTGAGGTACCCATAGAAGTACCGGCCGATGACACCGGAGACCCAGAAGCCGATGATTGGAGCGACGATCCACCAGACGAGAATCTCCGCTAAGACGCTGAAATCAAGCTGACCGCTCGCGAAGCCAAGGGCGGCGATCGCACCGACTGCTGTCATCGATGTTGAGGCGGGAACACCGAAGTAGTTTCCAATGAACAACGCGATACCAATAAACAACAGCACGATCGTTGCCGATTCCAGTGTGAACACCGCAACCCCACCGACGATGTCCTCGCCGAGCGTCCGGACGACACGCGGGCCGACGGTCCAGGCACCGATGAAGAAGAACACCGACATTAATACGGCAGCGGCAGCCTTTGAGAGCACACCGGCGCCGACGGCCGGTCCGAAGGCGGGGCCGGTGGTGGCGCCACCGATGTTGAAGCCAACGAAAGCCGCGATGAGGAGGCCAACAGCGAGAAAGGCCGTCTCAAGCACGGATATGAGAATGGTTCCAGGTGGTAAAAAAGACCCGAGATACGCCTCCGTTCTCAGGGGACCAGTTGCTCGCCGTCGTCGTCGTAGACGGTAATGGCATCGACCGGGCAGGAACGGGCGGCGAACTTCGCGTCGAGTTCGGCGTCTGCGGGGACCTCACGGACGAGGCGGTCGGTCTCTACTTCGGTGGCGTCGACGAGAACAGCCTTCCCAGCCGTTGTATCGGCCTCGAAGGCGTCCCACTCGGCGGTGCACTGGAACATCCCGATGCAGGTGTCACGGTCGAATTCGATGCGCATAGCGGATGTTTGCTGCTGTCCATTTGTGTCTATCGGCGGTCCTACCGGTTACGGGCGGCGCCGGCTGAGGACCGAATGAGAAGGATTTAACCCGACAACCGGAGTATCATCTCCTGTGCCAGGATGGCCGAATCTGGTAAGGCGCACGCCTGGAAAGCGTGTTCCCCCACGGGATTCTGGGTTCAAATCCCAGTCCTGGCGTCAGTACTCTTAAAACGGGTGTCGTGCGGGGAAATAGCACACAGACTTCGTTGCCGATAAACAGGAAACAATAGCCGCTTCATGCCCTGAAACGCCTGGTTTCCATTCGAGAGCGTGTGTTAGTCGAACGGCGTCTAAAGACAAGTTTATATAGAAGCACTATCAAAGATTCAATTGATCATGGGACAGCGAATGCAACAAGGACAGCCGATGCTGGTAATGTCCGAAGACGCACAGCGAGTCAAAGACGACGACGCACAGTCGCGTAACATTTCGGCCGCACAGGCCGTCGCGTCGGCGGTCCGTTCGACGTTGGGGCCAAAAGGAATGGACAAGATGCTCGTCGACTCGATGGGTGACGTGACAGTGACAAACGACGGCGTGACCATTCTCCAAGAGATGGACATCGACGACCCCACGGCAGAGATGATCGTCGAGGTCGCCGAGACCCAGGAGGAGGAAGCCGGTGACGGAACCACGACCGCCGTCGCGATTGCGGGTGAGCTCCTCAAAAACGCCGAGGAGCTGCTCGAGCAGGACATCCACCCGTCGGCAATCATCCGTGGGTTCCACCTGGCCTCCGAACAGGCCCGTACGGAGGTCGACGATATCGCAACCGCAGTCGACCCCGATGACACCGAGTTGCTCCGCTCTGTCGCCGAGACGTCGATGACCGGCAAGGGAGCAGAGCTAAACAAGGAGTACCTCGGCCAACTGATCGTCGACGCAGTTCGTCGGGTCACCGTCGAGACCGACGACGGCGGACGGGTTGTCGACATCGAGTTCCTCGAGATCGAGACCGAAACCGGTGGCGCAGTCGAAGACTCCACGCTGCTTGAAGGCGCGGTGATCAACAAAGATCCCGTCCACGAGGGGATGCCCGAAGAGGTCTCCGACGCGAACGTCTTGCTGTTCGACCAACCGATCGAAGTCGACGAAGCCGACGTCGACACGGAGGTAACTGTCGCAGATCCGGATCAGCTGCAGGACTTCCTCGAGCGTGAAGAAGAGGAGCTCAAGGCGATGGTCGATCGCATCGCCGAGCTCGGAGCCGATGTCGTCTTCTGCCAGAAAGGGATCGACGATCTCGCACAGCACTACCTCGCCAAGGAGGGAATCCTCGCCGTGCGTCGAGTGAAGAAGTCGGACATCGAACTCCTGAGCGAGCTGACCGGAGCACGGATCGTCTCCGATCTGACTGATGCTACAGCCGACGACCTCGGTACCGGCGACGTCGAACGCGGCGACGGCAACTTCCACGTCACCGGCGAAGGCGGCCACGGCGCAACGCTGCTGCTGCGTGCGTCGACGGACCACGTTGTCGACGAGATCGAGCGTGGCGTCGGCGACGCCTTGGACGTGGTCGCACAGACTGTCACCGACGGTCGGGTCGTTGCCGGCGGCGGTGCAATCGAGGTCGAACTGGCACGGCGGCTCCGTGACTTTGCAGACGGTGTCAGCGGCCGCGAGCAGTTGGCCGTCGAATCCTTCGCCGACGCCGTCGAACTCGTGCCTCGGGTGCTCGCCGAGAACTCCGGGCTCGATCCCATCGACACACTCGTCGACCTGCGGGCTGCCCACAACGACGGTGAGGTCGAAGCAGGCCTTGATGTCGAAACCGGTCAGGTGACGAACACACTCGAAGAGGGCGTCGTAGAGCCAGCCCACGCAAAGCGCCACGCAATCGGCTCTGCAACCGAGGCTGCAAACCTCGTGTTGAAGATCGACGACATCATCTCCGCAGGCGACCTCTCCACAGAAGGCGAAGAAGACGAAGGCGGCCCAGGCGGTGCCGGCATGGGCGGTATGGGCGGCGGTATGGGCGGCATGATGTAAGCCTAGTCGGCCGGTTTAACAATCTATAACCTTCTGGACGTTCTCTGTCACTGTATGGAGACGCTCTTTTTGGACACGGAGACCGTCGCGGCGAGTGTCGACCTCGAGGTTCTCGTCCCGGAGATCGAGGCGGCGTTTCGGGCCTACGAACAGGGCCGGACGCAGATGCCACCGAAGAGCTACATCGAGTTGCCACAACACAACGGCGACTTCCGGTCGATGCCAGCGTACGTCGAAGCCGAGTCCTGGGAGGGGGCCGCAATCAAGTGGGTCAACGTCCACCCGGACAACCCAGAGCGCTTCGAACTGCCGACCGTGATGGGAACAGTGATCTACTCGGATCCAGAGACGGCGGTCCCTCTCGCCGTAATCGATGGAACCGAGCTGACGCGGCTCCGGACCGGGGCGGCAGCAGCAGTTGCAACAGACCGCCTTGCAGTCCCTGGGGCCAGTTCACTCGGTATCATCGGCGCCGGTGTCCAAGCCTACACGCAGCTCCGAGCGATCGCAACGGTGCGGCCGATTGACGAGGTCGTGATTGTCGACCGGAACGCAGACCGGATTACGGCGTTCATCGAGACCTTCGAGGACGAGTTTACTGTCCGGGAGGGGACGATTGCCGAGGCCGGCCACTGTGATGTCTTATCGACGGTAACACCGGTCCGAGAGCCGATCGTCACGCCCGGGGATGTCGGCCCTGACACCCACATCAACGCGATGGGGGCAGACGCGACCGGAAAACAAGAACTCGCAACCGAGATTCTCCAAAACGCAACGGTGGTCATCGACGACTACGAGCAGTGTACCCACTCCGGAGAGATCAACGTCCCGTGGAGCAACGGTGCGCTTACCGATGCAAATATCGCCGCCGAACTGGGGGCCGTCGTTACTGGCGCCACCACAGTCGAGCAAGATGGGATCAGCGTGTTCGATTCGACCGGACTCGCAATTCAGGATGTCGCTGCAGCCCACGTTGCCTATGAGGGAGCCGTCGAGGCGGGACGAGGCATGAAGCTGTCCTTGCTTGAGCCAACGGCGGTCTGATCACTCGATGTGGATCGCCGGCCGGCAGGGGACTGCGTCCTCCGCCCGCCCGGCTGGATCGACCGGCGCGTCGTCTTCGGCGTACACTTCGACGGTCGCGTCGAACTCTGTCTCTAGGAACGAACCGACATCACGGTAGAGAGCAGTTTCGTCGAGGCTGCTGAACGCAGCGAGGCGATTCTCGCCGTGGCCACGAACGAACTCGATGAGGTCACTCACCAGCGCGTTGACTGCTTGGCCGCGGTCACGAAGTGCTTGATCGGCCATGACTTGGCTCATTACGGCGCCGTGATCGGGGCCGACGTCGGTGACCGTTTCGAAAACGTCCTGTTTCCAGTCTGCGGCGGTGTAGATGCGGATCGTCTCGGGTGTCTCACCGGTGACGTCGAGGATGTCGGCAATGTCGTCGGTGACTCGTTCGACAAGCCACTCAGCGGCGAGTACCTCGTCGTCGATCAAGTCGGCGTCCGGCGTTGGCCACGGGGCTGCTTCAGCAGCGGTCCCCGTGAGTTGTTCGTGTAGTTCATTGGCCATGAACGGGACAAACGGCGCCAACAGTCGGAGCCGTGTCTCAAGGACGTGCCTGAGTGTCCACCGAGCGCCCGGGCGGTCAAGGTCCGTCCGGCGGCGGTACCACCGGAGTCGTTCCTCGAATCGATAGAAGGCCTCTTGGCTCGCCGTCCGGGTCTCGAACTGCTCGAGAGCCTCGGTAACGGTGTCGACCATCTCCTGGAGGTTTGCCAGTAGCCACCGGTCGATGTCAGTCAGTGCCTCACGGTCTCCACTAGAACCCTCGATCAACTCACACGCCCGGTTCCAGAAGGTCGTGAGCTGTTCGTACGTCGACTCGACGGCCTCCTCACGCCAGTCGAAGTCCTGCCACGGCTCCGAACTGTTCAGCAGGAAAAACCGGACAGTATCGGCGCCGTAGGTCTCGATGGCTGTCTCAGCGGTGACGACGTGGCCTTTCGAGGAGGACATCATTTCGCCTTCGAGCATTCCAAGGCCCATCGTCGTGACGCCCTTCGGCCAGTACGCCTCTTCGAACAGCTCGGCGTGGTGGTAGAGGAAGAAGGTCAGGTGGTTGTTGATCAGATCCTCCGCAGAGACGCGGTAATCGACCGGGTACCAGTGATCGAACTCCTCACGCAACTCGAGGGCATTCTGTGGTGCCTCCTCGACAGCTTCGGGCCCATAGAAGAGGGCGTCGAAGAAGTCACGGGTGAGTTCCTCGGGTGGGATGTCTTGGAGCCGGTGGGCGATGGTGTAGTAGGCCATGTAGATCGTCGAGTCCGAGAGGGGTTCGATGATGAACTCGTCGTCCCACGGCAGTGGTGTCCCCAGCCCGTAGTTGCGGATGCACGGCCACTCGTCGAGCCACTCGACGGTGTGGCGGAACTGATCACGCGTACTTTCGGGGGTGACATCAAGGTTGTCGATCGCAACCCCGACCTTCCGCGCCCACTCTTCGTCGTTGTACCGGAGGAACCAGGTGTCACGGTATGCGACGATGACCTTGCCGCCGGCACGGGAGATAACCGGCTCGGGGAAGTCATACATCCGGCCGAACGCGCCTTGTGACTGGTAGTGGGCACGGAGGTCGGCACGAACGTCGGCGACGACCTCGCCGCCGAACTCACCGTACGATTCGTCGAGACGGCCTTTGTGGAACTCGTCGTTGTACAGTTCCTGGGTGAGGTCTGCAAGCGCCGGGTCGTCACTCTCGGTGATCCCGGCACCCTCGACCGCAGAGCGGGCCGGAATTTCACCGTAGCCGTCGATCTCGAGAATCGGCACCGGCTCGATGTCACGAACCACCGCTGGATCGATGCCATACTGCGCCAAAGCATCGGCGTCGGCCTTGATTTCTTGGAGCGCAACGTAGTCATCTGGGGAGTGTGCGGGGACGGACATCACGACACCGGTCGCGTTGTCTGGGTCGACGAAGGAAGCAGGGAGAACCAGTACGGTATCACCGGTAACAGGGTTCGTCAGTTCGGTCCCGACGAGTGTCTCGCCAGAGACGGTGCGGGTAACCGAGACCTCGTGGTCCTGATGGGTGAGTTTCTCGACTGCGGGCTCGCTGATGATCCACCGCTCACCGTCGACGGCTGCCTCCGCGTAGGTCGCCTCGGGATCGACGTAGGCGTTTGTCACACCACGGACCGTCTCCGGGCGCAGCGTCGCCATCGGATAGACCGCATCGCCACTCTCGAACTTGATGAGCGTATACTCCTGAAAGTCGACGTCTTCCCCTTCGAGGAGGTCGTGTGTCGTGACGGGATTCTCCTGCTCGGTACAGTACTTGACCGGGTGCAACCCCTTCTCCAAGAGCCCACGGTCGCGGAGTGTTTCGTACTGCCAAGAGATGAACTTCGAGTAGCGTTCGTCGTTGGTCGTGAACTCACGGCGCCAGTCGACGGACAGACCGAGACTCTGCATTCCCTTCTTGTAGCCGGTCTCGGCCTCCTCGATGAAATACCGGGCGTACCCCATCGGCGTCGAGAGCTTCTCGAGATCAGCCTCTGGAACGTTGAAGGCGTTCTGGAGTGTATTGATCTGATCGGCATTGCCCGCTGTCAATCGGTCAACGGCACCAATAATCGGCGTGCCGGTGACGTGCCACGCAATCGGGAACAGAACGTTGTCGCCCTGTTGGCGACGGTAGCGTGCGTAGACGTCCGGGACCGTGTAGGTTCGGACGTGACCGATGTGCATCCCGCCGCTTGGATACGGGTACGGAACCGTGATGAACGTCTTCTCCGCGTCCGGATCCGGATCCGCCTCGTACTGGCCGCGCTCTGCCCACCGGGTACGCCACTTCTCCTCGATCTCCGTGGGCGCGTAACTCATACATGTTCGTTCGCACGCCCGAAGTAAAAAGAGCTACCGACTTTCGGCCACACGGACAGGCCGATCACTCGATGTCGATTGCACGTCCTTGGTCTGCTGGGTCCGCCTTCGGAAGGGTGATCGTCAAGACGCCAGCCTCGTGTGTGGCTGTAATTTCGTCTTCGACAACCGGTCCAGGGAGTGCAACCGTCTTGTCGACGGACTTCGTGCGACGCTCCCGGCGGATGTACTGCTCGTCGGTGGCATCGACGGTGTCGGTCCGGGTCCCGCTGATGGTTAATCGGCCGTCGGCGTAGGTGACGTCGAGATCAGTAGTCTCGTATCCGGGGAGATCGACAACTGCAACGTACTCCTCGTCGGTCTCGATCAGATCAACCGCGCCGCCAGCGCCCGTCGAGACGGCAAGGTCCTGGTCGAACTGATCAAGTAGTGCCTCAAGGTCCTCGAGTGGATTCGTTCGCATAGTGTATTATTATTCTCCCGGCAGGGATATAACCTTCTTGGACACCGGATGGACCCACTCAAAGGACGTGTTCGACGTCGTAGGAGCCGACACGCTTGACCCATCCCGCGTCGACAATTTCTTCGACTTCTCCGAGTGCCTGCTGGGTGCGGTCCTCGTACAGCCCGGCAGCGATGTCGAGGTGGAAGATATAGTCACCGAGGCGGTCGCCACTCGGTCGTGATTCGATCCGAGTGAGATTGATATCACGCTCCGCAAACGGCTCCAGCAGCCGCAACAACAGGCCTGGATAATCCGTGCTGGGATAGAACACGAACGAAGATTTACCACCGGCCCGGTTCCGGTCGGCGAGGGGACCGATGAGGAAAAACCGTGTCGCGTTGGACGACCGATCTTGGATGTTCTCCGCGAGCACCCGCAGAGAGCCGGTGGCAGTCTGTGGATGTGCAATCGCAGCCGTCTGTGGATCCTGGCGTGCCTGCTCGACGCCTTTAGCGGTAGAGGCAACCGCCCGCCGCTCCAGGTCCGGGTACTCACTGTCGAGGTATTCTCGGCACTGTGCGAGTGCCTGGGCATGGCTCACCACGACAGTGGGCGTCGAGTCCTGGGCAATCAGTGCGTGGCGAATCGGGGTGACAATCTCGCGTAAGACGCTGATGTCGTGTTGGGCGATCGCATCGAGGCTCTCTGTGACGGAACCCTCAATGCTGTTTTCGATCGGGATCACACCGCGGGCGACCGCACCGGTGAGCACGGCTTCGATAATACCGGTGACAGACTCACGGAAGACGATATCGTCGGTCACGGCCTGTGCGGCGCGGTGGGAGTACGTGCCGGCCGGCCCCAGTGTTACAACCTGCATACCGCGGGGGTACTCCACTCGGCGTCAAAAACGCGTCGTTGCTCAGAAGGAGACGTTCGTCTCGATGCCCTCAGTGGCGTCTTCAAGACCGTCTTCCAGGGCACCGTCCGTGTGTGTCGCTGCGAGGTCGGCGTCTGCGAACAACGAAGCGAAGGCATCCCGGTACCGGTGGTTCGCGCGGCGTGACTCTAACTCGACCTCAACTGCTTCGATCTGCCGGCTGGCTGTCTCAGTGTCGATGTCGAAGACGTCGGCGATCGTCTCACAGGCGGCGTCGTTCGCGTGGAGTTCGCGGAGCCGATCACGGTCGACTGTCGTCGCGAAATCAGCCTCACGAACGAGGTGGAGGTCGAAACGGGCACGCCGGACCGTACCGGCAGACACTGAGAGCCGGTTCGCGAGGGTCTTGTCAGAGACCTCATCGTAGTACCCTTCGATGACCGTGTGCAGCTGCTCGTCAGACAACTCGGTCTGGAACGCGTACCGATCACGCATGGCTGTGAGCAGCTCTGACAGGCGACGCTCGACGTCAGGCTGGTCCGCGAGTGACCCCCGCGTATCGGTCTGTTGCTCCGTAACGGTCGTCTCCTCGGTGGTCTCGAGGAAGAGTTCGCGGAGCTGTTCCGTTTTGTCGTCCATGCAGATCCGACCTAAAACAAGTCACTGGAGTGATTAAATCCTGTCGAATTGCTGGAGCAACCACCTCACTACCAGAATCGTTATCACCCAGCGGTCGAACAAACACGCTATGCCGTCTCAAACTGGTGGATCCGGTAGCGAGGCCGGCGCCGCCGCCAGTCTGCGACGACGACCGGGCCGGTAGGCCCGAGTATCTCGTTTTCACACCCCTGGTTGCCGGTAAACAAGACCCGCATGGCGGCGGTTAGTCACATCTTTGCTCTAACCTTCATAATTAATATAAAAGAATTTAAGACCGGACCGGGCCACGGTACCACGTAGAAATGTCACGTGTTGCGCTTGCGTTTTCGGGTGGTCTGGACACCACGGTCTGTGTTCCGCTACTACAGGAGGAATATGGGTACGATGAGGTCGTCGGCATCACCGTCGACGTTGGCCAGCCGGCGTCGGATATCGACGAGGCAGTCGAGACGGCGGCAGCCCTGGAGATCGAGCACCACATTATCGACGCGACCGAGCAATTCGCCGACCTGTGTCTGGATGCGGTAACCGCGAATGCGACCTACCAGGGGTACCCACTCGGAACCGCACTCGCCCGGCCGATCATCGCCGAGGAAATTCTGGCCCTCGCCGAGGAAGTCGGGTGCACGGGAATCGCACACGGCTGTACTGGGAAGGGAAACGACCAGCTGCGGTTCGAAGCCATCTGGCGGGGAGCTGATCTCGAGGTTATCGCCCCGGTTCGGGAACTTGGCTTGACGCGGGAGTGGGAAATCGAGTACGCCGCCGAGCAGGAGCTCCCGGTAACCGCCGGCGAAGGCGGCGTATACTCGATCGATCAGAATCTGTGGTCCCGGTCGATCGAGGGCGGCGACCTCGAAGACCCAGCGACCATCCCAGACGAAGCGATCTACGACTGGACGGCTACGCCAGACGGGACGGCCGAAACGGTAACAGTGACCTTCGAGGCCGGTCGCCCGGTCGCTATCGATGGCACCGCGTACGACCCGCCGGCGCTGATCGAGGAACTCAATGAATACGCGGGGCGTTACGGCGTGGGGCGTTCGGACATCATGGAAGATCGGATTATCGGACTCAAAGTCCGCGAAAACTACGAACACCCGGCAGCAACCGTCTTGCTCACCGCACACCAGGCACTCGAGGACCTCGTGTTGACACAGGGAATCCGGTCGTTCAAACAGCACGTCGAACAGAAGTGGGCCGAACTAGCCTACCACGGGCTGGTCTTTGCGCCACTCACGGAGGCACTGGATGCGTTTATCGGGGCCACACAGGAGGTGGTATCGGGGACCGTGACTGTCTCACTCACTGGCGGCGCGTGTCGTCCGGTGGCCCGGGACAGTGAGTACGCGGTCTACGAGGAGGAGATGGCGTCGTTCAACACAGAAGACATCGGCGGGATCACTCAGGCAGATGCCACCGGCGTCGCGAAGTACCACGGCTTCCAGGAGCGGCTCGCACAACAGCACAGTGATAGCCCAGCTGGGCTGACCGACTGGGAATAGATGACCGACGACTCATCCGACGTCGTCCGTGGAGAGCGATTCAGTGGCGGGCCAGCACGGGAGTTTCTCTCTTCCCTTGCCGCCGATCGACGGATCTTCGAGGCCGACCTTACCGTCGATCGTGCACACGTGGTCATGCTCGCAGAGACGGGGATCATCGACCCGGCTACGGCAGCGGCGATTCTGGAGGCGGTGGCCGATATCGAGGCCGCTGGCTTCGAGGCATTACCGGATGCCGAAGACGTCCACGCAGCAATCGAGACTGCTGTAATCGACCGCGTCGGGCCCGACGGCGGCCGCATGCACACGGCACGGTCGCGCAACGACGAAGTTGCAACCTGCCTTCGGTACCGCCTGCGGGCGGATATCCTTGACCTCATCGAGACACTCCTTGCAGTTCGAGAAGGGTTGCTTACAGCAGCAGCTGCACACACCACGACGGTGATGCCCGGATACACCCACCTCCAGCCGGCACAGCCGATCACCGTTGGCTTCTGGCTGGCGTCGTACGAGTCATCGCTCCGGCGTGATACCGACCGCCTGTTCGATGCTTACAATCGGGTCAACCGGTCTCCACTCGGCGCCGCTGCCTTCGCAGGGACGACGTTTCCAATCGACCGGGAGCGGACGGCCACGTTGCTTGGGTTCGACGGCGTCATCGAGAACGCGATGGACGCAACCACGACACGTGATGTGTTCGTCGAGACACTCGCCGGGACGACGACGGTTGCGACAACACTCGCTGGCGCTGCAGAGGATCTCATTCTCTTTGCCAACCGGAACTTCGTCGAGCTATCTGACGACTACGCGTCGACTTCCTCGATCATGCCACAGAAGAAAAACCCCGACACGCTTGAGTTGGTGCGAGCAACTGCCGGTGACGTCGTCGGGGGGTTGTCGGGACTCGTAACGACACTCAAAGGACTCCCACGAGCGTACAACCGGGACCTCCAGCGGGCGACACCACACGTCTGGACGGCCCTGGACGCAGTGTCTGAGGCAAGCGCCGTCTTCGGTGGCGCCGTCGAAACCGCGACGTGGAACGAATCAGCACTCACGGCAGCCTCAGCAGAGGGGTTTGCCACAGCAACCGGCGTGGCTGATACGCTCGCTAAGGCGGGAGTCCCGTTCCGACAGGCTCACGAGATCGTCGCCACGGCAGCCCGTCAACTCGAGGCAACGCCTACGCAGGCAGCTGCCTTTAGGGCGCTCGATCAGGCTGCTCGGTCGGTGCACGGGGAGCCATTGGAAGCCTTAGTCGACAAGCAGGCAATCCGGGCAGCGCTTGACCCAGAACAGAACCTCGCGATGCGTGATTCCCACGGCGGGGCCGCGCCCGCTGCAGTCACCGACAGCCTCGAACGCGCCGAGGCGGCCGTCGAGGCACACGGTGACCGACTCGACGAGCAGCGATCCCAGCTCGCGGCAGCCGCCACGAAGCTGACCCAAGCGGTCGATTCGTACCGGTGACCACGGCCCCTCGGTTACACGGTCGCGAGCCGGAAACCCCCGTTCCGGGGTGAAGGGAGGGCAAGAACTACGTCGACACATGCGTGTCAGCTCTCCGACTGCTTGTGT
>OBKM01000885.1_pt1 | contig 13585 bp, 10 predicted proteins | sample 1519691 | NCBI WGS metagenome assembly OBKM01 (sample SAMEA37050418, study PRJEB22526) | metagenome | biome: saline pan; feature: lake; material: water | place: Egypt | collected 2015 | depth 0.5 m
TATCACCGAACGCAAAGAGCGTGAATCGAGGATCGAACGCTACAAACTGTATCTCCAAAGCGCCCCCGATCTCGTCACGGTTCTAGACGAAGACGGGATAATACGGTACGACAGTCCGGGGGTCAGTGATATGCTCGGATACGACGCTGAAGAACGAATCGGTGATTCAGGATTCGACTACATTCATCCTGATGACCGCGACCGGATCAGAGAACGATTCAATAATCTTGCTGACGAGGATGTCTCCCGATCGAAGGAGTATCGCGCCCGGACGAAAGACGGAGACTGGATCTGGTTGGAGAGTCGCACCCGCATTCCTGCCGAGGATCACCCACTAGACGACATCGTGGTGACCGCACGGGATATCACTAAACGGAAGGAACAACAACGCAAGCGGCAGGAAGTGATCGACCGGGTAACTGATGGCATTATCGAGTTGGACGCCAACTGGCAGTGTCAATTCGTCAGCGGTCAGGGCGGAGCGCTATTGAACATTTCCGAATCTGAACTTCTCACTAAAAACTTCTGGGACGTGTTCGAGGACGCCCGAGGGACCCCATTCGAAACGCAGTATCGTGCGGTCATGAACACACGCGAGTCAGCTTCATTCGTCGAGTATTACCCGCCGCTCGAGGGATGGTTCGACGTGCAGGCGTACCCCAACGATGACGGTGGAATCGCTATCTACTTTCGGGACGTCACCGAGCGAAAAGAGCAACAAAAAGCCCGAAAGCGGGCTGAAACACGGTACCGGACGCTCTTGGAGTTTGCACCGGACCCGATCATTACCGTGGATCCAACCACGGAGGAAATCCGCAGCGCGAACCAGGCTGCCGGGAAACTTCTCGGCTGTGCTCCCGACGAACTCGTCGGGCGACAGCGGGCGACAATTCACCCCGCTGAAAAGAAAGAGGCGTACGAAGCGCTGTTCAGGAAATCGAAAGAACAGGGTGGGACATGGCGAAAGCTCCCCGACGGATCTCCAAACTATGTCGTTACTGAGGACGGCGAGAAGATTCCGGTCGAACTCAGCACTCAGACACTCGAACTGGGGGGCACAGAGGTCGTATTCAAGTCATTCCGCGAAATCAGCGCCCAAATCGAACACCAGCGTCGGTTAGCGACGCTCAACACGGTAACTCACGAGCTATTCGAAGCCGAGACGAAACAGGATATTAAACGAAAGGCCATGGAGACAGCGGCAGACTTGCTCGATGTCTCTACTGTCGCGTTTTACTCGTTCGATGAAGAGGAGTGGACATTCAGGCCGGATTCCTGTGTTAGCTCGACTGAATTCGCAGAACGGATCGACGATTTACCGGAGTTCGAACCCGGGGTCGGGGACGAATGGCGTGCGTTCGCGGGCGGACAAACGGCAGTCTTCGATGATCTTCAAACTCGCGAGACGGAATACGATTTCGATCGGGCGATACGGAGTGAACTGACCGTGCCCATTACCGACCAGGGGGCGCTTATTCTCGGCGATACCCGACCGGCGGTGTTCGATGAATGGATGATCAGTCTCGTGGAGACACTTGGAGCCACGATCGAAGCGGCGCTCAACCGCGCCGAAAGTGAGCAAGAACTCCGACAACAGCACCAGGAACTACAGGAAGTCGAGTTGTTAAATCAACAGATACGCGAGATCAGTCACACGATCGTCAAGGCCGACACACGAGCGGAACTCGAACAATCGGTCTGTGAACGACTTGTCGCCTCCGATTCGATCGAGTTCGCTTGGATCGGTCGTGTCGACCTCGAAACGAAAACGGTGACCCCCAAAGCGAAGGCCGGCACAGGGGAGGGCTATCTCGACAGCGTCGCTTTCACACTAGAGGAAGACACGAACCCGGAACCGTCCATAGAGGCTGTTCGATCCCGGGAAGTGTCTCGTAGTTTGAACATCGCGAGCGACATCCAACACGGCGAGTGGCGAGCGGCAGCAATCGAAAGAGGATTCCAATCCGTCGTGAGTATCCCATTAATCTACAACGAGGCGTTCTACGGCGTGCTCAGCGTGTACAATCAGGGGCAATCGGGCGTATCGGATGCTCTACAACCTGTTCTCGAGGACCTCTGCGATTTGGTTGCCAACGCGGCGTTTGCGATCGAGCAAACAGCGGTCATGCAGACGGAGGGGACGGCGGAGCTGCAGTTCGAGGTTCAAGATCAAACCGATCTGTTCTGTCGGCTCGCTGCTGTACTCGGCTGTGAACTCGATCTCGAGGGCATCGTACCACAGCCGGAGGGATCGACGCTCGCCTTCGTCAGCGTTGCTGATGGAGTACCCGAAAAACTACTTCATGATGCCGAACAACTGAACGGAATCGAGAGTGGTAATATGATCGAGCGGGCGAACGACACGCTCGTACAGTTACGGTTGGCCGAACCGTATATCGATCCGATAGTGTCCGAGAGAGGTATCATGCTGCGGGGACTGTGGGCTGACAGCGCTCGGTGTCGGCTGACGATCGAAGTTCCGAAATCGGCCGATACTCGACAGACGGTCGCCTTGATCACGTCGCAGTACCAGGAGGCACAGTTGCTCGCCAAACAGGAGTCAACCACCTCATCCGGGATGAATGAGTCTATGCCTCGACGGCTTCTGGAGGCAGTTACCCCTCGGCAGCGCGAAGTCGTTGAAACAGCCTACCGATGCGGGTACTTCGATTCCCCTCGACGCGCGAGTGGCGACGATATGGCGGAGCTGTTCGGGTTTTCGAACGCAGCCTTCCATCAGCATGTTCGGAAGGCAGAACAAACGCTGTTTGCGGAACTCATCGAGGATGTTGGCAATTCGTTGACTGCAGTGAAAGCTCTCGACTCCGAGTGAGGACGGATTTCGCTGATAAATGGTTATTTATCGAAATTAAGTTTATATATAAACTTCTCTCGAAGCTATGGCTTTCTATCTGAACCTACTAATTGATTAACGCATCGTACCTCAATATTGACGCCGATATCGGGCGAAGTGCAACCTCTATTGCATCCTATGTAGGAAATAGATGATCGATAACATACGGCTGAATAACGTTACCCTCAAACCGAAACTGATACTCGCGTTCGTGATCGTCGCGCTGTTCGCGGGGATAGCGGGCGGGATTGGATACTTTGCGGTCGGTGCCGTCGGCGACGATGCAGCCACGATCGCTGAGGACGCCGAGGAATTAGACGCCGCATCGGAGATCATATACGCGGTTGAAGAACAGCAGGAGGCGATACTTCGCGCGCAGTTGGGCCAACAACAAGAGGCCCGGAACGTGCTCGATGAGGCGAACGAACACTACGACGAAGAGGGGGTTGCGGTACTCGAATCCCACTCGCTGAACGAACAAGAAGCGGCACAGGTCAACGAGGTCCAGTCACTGCATGACGAGTTCAATACGGTAGCTGCCGAGTACTTCGAGGCACTAGAAGCAGGCGATGAGGAACGTGCCGAACAGAAAGCAGCGGAGGCATTGACTCTCAGCGAGGAGATGGAGTCGGCAACGCGCGAGTTCGAAGAGATCGTCGAAGCTGACCTACAGCAGGCAGTGCTGTCCGCCGAACAGACAACACAGACCGCACAACTCGCAGCCGCGGGGATCACACTCGTTGCGTTCGTCGCTGCAATCGTCGTTGGGTTATTCGTGGCACGACGGATTTCGACACCGATCAGACAGCTCTCTGAGGCGGCCACCGCCGCCAGCGAGGGCGATCTCGAGAAAGAACTCGACGATCACGTCGAAAACGACGAAATCGGTCGAATGATTGAGGCGTTCAAAGGGATGCGGAGGGATCTTCGTGGAGTCTTCGGGGAGATCGAGGATGTGAGTCAGGGAATCTCGAAAGGGGAGTTCGAGAGCGACGTCAAAACGGACTATCCCGGTACGTACGGTCGGCTCATGCGGAACCTCGAGGATGGGACTGTCCAGCTTGATGACAGTTTCGCGGAGATACAACGAGTCAGTAACAACGTTAGCGAGAATACCCTCGATCAGTCGATCCAGACCGATAAACCTGGACAGTACGGCGCGGTGTTGCTATCGCTGGAGACGGCAGTCAATCAATTGAACGATCGGCTCGTAACCGTTCAACAGACCGCTAATGAGGTCGCAGCGGCCAGCGAGGAGAGCAAAACGACCGCGGTCGAACTCGACGAAGCGAGCGACGATGTCGCTGCTTCTATCGAAGAACTCCAGCAGGCAAGCGACGATGTCGCACAATCAGTCGAGGAAATCAGTGCTGGAGCCGACGAGCAAAACGACGACCTCCAGCGCGTGGTTGCCGAAATGAACGATCTGTCGGCAACCGTCGAGGAAGTCGCGGCTTCGGCTAATGAAGTCAGCACGACCGCACAGATGGCTGTCGACCGCAGTCAGGAGGGACAGCAGGCCGCCTCCGAGGCAACCGAAGAGATTACCGCCATCGAATCGCAGGCCGACGAAGCAGTCACGCGAGTCAAAACGCTGGATGACAAGGTTTCCGAGATAAACGACATTATCGACCTCATCACGGAGATCGCAGAGCAGACGAACCTGCTTGCGCTGAACGCCTCGATCGAGGCGGCTCGTGCCGGTGAAGCCGGCGAAGGGTTTGCCGTCGTCGCCGAAGAAATCAAGAGCCTCGCCGAGGAGGTCGGAGAGGCCACGATGGAAGTCGAAGCCCAGATCGAAGAGATCCAGTCGACAACAAGCGAGACGGTCGAGGGGATGGAAACGATGGCCGAACGTGTCGATCGTGGCTCCGAGACTATCGAAGAGACGATCGAGATGTTTGATGAGATCGCCCAGGTAGTCGATGAGGCCGAATCCGGCGTCGAAGAGATCAGTAGTGCCACCGACGATCAAGCCGCCTCGACCGAGGAGGTCGTCTCGACTATCGAAGGAGTGGCAAGCGTCAGCGACCAGACTGCAACTGAAGCGAGTACTGTTTCGGCGGCCACCGAAGAACAGGCGTCGTCGCTGACAGAAGTCGCCGAGACAGCCGAACACCTCTCGGATCTCTCGGATGCCTCGACTGCGGAGCAGCTCTCGGCGGCGTCGGAGACGCTTCGCGAGCAGGTCGCAGCGTTCGATCTCGATACTACGGAAGCAGGCGGTCCAGCGACGGCTGATGATCCGAGTACAGCGCAAATGGCCAGTGCGACGGATGGCGGCGAAAATCGACCATTGACGCCGAGTGACGATGAATAACCAGCAAGTATCCAACTCGTGAGACGAACAACGATGCAGTGCAACGACACATCAGCAAACAATAGACGAGAATGACCGACACAGATACAGTACTATCCGAGAGAAAAAAGCACCACCAAGTACAACAGGACGATACTAAATCCGCCCTGTACACGAGTGTAGCTGACGAAGCCGACCGGATCGACGTCCTCCACGTTGATGACAACGAGAGTCTACTGGAGTTGTCCAAGACGTTTCTCGAAAAGGAGAACGATCTGTTGTCGGTCCACACCGAGATGTCTGGAGAGGACGCACTCGGGTATCTGCAGGCCAATACCGTCGACTGTATCGTTTCCGACCACGATATGCCCGAATACAACGGTATCGAGTTGCTCGAACAGGTACGCGAAACGTATCCGGACCTGCCGTTTATCCTCTATACGGGAAAGGGGTCCGAAGAAGTCGCAAGCAAGGCGATCTCTGCCGGTGTAACCGATTACCTCCAGAAAGAAACCGGAACGGAACAGTACAGTATCCTGGCAAATCGGATCACGAACGTGGTCGAGCAGGATCAGGCCCAGCGTGCACTCGAAGCGAGCAGGGAACGGCTCTCGCTGCTCATCGAACAATCGCCGCTCGGAGTCATCGAATACGACAGCGAGATGAACATCGTCCGTTTGAACGAGATGGGCGAAGACATACTCGGCTACACCGAGGCGGAACTTCGCGGGGAAACGTGGGAGAAACTCGTTACTGACGACAGTCACGAGAACGTCGACAAGGTGACGGACGCGCTGGCAGCTGCCGAAGGTGGGTATCACAGCATCGATGAAAACGTCCGCAAAGACGGGGAACATATCGTTTGTGAGTATCACAACCGAATCATAACTGACGAGGAGGGTGAGGTCGTCTCCGTCCTCTCGCTGTTCAAAGATATCACCGAGCGTAAAGAACGCGAACAGCGACTTCGACAGTTTCAGCGCGCCGTCGAATCATCGGGACACTCGATCTACGTTACGGATCGTGACGCCGTTATCGAATACGTCAATCCGGCATTCGAGGAGATGACTGGATACACAGCCGAGGAAGCGATCGGAGAGACCCCAGCTATGCTCCGGTCGGGAGAACACGAGCAAGCGTTCTACGAGGATCTGTGGGAGACCATTCTCGACGGCGACGTCTGGCGCGACGAGGTGATCAACGAACGCAAAGACGGCGAACGCTACATCATTGATCAAACGATCGCCCCGGTGACCGACGAGTCTGGAGAGATTACCCACTTCGTTGCCGTCAACAGTGACATTACCGAGAAACGAGCCACGGAGCGCAAACTAGAGATCCTCCAGACAGCGATCGACAACGCCCACGCGCCACTCACCCTGACTGATCCGCACAAAGAGGACAACCCGATGGTGTACGTCAACGAGGCGTTCGAAGCCCTCACGGGCTATACAGAAGCGGAAGCGCTCGGTCGGAACTGTCGGTTTCTACAGGGCGACGGTACCGATCCCGAAACCGTTGCTCGGTTGCGGGAGGCGATCGGCAACGAAGAGCCGATTACTGTCGAACTCCGCAACTACCGGAAGGATGGGACGCTGTTCTGGAACGAACTGAGCGTCGCACCAGTGTACGACGCCGATGGTAACCTCATCCGCTATCTCGGGACGCAACGAGACATCACTGACCGGAAAGAACACATCCAGCAGTTGCAGCGCCAGAACGACCGCCTTGATGAGTTCGCAAGCGTCGTCTCTCACGACCTTCGCAACCCACTCAATGTGGCCGGCGGGCGGCTTCAGCTTGCCAAAGACGAGTGTGAGAGTGAGGAGCTAGCGCACGTTGAGGGTGCCCTCGATCGAATGGGGGCGCTGATCGACGATCTCCTGACGCTGGCTCGACAGGGAGAAACTGTCACTAACTTCGAGTCGATCGAACTTGCACCACTAGTCGAGACCTGTTGGGCCACTATCGAAACAACGGGCGCCTCTCTCGTGGTCGAGATCGATAGTGAGACCTCGATCCGAGGGGATACAAGCCGGCTGAAACAGGTGTTCGAGAACCTGATACGAAACGCCGTCGAGCATGGCTCGACGAGCAGCCGGTCGCGGACCGGCGACGCGGTCGAACACGGCGGCCCGGATCTCACGGTGACGGTCGGCGAACTGGATGAGGGGTTCTATGTCGCAGATGACGGACCTGGAATCCCCGAAGAGGATCGCGGTCAGATCTTCGACGCCGGGTATTCGACGGCGGACGCAGGGACCGGGTTCGGCTTGAGCATCGTCGACCAGATCGTCGGTGCTCACGGGTGGAGCGTCCAGGTTACCGAGAGTGAGGCCGGCGGTGCTCGCTTCGAAATTACTGGCGTCAGCGGTGCTGGGTCTGCTAGCCATGATCGAGTCGGAGAAAATAATGGGGGAGATCCAAGAGTATGACCGCAGCAGATCGCCCATCCTCGGATCGAAAAATGGTGATAGAACTCTGCGAAGCACTCGATGAAGATGATGTGGACCTAGACAGTACCCCGCTGTACCAGTACGTCGATCCGGAAGCGCTTGAACAAGTCGTTAATTCGCTGGATGACGGGTTTGAAATTACTTTTGCAGTCGATGCGATTAGTGTTACTGTGACACCTGATAGTGTTCGCACACATCGACATGAGTGAATAGTGTAGCTACGTCGTTTGGCGGTCCGCGAAGGCATTTCTGCCCGTATGCATATCCTATCTTTGTGCCGGAGATTGTTCTTTATTTGAGTGTTTCCTCAACGGTTAGGATCGTAGTATAAGAAAGGCTCAAATTTGTAGTTGATCTCCGACCAGAAGATGTAGCAGACTCCGATGCCATATCACCAAAGCAACCAGTCTCAGCTCCCCGCCTCCGATTCTCTATATCGCTATGCGATTTATCGGTCCGCGGTGATCAAACGTCCCCGCAACCGAAAGACGCACGTCAGACGGCAGGGAAAGATACTTTATGCGCGTACGATACATCGGCGAGTAATGGACTCGATTATCGAGGACGCTATCGACGAAGCCGAGGACGGGGGGTCGCCGGCTGAGTCGTCGTCCGACTCGAACGCTGCCTCGGACGTGAAGAGCTCGGGCACGATGACCGACGAGGAACTCGCAAGCGTCGTCAAGGATCTGGAGACGAAAATCACGGTCGTCGGCTGCGGCGGTGCCGGCGGCAACACCGTCACCCGGATGTCGGAAGCCGGCATCCACGGCGCGAAGTTGGTGGCGGCAAACACCGACGCCCAACACCTCGCAACGGAGGTCGAGGCGGACGAGAAGATCCTCATCGGTCGCCAACGAACCGGCGGCCGGGGTGCGGGATCGGTCCCAAAGATCGGCGAGGAGGCCGCCCAGGAGAACCTAGAGGACATCAACAACTCCATCGACGGCTCCGATATGGTGTTTATCACCGCCGGGCTCGGCGGTGGAACCGGAACCGGATCGGCGCCGGTCGTTGCCCAGGCCGCCCAGGATCAGAACGCGCTCACGATCGCCATCGTGACGATCCCCTTTACCGCCGAGGGCGAGCGACGCCGGGCAAACGCCGACGCCGGACTAGAGCGGCTCCGGGCCGTCGCGGATACGGTCATCGTCATCCCCAACGACCGCTTGCTCGATTACGCGCCCAACATGCCGCTGCAGGACGCGTTCAAGATCTGTGATCGCGTTCTCATGCGCTCCGTGAAGGGGATGACCGAACTGATCACGAAGCCCGGGCTGGTCAACGTCGATTTCGCGGACGTAAAAACCATCATGGAGAACGGCGGGGTCGCCATGATCGGATTGGGCGAATCCGACTCGGAGAACAAAGCCCAGGACTCGATCCGGTCGGCGCTTCGATCCCCGCTTCTCGACGTCGAGTTCGACGGCGCCCAAAGCGCGCTCGTCAACGTCGTCGGCGGTCCGGATATGTCGATCGAGGAGGCCGAAGGCGTCGTCGAGGAGATCTACGACCGCATCGACCCGGACGCCCGCATCATCTGGGGCGCATCCGTCGACCCCGAATTCGACGGCAAAATGGAGACGATGATCGTCGTCACGGGCGTCGAAAGCCCACAGATCTACGGCAAAAGCGAGGCCGAACAGGAGCGAGCGGTGACAAGCGGCGGGGACGACATCGACTTCGTCGAGTGACCGTCGTCGGTTCGATCGGCTACCCGCCCCGTCGCCGCCGATCCCCGGTCTCAGCGGCCGACGGTGTCGTTTTCCGCCCGGGCGTGGTCGACGCCGGATCAACAACTAAAAAACCCCGGAGGCGGAAACGTAGGGTATGAACACCCCCACCGACCTCACCTCGTACGTTCGCGTGTTGAAACTCGCGAGTACGCCGACGTGGGACGAGTTCTCGAAGGTCTCGAGCATCGCGGGTCTCGGCATCCTGCTCGTCGGCTTCATCGGCTTTCTCATCTTCGCGATCATGACGTTCATTCCGGGTGGTCCGTGATGTCGATCTACGCGGTCAAAACCACCGCCAGCCAGGAACGCACCGTTGCGGATATGCTGATGACCCGCGAGGAGCCGGAGATCCACGCCGCGCTCGCCCCGGACTCCCTTACCAGTTACGTGATGGTCGAAGCCGACGGAACCGCGGCGATAGACCGAGCTCTCGACGATATTCCCCACGCCCGCAGCCTGGTCTCCGATCGTCCATCGCCGTTCAGCGAAATCGAACATTTCCTCAGCCCGAAACCGGACGTGGAGGGGATCGCGGAGGGCGACATCGTCGAGTTGATAGCCGGGCCTTTCAAAGGCGAGAAGGCGCAGGTCCAGCGGATCGACGAAGGGAAAGACCAGGTCACGGTCGAACTCTACGAGGCGACGGTCCCCATCCCGGTGACGGTGCGTGGCGACCAGATCCGCGTCCTCGACAGCGAAGAGCGGTGAACGACTGACTCCTCCGCGTCGTTGTCCGCGTACCCACAGCCGTCGATGCCACACTCCACATGCGCGGGCAGTTGCGGCCCACATATAACGCCTGCATGCGGAATCGGAACGGATAACGCCCCGGCGACCGCTCGAGAACGCATGGGCCGGTTTCGCCTCGACGCACACGTGAAGATCCTCGACGAGCAGGTCGTCGAGCGGGCCAAGACACGCGGCCTCGACGGCCTCGTTTATGCGCCGCATTTCACCCGTCTCCCTGGCGCTCGCGCGCGCGCGGAGCGGTTCTCCGACGAGCAGCTGCTTATCGTTCCGGGCCGTGAGGTGTTCACCGGCGATTGGCGGAACCGGAAACACGTCCTCGCCGTCGGCCTCACCGATCCGGTGCCCGATTTCATCACGCTCGAGGGGGCGATGGCCGAGTTCGAACGGCAGGGGGCGGCCGTCCTCGCACCGCATCCGGAGTTTGCGACCGTGAGTCTCGAGGCCCACGATCTCCGCGTTCACCGCGACCGGATCCACGGCATCGAGGTGTACAACCCGAAGTACGTCCGGACCCACGCCGATCGGGCGCGTGAACTCGCCTCCGAGCTCGAACTCCCGGCCTTTGGCTCCTCGTATGCCCACCTCGGAGGGACCGTCGGCGAGGTCTGGACCGAGTTCGATCGAAGCATCGAGACGGGCAGCGACCTCGTTTCGGCGTTGCGGAACGGCGAGCCGAGATCCGTGTATCACCGCCGCGGCCCGAGACACCGGTTGCGGTGTGCCGCGGAGTTCTCGCATCTGCTGTATGAAAACTCCTGGGGGAAACTGGACCGTCTCTTTCTGTCCGGAACGGAGCCGACCCATCCGGATCACATCGCCTACGGCGGCCGCTTCGAGGACGTGAGCGTTTATAAATAGCGCAGACAGAGACGCCCGCTAGATCGGCAACTGTGCCGCCATTTCGCCCACATCGACGTAGGCCGGGAGGACGTAGACGATCGCGGCCGCGGCGGCGAGTTCGACCCCGGTAACGACGAGCGTGACGACGTTCGCAAACCGGCTGGACGTCGTCACCCCGGAGGGGAACCCATATTCCTGGCTCGAAAGCGGATAAAACAGCGCGATCCCCCGACGGCTGCCGAGATAATCGAGCACGTAATGGGTGAGGATCCCGATCCAGACGTGGCTGAGGTTGCCGAAAACGACCGGAAAGGAGACGAAAAGCGCCAACACCGGAAGGTTGTGCAGGGTTTTGCGGTGTTTGCCGAAGGCGGTGTCGACGTCCGGGAACAACGCTCCGAGCGTCACCGGAATCGTCACGGCGACGACGGCTCGAAGCGTCTCGACTGTCCCGGACGGTTCGAGGATGAACCCTAGACCGATGCCGAGGAGCGCGGCGTTGAGCACGTGGCCCTCCTTGTTCATACCGGGCAGACACCCGCCGGCACAAAAGGGTGTTCGTTCGGGCGACGGACCGGGAGGCGGCGATGCGTTTCCTTCGGGCGACGGACCGGGAGGCGACGATGCGTTTCCTTCGGGCGACGGACCGGGAGGCGGCGATGCGTTTCCTTCGGGCGACGACCTGATGGGTGTGTGTGGTTTTCGTTACGCCGCTTCGACGGCCGAACGGAGGTCCTCGAGCGCCTTCTCGGCGATCGTCCGCTTGATCTCCTGTCGGCTCCCGTCGAAGACGTATCGTTCGGCCCGACACCACGAATCGCCGCTTCCCCACTCGCCGGCGTGGGCGACGGCGATGTACACCGTCCCGACCGGTTTCTCGTCGGTACCGCCGCTCGGGCCGGCGATCCCGGTCGTCGCGGCGCTCCAGGTCACGCCCGCGCTGTCGCGAACCGCCCGGGCCATCGCTTTCGCGACCGGTTCGCTGACGGCCCCGACCGAGTCGAGTTGCTCGCGGGGGACCCCGAGATGAAGTTTGGCGTCGTAGCTGTAGGTGACGACGGATCGATCGAAGTACTCGCTCGATCCCGCAACGTCGGTGAGCAGCGATCCGATGAGGCCGCCGGTACAGGACTCCGCAACGGCGACGGACTCACCCCGTTTCCGGAGCGACTCGCCGATGGCTTCCTCGATTCCCATACCGAAAGAAGGGGTGGCGGGGACTTGAAACCGACCACGACGCGACGAGGCCAGACTGATATACGAGCGCGAAAAGAGTGACGTATGACAGACCGGACGGCGGCACGGACCCGGAAGACGGCCGAAACGGAGATCGAAGTGACGATCGATCTCGACGGCGACGGCGACAGCACCGTCGAGACGGGCGTCGGCTTCTTCGATCACATGCTCGACGCCTTCGCAAAGCACGGTCTCTTCGATCTCACCGTCCGCTGCGACGGCGATCTCGACATCGACGACCACCACACCGTCGAGGACGTCGCGATCACGCTCGGGGCGGCCATCGAGGAGGCGCTCGGCGACAAGCGGGGGATCGTCAGGTACGCCGACCGACGGGTTCCGCTGGACGAGGCCGTCGCGGGCGCCGTCGTCGACGTATCCGGTCGCCCCCGGTTTTATTTCGACGGCGAGTTCTCACAGCCGGCGGTCGGCGGTTTCACGAGCGATATGGCGAGACATTTCGCCGAGTCGCTGGCGCTCAACGCGGGGCTGACGCTGCACGCCGACGTTGACGGCGAGAACGCCCACCACGAGATCGAGGCGCTTTTCAAATCGCTGGCGCGGACGCTTGACGACGCGACCCGGATCGACGAGCGCCGAAGCGACACCCCGAGCACGAAGGGGGCGCTTTGATCTCAGTCCGCCCCGCTCGATACCGCGGTAGACGCCCCACGCGACGACATACACCGACACAAATCCGAGGAAGCCGGCGCCGGAGGCCGTTGTCTCCGCGGGACCGATTCCCGCTTGCGTGAGCACCGCCACAAGCGCAAACGGCGAAAACGACGGCGGCAAAGGGACCTGAGAGGACGCATACACCGGTCGGTTCCCGGGACGGCCGTACGGAGCGGCCGGTCTTCCGGGTGAAAACACCGCGGTGGCCGGAGCCACCGGGAGCCACTCACCGTCCGGACACACCGTTCGACGTTAGTATCGGTATATTACAGCCGTCCGGATACGGTAACCCGTCCCGTGGATACGGGTATGAGTCCTCGGGAGACCCTGATCGGCGAACTGGAGAGGATCGGTGGCGAGCACCTGCGTGCGATCGTCGGATACGGTGACGACGGGATCGATGTCGTTCGAATGGACGCCGCCGCACGCGATGGGATCGATCCGGAGGCGAAGCTCCCGCTGTTGAGACAGATCGCCGGGGAGACGCTGCCCGCCGAGCCGTTCGGTCCCAGACAGCTCTCCGTACACGTCCTCTCGGGGCTAATCGTCCTGCATCTCCCCCTTGGGGGATCGGACGGTCTGATCGCGACGCTCGAGCGGACGACGCCAGGTGAAGTACCCCGCGCACGGTGGCGCGGGGCGTCCGTGTTCAGTCCGGCACCGCTGACGCAACGGACTTTAATTCCTCTCGCGCTTGGCTATCGCCTTGCGCCGGCGTTCCGTGCCGGTCAACACCCGA
>OBKM01000886.1_pt1 | contig 13581 bp, 13 predicted proteins | sample 1519691 | NCBI WGS metagenome assembly OBKM01 (sample SAMEA37050418, study PRJEB22526) | metagenome | biome: saline pan; feature: lake; material: water | place: Egypt | collected 2015 | depth 0.5 m
TGGCTATACCTATTTCAAGATATTCGCGTTCCGGTAGCGCGATATCTTCACGAAATTATAGCCGGCAGTATCAATACCGACCACAGCAAGGCAGAGTACGGCTCCCGATACGCTGAATCTATCTTGATGCAGCGAGAGAATCCCCCCCTTCCCGTGAGAGACGAGTGTTCGATACATCGACGGGGCGAGTAGTCCCACAAGAACAGGTGCGACCGTAGACCGGCAAATATCCCAACGCTTGCGGTACGGTTCGGGAAGCCGCGTCGTTCAGGACGCGGAGGAGGTCACAGTGCCTACTCCATATACCCGACGCTTCGGAGGGTCTCGGCGACCTCCTCGTCGTTTATCTCGTCGATACGGTTATCCAGGAGTTCGACGAGATCCTTGTCCCGTTGCTCCAAGGCTCGGATGAGTTGTTGGATCGTTCGAAGCTTATACCGAGCGTCGGGATCAGCTATGTCATCGATCGCCCCTTGCGCTAGCTCGTCAATCGTATCGAGTGTGGTCTGCATTATATCAGTTGATTTGGCCACAACGTATATATATTACTTTCCCTTGCACCCAAACTGAACCGTTCCATCCGCCCCCGATCGACCGCCGTTATTTAAATAGCCCTTCCACGTCCGACTCCCGCGCCCTCCGCCGTTCGACGTGTTCTCGCAACCGTTGGCGGACGATCGCCGTCGGATCACGTATATAATCCAGCGTGAGCGTCACGAACGGGCTCGACTCGTCCCCTGCCGCCAGATCCGCCGCCACGTATTCGGCCGCATTTATAAGTAGTTCGTCGGCCTCGGTTTCCGCGACCGCCTCGGCCGCGTGGGCGATCTCGTCGGGGTGGAGGTCGTAGATCCCGATCACCTCGCCGTCGAACCGGAGCTCCGGCGGGACCTCGCCGTCGGCGAGTGTGGGATCGGCCGCGAGCCGCCCGAGCCACTCCCTGAGGGCGTCGACGGCCGTGTCCCCGCATCCGTTTAAATACCCTCGGGCGCTTTCGGCGAGACCGGCCGCGCCCGCCTCGTTGCCGTTTCGGGATTTATGAACCGCGGCCGTCGCCTGGATCAACCCCTGCAGGTAGTCCTCTCGCTCGCCCGCGGGCCGTTCGAGCCATAGTGCTTCGAGCGGCTCGTGGGCAGCGAGATACCAGCCCGAATTGTACAGGGCGATCCCGATCCGCAGGCGGTCCATGCGGCGTGTTTCGACTCCGGTAGCAATAAACGATCGGCGGCGGCGCCGGTGGCTGTTATTCGGTTGCTGAAATCGAATGCAACCGACCCAGGATCTCCCCGCCGTTCGCTCCGCCGAACGGCTCGACCCTCGTACGCCGTATGCCCGTTCGCTTGTCCATCAGTACCCCCACTCGAAACACCTGTTCAGCGAGATGGCGACGACGACGGCGACGAACAACGCGCCGAGGACGGCGAAGGTCGGCGGCCACCCGAACCGGTCCGCAAGCGCCCCGACGACGACCGATCCCGAGGAGGCGACGATCATATACACCGTCCGGACCAGCCCGAAGCCGGCGTTTCGCTCGGCGGCGGTCATCGCTCCGAGGAACCGGGGCATCAGGGCCGCGCCGAAGCTCATCGCGACGCCGAGACACAGCGCGGCGGCGACGACCGCGGCGAGGCCGGGAGCGAGTAATAAAACCCCGATCCCGACCGCGCCGGCGGCCATACAGCCGGCGATCGCGGTGTCGTAGCCGAACCGATCACCCGCCGCACCGACGGCGATCTGGCCGGGGGCCTGTGCGAGGAAATACACCGCGAAGACCGACCCCGCAAGCGTCGTCGAGTAGCCCTGATACTCGACGAGAAACGTCGGCAGAAACGACGCCAGCCCCTGCCAGGCGAACTCGCCGACGATCGCCAATCCGACGGTAAAGGCGACTGCCGGCCGGGAGAGCAACTCGGCGGCGGGGCCGACGGCGAAGCGGTTTCGAAGCGCCTCGGCCGGGCGCCTGGGCTCGGTTGGTTCGACATTCACCGCAAAGAGGACGAACGCCGGAATCCCGACGAGCGCGACGAGTGCGACCGCGGGCCGCCAGCCGTACCGTGTGCCGACCCACGCCGCCGCGACCGGAGTGAGCAACCCGGCGGCTGTCGCCCCGTTGTTGTGGACGCCAACGGCGGTGCCGACGCGGTCGTACGTCCGCGACAGAAGCGTCGTCGCGACGCTGTAGTGGAGTCCGGCGAACGCGCCCAGAAGTATCGTCCCGAGCAAGAACGCGAGGAACACGGGCGCGATCGCGAGAACGAGCCCGAAGACGACGGTTCCGCCGATCGCAGCGAGGACGATCACGCGCTCGCCGTAGCGGTCGGCGAGCACGCCGCTTGGATACTGTGCGAGCCCGTAGGTGAGCCACATCCCCGAGAGCGCGATCCCGACCGTCGCGTTCGAGACGGAGAACTCGTCGGTGATCGCCGGGATCACCGGGCTGATAGCGAGTCGCCCAACCATCGTCACGAAGAACGCGAGCGTACACAGGGCGAGCACGGTGTCGCGGTAGCGCCAGCCCATCATCCGGCTACTGATGGGGGTGTGTCCTAACGGCTTTCATGCCGTCCCGGCGCGCCTGACAGAGCCTGCCGTGTCCCCGCTCACCGTCTCGGGGGCTCACTCGGAGCCGATCGGGACGACGAGCGTCTGGCAGTCCGTCTCCGTGATGACGTCCTGTGAGACGCTCCCGAGCATCCGGCGCTCGTGGCCGTCGGCCCCGCGGGTCCCCATCACGACGAGGTCCGCGCCGATCTCCCCGGCGTAGGCGAGGATCTCCTCGCCGGGGCGGCCACGGCGCACGACGGCTTCGCTTTCGAGACCCGCCGCGGTCGCGGCGGCTGTCACCTCCTCGATCGCGCTCTCGGCGTTCGCCGTGAGTTCGTCGTCGACGGCGTCGGTCAGCCCCTCCTCCAGCGTGAGAAATACGCCGCGGTCGATCACGGAGAGCGCATGGATCGTCGCGTCCCGCGCCGTTGCGATGTCGACCGCCGCGTCGATGACCGTTTCCATCTGTTCGCCGCCGTCCGTCGGAACGAGAATGTCGTCGTACATCGGGTTCGTCCGGTCGTTCTCGCCGGGAGAAGTAAACGGGTTCGGATGCGTCCGGCAGGCCCCGAGCGGAGACGTTCCGGCCCCGGTTCCCAACAGCGTTCCGGTGAGAACCAACACAAGAGATAGATACCACCGGAAACGAGTTCCGGTATGTACGACAGCATTCTGTTGCCGACCGACGCCAGCGCCGGCATGGACCGTGCGATCGAACACGCGGTCAACGCCGCAAAACAGTACGACGCCACCCTGCACGTCCTCTATGTCGTCGACACCGACACGTACAGCAGCTATTCGGGCGACGAGTACGTCCACGAGTTCGAAGGCCTCGAAAGCGCCCTCGAGGGGGCCGGCGAGGAGGCGATCGAGGAGGTCGTCGACGCCGCCGACGCCGAAGGCGTCGAGACGACCGAAGTCATCCGCCACGGCGTCCCCCACGAGGAGATCCTCGCCTACGCCGACGAGGCCGATATCGGCCTCACCGTCATCGGCTCCAAGGACCGCTCCGGGGAGTATCGCCGGCTGCTCGGCAGCGTCGCCGAACGCGTCGCCCGGATGGCCGAACGTCCAGTCACCGTCGTCAAAACGCCGGTCGAGGGGTAGTCCGGGACCGGTCGACGCTCCGCGCTCGGACCCCTATTTTGCCGTCTCCATCGAGTCAGTCAGTCGGCGGACCGATTCGACGATGCCGTCGACGTCCGCCCGCTGGTTTCGGTTCGCCTCGGCGATCTCGTCGATCTCCTCGGTGAGAGACGCCGACTGGGCGGCGAGTTCGTCGACCATACTCGCGATCTCCTCGGTGCTTGCGGCCTGTTCGTCCATCGCCCCCGACACCTCCTGAATCCCGTCGGTCGCGTCTTCGATCGCCGTCGCGATCGATTCGAGCCGTTCGAGGACGCCCGACACCTCGGCCGCCGAATCCTCGATCGCTCCGTTCGCCGCCTCCAGGCTCTCGACGGTCTCGAGGGCGTCGGATTGGATCTCCGTCACCATCGCGTCGATACGGCTCGCCTGCTTTTGGGACTCCTCGGCGAGCGATTTCACCTCGTCGGCGACGACCGCGAACCCGGAGCCGGCCTCGCCGGCGCGGGCGGCTTCGATCGAGGCGTTGAGCGCCAACAGGTTCGTCTGCTCGGCGATATCGTCGATCACGTCGACGACCTCGTCGATCTCCTTGACCCGTTCGTGGAGCCGTTTTACGTCCCCGGTGACGCTGTCGGCCGCATCCGTGACGGACTCCATCGTGTCGATCGCATCCTCGGCGGAGCGACGGCCCTCGGTCGCGAGTTCGTCCGCGCGCTCGCTTCGCGCGGCGACATCGTCCGTCGTCGCGGCGACCTCCTCTATCGTCGCGCTGAGGCTCCCGATCTCGCCCGCGATCTCCTCGGCGTTTTCGGCCCCGTCGTCCGCCAGATCGGCGATCCGTTCGGTCCCGTCGACGATCCGCTCGGAACCGCTCTGGAGGTTCTCGATCGGCTCCTCGAGTTCCCCCCGTACCTCCCGCTGGAGGCGGGCGCGCTCCGCCAGTTGGTTCTCGATCCGCTGGTTGTACGAGTGGATGTACGTATCCATCGCGGTCTGTTGATCGAGGTTCATGAGCTTCAGCGCCGAGCAAAACCGTTCGAGCGCTTCGTCGACGGCTTCCCCGACGTTCTCCCCGTCTTCGCCGCCGAACTCGTTTCTTATGTCCTCGCCGATCGCTTCGGCGAGCCCCTCATAATAGATCGCGTAGGCGCCAAGATACGTCTCGGGACCCAACTCGAGCATGTCGTGAATCTTGCCGATGCGGGCGCGCCGATCGAAGTAGGACTGCCCGTACTCCCCCTGGCCGAGATCGAGGAGATACTCCCGTTGGGTTCGTTTCAGCGCCTCGATCGGCTTCGAGGACGAATCGAGCACCGCGACGGTCCTCGAGTGGGTCCCGAGATGGTCGTAGAACTCCCCGACGAGATCGTCCGCGATCCGCTCGAAGGTGTCGGACATCCCGTCGAGCCGCTCCGCGTCGGCCGCTCCGAACCGCGTAAACCCCTGTCGCCATTCGATCTCTTCGTCATCGATCCCGATCTCGGCCGTCAACGACGCGCCGTTGACCAGCCGTCTGGACTCGGCGTCGACCTTATGTCCCGTCTCGGAGCGCATGTTATATCCGGTTTTCCGGAGGGCGGGGGTAAGCAGTCGGAGCGAATCGAGCGGCGAAACGGTATCGGAGCCGCTCGGGAGGACGATCAGAGCGAAGTAACCGTCTCGCGCTCGAAACGATCGCCCCGCCAGCGCCAGCTTCCGACCCCCGCACCGTCGGCAAGCGAGACGATCACGTAGGAGTAGCCCGGCCACGCCGCGAGCCGGGCGTCGGTTCCGCTCGGTTCGAGCGGTCCGCGCGGGTGGGAGTGATAGAACCCGACGACATCGAGTCCCGCTTCGTCGATCGTTTCGAGGAGTTCCAGCTCATCCGCCGGCGCTATCTCGTAGCGCGTTTCGGGTGTTTCGGCCGCGTTCATCGCCCGGTATGCCCGCTCGACGGTCGCAGGATCACCAACCTCGCCCGCGAGCACGCCGACGACTTCCTCGGGTTCGCCCTCGCGGGCGTGCTCGAGGATCGACCGGCGCACCGATTCGGGGAGCTCGATCGTCATTCCGGGACCTCCGAAAACGGGCGGGCCATCCACGGCGCCGGCGTCTCGAAGGACTCGGGCTGGATCAACGCGGCGAGCGCCTCCAGCGTGTCGACGACGCGCGGCCCGGGACGGTTCATCAAGTGGTGACCGTCGACGGCGTAGACGCGGTTCATCCGAACCGCCCGCAGGCTCGACCACCCCTCGCGATCGGTCAGATCGCTTCGGTTCGCGGCGGTCTGTTCGATCTCGAACCCACATGGCGCGGCGACGAGGATATCGGGGTCGTACTCGCGGATCTCGGCCCACTCGCGCGGCCGCGAGGCGTCGCTTGGATCCGCGAGACCGTACTCGCCGCCGGCGAGCTCGACTAACTCGGGAACCCAATGACCTGCGACCATCGGCGGATCGAGCCAATCGAGAACGGCGATTTCGGGGGTGATCGGGCTCTTCTCGGCGGCCGCCGCGACGCGGTCGATCCGACCTCGAAGGTCCGCGACGAGTTCCGTCGCCCGCTTTTCGCGATCGATCGCCCCGCCGATGGATTCGATATCCGCGAGGATGTCCCCGACGCTGTGGGGATCGGTCGTCACGAGTTCGCAGTCGAGACCGAGCTCCTCGATCGCGGACTCGACGACGACCGTGTCGACCGCACACACCTCACAGATCCCCTGTGAGATGACGATATCGGGGTCGGCGGCGGCGAGGGCCTCGCGATCGATCCGGTAGACGCCGCCCTCCGAGGTCGCCGCCTGGACCTGCGCGTCGATCTCGGCGCTCGAGGCCGACGCGTCGATCCGCGAGTCGATGACTGCGGGAACGTCCTCGATTGCCGGCGGGTAATCGCACTCGTGGGACGTCGCGACGGGCTGGACGCCGAGGGCGGCGACGATCTCCGTCGCCGAGGGCAAAAGCGAGACGACGCGTGGGGGCACGGCTCTATAGCTCCTCCTACACGTCGTTCGGCCGGGGGCGAAATGAATCTGCTGGCGTTTCCGTTCGCTGCCGACGCTACATCGACTCGGGCGCTTCGACGCCGAGAATGTCGAGGGCGTTGGCGACGGTGTGTTTCGCCGCGACGACGAGTGCCAGCCGGGCCGACCGGGTGCGTTCGTCCTCGGCCGTGACGACCGGACACTCCCGGTAGAAGCCGTTGAACCGGTCGGCGAGTTCGCGGGTATAGGTCGCGATCCGGTGGGGTTCGTGGGCCTCGGCGGCGCTTTCGACGACGCCGGGGAAGCGGGCGATCGTCGAGAGCAGTTCGCGTTCGGCGGCGCTCGTGAGGGCCGAAACGTCGAGTTCGGGCTCGATCCCGTCGGCCTCGCCGACGATCCCACAACAGCGAGCGTGGACGTACTGGACGTAGGGGGCCGACTGTGCCTCGAAATCGAGCGCGCGCTCCCACTCGAAGGTGATCGCCTTCGCGGGCTGTTTCGAGACGATGTCGTAGCGGACGGCCCCGATCCCGACCTGTCTCGCGATCCGTTCGACATCCTCGTCGTCGAGGTCGTCGTCCCGGAGGCGGTCCTCGAGGCGGGTTTCGACTTCCTCGCGGGCGCGGGCGATCGCCTCGTCGAGCAGATCGTCGAGTTGGACACCGGTCCCCGCACGCGTCGACATCTTCCCCTCCGGGAGGTTGACATAGGAGTAGATGACCGTATCGAGAGCCTTGGTGTCGTTACCGAGATCCTCCAAGGCCGCCCGGAGCTGGCGGGCCTGCAGTTTGTGGTCCTCGCCGAGCACCGTCACCGCCCGGTCGTAGTTGTCGAACTTCCACTCGTGGTGGGCGAGATCCCGCGTCGTGTACAGCGACGTGTCGTCGGCCCGGAGGAAGACGAGGTTCTTATCGATATCCTCGAAGGTGAGCTGCCAGGCGTCGTCCTCATAGACCGTCCGGTCGTGTTCTTTCAGGCGCGCGACCACCTCGTCGGTCGATCCATCGCGCATGAATCGGGTTTCTTTGACGAACTCGTCGAACTCGGCCGGGAGGCGACCGAGACAGCGCCGCATCCCGCCCAACACGGTGTCGACGACTTCGGTGACGCGTTCGTACGTCTCCTCGTTGCCCGCCTCCAGCCCCTGCATGATCGATTCGATCTCGGCTTCGGCGGCCTTGACGGCCTCGGGATCGGCGTTCTCGAGGACGTCGTTGCCCTTCCGGTAGTACCGGACCATCCGGTACTCGGCACGATCCCGGGCGGGTTCCGGCAGGTCGGATTCCTCGAACGTCTCGTAGGCCCACGTGAAGACGGCCATCTGACGGCCGGCGTCGTTGACGTAGTAGTGTCTGTCGACGTCGTAGCCGGCGTAGGAAAGCAGGTTCGCGACGGCGTCACCGACGATCGGGTTCCGGGCGCGACCGACGTGGACCGGGCCGGTTGGGTTCGCGGACGTGTGTTCGACGACGACGGAGGTGTCCCGTGTAGGGAGCGTCCCGTAGGACGACTCCTGGGCGGACTCGAGGGTATCCCGAAAGTACGACGTGTCCGGAAAGAAGTTCAGGTACGGCCCGGCCGGTTCGATGCGGTCGACGTACTCGCAGTCGTCGGCGTCGATCTCCGCGGCGAGTTCGACGGCGACTTCCGGCGGCGGCGCTCCGAACTCGCCGGCCAGCCGGAACGCGATACTCGAGGCGAAGACGGCACCGACGTCCTCCGGTGGCTCCTCGATACCGAGATCGTCGGTCGGGAGCCCGCGGGCTTTAAGCGCCGACGCGACGGCGGACTCGACCGAATCGCGAAGGGAGCGGAACATACCCCTGTTTCCCGAGCGGCGGGTATATGAATAACGGGTTCCGGCCAGGGCTACTCGCCGGGTGGAGCGGCGGACGCGTCGGCGTCGGCCTGTGCCCGCCAGAGCCCGGCGTACTCCCCATCGGAAGCGATCAGTTCCTCGTGAGTGCCGGTCTCGGCGATCTCGCCGTCGTCCATGACGACGATCCGGTCGGCCGCGGTAATCGTTGAGAGTCGATGCGCGATGACGAATGCGGTCCGCTCGTCGATGAGTCGGTCGAGGCTCTCTTGAATGAGTTCCTCCGTTTCGGTGTCGACGTCGGACGTCGCCTCGTCGAAGACGATGATCGAGGGGTCGTTCAGGAGCGCGCGCGCGATCGCGAGTCGCTGCCGCTGACCGCCGGAGAGTTTGACGCCGCGCTCGCCGACGAGCGTATCGTAGCCCTCGGGGAGATCGCGGACGAACTCGTGGGCCTCGGCGGCCATCGCGGCGTCGACGATCCGATCGCGGGCGTTCTCGCCGGGGGCGTCGATCTCGCCTTTCCACTCGGCTTCGAGCACCGACCGATCGCCGTAGGCGATGTTCTCCGCGACGGTCCCGGAAAAGAGGTAGGGGTTCTGCTCGACGATCGCGATCTCGTCTCTGAGCGCCCGCAGGCTATACTCCCTGACATCGACGCCGTCGACGCGGACCGTTCCCGAGTCGGGGTCGTGAAACCGCGGGAGCAGTTTCAAAAGCGTCGATTTGCCGGCACCGGTCGGCCCCGCAAGCCCGATAGTCGCCCCCGCAGGGACGTCGAGTGAGACGTTTCGGAGCACCGAGTTGCGGTCGTCGTAGCCGAAAGTGACGTTTTCGAAGGCGACGTCGCCGCGGACTGAATCCGGCTCGTAGGGGTCTTCCGGTTCGGTCACAGTCGGCTCCTCGCCGAGGAGACCGAAGACGCGTTCCGCACTCGATTTCGCGAGCTGGTATTTGTTGGCGGATCTGCCGACGCGGCGCATCGGGGAGTACAGTCGGCGGAGATAGAGAAAGAACAACGCGAAGGCGCCCGCCGAGAGCGCGCCGGGGTCGTCGAGGATGATGTCCGTCCCGCCGACGTAGAGAACGAGCACGAAGACGACCCCCGTAGTCAGCCGGAGCGAGGCGAAAAACGCCCGCCTGATCCGCAACGCTGAGACCTTCTCGTCGTGGTACGTCTGGCTTTGCTCGGCGACCCGGTCGCGCTCGAAGGTGTGGCGGTTGAACGTCTTGATGACCGCGGTTCCACCGAGGTTGTTCTCCAACCGTGTGTTCAGGCGGGCGACCGTCTCGCGGATCGATTTGTACCGCGGCTCGATCCAGTTCAAAAAGAGCCCGCTCGCGAGGCCGATGATCGGGACCGGCGCGAGGGCGATGAGCGCGAGCTTCGGCGAATACGTCCACAACACGATGGAGATCCCGCCGACGGTCGCGACGACGCGGATCAGCTGGCGGAACTCGGTGTTGAGGAACTGTTCGAGCCGGTTGATATCGCTGTTGAGGATCGACATCATCCCCCCGGTCTGGTGTGAGACGAAGAAATCCATCGAGAGATGCTGGATGTGGTCGTAGGTGTCATTCCGGAGGTCCCGCTGGACCTTCTGGGCGGTCGACTGAAGCAGGTACCGGGAGGCGAACCGCGTCGCCGAGCGGACGAGGTACGCCAACACCGCGATCACGACGAGCTGTTCGAGAAGGGCGAGCCGGGCGGCCTCGGCCGTGATCTCACCGTCGGGAACGAGTCCCACATCCGAGAGGAGGCCGGGCTCGCCCGACTGCAACACGACGCGATCGATCGCCGTTGCGACGATAATCGGCGGGACGAGTCTGGCAAACCGCGTCAGAAACGAGGTCAAGACTCCGGCAGTCAGCCGGATCCAATACGGTTTCGCGTATGCGAGGAGGCTCCGGATCGGGTGACCATCGAGGCTCTCGCGGGCGTCCTCGAAGCCGCCCTGCTCGTCCGACATACCGGCTGTTGGAACGACGGGAACAAATGCCCCGCGCTCGCGGCCGGAGCGACCGACGGTGGGTTCGGCGACGATCCGCGGCTTTTAGGGGCCGGAAAACGAGTCGGACGTATGCCCAAGCAGGTCGACGACCCCGACTACCACAGCGAGAACCACACCGCCGCCCAGACCTGCGGGTGGACGGCCAACGCCCTCCGCGGCGAGGGCCGGTGTTACAAAAACCACTTTTACGGCATCCAGTCGCACCGCTGTATCCAGATGACGCCCGTCGTCAAGTGCAACGAGCGCTGCGTGTTCTGTTGGCGAGACCACGCCGGCCACGCCTACGAACTCGGCGACGTCGAGTGGGACGACCCCGACGCCGTCGCCGAGGCGTCGGTCGAACTCCAGCGGAAGCTGCTCTCGGGGTTCGGTGGCAACGACGACGTCCCGGAACGGGCTTTCGAGGAGGCGATGAAACCGCGTCACGTCGCCATCTCGCTGGACGGCGAGCCGACGCTGTACCCGTATCTGCCGGAGCTCCTCGAGGCGTTTCACGATCGCGGGATCACGACGTTTCTCGTCTCGAACGGCACCCGGCCGGGGGTCCTCGAACGGTGTGACCCGACGCAGCTGTACGTGAGCGTCGACGCTGCCGACCGGCGGACATTCGACGAAGTGGTCAAGGCCGTCGACGACGACGCCTGGGACCGGCTTATCGACACCCTCGACGTGCTCGCCGACAAGGACGGGACGCGGACGGTGCTTCGGACCACGCTTTTGTCCGGGTACAACACCCACCATCCCGAGTGGTACGCGGCGATGTACGACCGCGCCGACGCCGACTTCGTCGAGCTGAAAGCGTACATGCACGTCGGCAACTCCCGCGACAGGCTCGACCGGGACGTGATGCCCGACCACGAGGCGGTGCTTGCGTTCACCGAAGCCGTCCGGGAGTACCTGCCGACACACCCGGTCATCCGGGACGTCGAGGCCTCCAGGGTCGCCCTTCTCGCCCGCGAAGAGGACACGATGGTCCCGCAACTGAAAGGCGGCAGCGAGTTCTGGCGCGAGGAGCCCTACGCCGAGTCCTGACGGTCCTCCTCCGATACGCTTTAACCCCCGGACGGAGTAGCCTGAGTAGGCGCTCTCGCCGAATGTTTCCACATCTGCTATTCGTTCCACGTTCGTTACGGTTAAGAGTGCGCGGATCGTAGCGTGAGGTATGGCACAGACGACCGGGCGTGTCGGTCACGACGAGCTGGCGGCGCTGAAGCTCGTCGCGCTCGACGGCGCGCTCGAGGGCCGGACGACGATCACGTGTTCCGAGCTGGCGGGGCGGCTCGACGCGTCGAATCAGACCGCATCACGGCGCCTCCAGCGCCTGGAGGACGCCGAGTATCTGACCCGGGAGCTGACCGGCGACGGGCAGGCCGTCTCGCTCACCGACGCCGGGCGGCGCGCCCTCCAACGCGAGTACGCCGACTACCGTCGGCTCTTCGAAGGCGACGCCGACGTGACCCTCCGGGGGACCGCCACGAGCGGCATGGGCGAGGGCCGCCACTACATCTCACTGTCCGGGTACATGCGACAGTTTCGGGAGCGGCTCGGCTACGAGCCGTTCCCCGGCACTCTGAACGTCGACCTCGGGGAGGGGAGCGCGCACATCCGGGCCCGGATGGACGCCCTCGATCCGATCGAAATCGACGGCTGGGCCGACGACGAGCGGACGTACGGCCCCGCGTTCTGTTGGCCGGCGACGGTCGAAACGCCGGACGGCGACAGCCGCTCCGCCCACGTCATCGCCCCCGAACGGACCCACCACGACGCGGACCAACTCGAAGTGATCGCCCCGGAGAAGCTCCGCGAAACGCTCGGTATCGACGACGGCGACGAACTCGAGGTGCATGTCTCGGAGCAGTGACGCGGCCCGGGCCGATCGGGGCGTCGACGCCGCAGTGTCGGCTTTCGCCGCCGGCGGCCCCGTGTTGATCCACGACGCCACCGACCGAGAGGGCGAGGTCGATCTCGTCTACCCCGCCGCCTCGGTCACGCCGGCGGACATCGCGCGGATGCGGAACGACGCCGGCGGGCTGATCTGCGTCGCGCTCCCGGAGCCGATCTGTGAGGCGTGGGGGCTCCCGTTCGTCCAAGAGCTGCTCGATCACCCTGCGGGCGCCGACCACGAGCTGGACTACGACGAGCGCTCGTCGTTTTCGATCACGGTCAATCACCGCGACACGTTCACCGGCATCACCGACGAGGACCGCGCGCTCACGATCTCCGAGCTCGGCGCCGCCGCCGGCCGGATCGCCCGCGAACGACGCGTCGCCGGCGACGCCGCCACCGGGGCCATCGCCACCGACGCCGAGCGCTTCGCCGAGTCGTTCCGCGCTCCGGGACACGTCCACCTGCTGCGCGGCGCGCCCGGCCTGCTCGCGGACCGCGAGGGCCACACCGAACTCGGTTTGGCCCTCGCCGACGCCGCGGGTGTCGAGCCGGCTGTCGTCGTCTGTGAGATGCTGGACGACGAAACCGGCGGTGCGTTGTCGCCGGCTACCGCCCGCGCGTACGCCGACCGGCACGGCTTCCCGTACGTCGAGGGCAGCGAACTCATCGCGCGGTTCGAGTAGTCCCCCCGGCGAGGTTTTTATTCTCGCCCGCGTGCCGTACGCGATACTTGTAACCGATAGCCGCCTTCGACCTCCTCCCTCCGCCGCGTTCGATTTCCCGTCCGCAGCTCGAACGGTGAATGGCGATCCGCACGTGTAGTCTCACAGCAAACGGATGCATCCCACCCCGGAGTCGGCGTCCGCCGACCGCGCCGGCAGCGTTTTGTTCGACCGCCGTCAATCGGTGAACGCTCCCTTTGGGAGCCGCATGAGAGGGAGAGATGCTTGGAGGCACTTCCCTCTCGGCGCACCTTCCGTGCGCGTATACGGTTTCTCCCGTATCGATTAAAAATGTACGCAGCGAAACGAGCTCCACGGTGGACGGACGCTCCCGATCGCCGCGTAGATGCGACTGCGGTGTGGGCACGTCGCCGCGCTCGCCCGCCGGTTCGGGACATCTCGACGAAACGGCTACCCGAGCCATGACGGCACAACAGGCTGTGGATTGTATAATTACCTGGAGAAGACTTATAAAACAGACATCCCGGCGGAGTCCTGCACAGATAACACGAGCGGAGTTATAAGCCGAGCGTCCTGACGGAGTCCTGC
>OBKM01000887.1_pt1 | contig 13572 bp, 12 predicted proteins | sample 1519691 | NCBI WGS metagenome assembly OBKM01 (sample SAMEA37050418, study PRJEB22526) | metagenome | biome: saline pan; feature: lake; material: water | place: Egypt | collected 2015 | depth 0.5 m
CGGTGCTGTCTCCGTAGCCGCGACATTCAAGAAGTCGTCGACCGAAGCTACGTCTTGCAGGGTTTTGGTGCTGCTGGACACAGTTTCCAAATCCTGCGGCCTCCCTTGGGAGGCTTTCTATGACACGCTCGGAATCAGCTACTTTGAACAGTGCCTGAGCAGCCAACAATATGACACAACCGGACCGGGAGACCCCGTTCTACGAAGCACACGTGAGTTTAGGGTAAGCCAGTTACTTACCACAGTGTCAGCGAATATTAATCAGTGACTGCTCTCGTGAATGAGTATGAATTCGGAATCGACCAGACGGAACATACTCCGCACGATGGCAGGGACGACGTTAGCGGGAATGCTCCTCGGAACGGCGTCGTCAACGGCAGCGGCGTCGACCACCGCTGAGGAACTATGGCGTGAGACCAGTAGCGATCCGTACGAGTACGGCGTAAGCGTCGTGGACGGGGTGGCGTACGTTGGCAAGCTCGGATTGGCCATGGGTTTCGACGTTGAGAGTGGTGAGAGAGTCATGCGGTCGGCCCCCGGAGACGACCTGTCGAGTACTTCGGCCCCGGCGAAATTGGTCGACGGCACGTACTACTACGAGGGCAGCAGCACTTTTGTCGCGCTCGACCCGGACGACGGATCGGCGATCGCGGAGTACACTACCAGCGACAGCGACGCTTTCGATACCTTCTTCGACGCGGGATACGCAGATGGGGAGATGTACGTCACAGGCACAGGCGGTCCGGAGACAAACGTGCTCGCCGCGATCGACATCGAAAGTGGTGAGGAACGCCACCTCGCTGAGCCGGGGTCGCTCTCTGAGAAACCGGTCGTTGTCGGTGATACGGTGTACGTCGGCGCGAACAACAGGGATCCAGTCTACCTGTACGCCTTTGACAGAGACAGCGGCGAGGAGCGCTGGCGAGCCGAGGGAACGGACTCCTTCGGCCTGGATTCGGCTCCGGCAGTCGTTGGCGACACTGTCTACGCGTGTGGCCAGAGCAGGACTGACACCTTCGGTTGGATCGCTGCCCTCGACGTGGCAGACGGGAGCGAGTCGTGGCGACACGAGTTGGATGGTCGACCGTCGATCGATCCGACGGTCGTCGACGGCGTGGTGTACGTCGGCGTCCAAATGGGGCTGGGCGACGACCTCTTCCTTGCACTCGACGCCGAAACCGGCGACGTTCGCTGGAAGTACGAGTCCCAGGCCGAACGGGAAACAGGCCTGTCGAACGAGGCAGCACCGACCGTTGCCGATGGGGTCGTGTACATCACGGACCAGAACGGCACGGTCGTCGGCCTCGACGCTGAGACAGGCGAAGAGACGTGGGAAGCAGACGTGAGCGAGACAATAGAGTCCTCGCCGATTGTGGTCGACGGTGTCCTCTACGTTACCGCATCGTCGGAACCGGATGGCGGTACTACCGACGACGGCCACGTGGTCGCCGTCGACGCCGCCGGGGACGGGTCGAGCCGAGACTCGCGGGTGCTGCAGGGGACGTACAACCACCACGGCGGCTGGAGCGGGGACGCCTCGGCGTATGCCGACCTGCTGCAGGAAGGTCCGGTCGATAGTGATGGAGGTGACAGTGGCGACGGCGGTGGTGACGACGACGATGACGGCGGCAGCTCGGACGACGGTAGTCCAGGGTTTGGCGTCATCGGCGGCCTCGCTGCACTGTTCGGTACTGTCGAAGCTCTGCGACGGCGATCGTAGGGCTACTGGACGCACCTACTGTCGGCCTTCCACCGGCAGCGAAGAACTGAGGACCCGATCATCATAACGCCAGCGTCGCGAGTAACACGACCGCAGGGGTCGCGGTTGCCGGGTCAGAGACTTGAACAGCCGCCGGCATGACACCGATGGATCGAGGGGACCTCGTCCAACGAAACGCGCGTTTGTGTGTCTGAGGTAATCCGGCTACTTACCGCAGTATTAGCGATCATTAATAAGTGGCTGCTCTCGTGTATGAGTATGAGCTCGGAATCCACTAGACGGAACGTCCTTCGAATAATCGCGGGCACGACGGTCGCGGGCACGCTCTTCGGTACGGCCTCGGCGACCTCGACGACTGGCGGCAACGAACTGTGGCGCTACGAGTCACAATACCTGCTCCGGCACGGTCCGACCGTCGTTGACGGGACCGCATACGTGATTGAGAACGGATCACTGTACGGGTTCGATTCCGACACCGGTGATCAGGAGTTGATGTTCAGGGGATGGGGCGGCGGTAACATTCCCGACGACCTCGGGCAGGATCCACACGTCGTGGACGGGATGGTCTACTGCGGTGGAAGCAAATCGAGGTTCGGTGCTATCGATGTAACCGATGGGGGAAGGATCGGGGAATCCGAGTGGCTGTTCGAGCCCGAGGACGTCAGATCGTTTAGCGAGACATCGCCGACCGTCGCGAATGGAACCCTCTACACGGTAGGGGGTTATCATGGTGGGACCATCTTTTTCGCTCTCGACGCCGACTCCGGCGAGGAGAAATGGCGCATGGAGGCGGACAGTAGACCATTCTCTCCGGTCGTCGTCGAGGATACGGTCTACTTCGCGGAACCCTCCAACCTATACGCTCTCGACGCCGACTCCGGCGAGGAGATCTGGAGCACGGAGCTCGGAGCGGGAATCAATACTGTGCCAACGGTGGTCGACGGAACGGTGTACGTTGGGTACAGTTCCTCTACGGGCGGGAACTACGCGGCGGTAGACGCAGACACGGGGGCGGAGCAGTGGGCATTCAAAACCGAGAGCAGCTTCACTGTCAGGGAGCCGACGGTCGCCGACGGGACGTTGTACTGCCGTGATGAGGAGACGCTAGTCGCTGCTTCGGCCGATAGCGGAGAAGAACAGTGGCGGTACGAGGCCGGAGATTACAAAGACTCCACCGCGCCAACAGTTGCGGACGGCGTAGTATACTTCGGCGATAAGCATGGGCAGATACACGCTGTCTCGGCGACTAACGGGGACGGACTGTGGCAAGTCGAGATCGGGGACGAGCCAGTCAGCTCACAACCGATAGTGGTCGACGGCGTGCTCTATGCGGTTGTCGACATGAGCTTGGAGGGGCAACATCAAGGCGACCTCGTGGCAATTGAGGCCGAGGGGGACGGTTCGAGCATCGACTCGCGGGTCGTGCAGGGAGTCCTCAACCACAACGACGGCTGGACCGGCGACGGTGCCGCAGTTATCTCCCCCGGAGTGAGCTCAGAGGGTTCGGACGACGACGGATCGAGCGGCAATGGTACCGACGGTGAGGAGGGTAACGGTGACGATGACGATGGCAGTCCTGGATTCGGCATCGTTAGCGGTATCGCTGCCGTCGGTGGGGGCGCCTACGCGGCATCACGGCGACTGCGACGTGACGAAGAATCTGCGGATTAACCGTCTGGAGCCGGGTTCAGAATCTGTGCTACCTGTCCTGACCGATCACTACCCGGCGCAAACCGATCTGAAATTAATAGTCGAGGGTGGTGGAAGCGAGTGTCGACTTCCCCTCGCCCCACCGTGGGCGAGGTAGTTGATAGAACGAGGAAACCGAACAGGTCTACGGTGAGCTAATCGACTCTGACCTCGAATCCGGCTCGCTTACCGTGCCAGTCGATGAGTTAGACAGGATCGACGAGGGCGACGTAATCACTGCCGAAATAGAATCTATGCGGAATCCCGGGGTAGCCCTCGACACCGACAGTATCACCGTCGGCGAAGAAACCGACCTATCGGCTGCATTCATATCCGAACCCACGGAGCCCACCGTTGACGAGGATGTAACCTTCGATGCAATCGACTCCGAGGGTGAGATCGTCGAGTACCGCTGGGACCTCACTGGCGATAGCCAGATCGATGAGACGACGGCCGATCCCACGCTCACCCATACCTGCTGACGCTGGAACGTACAACGTCACGCTTGCCGTCGAAGACGATGCAGGACAGACCGCGACGACCAGTGAGACGATCACGGTCGAAGCGCTCGAACCGCCGGTCGCCGCGTTCACTTACGATCCTGATGAACCAACCGAAGGCGATGACGTCACCTTCGACGCGAGTGCTTCCACCGCACCGGACGGCCAGCTCGTTGAGTACCGCTGGGATCTCACTGGCGACGGCCAGATCGACGAGACGACTATCGATCCAGTCATATCACACACCTATTCGGAAGACGGAACGTACGCCGTAATGCTTGCTATCGAGGATGATTCTGGCGGTGTAGCGTCCGAGATGGCCGAAATCGATGTCGAGGCCGAATCGTCGTCACCGTCGCCGTCACCATCACCGGATTCAGATCCCGAGCCGCCGACTGCCGCGTTCACTCACGATCCTACCGAACCCACGGAGGGTGAGCCGGTGACACTGGACGCGACCGGTTCGGACTCACCCGATGAGCAGATCTCTGAGTATCGTTGGGATCTCACCGGCGACGGCCAGATCGATGAGACGACTACTGACCCCACGCTCACCCACACGTATGTTGACGCTGGAACCTACGACGTCACCCTGGTCGTCGAAGACGATGCCAGCCAGACCGACGAGGTGAGCGCGACGATCACCGTCGAAGCTCCCGAACCGCCGGTCGCTGCGTTCACTCATGATCCTGAGGACCCCAGCGAGGGTGATGAGGTTACCTTCGACGCGAGTGGTTCCACAGCACCAGACGACCAACTCGTCGAGTACCGCTGGGATCTCACCGGCGACGGTCAGATCGATGAGACGACTACCGACTCGACAATCGCATGGACATACGACCAAGAGGGCGAGTCTACGATCATTCTTACCGTCGAAGACGGTTCAGGACAAACCATGGCGACCAGTGAGACGATCACTGTCAACGCAAGTGACGAAGTCGGTGGGGATGAAAGCGGTACTGAACAGGAAGATACGGACGAAGACGGCGGAGGTGAAGGCGATAGTGAACAGGACGACGCGGACGAAGACGATACTGAACAAGGGACCAATGGGGGCGACACCGAACCAGACGATGAGGTCGACGGCGCAGACGACGATGGTTCGCCAGCTTTGGTATTGCACTTGCGATCGGGTGCCTGTTGGCCATTGCTGTGTTCGGTAGACACCGAGCCAGCCCAATCGGGAGAACTTGAGAGAGATACTGCAAGGGCTGATCGAAGTGGTCTCTTTTGTCGTCCGCAGGTAACCGCTTTCGACGTGTATCACCGTGGAATCGTAAACATCACCTGGGTACCGTCTTCGGGCGTCGAATCAATGGATATTTGTCCGCCGTGTTGTTCAACGATTTTCTTACAGACGGCAAGCCCCACCCCGGTCCCTGAAGCAGAGTCTGTTCGATCAGCGCGCGTAAAGAGGGCAAAGACGCGATCGAGCTCAGACGAATCGATCCCAATTCCATCGTCCGCGACCGTGAATGCCCAGTCATTTTCAACTTTATCGACGGTGATCTGTATCTCGGGCGAGTCGCCGCCATACTTGAGCGCGTTCGAGAGGAGGTTCCGAAATAGACGTCGAAGTTGGTGATCATTCCCTTTGACAGTCGGCAAGTCGCCCACTATGACGTTGGCATCCGCCTCCTCGATCTCGAACCGGAGCGTCTCAAGCACGTCGTCGATCACACGATTACAATCGACCCGGTCGAACGACTTCTTGCCCGCATCCAGTTGAGAATACTGCAGCAGGTCAGTGACCATCTTCTGGAGCTGTTGGCTGTTTTCTTTCGCCGCGGTCAGTAACTCCCGGTCCGCCTCCTCGAGCGTCGCGTTCTCTTCGAGCAGGTCCAGGTAGTTCTCGATAGCGCGCAACGGCTCGCGGATGTCATGAGACACCACGCTCGTGAAGTTCTCAAGATCGCGCTCCCGCTGGATGCGACTTGTAACGTCTTTGAGTACGAGTACCCAGCCGACGCGGTCGCCGTGCCGATGTAGTGGCTGTGACCGGATCTCGAGAAAGTCGGCTGTTCCGGTGCTCGAGGACCGATCGAGCGTCACCGTCGATCCTGTCTCGAGGTTGTACTCCGGAACCATCTCCTCCAGAGAACTGCCGACAGCAGGCGAGGTAGACCCGAGCAACGGAGGGGCGGTGTCGTTCGCGTGAACGACCCGTTTGGCTTGATCGAGGACGAGGACTCCGTCTGGCGAGTTTTCGATGACCGTGCGGCGTGCAATCGGTGGCAGGTCAAGTATTCGGTATCGGAACGTTACGATCGCCAGTGCCATCGAGGAAATGGCTGCAGAGGCCGGGATGAAGTTCACAGCATCGAGCGTAAACGGGGGGATGTTCCCCGAAGTGAGAAAGCTCACGAGGACCGGCGTCACGACCGCGATTCCCATTAACATCGACTGTGGCAGGTACGACCAGCCCTGTTTGATCGTTTCACGCAGAAGCACTGTCAACGTGAGGCTAGCCATCACCAGCGCATAGGTGAAACTGAGTGCAACGTGTGCTGGTCCGCGACTCGCTCGTAACACAACCAACCCGTCGACATCGATGAGATGTGTCTCGACGATTGCCAGATTATACGGGTTAGTAAACAGTAACATCCAAAACACGATCGGGACGACAAACAAGCCGGCGACGAAGCGACGACGGAACCACCGCGTCCGATCGGTGTAGGCGAGCGTGAACAACAATAAAAATGGCCCGATAGAGCCGCCACCGATATGCAGAAGTCGATACATATGGAACTTGATCATCGGGTCCGTACTCAGTAGTTTAATTGCCGAAAACAAGGTCCAAACCACGATCGCAACGTTCATCCCGACGAACGACAGCGTCGTCAGAGTTGGCCCATTGCGACGAATATGGAAGATGGTGTAGACTGCAAGAACGAGCGCCACCGCGGTGGCAGTCAGTGTCGGGTAAGCATAGATCGTGTGTTGCCACGCCATTGTGATTGCTCTGGACCCTCCAGTGAATCGTTCCGACAGTTCTGAGCAACCACAATAAATGCCTCTGTTTCTCAACTCCGTCTTCATTGTGAGAGGAATCTTCACGTCATCGGTTCCGTCCGAGTCGAGAATCTCGTCGGAGGTGGTCCAGAGTACCGTTCTCTTCCAGTTCAATAGTGGCGTCAGGCTCGATGGTCGCACGAGCGTTTACGGATCGCCCCGCCCGTACTAGCCCTGCTCGAACGCCTCGACGACATCGAGTGCCGACTGGATACTGGTCCCGAGATCGCTCTCGGTCACGTAGCCGTCGTCGCCGACGAACACTCGGCCAACCTGTTCGACGCCCTTGCTGGAGGAGAGGGCTGAGAAGACCACGTCGTCATCGGTTTCGAGCCGGCCGACGTGGACGACCGCGAACTTGGGATTCTCGCGGGATCCGGTCAGGCCCACGAACGTCTCGATGGGTGCGTCCTCGCCCAGGAGCCTGCCGACCTCCGAGTTTGCGCGCTCGGGACCCTCGACCCAGCCGTCTTCGACGCCGTCGAGGCCGAGGCGACCGACGAACGATCGCCTTTCCTCGTCGGTAAGCAGTTCTTCCGGCGACGCGTCCGCGATTGGGTTGAGCGTCTGGCCCATCACCTCCGCCTTCGGGGAGGCCAGTGCGCCAAGATAATCGGGAACGCCGGGCGACTGGTTCTCGTTCGCAACCTCCTCCCACATATCCCCCGGGAAGAGGACGCCGCCGTCTTCGAGCAGGTCGAGTCGGCCGGCCTCGATATCTTCGTGCTTAACGACTGCGCTGCTGTCGACGAACGCGGCGTCGCTGTCTATTAACCAGTTGTCTTCAGGGAACCAGTCTGACCATCCTGCTGGGTACCAGTCTGACCATCCTGCTGGGTACCAGTCTGACCATCCTGCTGGGTACCAGGTATCACTAGGGAACCAGGTGTCACCAGAGAGCCAGGTGTCTCCAGGGAACCACATATCGCCAGGGAACATGGCGATCCCTAATTGAGGAACGATATTCGAGAAACCTTCGTCGAGCGTTTCTGAATCGGCCAGCAACATGCTGTTTTCGAGGAGTCTGCCGACCTGCGCTTCGGGGACGTCACGGTCGAGTGCTTCCTGAAGGTGTCCGACCTCCACCGCGAGCGTGTCGTTGGCCGATGGGAAATCGAAATCGAACGGTGGGATGTCGTCAACAGGTACCAGTGCGTCGTGGATTTCTTTCCCTTCGAAGCTGTCCCACATGTCGCCGGGAAAAAGAACCGAGACGCCGGAGAGTTCTCGCGTTACCGCATCGTCGATTCTCCCATCGTCGTCGAAAAGGATGATGCCTGGATGCAGGCTGTTGAACGTCTCGAACTCCTCGAGGACGTCATCCTCGAGGGCTTGCAATTGCGGCAGGGGGACGGTCACGACGACCTCCTCGGGCGCGATATCCCGCGTTGTTCGGAACTGCGCCTCACCTCCCGTCTCCTCCGCCGCTTCGTACCCGACGACGTGACTCGTTACCTCTGCGCGGATGTCCTGACCACCAATCGACCGCTCCTCCTCGACGACGACCTCGTCCTCCTCGACTTGCTGCAGGCCGAACCGCTCGACGTCATCCGACGGAATCCGAACCGGATCAGCCTCGAACTCGTGGTCGGTTAACTGGTCCATACATCCCGCAAGGCCAGCGAATCCGCCTGCGGCCAGACCTATCAGCATTTGTCGCCGGTCGAGTCGTGGTACTTCGCCCCGATCGTCGCCAGCCGGGTGGGTGCCATCTAGATCGCCCCCCTGTCGTAAGTCGAACTTCATAGGTATGTGTCGAGCTTAAGAAAATGTAAATAACCGGTAACTATAACGTAAACAATAGTGTTACCTCGTGGTAAGTCGGCAGTCGTTTCCGGGCACGACCTCGTTGCGCCGTCTTGCTCGGGCCACGTCAGTGGTCGTCTCGGCCGGCAAGTCGACATCTATCGTCGAGTGTGAGCGCCAGTTCGCGATGTTCGTACGCTGTGTTAGCTCACTCGGATCCGGCGTCGAACCACTGGATTGCGATTGCCAGCGGGACGGCGATCCAGACGATGATTACGACGTAAACGAACCAGTGCTGGAGATAGAAGGGGAGCGTCTCGACGGCCTCCAGTGGGGTCGAATCACTCTGGAAGATCGGAGCGAGGGCCGCGTACGAGAGTCGGGGGAAGGTCTCAATCGTATCGGACAGGATCATAAAGTACGTGCTGTCCATGATAACGTTGTACGGGTGGAACCGTTGGAAGATCCCCGGCAAACTACTTCCAGGTGCGGTAGTCAGGAGGCCAACCATCGCGTCGTCGGTGCCGGATCCGGACCAGGAGCGCATCGGAGTGACGGCCGTCAGGAGCCAGTAGACGAGCAGCACGCCGATGCTGGCACCCCACGCCGCCGCGCGCCTCGTCGTGACGAACGCGGTCATCGTCCCGATGTACGACGTCGCGCGTGCTGTACCCGCGGTCGAGTAGCTCCCGAACGCGGCCGTCGCCCCGACCGCTGCGGATCGCCGGCACGGACACCAAGATACCGACGAGCGGTCCCCAGCCCAGAATGAACGCCCCCAGGATCAGCGTTGCCAGCACGTCGCCAGTTGTAAGCAACGACTCGAGTGCCGTGAGCACGTCGGCGGCGGCCGGATCCGCGCCGAACACCAGTTCGACCGCTTCGAGTTCCTCGCCCTCGAGGGCCTCGCCGATCGACGTGCCCAGGTTCTCGACGCCCTCGATCGCGCCCTCGAGAGCGGCGACATATATTGGTGAGAGCAGGAACGCTGTGCCGCCCCAATCAGACCTGTGATCGCCGCCAGCAAAAGAAGGTACACGCTTGTAACTGCGCTCTTTGCCTCCTCCAGTCCGATTGCCGTCCACGCCACGGGTCCGCTCTCGGGCGTCTCACTTCGGGACGTGACCGCATCATCGACTGCTGCCGAGGCCGACGCCCGCGTTTCCTCGGCGTCACCGGACGAATCCATCCGTCGATCGGTCGAATCATCGTAGTCGCTCATTCGTTCTCACCGCCCGCTGAGAGAGCGGGACGGCGGCCTATCGAATCGTCGTACTGTCGCAATTTCGATCGCATGGATAGTCCAAATTACAGAGATGTTATCAGTAAACGGTAACTATATGCTAGGTGATATTGTTACCTCGACGTAAGCTACTGGTTGGAACGGGTTCTTTATTTGCTGGACGATCCCGTCCGTATCGTGTCTCGGTCCAGTTCCGGAGTTCGACAGGTCGTCATGCATTTTCCGTGTTCTCGCTCCGCTCGTTAGGATCGTTCGCAACGTGCCCAAATCATCTTGACAAATCCGCGTGTTACTGGCGATCCAGCGTAACCGTCACGACGGTTCCCTGGGGTTGGTTATCGGCGAACTCGATCCTCCCACCGATTTTGTCGAGAGTGCTCCTCACGAGATAGAGTCCGGTCCCCATTACGGACTTATCGTTCTGTCTAGCGTCGGAACTGTTGAGAATTACTTTCTCAGTATCGGAGATGCCGACGCCATTGTCGGCGATTGATACTGAAGCAAGTTCCGTGTCGGCCTCAACAGTGACAGTGATGTTCACCTCCTCTCGATCGGTATGCACTACTGCGTTCGAGAGGAGGTGCTCGAACACCGACCCTAACATTGGTGTTCCAGTGACCAGTAGCTGTTCATCCGCTGGAACACACCAATTGACATCGATTTCGACATCCTGTTCGCGACGGAATTGATCGAACTCTTCGTTGAGGATAGCCCGAAGGTCGTACGGGTCGTCGTTCACGTACAGGTCGCCTGAAAGGACATCCATCAGCTCTGCAGCCGTGTCCACCAGTTCGAGCGCGTGATTGCTTGCCTCCAGAATCCCCTCCACTGCTTGCTGGTCGGTCGGGTCGACAGAGCCGTCGAGTTGATCACCCCACCCAACGATCATGCTGACATCGTCGTGGATACCAGTCCTGACGAGTTCGTTCACCAGTGCGAGTCGGTGAGTTCGGTCGTGAAGTTCGCCCGTTATCCGGGCTCGTTCTATCGCATAACGGATTGTCCGCAGCAGCAGCTCGGTTGTGATCGATCCTTTTACCAGATAGTCCTGTGCCCCGCTACGGATCGCCTCAACACCGACCCCGGTCTGACCGGTTAGTACAACGACTGGTATGGTTCGTGTTCTTTCAGTCATCTTCTCGATAGTTTCGAGACCACTGCTATCTCGTAGTCCAAGATCGAGTAACACGATATCGGGTGGATCGTTGTCAACCTGTTCTAGCCCGTCGGCGAGCCGGTCGACGTGTTCAATCGTATCGATTACGAGTTGGTTCTCGGCGCCCTCCTCGTCGATAGAACTACCGTGTTCAACGAGTCGTCGCTGGACGAACCGGGCGTCGTCCTCGTTGTCCTCGACAAGCAGGAGATCGATCCCAGCCGACTGATTCATAATCCTACTTATGTACGAATGACACTATGTGTTTCGCACTCGAGCCAACTGTTCTTATCTTTTTTGGCGAGAGATCCCGGCGTTTACAGTGAGGAAGTCAGCTGGTGGCTTTCCATAAGACTGTTTAGTTTTCCTGTACGAGAGGTATACAGTATGGAAGCTTCCGTGATCGGAGTGTTATTTCTCATTACGGGAGTCGGGATCCTCGGATTCCTATATAAACCTATTTTTGGGCCGAAAAGGCCGGGCGATTTTCCATTCGGAGTCATCGTAATCGGCGGTGCACTGTGGCCACTCAGTCTCGGGCTCGTCTCCGTCGTCGATGGGCCACGACTGACACTGGCAGCATGGGGTCTCCGCATGATGGCGCCCACGATACTTTCGGTGGGCTGGGTCCTGCTGGTGATTCAGTTCGTGCGGACCAGACCACCGAGCCGGTTATTCGTCGGAATGCTTGCGGCGTACGTCGGCTTTGAGCTACTGTTGGTGACAACGAACCCGATCCACGGCTATGCGTTTGACCCCTCGACAGCTGACTCGTTTGGCCTCGTTTCGACAGGGAGCCCGTGGTTTTGGACGAAGGCCACCGTGAACTACCTTCTTGTGACCAGTGCAACCGTCCTGCTGGCGGCCGAGGTGATCCGGTCTTCCGGGCTCCGACGGAGACAGGCGATATTGCTCGTCGCAGCGGCGGTTCCGGCCGTGGGTGCGGACGTCATTTCCACCTTCGAACTAGTCGCCGCTCCGTTCGACCTGACACCGCTGGGGATTCTGGGGAGTGGAGCCCTCATTACATGGGCGATATACCGAGCACGGTTGCTCGATATCGTCCCGGTTGGCCGGAGTATCGTTGTTGAGGAGATTGACGCTGCAGTCATCACACTCGATAGTGACGGCCGCGTCATCGACTGTAACACTGTGGCCCAGCAGTATTTCGACGTTCCAGACGGCTCCCCAGGATTCGGCGTTGGCGGTGCTCTCACGGCCGTCGGCGGAGCGGGCTACTTGCTACGGTCCCGATTCACCGACCGAGATACGGCACAGCGCTGACAGCGGACACTGGTGAGGCCACATTCCCGGCCGTACTTGATAGACACCATCCTCCAGAACAACTATACGAACTGATTATAAACCGTCAGGCATGCCCGATCGCCCATCCGCGACGCGGCCGATGAGTCGACCCGCACTCGAAGCGCTCGGGTTATTGTCCCAGAAGTGGCAGCCGGTCGTTATCACCACTCTCCACCAGCAGGAACCAAAGGGGTTTAGCGAGCTGCTGGAAGCGATTCCCGACATTTCCGGGAAAGTGCTTTCGGAGACACTCAAAACGCTTCAAGAATCTGGGCTGGTTCACCGGCGGGAGGTCAGCGAATCACCGCTCAGGGTTGAATACCGACTTACTGAAGCCGGACGTGAGCTTGAGCCGATCTTCCAAGCGCTGGAGGAATGGGGCGAGCGACACCTCGAGTACGCCAGACCACAAGTGTTGCTTGTGGATAGCGACCGACGAATCACAGACATGTACCGTCAGTGGCTTACCAATCAGTACGCTGTTCGTCAGGCGCACGACGGTGACACACTGTATGCAACGATCACTGATGATGTCGACATCGTGGTCCTGAACGCAGAGATCCCGGGTGTACTCACTCGCAAATTCGTCACCAATCATCGGAAAGACGTACGAACGATTCTTCTCGTGGGTGACCGACCTCGATTCGACCTTCTCGATGTAGAGTGTGACGAAATACTGCAGAAGCCAATCGTTCGAGCGACCGCACTGGAAGCTATCGAGAAGCAGCTCTCGGCCCATGGTGAATCAGTAGAACGCCGGAAGCTGTCGTCGTTGGTCGCCAGACAGTCGCTATTCGAGTCGGTCTATCCCACAGAACGGCTGGAGGCAGACGAGCGCTACCGCGAACTTTGTGGACGGATCGAGAAACTCACCGATCAAGAACTGGAGTGAACCGCATTGGGATTGTGTTCCCAGGTTTCCTACGTTGATTTCACACGCTTCGGACATCTGAGTGGTGCCCGCAGGCATCGCAGTCAAGCAGGTGATCGAAAGGTAACTGCCACAGTTACTCACACCTCAGATAGAAATTATAGAGCGTGTCATAGAATCAGTCACAGGGTCTTGAGTTTCGTTCGTCCAGGATTCTCTCCTTGTTCGTAGTTGGTGATTGCGACGATCACACGGAGACAGAGTGCCACGAAGACAATCGAATCGTCCGACCCGGTAATGGAGCGAACAATGACGAGCCGATCCCGGTCG
>OBKM01000888.1_pt1 | contig 13556 bp, 13 predicted proteins | sample 1519691 | NCBI WGS metagenome assembly OBKM01 (sample SAMEA37050418, study PRJEB22526) | metagenome | biome: saline pan; feature: lake; material: water | place: Egypt | collected 2015 | depth 0.5 m
GGAGGTAATGTGGTGAGACAGTTGTTCCGTTAGTCGAATCAAGCACATCAAATTCCCGGGTATATGCTGTTGCTGAATCAGTGACAGATCCATCTTCCGTATTGTTGACTGTGGCGTTGATTTCGTTGAATGTTCCTCCAGATGCGGCGATAGTCCCTGATGTTGTATAGGTGTCATCCGAACCAGGTTCTAAAACAAGGCTTTCTCTTGCGCTGTGTAGTTTAAGTTCTTTGAGGTCTGCTTCCCGGTCTTCAATACTGATTTCATACTGTAACGTATCTGCAGTATCGGTTGTCTCAAGAGTGAAATCGGAGATGGTCGGAGTTGAGGCTGGCCCTTGATCGTCATCCTCTGTTGGTTCTTCGTCTGGTGTTTCGGTCTCTTCAGGCAACTCGGTATCCTCTGTCGTGTTTTCTGAGTGATCTTCGCTGTCGTCTGCACATCCGGCTAAAACAGTCGTTAGAATAGATCCTCCAGTTAGCAAGGTATTCCGTCTTTCTATGTTATAATCGTTGTAATTCTCCGACATAGCTTACAATACTATCTTATAAGGTAAAAATATATATTCGGTAGCATATAACACATTCTCCACGAGACGGCACATCCTAAGATACATAATATTACTCACAAATGAGTCTCAAACCGGAATATATTCTCAAGGCTCTGTTGAAATCCTCTTTTCAGAGATATTCTCGTCTGAAACAGCCGGTTAATGAGTATATCGTGTGACCAGTTCGTTCACCTTATCTGGGTGAAACGAACGCCAATCTCGTGCTGTATACACCCTCTGTATGTTGCACAGCCCCACCTGACACCTTCTGGAGAGATATCGCTGTTTCACTGTCTTCGGTAAGAGCCTCTCTAGTAGACAGTCGTCGACGCGTTCAATCGTCAGGCGCGTTTTGGGACCCTGGTCGGCTGTTTGAGCGCCCCCGGTAGATCTGTATTGACGTCGGTGGACAGGCGGTCACGGTGACTGCCGCGGCGTACGCGTCTTTGCCTTTCGGTCTCGGCCTTAGCCTTCGCTTCAATCCCAGAAAGACTTCGTGCGGGCGTATGTGCGTTCGGCCTCGAGAATATCGCGGTAAAAGTCGGCCTCCCGTTCGCGGTGGTTGTTGAGAATGCGGGCAGCAGTCTCTGGCCCGACACCCCGGCCGGCAAGCGCGATAATCGCTTCCTTCCCGTGTGCCTGAACGAGACTCCCGCTGCGGTAGGCCCGCTCTGTTCGCTTTGACTCCTCAGTTGTCTTGTCGGTCGCAGCAAGTGCCTGCACCGTCTCCTCGTCCCACGGATTCAGTGCTGCGATCCGGGTCGAGTCACACTGCGGACAGACCGGCTGGTCCTGGACGCGTTCGATTCGTGTCGTGTGCTTCCAGTCGTCACAGTGGAGACAGACAAGGGTGATGCGGTCCGACTGGATGCGCTCTTTTACTGTCTCAATGACGTCGGCGTCGGCGTTCTCAGGGACCACAAACTCACCGCCGCTTTGCTGGCCAGCCGTCCCAATCGGTGTCGCTTCGCCGACGAGCTCAACTTCGTGGGTCGACGATTGGAGTGACTCGAATGCCTCGATTGCGCTCGGCACCGCGAGATCCTCGTGCATCAGTGCCCGCTTTGCCTCCTCGTATGCCGGTGTGTCCGCGAGTAGCTCACGCAGTCGGTCTCCGCGCGGGGGCGAGCCGCCCCGCCACGGCTTGACAGCGCCGAAGTGCTCCGCGATCTCGGCGAGACGTACCGCTACCGCGTCCGATCGGTCCAGGGTCAGTTCGATAAGTGCCTCGATGTGGTCCGGGGCTGTCTCGTGGAGAATCTCCGTGATCACCCGGGGTGTAACCGACGGTGGGACCTCGAGTTCGATTCGGTATGGGTCGGTTTCGAGGCCGATCGCCGATCCGGTTCGCTGGCCGAGGAGTGCCGAGAGAACACGCCCCACTGTCTCGGTCACCGCGTGGCCGGCGGGCAGATGGACCCGGATCGTTCGGCCGGTGGCCTCGACGACTGTTCGCGTCGGCCCGGGCACCGGAGCGACTGCCTGGTGCCGGTCGACGTGGTCGAGTGCGGCCGCCATCGCGTCAGCTGTGACCGGATACCGTTGTGTGAGTTCGGCTGTGGTCGCCGTCATCGAGCTCCCGTCTCCGAGGCGTTTTGCAGCTGCTGTGCGTACCTCGGCGACTTCGTTCGCAACAGCCTTGGGGACCGGAATCTCTTGGCCGATCCACGAAGGAACCGCTCCGGCTGGATCCTCAATCGGCGTCACGGTCACCGTCGTGTCGTCGTCGTCGACGGTGTCGACCCGCCACACTTCGCCGCCGTGGATGAACGTCTCCCCCGGCGTGAGCATCGTCTGGACGAACCGCTCGTCCAACGTCCCGACTTGACGACCACTGGCGAGGTCCTCGACGGCGTAGGTTTCCTCGTCGGGAATCATCGAGATGTTCGCGTACACGTACTGCCACGTGCCGGCCGGCTCGATGGTCTGGCGTTGATCGTTGAGCCGCACGATCCGGTTGTCGACCAGTTCTTCGACGACCGCCTCGAAGGTCGCTTCGGTGACCGCGCGAAACGGGTAGGCGTTTGTGATGATGTTATACGCCTGGTGTGCTTTGATACCGCCGGTTCCCTCCACGAGGCCCGCAATCTGATTCGCCAGCACATCGAGGCTCCCCTCGTGGATTGGGGCCGGCTCGACGGCGCCGGAGAGGGCACGGCGGGCGATGACCGCCGCCTCAAGTGTATCTTCTGGCCGTGTTGCGACGATCGTCCCGCGTGAACGAGCGCCGCTTTGGTGGCCGGCGCGTCCGATCCGTTGTAGCATCCGTGTGACCTGGCGTGGACTGGCGTACTGGATTACGTGATCGACGTGGCCGACGTCGATGCCCAGCTCCATCGAGGAGGTACACAACAACGCATCGAGGTCGCCCGATTTGAACGCGTCCTCGACCTCGATCCGGGCGTCCTTTGCCAACGATCCGTGGTGAACGCCGACATCGACGTCTTCTAACTGCCCGAACCGCGATCCGAGCCCTTCGGCTGTCTGACGGGTGTTGACGAAGATTAGTGTCGATTCGTGTGCGGTAACAAGCTCACGCATCACGCGGATCTGGCTCGCCCGTGTCGGGTCGGTCAGGAGGTCGTCGGCGAGTCGCTCGTCTTCCTTTGTCGGCTGTGGGTACCGGACCGTAATGTCGATCCGGTCGGCAGCGTCGACGGTGACGATCTCGACTGGTCTGTCACCCGTCAGGAACCCGCCGACTGCCTCGGGATCCCCAACAGTTGCCGACAGGCCGACTCGTTGTACCGCCCCGGCGTGTGCACGTAACCGCTCGAAGGCAACGGTCAGTTGAGCGCCTCGCTTCGCTGCCGCGAGTTCGTGGATCTCATCGACCACGACGTGATCGACGTCACTCAGCGCCTCTCGAAGCCGCCGCCCCGTGAAGAGGATCTGCAGTGTCTCCGGGGTCGTGATCAGCACGTCCGGCGGATCGAGTGCCTGCTGTCGCCGCTTGTAATCCGAGGTATCACCGTGTCGGACCGCGACTTCGAGGTCCAGTTTGTCACCCCACCACTCGAGTCGCTCGCGCATGTCGCGGTTTAACGCGCGAAGTGGGGTGACGTAGATCGCGGAGATCCCCTCTCCGGGGTCGACCGCATCGAAGATCGGCAACATCGCCGCCTCGGTCTTGCCGGTACCGGTTGGGGCGACAACAAGTGTATCGGTACCAGCGGCGATCGGTGGGACTGCCAGGCGCTGTGGCGCGGTCGGTTCTGTGAACCCCCGGGCAGCAACCGCCGCCTGCATCGGAGCAGCGAACCGGTCGAACGGCGCCTGAAGCTCACCCTGCTCGCTTTCCATTACCGGTCACTGGTAGGTGCAGCTCCCGCTTACCCTTGTTGGTTTTTGCCTACAGGTCATCGTATGCACCGAGTTGTGTTCCGTCGAGTAAGTACACCATCGCCGACGGCAGTGCAGCCGGCAGAAAGGGTGCAAGAAAGGTGTCTTTGGGACCGTTGACCCACGCGCCTCCAACACGGTCGTTAAACGCCGGCACTACAACCAGTTCCGGGTCGGGCCACGCTGTCTGCGCTACGTCAAAGGGCTTGCTAATAAGCGTGCCCCGGAGCCAGCACCGCCGACTCGCTGTTGCCCCGACGGGGTCGGACAATCGGACCCGTGGGTGCTCGTGGCCCATGTAGATGACATCGGCCTGGAGAACCGTCTCCGATGGCCATGAGTGTCCATGAATGAACCCGACACGGCCGATTTTGCGGCCGCCGGACTCGATAACCTCGATCCGTGGTACCCAGGTGGCGATGTCACCGTCGTGGTTTCCCTTGATCAGCAGGATCTCGACGTGTTCTGGGATCGCTTCGAAGAGCACCTCGATCTCCCCCCGCTCTGCGGTCCCCGGAGTTCCAATCGAGTGCATCAGATCACCGAGAATCACGAGTCTGGTCGCATTGGTAGTTTCGACGAGCGAGACTAGCTGCTCGCGGCGCGCCGGCGCTTGCGAAGCCAACTCAACGCCGGACTCGTCACGCAGCGCACGCTCGATGCCGGCGTGATAGTCGGCGATGACGAGTGTCTCATCGCCGGCGACGGTTCCGACAGCGGCTTGTTGTTCGGGAATTGGCTCGAGAATGGCCATTAAATCGGCTTCAGCCGGTCCTCGGTGGGTTCGTAACACCGGCCGCTCAGGAGGGCTTCTTCGATTGCCTCCTTGACCGCCGTCTCCGAGGCGCCGGTGTTTTCGACGACTGTCTCGATAACCGTGGTTCGCTTGACTCCGTCGCCGTCGCTGTGTGCCTCAAGCGCCCCGAGCACGGCGCCGACCATATCTGTGTCTTCGGCCGGTGACTCTCCATCTGCTGTCTCCGGGTCGGTTGGTTCTGCATCGGCCGGTTCTGGGTCGGTTGGTTCTGCATCGGCCGGTTCTGGGTCGGTTGGTTCTGCATCGGTCGGCTCGGCTGGATCCGTTGCCGGCAATTCGGACTGCTCGTCGGTCGCGTCTGCCGTTTCTTCCTCATCGGGCTCCGGGACTTCGTTCCCGGTTTCGAACTCGAGTCCGTGTTCCGATTTAATCGCCGCCCGTTCCTCTTCGTCGAACTCGTAGAGTGGCTCGTCGACGTCCGGCTCGAAGTCGGCCGGTTGCTCATCCGATCCGGACGACGAAGCGGAGGGCTCCTCAACCGCCACCTCGTCGTCTGGCTCGGTCTTGGGAGTGGACGTCGTCGGCTGGTCGTCGTGTGACTCGGCGGGTTCTGTCGGCTCTCCGTCGGTGTCTGTCGGTGCCGGCCGGTCTGATGCCGTGGGGTCGGTCGTTGGCCCCGGCTCTCCTGTGAGGGCTGCGAGATCGGGGCGTTCGGTGACAGTTTCGTTGGGGGCGATCTCGATGGGGCCTGCCTCGCTTTGTTCGCCTGCAATCACCGCGATGGTCTCAGTCACACAGTCATCGAGGGCGGCCAGATACCCGCCCGTGGTGTCGTAGGCTTCGAGTGCTTGCTCGATGCCGCGTCTGTGGTCGTCTTCGAGGACCGATCCGAGTGCGCGACCGGCTGTCTTAGCCTGTAAGGCACGCGCCATTCGTCTGATCCGGTCACGCGTATGCTCGGCCGTGGTCAACACCCACCGGTCACGGGTATCGCCATCAACCTCGCTGACTGCCTCCGGGCGAACCGAGGTCAACACATCGTCGCTGCCCTCCGGCGTGAACGTATTCGCTTTGCCAGTGACTGCGACAAACGCTGGTGGTTCGATCTGTTCTAGTGTCGCCCGTTCGTCCGGCTGGTACTGCCCGGCGTAGACGACGAACGTCCCGGTCGGGTCCGCGATGCGGGCCCTGACGGTTTGCTCGCTCACCGACTCAACGCTTGTGAGCACTCCGACGACGAACAACCGGTTGACTCGGGCGCCGGTGGGCATAATGACGTAGTTCGGCGCCCGTTCGTCGTCGCTGTCGCTGACCTCGTGGCCCGCAGCATTGTACTCGGTCGCGAACACCCGGTGTGCAACCTCACGTTCCGTCTGAACACTCATTCGACATCACCCGTCAAATACGCCTCGGCCGCTGCTGCCGGGTCGGTCTCGACGCGTTCGAACCGGGTCGCGTCGACTGTTGCTCCGTACTCATCGACGGACAGTTGTCCCTGGACCCGGTACCGGCGGCCGACGATCTGCTCTGCAATCGTTTCTCCGACCACCGTCTGGTCCATCGCTGATCGGGCTTCTTCTTTTGCCGTCGCAAGATCGCCGCCGTAGACGGTCGCTGTCAGTTCGCGTCCGAGCACCACGGTAACAGCCCCGGTTCCATCGTCGAGGATCGCCTTCACACGAAGGTCGTCCTCCGGGGTGACGTCGCCGTGTGTACGACACTGACCATTTTGGACCACGCGGTTACACTCTGGACACCGTTCGATCAGCCCCGATCCGTCACGAACTGCGAGGATATCTCCGACGAGTTCGACGTCGTACTGGCTGCCGCCGCCGAGTGCCTCCCCAATCGGCATCCGCTCGGCTGTCTCGCGTGGCACGATCTCCTCGTCGACGGGTTCGACGGTAGTAAACCGCGAGAGGTTGATCTCCGGGACGCCACGAAACTCCCTGACGTATACGTCTGCTAACCGAAGTGTCTCCCCGGGCGTCAGCTCCGGCCGCGCACTCCAGTCGGTAAACGGACGACGGCCAGACTCGTCTGCGAGAACACCACTTTTAATCGTCGTTTCGCCGTCTCGGCCGTCGATCGTTCGCGTCTCGACGTCTTCGACGACGACCGTTACCGTCCGGCCGGCGTCACCAACGTCTAGCTCCGTCAACTGCCGGGTGCCGCCAACCCGGGCCGCGACATTTAGTGTCTCCTCACTCTTGCTCACCCGGGTGGAGTCGTTGATATTGACCTCTGGTGTGTTCTGAAACTCCCGGACGGACGCATTCTCAATTCGGACCGTCTCCCCCGGCCTGACCTCGAAGTCGCGCCAGGCGGTGTACCCAATGGTTCCGGACGCGTCGGCGAGCTCACCCTCCCGGATTACGTGTTTCTCGCCGTCGTACTGGATCTCGCGGGTACCGACCGTTAGCACGACTGCGGTCAGGGTAACGGTGCCGGTCTCGGCGGTCACCGAATCAATGTCGTTGACAGTGGGCGCTGTCGACTCGGTGCCGTTGTCACCGTACTTCCGTCGGAGGCTCTGTTTTGCCTCCTCGACTGGAACGCTGTACTCTAAGAGATTCTCTAGATCGGACCTGACCTCCGCTTTGTCGACGCCGAGGTCGGAGGCAATCTCCTCGGCGTGGTTGTCGATTGCCATAGCTGATCTTTGCTCTGCCAACGCTAAAAGCGTTCGTTGCGCTGCCGGAGGCGAGGATTCAAGACTCTACGGGTGCCCTGAGCAGTCGAGAGCGGGATATGGACTACGACCACCTCATCACGAGTCGACAACTGACCCGGGGGGACATCACGGCGGTCCTCGACCGTGCTGCTGCACTCGCCGCAGATGCCGGCAGCACTGCCGGGTGTCACCGTGGCCGGCTGCTGGGACTTGCGTTCTTCGACCCCAGTACCCCTGCCTACTCGCCGCCGTTGGCGGCTCCTTGAGGCAGAGGCTTCCTGTTTCAACGACGCGCTTTGCAGGAACAACCGCAGTTCCCCCAGGGAGCGCAGTCTCCACAGGCGTTAATTCGGAGTGACCCACTCCTAGGTCGGTGAGTCCGCGAGAAAGAATGTTCTACGCTGCGTTTGCGTCTCTATCCGCCTCGAAGCCACAGGCCGGACAAGAGTGTTCACGCACCCACAGCGGTTTCTCAGTTTCCGCGCCACACTGAGCGCACTCTTTGGTGGTGCCGTCTGGATCAACCTCCACGAAATGTGTCCCTTCACGCTTGCATTTGTATTCGAGCAAATCGGTGAACGCGGTCCACGCCGACGATGCCATGTTGCGGCTGTTTCCTGGCGATTCCAGTATTCCCTTCACATCAAGGTCTTCGACGGCCACCAGGTCGTACTCCCGAGCGTAGTCGTTCGAGAGTTTGTGGAGGAGATCACGACGTTTGCGCTTGATATCGAGATGGCACTCAGCAACACGCCGACGTTGTTTCTCCCAGTTGTTCGATCCATGCTCTTTTCGGGAGAGGTTTCGTTGCTCCTGTTCGAGCCTGTCACGTTCTTCTGAGAGGTCAAGTGATCCGACTGTTGTACCGTCCGTACCGTGGGCATACTTCAGAATGCCTACGTCGATGCCAACCATCTTGTCGGCGTCAATAGCCTCTAGCGACGGTTTCTCCGGTTCGTCCTTGTCGTCGACGGCGAAGGAGGCGTACCACTCTCCAGTCGGTTCTTTCTTGAGCGTGACTTCTTTGACTGTTTCATCGTCGGGGATGTCTCGGTGGCACTCAATCGGGATATCCGCGAGTTTCGAGAGTGAGAGCACAGTCTGACCGTTCTTCTTGTCGAACTCGAAGCCAGACTGGACGTATGTGAAACTGCGGAAGTCGTTGGGTGCCTTCCAGTTGAGACTACCAACGTCGTAGCCCTTTTCTTTCAGTTCAGACAGGGCTTTGATGCTGTCCTCGATCCGCATGACAGCGGCCTGTGCAACCGTCGAGTACAGGTCGTTCAATTCGTCCCACCGCTCTTTGAGGTCAGTGAGTTGATCGCGGACCTGTCGCACTCGTTGGTTGAGTGTTCCCGCAGATTCAGGAATCTCGGTAAACTCGTTGAGTGCGTGGTTGTAGAGTTGCCTACAGGTGTCCCGGTGGTAATCCAACAGCTCACGCTGTTGGGCGGTTGGCTTGAGCCGGAACCTGTAGGCGTAGTGCATCGGTTACTCGGTTGGTTCTGATGTTCGGACGATTTTCACGTCTGCGCCACGCCAGTCTTTGGGAACGAGGACGTGTGCGCCGTTGCCGGTGGCTTTCACCTCGCCCTCGATGACTTCGTGGCCTTCAATTTCGTGTCTATCCATCACCGGTGTTTAGACATTGTTTTAATACAAACGTATCGGTTCGTGGGCCTGTGGGCCAGCAACAGAAAGGTCCAAAAGAGACAAAGACGGCGCTGTATCCCCTCCCTGCTGCGCTCCTTGTCCGCTGATGCAGACTGCGGTGCTTGTTGAGGAAGGGGGCGTAGCGCCTGCAATCAGCTAAAATACGGCCGCACAGTTCACTCCCTTGCGATTGCGCTTGCGGCCTTCGAAACACAGTAACACTTCATCAGCCCACCGTCGCTGGCACTTCCCGAGCGGGTCCGCTACGACCTCCAGTCTGCCGGCGCGACGATCACCGAATACACGGCTCTAGAACCCGCCCTCGGGGAGCTCGATGCGCTGTACGTGACCCGCACCCAACGAGAGCGGTTCCCCAACGAGCGTGAGTACCGTGACGTCGCCGGCGAGTACCACATCACACCGGAGATACTCGAGACCGCAGCTGACGATCTTGCTGTCCTCCAGCCACTTCCCCGAGTCGACGAGATCGACCCCGCCGTCGACGAGCTGCCACAGGCAATGTACTTCACGCAGGCCCACAACGGAGTCCTGGTCCGCATGGCCCTTCTCGACTGCCTCCTCTGTGACTAGTCCTATGAACGATCAACAACTCCGTGTCAGAAAGATCGAAAACGGCACCGTTATCGACCACGTCCCGGGCGGCCGCGCACTACAACTGTTGGGCATTCTCGGTATCGACGGCAGCGGCGGTGACACTGTCTCGGTCGGTATGAACGTCGCCAGCGACCGGCTCGGGACCAAGGACATCGTCAAGGTCGAGGACCGCGAACTCAGCCAGGCCGAGGTAGACGTGTTGTCCTTGATCGCACCGGACGCAACGCTGAGTATCGTCCGTGACTACGCCGTCGTGGACAAACGTCGCCTCGATCGGCCGGCGACGGTCACCGGGGTCCTTAGCTGCCCAAACCCGGACTGTATCACAAGCGGAGCGGAGCCGGTGACACCGACCTTCAACGTTCTTGAGGCCGGCGCCTGCTGCCGGTACTGTGAGACCATCGTCTCTGCTGTCTCCGACCACGTGCGGTATTAGGACTTATCATTGGGGGTGTACTAACAGCGCGTACATGCACGTTCTTGTTCCCTTTACCTCCAAATCAGAGGGGGATCGGGCCGTCAACTACGCGATCGACACCTTCGGCCCGCTTACAGAGGCGACGATCACGGCCGTTCACTTCACTGAAAATCCTGAGAACGCCTCGACACAGCTGCGCAAGCAGGACATCGCCGACCGGGCAGCCGCTGCAAACATCTCACTCGATATCGTCGTTGAATCCCTCGAGTACGGCGATCACTCAAAGCCACCACTCCGGAGCGCGATTGTCGACGCTGTCCGAGACCGCGAGGCCGACACGGTCGTTCTTGCCCACGAGGAGAAGACGGCGCTTGAGGAGTTGCTGAACACCACAACCGCCGAACGGTTGTTGTCGGATACCGAGACGCCCGTCGTGTTAGTCCCCTGAGCGGCGCTTGAGCAGCCGGTCGACGATTTCTCGTGTCGAGAGGATCTCTTCCTCTGCTGGAGAACGCTGGCTCGCTCTGGTGACCCGACACTCGATCCCCCGGTCGGCTAGTGCCGCCGCGATCTGATCCGGGTCGTGGTGTTGGTCGTGGCCGAGGACGATCACGTCCGGATCGAGCCGCTCGATTGGGGTAAAAATATCATGCCGATCACCGAGGTGAGCCTCGTCGACCGCTTCTAAGGCGGCCACCATCTCGCGGCGCTGTGTTGCCGGAACGACCGGAGTGGGCTTGTGTGTCACGTTGTCGGTGCGGGCGACAATCACGTGTAGTTCGTCGCCGACGGCGGCAGACTCCCGAAGGTAATGCAGGTGCCCCGGGTGGAGCACTTCGAAGGTGCCCTGGGCGACAACGAGGCTCATCGTTTGTCCTCCCCGAACTCATCCGCGAGCGACTCCGGGTCGAACCCTAGTTCCGTCGCCGGATCCGGCAGGTCGATGTCGATCACCCGCAGTGATCGCCGTGACCCGTCGGTGTTGAATGCCTGCCAGGAGTCACGGTCATACGGCGCCCCGACGATAATGTGGACGTCTCCGCGGGTGAACGAGCGGAGGTCTTCGTCACTTGGCTGTAAGACACCGTTTGGATGTGAGTGGACCGACCCGACAGCGGTGTGGTCGTTTGGCACCATGTTCGACTTCATCGTCGCCTTGACACTACTGCTCGTTGTCCCTGGGATCACGAGCACGTCGGTAATGATCCGCCCGGATCTGTGGAGCCCGAGTGTCTGGGCATCGGTTGCCCTGAGCAGTCCCATGTACTCGTTTGGGTGGGTCTCACGGCAGGCCTCCCGGATGAACCTAAGCGTATCCCGTGCAATCCCGTGAATCTCGCTTGATTGAAACAACGAGTCGAAAAGGCCCATACACCATAGTATGGTGACTGACTGCTAAGCGTTCCGGATTCTCGTCCCAAAGCGGTTATATCCGGCCGTCAGTAACCGAGTAGTACTATGACGGCCACGGCCGAGGACAGCGTGTACCTTTTTCCGCCCGACGGCGATGCCGATGCGATCGTCGCGGAGCGTCCCTACCGCGGCACGGTCAACGGGGTCGTCGAATACGGCGTCTTCGTCGACATCGCGCCGGAGGTATCCGGGCTGGTTCACGCTTCAAATCTCGATGGTGAGTACAACGTCGGTGATTCGATTGCAGTCGTTTTAGACGAGCGCCGTGAAGACGGTGACCTCTCGTTTCGAGAAGCAGCGGTCGACCCGGGTACAGCCCGGCTTGAACACCAGCCACTCGTCGAGGGCCCTACGGCTATCGCAACCCTGCCGGAGGCGGTCGGTGAGACCGTCTACGTCGAGGCACGGGTCGTTCAGATCACACAGACCGGTGGCCCGACGGTATTCCGGCTGAGCGACGGGACGGGCGGCATTGCCGCCACGGCGTTCGTCGATCCCGGCGTCCGTGCCCATCCAGAGATCGACCGCGATGCGTACGTTCGGGTGACGGGCACAGTAGCGACCCATGATGACAGCCTCCAGGTCGAAGCCGATGCGATGACAAGACTCCAGGGCGCCGCTCGTGAAACGGCAACGGATCGCATCGACACGGCGATCGACGACCGTGCAACTGCCCCGCCAATCGACCCGCTCGTCAACTGGCCCGTTCTCGATACGCTGTACGACGACTTGGCTGCGGTAGCCAGCCGTCTGCGCGAGAGCATCTTGTTGGGCCGGCCGGTTTGGATTCGTCACCACGCCGACGTCGACGGACTCTGTGCGAGTGTCCCCCTCAGACTTGCACTGGAACGGTTCGCCGACGACTACTACACGGCCGATGACACCGCCGACCACCTCGTCCGACGCCTGCCCAGCAAGGCGCCGTTTTACGAGCTCGAGGATTCGACCCGCGACCTCGCACAGGCACTCGACGATGGCGACCGACACGGGCAACGCCTTCCGCTGGTCACGATGCTCGACAACGGCAGCACCAGCGAGGACACCCCGGCATACCAGACGCTCCGCCACTACGATGTTCCAATCGTGGCTGTCGACCACCACCACCCGGATCCCGACGCCGTCAATCCGCTTCTCGACGCACACGTGAACCCGTACCTCTATGGCGAGGACTACCGTGTGACGACCGGGATGATGGCCGTTGAGATCGCCCGGCTCATCGACCCCGATATGACGCCGAAGCTACGCCATGTTCCGGCGGTTGCCGGGCTTGCCGATCGGTCCGATGCCGAGGCCATGGACGAGTACCTAGACCTCGCGGCGGCGGCCGGCTACACGGAATCAGACCTCCAGGCGATCGGCGACGCACTCGACTACGCGTCCTACTGGCTCCGGTACAACCCCGGACGCCACCTCGTTGCCGATATCCTTGGCCTCGCAGACGACGGACACCGCCACGAGACCATCGTCGACCGACTTGCCACCAAGGCCCGCGACGCAATCGAAGAGCAGCTGTCGCTCGTGTTGCCACACGTCAGCACGGAGACACTCGACAACGGCGTCTCACTGCACCGCTTCAACGTCGACCAGTATGCGCGCCGTCACACCTACCCGGCACCGGGTAAGACGACCGGTGCCGTTCACGACCACATGGTCGCCGAGCACGGAACACCAGCGATAACAGTAGGATACGGTCCGGACTTTGCGGTGTTGCGCAGTGACGGCGTCGAGCTCGATATCCCCCAGATGATCACCGATATCGAGGCGGGCGTTACCGGCGGGGGTATCAGCGGCGGGGGCCACCTAGTCGTCGGGTCACTCAACTTTGTCGCCGGCCGTCGGGAAGCGGTCCTTGAGGCGCTGACCCGACAGATGACGGCAGCAGCTATCGACGAGAGCATCGGCAGTGCAACGAACACACTCGAGTGATCACAGCGCCAACCGTCAACGTCTTGTGGAGTCACAGCGGTAACAGCGCGGAAGCCCACGAGTTTACTCGTGGGAGGAACCGCGTACGCTTGATTTGACTCCCGTTGAAAACTCAAGCGACGTCCCACAGGCCCAGAAGCGGTCGGTGGGACGGGCTGTCCGTCAGCCAGCCCCGGCGTCAGGGGACGTTGATTGAGTCCCGCCGACT
>OBKM01000890.1_pt1 | contig 13535 bp, 13 predicted proteins | sample 1519691 | NCBI WGS metagenome assembly OBKM01 (sample SAMEA37050418, study PRJEB22526) | metagenome | biome: saline pan; feature: lake; material: water | place: Egypt | collected 2015 | depth 0.5 m
CATCGTGACAGGACAAGCTTCTGCCGCCACCAAGAAAAATATTCGCCACCCATAGTGAACGTGATCGTTGAGTCAGTACTAACTATTACCACATCTTACTGAATCTCCTAACAGGTACACAACCCTTGCATGCACATGGAAGTACCGCAACTAATGATGTTACCAGACAGCGCTTCTAACTCATCGGTCAAAGAATCATCCTCGACGAACTCGAACTTCTCCGTCACTTGTCACTCCAATTAGAATATCAGTAACAACTTCGCGTCCAGTGACGGCGTCGCCCGCAGCGTCACTAATGAGCTTCATAAATTCTGGTGCTGAACGCGTTACCTTGACACCCTCCTCATCACATGCAGAATACACCTGATCAGGAACATCGTATAGATCGGTTCCTGATTCAATCGTTACCTGCACTGGTGCTTCTAATGCTTCTGCAAATGCAATTGTCTCCCGTGCTTTCTGAATATTCTCGCGGGCGCTATTTTCGATACTTGATACATTAGCTCTGGATGTTCCGAGACGGTCGGCAATTGAGGCCTGTGCAAGACCCTCATTTCGCAGGGCAAGAACAACCGCCTGCCTTCGAGTTAGGATACTTTCGTCCGGATTGAATCCGGTCCGATCTAAGATATCGTCGGCTGATGGCATGTTCCAGTTTCTTCGTACGATAGCTACTTGTAGCTTCCCGAAAGGTGTTATGCTTCCACAGAGAACGCACGCAGAATGCGGCTTGTCCTTGAATGAGTTCACAGATATGTATGGATTAATGCAATTTCTTCAATAATCTGAGCTAGTTTTTGCAGCTCTGCTGGTAGCTGTTATTGACTATTAAGCCAGAGAAGCAGTCCCTTCTGTGCATGTAGTCTATTTTCTGCTTGTTGCCATACAACTGCTTGATCTGACTCAATAACTGTTTCAGTGATTTCTTCTCCTCGATTAGCAGGCAGACAGTGCATGACAAATGCATCTTCCGTCAGTGAAAGAAGGTCCTCGTCAACCTGAAATCCACTAAAGTCTCGCATTCTGACATCCCGCTCGTCTTCGTGCCCCATGCTAGTCCACACGTCTGTATACACAACATCAGCGTCCTGAACGGCGGACTGCGGATCAGTTGTCTGTACTGGTGCTGATCCAATCTTTTCAGTGCGGTCTATCACATCTTCGTCCACTTGGTATCCGTCAGGGGTTGCAAGTGTTAAGTCGATTCCAGTAAGTGCACACCCAAGTGCAAATGATTGAGCTACATTATTTCCATCTCCAACCCATGCTGCTGTCACATCGTCAAATGATCCACATACTTCTTTTATTGTCAGTAAGTCTGCCAACGTTTGGCATGGGTGAGCGTCGTCGGTCAATCCATTAATCACTGGTACATCCGCATACCGAGCTAATTCTTCGACGTTAGCGTGTTTGAATACACGTGCCATCAAAAAGTCAACATACCGAGAGAGAGCCCTTGATGTATCTTTAAGTGGCTCTCCCCGGCCAAGCTGAATATCGTCTTCCCCGAGAAACACTGCATGCCCACCAAGCTGTGTCATCCCCGTTTCAAATGATACACGTGTTCGCGTCGATGGTTTCTGGAAAAGCATTCCAAGTGTATGTTGTTCAAGGTCTGTATGTCGTGTTCCGTCCTTGAGTTCTGCTTTGTAGTCTGAGGCAATGTCTAAAACATCTGTTATCTCGGTAGCCGTAAGATCATCAATATCGAGTAGATGACGAACTGTCATGCTGTTTCACCTCTGGTGAGACGACTTGCTGTTTTTTCAAGGACTGCAATTGATCGATCATACTCTGAGAGTGAAAGATGCTCATCTGGTGTATGATCTAACTCCGAATCCCCAGGCCCGTATGTTGCCATTGGACAGTCCCATGTATCAGCATAGAGGTTCATATCACTTGTTCCGGTCTTACGGAGCAAACGCGGATCTCCTCCAACATTTCGAATTGCAGCTCGTAGTGCTCTGGCAACTGGCGTTCGTGGGCTTTCCATTACCGATGGAATTGGCTTACCCCAGTTAACCGTACCTGTGTTAAGTTCTCCGTCTGCCAATTCTCGAAGTGAGTCTGCGTCTGTTTGTGGTGGTATGCGAAGTTGGACATCCATTGTCACTTCAACAGATAATCCATCAGCACTTGTGCCTCCATCAATTGATGTTGGCTTGGTTGTCACTTGTTCAAACACTGGATCATATTCATCCCCACCAAATTCGGCGACAACCGACTCTACTCCGTCCCACCACGACATAGCTTGCTCAATTGCATTCGGCTCTGGTCGTGATGTATGCCCTGACTCACTGGTGGCAACATATGTACCAAAGAGTATGCCCCGATAACCAAGGGTGATTCCGTCCCATCCACTTGGCTCACCATTGATCACTGCGCCAGGTTCATCTCGATTCTCTGCTAAATGTCTAGCACCTAGTGAGTCTGTCTCCTCCTGTATTACTCCAGCAAATGAGACTCCTGTATTAACCGCTGCTGCTGCCATTGCAGCGAGAGGCCCCGTTGCGTCAACACTTCCTCGACCCCATAGTATTTCGTCGTTTTCTGCTGACTCTACATGAACTGGAATATCTCCTGGTACTGTATCAATATGTGAGGTTAACAGGACTGAATCATCTGCTGGTGCACGAACATTTCCGACTTCATCTATCCACGCCTCTCGATCGTGGTTTTTGAAGAACTCGACTAGTCTTTCCGCAGCTTTTTCTTCTTCACCACTTGGTGATGGTATCTCAACAAGATCGATTAAGAGTTCTCTTGCGGTTGTTTCTGAGACTGCTGTCATTGATCTGCGCCTCCCATGACTGAGTCAATCGATTTTAAAAGCTGGTCTGCGTGCCCTTTGTCAATCGTGAGAGGCGGCAGTAGCCGAAGAACAGTCCGACCAGCAGGGAGTGCTAACACTTGCTCTTTGAGTGCGAGGTTCTTAACAAGACGATTTGACCCACGTTTCACCTCGATACCGAGCATCAGTCCCTTGCCCCGTACTCTCCGTGCATCAATTTCATCCGCTTCAATCTTCGCGCCTAACTCTTCTGCAAGATATTCACCAATTTCAGCGGCGTGGCCTGGCAAGTCTTCTTCAACAATCACATCGAGTGTTGCTGCTGCTGCTGCACTGATCACAGGTCCTCCTGAGAATGTTGATCCATGATTTCCATGGTTTTCGGCGACCCAGTCTTGTACAAGCGTCGCCCCCATCGGCAGGCCGCTGGCAATCCCTTTAGCCGACGTTAGAATATCAGGAACGATGCCTGCGTGTTCACAAGCCCACATCTTTCCAGTTCTACCGAGCCCTGTTTGAATTTCATCTGCAATTAGTGCCGCTCCTGCTTCTTCGGTTATTTCTCGAGCGGCTTTGACGTATTCTGCTGAAGCAGGATAGATCCCTCCTTCTCCCTGCACTGGCTCAACAATCATCGCTGCAGTATCCTCGTCGACAGCTTCTTCTAATTGTTCAACATCTCCATAATCGACAAACTCTACTCCGTCCATGAGCGGCTCATAATAGTGCTTGTATTTCTTCTTCCAAGTAGTCGCCAACGCACCCATAGTACGACCATGAAATCCTCGTTTTGTGGCAATAATTTTCTCTCGTCCTGTTGCAGCACGAGCGAATTTTAGTGCCGCTTCATTTGCTTCCGTACCAGAATTACAAAGCCAGACATTATCGATACTCCCAGGAGCGATTGCTGCTAGTCGATTATACAGTTTGTCCCGGGAATCAACCGGATATGACGCCTGTACATAAAACAAATCCTTTGCTTCTTCTGTTACAGCATCCACCACATCTGGGTGACAGTGTCCTACTGGTGTACAGGCATAGCTCGCTCCAACATCAAGATACTCTGTTCCGTCTTCGGTATATAGATACGGTCCTTCTCCACGTTCGATACGAATTGGTTTCTCTGAGTAGACAAATCCGCTCATTCCTTAGATCCCTCCGTTTGATCTGGTACCGCAGTGTTTTTGATATGTGTTCCAGCACCGTCCAATGCTGACTGTACCGGCATCTCTGTGTTCGCATCTCCAATTATAACCCGCGATGCACCACTCTCGATCGATTCTTTTGCTGCCATAATCTTTCGCTTCATGAATCCTTCAGCAGCCGATTCGATCTTCTCCAACTCTTCAGGAGTGTTGGCCTGCTCAATAATCGTCTCTGGATCGTCTGGGTCCTCAAGCACTCCTGGGACGTCTGTTAGAAGCACAAGATCTCCATCTACAGCCCCAGCAATAGCCGCTGCAGCCCGATCTGCATCCGCGTTAACAGGCAGCCACCTATCATCGTCTTTGCCCAACATTGGAACTGTTACAACTGGTGTGTAACCTCCCGATAAAAGCGTCGTAAGTAGATCATCATTTACCGACTTGATAATTCCGGAGTGATCTCCTCGTTTAATTTTTCGCTTTCCATCCTCAACAACTCGAACAGCAGACTTTCGTGGTCCGCTAAGCACCTTTCCGTCGACACCAGATAATCCAACTGCATCAACGTCGTTATTTTGCAAAGCGGCTACAATATCAGTATTTAACCGACCAGGAAGAACCATTTTAAAGACGTCAATTGTCTTTTCATCGGTAAACCTGCCAACTACCCCACTTGGTGTCTCCACATATGTCGGCTCTTCCCCAAGTTGTTCAAGTGTATCATCAACTGCTGTGGATCCACCATGAACAACAATCACTTCTTCACCGTCTTCTACAAGCGATGCAACATCTCCGATAGCACCCGCAGGATCAACCGCGCGTGCGCCGCCAATTTTGAGTACAACTGTCATTAAAATCACCTCTATACTATGGAGCCCCAATTGGATGAAAACCAGTTGATTCAAGCCCAGCTGTTTCATCAAGCCCCAACGCAATATTAGCAGCGTGCACTGCTTGTCCCGCTGATCCTTTCATCATGTTATCAATCGCACTAAACACGACTAAACGCTTGTTCCCTGGATCAACTTCAAATCCAACCTCTGCATAATTTGATCCAGCTACCACCTTTGGCTCTGGGTATCGATAGACTCCGCCTCCTCCCGATGCCATGCGAACGAATGGCTCATCTTCGTACACGTCACGATATGCACGCCATAGATCGCTGTTCGTCACTGGCTGTTCCGGAAAGATATGTGCTGTCGCCGACGCACCTCGAATCATATCAACTGCATGTGCTGTAAACGAGACTGATACTCCAAGATACTCTTCGATTTCGGCTTCGTGACGATGTCCTGTTGGTGCGTACGGGCGAACTATTCCCGAGCGCTCTGCGTGATTTGACGCTTGACTCTCCGCAGCACCTCCTTCAGACGACCCAACCTTGACATCAACGACAATCTGCTCGCTGCCTGTGATGACGTCTGATTTGACGAGTGGATAGAGCCCGATAATTGTGGCTGTTGCGTTACAACCTCCAGCAGCAATTAAATCTGCCTGTGGAAGATTCTCCCGATTAATTTCCGGTAAGGCATAGACCGCTTGATCAAGTCGATCCGGCGCACTGTGGCCATCATACCACTCGTTGTATTGTTCTTCTGTTGAAAGACGGAAGTCAGCTGACAAATCAACCACTGTGTCTGCAACATCCACATACTCGTCTATGTGCTTCATTGACACTCCGTGTGGTGTTGCAGTAAACAATATATCTACAGACGAGAGATCATCCGGGTCAATAAAGCGATCATCACGATGACGGAGGTTTGGATGTACATATCCGATGGACTTTCCGGTATACGAGCGACTCGTTGCTTGGTCGAGGGTCAAAACCGGATGTGAATCAATTATTCGCAATAGTTCTCCTCCAGTGAACCCAGAACCTCCAATAACACCAGCTGTTATTGTCTCGCTCATAGTTTAACTTCGATTTCTCCGTCTTCTGTTACTAAGCTTTCGAGCCAATTGACAACCTCTGCCGGCACATCTATATCGACTGTGTCATTCAGTGCCTTAAATTCGACTGTGTGATTAACTTCGTGTACGGTGTAACCTTTGCCGTCAGTCTCCATGAGGTCAACTCCAAGCAGTCCTCCTCCAACTGCATTACTGGCCTTCTGAACCAACTCTCTAGCCCGCTTATCAAGCGAGAATTCTCTTGTCTCGGCACCTTGTGCCGCATTTGTCAACCAGTGATCGGACGATCGGACCATCCCTGCAATTGGTTCACCATCAGCAGCAAGCACGCGAATATCACGTCCTGGTTTGTCGATGAACTCCTGCACGTAGAATACTTTGTGCTCATAATGTCCAAGCGTTGCTTTGTGCTCAAGAATTGCTTCGGCTGCAGATCGTGAATCAATTTTAGCCATCAACCGGCCCCAAGAGCCGATCACTGGCTTAAGCACACACGGATATCCGAAGTCTTCGATAATCTCGAGTGCAGCATCTTTCGTGAATGCAACCTCTGTGTTTGGTGTCGGGACACCCTCCCGCTCGAGTGCAAGGCTGTTTTTCACTTTATCGGCACAAACTTCTGCAGTATACGGACTGTTAACTACCGGAATTCCGTATGCTTCACAAAACTGTGTTACGTACAGAGATCGACTTGTCGCTAAGCAACGATCTAGAATTAAGTCTGTATCTTCAAACGCCTCTGGCGGTTCGCGAATCGAAAACCGCTCATCACGAACATCAATCTTAACCACATCATGCCCCCGGTCGCGGAGCTCTTGTAGTAAGAGCTTTTCGTCTTTGCGAATCCGGGAGTAGAGTATTCCGACCTTCACCGTTACTCACCCCAGTCCTCTTCCAGCTCTGGTGCCTTCTCGAGGACCGGAGGCTCCGTCTCAACGACTTCGAGTTCTGCACCGCAGGTAGTACAGTCAACGATCTCTCCGACCTCCAGATATTCGTGAAGGGACACATCAGTCCCGCATTCTACGCATTCAGCCATGGTATCTACACATCATTCCCCACCACCCTTAAAACTATCGAAAGTATCAGAAAGAATCAACGACCAAAGATGCCGCTATCGGCGTAATCAAGCCCTTCAAAACCAGTATCTTAAATCCATATAATATATTTGATATTACTATGTCCCCACATGGGGACGCGGTCGTCGCGGTGGCTTCGGTTGAGACATCATCTGTTTATACATAGTTGTCCACCTCTGCTGTGAGCTGTTTAGATGCCTTCTTGACGGCTGTTTTACGATTATCGAGTGCATTGTGATCTTCATCAAGTCGGTTCTTTGCATCGGCTATTGCTCGTGTCAGCTCTTCCGGTGCTGGCCCTCCTCGTGAGTCTCGAGCAGCTACATTTGCTGTTGGATCAAGTGCCTTGAGCAGCTGCTGTATCTCCACACGATTTGTTACGGCCTCTCCAAATACTTCCTCTCCTGCCTCATCAAGCAACTCAACTGCTGTTTCTGTTTCATCTGCTTCTTCAACCGGTTCCGCAGCGGTTGCAACAATTTCATGTGCAATCCGGAATGGAATACCATTCTGTGCAAGTAGGTCTGCAACACCGGTTGCGGTTGAAAATCCTTCACCAGCAGCTGACTGTAATTTTGATGTATTCCACGTTGCCGTACTAATTGCTCCAGCCGTAACATCAACTGCGTCCTGCGCGGCGTCTACTGCGTCCCACATATACGTGGTTGCCCGCTGCAGGTCCCGGTTGTAAGCACGAGGCAATCCTTTGAGAGTCGTTGCTAACCCTGTGTAACACCCGATTACCTCACCTGCGGCAGCTCGAACAAGCTCAAGCGTATCGGGATTCTTCTTCTGCGGCATAATCGATGATGTCGATGCATAATCATCGTTCAGCTCAATGAATCCACGATTAGAGAAGATAATCCCATCTTCAGCAACGCTAGAGCATGTTAATCCAAGCGTCGCAACCGAATTTACCGACTCAACGAGCATGTCCCGAGTCGTCGATGCGTCCATCGCATTTTCAATCACTCCCTCAAATCCAAGCAGCTCCGCAGTTCGGCTTCTATCGATATCAAACGTCGTGCCAGCAAATGCAGCGGCTCCGAGTGGTGATTGATTTACTCGATCGTACGCATCCAATATTCTCTCTGTATCACGAGCTAACGCGTTTTCATATGAAGCAAGCCAGAAGCCGACCGTAACTGGCTGTGCTGGCTGAAGATGTGTGTAACCTGGCATAATTGTTTCCGCGTGCTCAGCGGCTTCGGATAATAGCACCTCCCGTGCGTCAAGTAACGATTGAAGCACAGCCAGCAAATCCTCGCGGAGTCGATACCGAATACAGGTAGCGACTTCATCGTTTCGCGATCTAGCAGTGTGCATTCTCCCTCCTTCATCTCCAACGCGGTTGATTACGGCTGTTTCAATTGCAGCATGAACATCTTCACCTGCAGGAAGGTTTTGATGTCCTGCTGTTTCAATATCAGTGAGGGCAGAAAGAATTGCCCCAGCGGTATCAGCTTCTAATATCTCCTGCTCCGCTAACATAATTACGTGCGCACGATCCACAGCGATATCTGCTGTAAAGATCCGCTCGTCTGCATCGAGTGATGAGAGGAACTCCCGAGCAGGACCGCTGCTAAATCGCTCTCTTCGTACAACGTCCCCCGTTTCGTCGTTTGTAAAGGAGTCCTCTTCTGTCATATTATTCCCAGTCCGTAATTCCTTCTGAGCTGCCTTTCACAGAATTTGCAAATCGTTCTTGGAATCCGTGGTATTTGGCGACACCAGTGGCATCCTCTTGTGCGATACCATCAATATCTTCGGTATTGAATGATGCCATCTCTTCTGAGTATACCGAATACTCACTATCTCGAGCGACTGCTCTACAGCTACCTCCACCAACTCGAACCGTTGCTGTTCCTGTTACAACATCTTGTGTTTCATCGATGAAGGCCTCCAGTGCGTCAACAACTGGAGCAAACACAATTCCTTCATATGCTTTTTCTGCCCATTCCTGCTCAATTGATCGTTTAAATGAACGCTCTTCTTTTGTCAGAACGAGGTCTTCAAGTGCTTGATGTGCAGTTAGCAATACGGTTGCTGCTGGATGTTCGTAGTTCTCACGAACTTTTAGACCGAGCATTCGGTCTTCCATAACGTCCGTGCGACCAACACCGTACTGTCCAGCAATTTCGTTTAGTGATTCGATGAGCTCAACAAGACTATCATCCTCGATAGAAGTATCTTGATCGTCAATTGTAGCTGAAACGGGGACACCATCTTCGAATGATACCTCAATAAGAGCCTTTTCTCCACTTGGCTCATCTGTCCACTCGTAAATATCCTCTGTCGGAACGTAATCTGGGTGTTCCAAATCTCCACCTTCAATGGCACGTGACCAAAGATTCTGGTCAATTGAAAGAACACCCCCATCTCCTGCTTCTACTGGGAGATCACGTTCTGCAGCATACTCTATCTCCCATTCTCGCGTTAAACCAAGTTCACGGACGGGTGCAATGACTTCCATGTCCGATCCACGCCAGACTGCTTCAAACCGGAGCTGATCATTTCCTTTGCCCGTGCAACCGTGTGCAAGTCCATCACAGTTACGCTCTTTGGCTACATCCATGATCGCCTCTGCGATTACAGGACGGGCTAGAGCAGTACCAAGTGGATACCCTTGATATGTTGCATTTGATTTAACAGCCGCTGCACATAGATCTGCAAACTCGTCTTTAGCGTCTACAACATGGTGCTCTAGATCCAATGCTTCAGCTGTTTCAGCGGCTTCTTCAAATTCCGACTCAGGTTGACCAACGTCAACGGTAACTCCAATAACTTCATCATATCCATATTCTTCCTCTAACAGTGGTACGCAGACAGTCGTATCAAGACCACCTGAAAATGCTAATGCTACGCGTGACATCCTTGATTGTGTAGCATCGGCCGTAGAGTATAAATCCTTCCATATTAATTACAAAAGATTTTGACATAAAAGCAGCTAACCGACAGACAACACAGGGAAACAGTACAGCAAACCGGGAAGATTATAGTTAATTTGGGCCTAGAAATCGGCCCGCCGCGGTCGCCGCTGTCGGCCGAAGAAGTAGCTATCGGCGTGGCAGTCCAGATAATGGCCATTTTGCGGCATCTTGTGCCTATATATTACTGCTCGTTACTAAATAGTTTCGAGTTGTTTCGGTTTTTTGTCTCCTATATATTGAAAATTAAATAAAATTCTTAAATATCTATCACTAGAAATTCTCCGGTGCCAGATCTTTTCCTTGACTTTCCCCTGGCAGTATATCGCCGATTGCTCCGCCAAAGGCAGCAGCAGCCCAGATAATCGTAATTCGCCCAATCACCTCTATATTAGTTGGATCTCCATCAAATGCTCTCCCCCAAAGGAGTGTCATGCCCGTTGCGACCATGAACGATATACATAATATCCCAAACAATCGGCGGGGAATAAATCCAAGAATTGGCTTTGATACATCAACCCGTCGGAAGTCAGCCCAATATACTAATCCAACTGTCACGAGGACGATAAATAAAACATTTGCAATGAGAAATACTGGGACATTTAGCACTTGAGTTGTTGTGAAATGCTCAGCGATATCAAACACTCCGTCTTCGACGAGCAGTGGGAGAGAAAATATTATTCCCCCCACAAATGTTTCAGCAGCGTCTCGTGTTGTATACTTACTAATCCGACGACGAATCCTTTCTCTTCTCGGCAACTGTGTGACTAACGAAATAGTCTTATCCACTTGCTCACGCTGACGGTCGTCTTCAACAGAGTCACGAAGATCGGTTAGCTCGTCGAGAACTTCATCAACATCAGGCTGGTCCTTCTCTGACCTATCCTCCATGATTGTATGTACTTCATGTAAGAAATATATTTACTGGCTACTGTTATTTTGAATTTGAGATTTCTGTTGCGATGTCTTCTGCAAAATACGTCAAAATCAAATCTGCACCTGCTCGCTTAATTGACAATAGCGATTCATATGCTACTGCTTCAAGATCGAGCCACCCTTTTTCAGCTGCTGCGTGCAACATCGCATATTCGCCAGAAACATTGTATGCAGCGACTGGATGGGTTGTTTTCTCTCTTACCTCTCGAATAATATCTAAATAAGGCAACGCTGGCTTGACCATCAGAATGTCTGCCCCTTGCTTAATATCAGCTTCTACCTCCTTGATAGCTTCTTGCCGATTTGCTGGGTCCATCTGGTAATGTCGTCTGTTGCCAAATGCTGGCGCTCCGTCCGCTGCGTCGCGGAATGGACCGTAGAAATTGCTGTGATACTTTGCTGCATAGCTCATGATTGGTATATCCGTATAACCTGATGTATCAAGCCTGTCTCGAATTGCCTTCACCATACCGTCCATCATGCCACTCGGAGCAACCATGTCTGCTCCTGCTTCGGCGTGGGAAACTGCGATATCACCCAAATGTTCAAGAGTTTGATCATTTTTAACTGTCATCTCTGTATCAGTATCTGAGTTTACCACGCCACAGTGGCCATGTGTAGTATATTCACATAAGCAGACATCCGTGATGATGTATGCGTCCGTTTGCTCATCTATGGCCCGCGTTGCCCGCTGCACAACCCCACTTTTATCCCACGCACGGGATCCCTGACTATCTTTCTCCTCTGGAATCCCGAACAAAATGATCGCTTCTATTCCTGTTTCAAGAATCTCATTAACTCGATCAACAACCTCACTAACTGGTACTCGTGAATGTCCCGGCATCGATGAAATCGATGTTCTTGAATCCGTTGTTGCATCAACAAACACTGGTGCAATAAGATCATCTACGGACAACGTTGTTTCCTGCACCATCTGACGAATTCCATCTTTTCGAAGCCGCCGCGGGCGATCGCGGAGATCCATATACACTATATACATCGTCAAAACGCAATACAGTTGCTATTACAAACACATGGAGTAGGAGTCTGGTAACGTCCAGTTGATCTCTTAGGTCAATTACGGAAAAATCGAATAGATTTTTCGCCGCAATCTTGACGCAATACCAAGCCCTTCGCCGTATACTGCATTTGGGACCCATGAGGGCTTGGCAAATGGTCCAATGTTTGATTTGGCAATTGTTTTTGCCTGCGTATACTGGTAGAGACCTTCTTTACCATGTCGATAGCCCATGCCAGACTCTCCAAATCCACCCATCGGTGCATCTGTGGCGGCCCAGCCAACGATGTACCCATCATTGATACAGACCGTTCCACAGTCGATTTGCCTTGCTACCTCTGCTCCACGATCTGTATCTGTTGTCCAAACACTTCCAATTAGTCCATATTTTGACTCGTTAGCTGCCTCAATTGCCTCTGATTCTCCACTTACTGACTCGACAAACACTACTGGTCCAAATGTTTCTTCGCTCATTAGCTCAGCACTCTCATCAACAGACGTGAGGATTGTTGGTTCATATATGAACGGCCCGATATCATCCCGGTGCTTTCCTCCTGTAAGGACAGTTGCTCCGTGTGACCGAGCATCTTCAACATGATCCTCTACCCGAGTTAGCTGACTGGGGCCAATTAGGGATCCAACGTCATATGAATAATCGTATCCTGTCCCGAGTGTGAGCTTTTTCGTTTGTTTCACAAACTCATCAACAAACTCATTAAAGCGTGACTCTACTACATAAAATCGCTCTGCACTGAGACATAATTGCCCGGCATTTGAGAATGCAGCAGCAACTGCCCCTCTTGCAGTCTTTTTGATGTCTGCGTCTTCAAGCACAACAAATGGATTTTTTCCACCAAGCTCAAGTAATGAATCTGTTAACTGCCGACCAGCCTGCTCCGCAACAATTTTCCCAGTCTCTGTTCCTCCCGTAAATACAAGATAATCTGATTTGTCAATCACAGCTGATCCGATTTCCGCCCCAGGTCCGGTTACTACCATACACAATCCGGACGGGACTCCGGCCCGTTCTAATAGTTCTGCCAGCTTTAATGCTGAGTATGGCGTCTTTTCATCTGGTTTCAATAGAATTCCATTTCCTGCCAGCAGTGCTGGAATTGCATCGATTATCGAAAGTATCAACGGGTAATTCCATGGTGAAATCACCCCGACTACTCCGTATGGGGAATAGGTAACGGTCGCTGTTGACAAGCCTGGAGCCATCGGCGTTCGCGATGAATCGGCAAGCAACTTAGGTCCCCGAGCTGCGTAGTATTCGCATGATTGTGTGATATCTGCAAATTCTTCTGCAGCGTGAATACGAGATTTTCCGGTCTCAAGCTGCACCAGATCAAGTAACTTGTGACGATTGTCTTCAAGAAGATCAGCGAATCGGCGGAGGACCGTTGCTCGATCTTCCACGGAGTATGATTCCCATTCCTGTTGCGCATTCCGAACTTGCTGAACTGCAGTCTCTACATCTTCAGGTGTACACTTTGGAATCTCTCCAATAGTGTCCATCGCCATTGGAGCGGTAACTCTAATAGGCTCATATTCTGAATTTGCTATCACCCGATTGCTAAGTCTATCAATTTCCTCCCGAGTAATCAATGTATTCTTATATGTGAATTTTGACATAGGTACCGTTACATTACACTCTGTGACGTGAACTCACCCCGGGGTCAAGCCCCGGGGCTTCCTGCTTCAACGACGCGCTTTGCACTCACAGCC
>OBKM01000891.1_pt1 | contig 13518 bp, 8 predicted proteins | sample 1519691 | NCBI WGS metagenome assembly OBKM01 (sample SAMEA37050418, study PRJEB22526) | metagenome | biome: saline pan; feature: lake; material: water | place: Egypt | collected 2015 | depth 0.5 m
TCGGCTGCCTCCGTGCGCGGGCGGACGTACACGTCGAAAACCGACTCCTCGCGGCGGTTCGAGGTGAACGCGAAACGGTCGCCGTCGTGGCTCCAGCCGCCCCAGCGGTGTTTCGCGTCCGGCGGCGTCAGATCGACGATCCGACCGTCGTCCTCGAGGCGGAACAGGCCCTGGCGCTCGTTGCCGCCCTCGTCCATGCCGAAGACGGTCTCGGCGCGCTCAGGCGAGGGCGAGGCGAACGTGACGCGCTCGGTATAAAAGGTCCGCTGTGTCGGCCACCCGCCAGGCCGATCGACCGCCCACACCTGCGGCGTTCCGGTGGTATCCATCCGAAACGAGAGCGTCCCGTCGGCCCGGAAGGCGGCACCGAAGGCGCTGCGGACGTTGAGATACCGTTCGATGTCGTACTCGTACACACCCGTGTGTGGGGCCGGACGGTCTTATACATATCCGGGCGTTCACCCGAAACGACCCACCCTTATTCCGATTCCGATTCCGATTCCGATTCGTCCACCCTTCCCGGCAGCGTGATCGTGACTTCGGTTCCTCGGGGGTCGACCTCGGAGACGTCTATCGACCCGTTCGATCGCTTGACGATCCAGTAGACCAGCCACAGCCCGAGCCCGCTGCCGTGATAGAGGTCGTCTATCGCCCGGCCGGTGAGAAGAACGTCCCGGTCCATCTCGGGGATTCCGGGGCCGTTATCGACGACGCTGATCGTGACGGACTCACCGGTGGTGCCGACCCGGAACGCGACGGACGGTTCCTCGCGGTCGTTGTGGGCGATCGCGTTCCGGGCCAGTTCCTCGATCGCTTCCCGGATCCGCAGGGTCGTCTCGGCGGGGGCGCTATCCGGGGTTTCGACGTCGATCCGTGCGTCCGGTTCTAGCTCGGCGATCTCGTCGGCGACGGAACGGACCGATCTGGTGATGTCGATCCTCGCCGGCTTCGGCTCCTCGCTGAGCAGATCCGTGATCGCACGGGATTTCTCGCCGGTCGTCATGAGGCTCTCGGCCTGTGTGTGGATCCGGTCTGCGGCGTCGGCGATCTCCCCGTCTGCCACGGATCGGATCTGGTCCGCCAGCCCGCGAACGACCGTCAGATCGTTCCGGAGGTTATGCCGGAGCACGTTGTCGATCACGCGCAGCTGTCTGGTTCGCTCCTCGAGTTCGGTCACGTCCCGACAGATCGCGACCGTCCCGGAGAGTTCGCCGTCGTCGTCGTAGTAGGGGTATCGGCTCGTGTCGAACGTCGCCTCCTTCCCCGAGTGCTCGAACGCCGGCGAGACGGAGTACCGGACCGATTCCTCGGTCTCGAGAACCCGCTGTTTTTTCCGTGCAATCGTTTCCGCCGTCGCCTCGTCCATGAAGCGGTGTTCGTCCTCACGGAGCAGCGCCGATTCGGGGACGCCGGCGAACTCGACGAGTGCCTCGTTGACCAACTCGAACCCCCCCGTCTCGTCCTGCAACATGATCGGATCCTCAAGGCGCTGGACGATATCCCGGTGTCGGCTGAGTCTGTCCCGTAGCTCCTTGCGCTCCGTGATGTCGGTCTGGACCGCAACGAAGGCCTCGATCTCATCCGTATCGTCCGTGATCGGTGCGATCGTCTGAAACGCGGTGTAACGCTCCCCGTCCTTTCGGCGGTCGACGATCTCCCCCCGCCAGACGGAGCCCTCGAGGATCGTCTCCCACAGCGTCTCGTAATACTCCGTGGACGTCTCCCCGGACTGGAGGACACTCGGCGTCCGCCCGAGTATCTCCGAACGGCTGTATCCCGTTATTTCCTCGAAGGCCGGGTTCGCGTACTCGATGATCCCGTCCGGGTCGGTAATGAAGATCCCGTGGCCCGAGGCCTCGACCGCCTGCCGGAACCGACGGAGTTTGACCGTCTTCGCCTGTAAATCGAGGGACTGTTTCCGGAGCCGGAACAGCGCCTCGATCCGCCATTCGAGTTCGGCCTGCCGCATCGGCAACGAGACGACCTCATCGACCGTCGACCGGAGCACGTTGTCGGCGACCTCGCCGCGATCAGCCGCGATGATCTCCGAGTTGTCCTCGGAGAGCAAAAGCAAGACCGGAAGAAGCACCGGACTGGCCGCGGTTTTGGCGTCGAGCAGCGTCTCCCGATTCGTCTCCAACCCGTCGGCGTCCACGATGCAGAGATCGAACTCGCCGGCCGCCACCGATCGATCGGTGTCGGCGACCGCATACGAGTCGTGGTCGTCGATCCACTCGCGGAGTACCCGTTCGTTGCCGGGATCGGAGACGAGCGGATACAGCGTCTCTTTTTCGCCGGACATTACGGCACCCCCCTCGCGATCCGGTGTGGCGTTATCCGCATTGTTTTACCACTCAGGCGTCCCCGTCAGGATGCCTCGGAGATCCGAGGGCTGCTCGCCGAGCCGCAGTCCGTCCTCGGTGATCTCGAATATCCGGAGCCCGTGTTGGAAATCGCCCGTTCGCCGTTTGAGCATGCCGATCACCTTCCGGAGTTCGCCTCTGTACTCGACGTGTCGGAACACGACGATGCTGTCCGCCAGGTGGCTCACGTTCCGTTCGGTGGCGCGGAACTCGCCGGTGATCCCGTGGACCTCGTTCGTGATCAGCCCGGTTACGTTCATGTTTCGCAGATAACGCCCGATGTTCACCAGATGCGATTCGGGGTCGTCCTCGAGCCCCCGAAACGCCCGTTCGAAGCCGCTGACGCCGTCGATCATGACGATTTCGGCCCCTTCGTCTTCGACTTCGCTCCGGATCCGATGGGTGAACTCGTCGATCGTGAGCTCCTCGGGCGAGATTTCCTCGATCAGGAGGGTCCCCTCCGAGATCATCCGTCGGGCCGGGATTCCGATGGCGTCGGCCCGATCGAGCATCGTCCGTTTGGCCTCCTCGAAGCTATAGAGGACCGATCGATCCCCGTTTTTCGCCGCCTCCTTGATGAACTGCATGCCTGTGGTCGTCTTTCCGACGCCGGTCGGGCCGCTCAAGAAGGTGATCGTCCCGGTCGTGATCCCGCCGTCGAGGAGGGCATCGAGATCCGGAACGCCCGACGAAAGCGTGTTTAACTCCCCCTCACGCCCGTGTCGGGCTGGATCGAGTCGCGGCCACACACGCATTCCATCGCCGCCGATCGTCACCGTATGACGGCCCCGGCGCGCGCCGGAACCGCGGAACTTCGAGACCGAAAGCGTTCGTCGGTCCGCCCGCAGATCCAACTCGAGCACCGAATCGACGAGGAACTGGAGGTCGTCGTCGACGATCGATTCGGCGGCCTGTGAGGTCAACAGGACGGTCGTGCCGCTGTCTTTGAGGAAATCGAGCAGGCTCAACACCTGCGTTCGGAACTGCCGCTCGTCGGGGGCGAGATACCGGAGTTCGGTGATGGGGTCGATCACGACCCGCTCGGGCGAGTGCGACTCGACTTGCTCCCGGATCGACGCGACAAGCGAGGGCGTTTCGACCTCGTCGGCGCTGAAGAGGTCGTAGCTTTCGCTCCGCCGGAACTGATCGCCGGACGGGGAGAGATCGAGAAACTCGACACGGTCGGTCGGCAGTTCGAACGCCTCGGCGGTCCGTCCGAGGTACGACGACGGCTCGCCGAGATTGATATAGAGGTTCGTGGCGTCCGGATCCCGTGTGGTCGTGGCGTAGTGTAGCCCGAATATCGTCTTCCCGGCGCCGGGTGCGCCTCTGATAAGTGTCGCAGATCCCTCCAACATACCGCCGTGGAGCACGTCGTCTGCCCCCGAAACACCGGTTTCGATCCGGCTCTGGAGCGCTTCTCCGGTCATAACGGTAGGATATGTCCGGCGTCCACAAAACAGCATTGGTTTCGGCGATCCGATGGGGTCCGGTACCGTGCCGCTATCGGACGAAGCCATCGTCGGAGCCGCCGCCGCGTTCCGGGCCGTTCGTCTCACCCCGTTCCGGGCCATTTTTGACAGTAGCCGCCGTCGGCCGTCGTATGCGAGTCGCGGTCGTCTTCAGGGATCCGCCCCCACAGTCCGAACGCGCCGGCGCGCTCCGGCTCCGACGGGTGGCCGCGGCGCTCGCCGACCGGGGCCACGAGGTGACGATCTACTGTCTGCCGTGGTGGGAGTCCGCCGGCCGACGGATCGAAATCAACGGTCTCGATCACGAGGGCGTCACGTTCGAGCATCCGGCACTTTTTTATACCCGGCTACCGGGGTTGCTCGCCAGGCACGATCCGGACGTCGTCGTCGCTTCGGCGTCCCCGCCGGGGGCGGTTCCCCCGGCGTGGCTGGGGGCCCGTCTCACTCGGGCGCCGCTTTTCGTGGACTGGTACGGCGACGAGCCGGGGGTAGAACGCTCCCGATGGCGCGGCCGGGCCGCGAGCCTGCCGACGCAGATCGTGACGCCCTCGGAGCTCCAGCGGACGCGGGTCCGGGAGTACGGGGCGACCGAGGCGAACACGACCGTCGTCCCCGGGGGGATCGATTTCTCTGCGGTCATGGAGACCGAGCCGGCCGATCCGATCGACGTCGCCTACGCCGCCCGTCTCGACGACGACTCGAACCTGGAGGATTTGCTTTTGGCGCTCGCCGAACTGCGCGATAACGACGGCTGGACGGCGACGGTGATCGGCGACGGGCCCGAGCGGGCGGCCTACGAGACGCAGGCGAGGGATCTACGGATCGACGATCGGATATCCTTCGTCGGCGAGACGGACCGCGAGGAGCGTATCGGGATCTATCGCGGGGCCCACACGTTCGTCCAGACGGCCCGCCGGGAGACGTTCGCCGAGGAGCTTTTGTGGGCGCTGGCCTGTGGCTGTGTCGGCGTCGTCGAGATACAGGGCGATTCGAGCGCCCACGAGCTCGTCGAGCGCCGCGACCGGGGCATCAGGGTCACCGACATGGACGCCCTCGACGGAGCGATCGAGGACTCGTGGCGGTTCGGCTTCCGCGACATCGACAAGGCGTTTCAGGGGTTCGACCACACCGCGATCATGGGCCAATACATCGAGCTGTTCCGGGAGTTTGGCGTCGAGGCGCGGTGAAAGCGACGGGAAAGGCGACGGGAGCGCTCACCCGCCGAACCGCGTCGGGTCTTCGGCCGCGGCGGCTGTTTGTACCGCCGCGACGTTTTCGGCGACGTCGTGGACGCGAACGATGTCCGCGCCGCGTTCGGCCGCCAGGGCGGTCGCCGCGACCGTCGCGGCGAGGCGGTCGGCCGCATCGTCCTCGCCGACCAACCCGAACATCGATTTCCGGGAGTGACCCACGAGCACCGGACAGCCGAGCGACCGGAACTCGGAGAGCCGGCCCAACAGCTCGAAGCTCTCCTCGGCGGTTTTACCGAACCCGAGCCCGGGATCGACGATGATCCGCGAGCGATCCAGCCCGGCCTTCTCGGCGAGCAACACGCGCTCCTCGAGGGCCTCTATCGTGTCCGAAACGACGTCGTCGTAGGCGATATCGGCGTCGGGATCGACCGGCGTGTGGATCGAATGCATGACGACAACCGGGACGTCGTGCTCGGCCGCGACGAGCCGCATCTCGGGGTCTTCGAGCCCGGAGACGTCGTTGAGGATGTCCGCCCCGGCGTCGAGGGCGGCGCGTGCGACCGCCGCCTTTCGGGTGTCGACGGAGACGGCGACGTCGACGTCGGCGAGCGCTTCGACGACCGGGACGACCCGATCGAGTTCGGCCTCGACGGGGACGGGATCGGCGTTCGGCCGCGTCGACTCGCCGCCGACGTCGACGATGTCCGCGCCGGCGTCGACCAGCCGCTCGGCCCGGTCGACGGCATCTTCAAGCGCGTCGTAGCGCCCGCCATCATAAAAGGAGTCCGGCGTCACGTTGAGGATACCCATGACTGCGGTTCCGTCCGCCCACGGCTGTTCGGCGCCGGGGACTGCGACACCGGACTCCGCGCCGGAGTCGGCCTTGTTCCCGCCTTTGGCCGGTCTCTCCGGGGGCGCCTCGGCAGTAGCCCCGCCCGCTTCGATCCCGAGTTCCTCGCCGAGCGCGCGGACGAGCACGGACGACGCCGGCGCGTTGGCGTCGAGAGCGTCGATCAGTCGGGTGAACTCCGAGCGTGTTCCCATCAGGACCACGTCGACTAGCTCGTGTGACTGGGCCTCGATCGCGGAGGTCGTACACGTCCCGCCGACAGCCCGAAACTCGCGGGCGAGACGGTCGGCCTGTCGGGGGCGAGCGCGGGCGGTAACGACATCGTGAACCCCGTCCCCGCGGACGCGGCTGACGTCGTCGGGACCGACGTCCGCCCGCCGGAGAACGTCCGATGTCGCCTCCGCGTCCGGAACGTGTTTCGAGACGACGGTTTCGCGCCACCGTCGTCGGGCCTCGGCGACGACGAAAAGCGAGCCGCAGACGACGACCGCGTCGTCGGGATCGGCGGCCGAAAGCGCGGCGTCGAGGGCTTCGGTGACGGTTCCGGCCGGATCGATCCGGCCACCCCGACCGTCAGCCTCGAAGACGGCGGCGATCGAATCGGCCGTCTCAGCCCGATCAAGCGCCGGACGGCAGGCATAAACCGCGTCGGCGGTCGGCAGCGCTGCCGCCATTCCGGGGATGTCCTTATCGGACATGGCCCCGAAGACGAGATGCAGTTCGTCGTACTCGAACGTCGAAAGCGTCTCCGAGACGCCGGCACAGCCGCCGGGGTTGTGCGCGCCGTCGAGGACGACGAGGGGGTCCCGACCCATCACCTCGAAGCGACCGGGCCAGTGGGCGTTCCGGAGCCCGCGCTCGATATCGTTCGTCGAGACCGATTCGAGCTGTCGACAGAGGCCGGCGGCGACGCCGGCGTTTCGACACTGATGGGCCCCCAAAAGCGGCAGCGCCGTCGTGACGCCCCACCCGTCACCGTCGAGCTCGAGGTGCTGTTCGATCCCGCTCCGGCCGTCGGTGCCGACGGTGATGTCGGCGTCGTCCGCCGTCCCGACTCGGAGGGTTCGGCCCGCAGCGGCGTCGATCGCTTCGAGGGCCTCGCCGTCCGCAGCGGTGACGAGTGGGCGCTCCGCGGGGGCGATCGCGGCCTTATCGCGGGCGATCTCCCCGATCGTGTCGCCGAGGAGCTCGGCGTGCTCCAGCGTGACGTTCGTGACGGCCGCGGCGTCGGGCGTGAGCGCGCTCGTCGCGTCGTGTTCGCCGCCGATCCCGACCTCGAGGACGGCCACATCGACGTGTTCGCGGACGAACGTCCTGATCGCGAGCGCCGTCACCGCCTCGAAAAACGTCGGCGGCACGCCGCCGGGGGTCTGTTCGCGGACGTAGGGGCGGAGTGTCTCGACGTACTCGGTGACGGCCGTCTTCGTGACCGGGCGGCCGTTGATCCGGATCCGCTCGCGGAGGTCATCGAGGTGTGGCGAGGTGTACAACCCCACGTCGTAGCCGGCCTCCCGGAGGACGGACTCGACCATCCGGGCGGTGCTTCCTTTCCCGTTCGAACCGCCGACCTGAACCATCCGGAGGTCCGACCCCGGCAAGCCGAGATGTTCCAACAGCCGTCGGGTGGGGTCGACACCCGTCCGGGAGGGATACCGGCGGAGGTCGAAAAGGAAATTCGCCGCCTCGTGATACTCCATACGTGAGGAAGTGTTGCGGACGGTTTATCGTTTTTCGATTCGCCGTCGGCTTTCGGCGGGGACGCCGCCTCGTCGCAGGTTTCCCGCTGGTGGTTCTCGACCGACTGAGAGGTACTGCTGAAATGACAAATTCTAATAAATAGCCAGAAATATAATTTTTATGTTTTTAACTAATAGGGAGGTCAGAGCAGGAACACGTTTTTTCGCTCTTTTTTATACTACTAAAGGTAAACGGTTCGGAAACCGGGCTCGCTTAATAAATACCCCACCGTTCACGTACAGGACACCAGGGGTCGCGCGATGGCGCGAAGTCGATCCGCTAACTAACAATTAACTAGTATAGTTAGTTATTTTACTATTGTCGGTATGGACGGCCGTACTCACCGTCCTCACTCGGCGGGGAACGGTCCCGTACTTTCCATCGGTGGAGTGGCGCTTCGGGGATAACAAGACAGCGTATCGGCCATGACAAGACAGCATGTTGACCATGACAAGACAGCGTGTCGATCAAAACAGAACAGCGTATCGGGAGAGAATTCAAACAGCGTTAGTTTTGTTACGCAATTCGATAGCGGGCGGCCGTGATTCGGCTATACCGGAAGCCCCCGAAGGAACGAACTCCGGACGAACCGATCGAAACGCCGGAATGTGGCCGCCGGAGCGAGGACACGCCGAAAGGCCGTGGGAGGACGGTCCCGATCAGTATCCGGTACAGTCGAACCGCGGCTCCGGAGGCCCGACCCGCGGTCCGTCCGATGGTTGATGCGTTCATCCGCCGGAAAGATGGGTGTTCCCGGCCCGACGGCGTCTCGATGCACTCTCCGTTCTGAATAAACTGGTTTCCGACGGCCGTATCAGGGCGGGAAAAAACGGATTAATGCCGACTTTGCCGAATTTGCTTCCGGCGTGCCCGAAAACTTAATATCGGCCGGGACGCCCGTTCGGTCATGTCCGATGTCGAAAACCGGTCGGTCTCACGCGCGTTCCGGATCGTCGAGACCCTCTCGAAACGTGACGGGATGGGCGTCTCCGAGCTCGCGGCGGCGGTCGAGTTGCCGGTCAGTACGGTGCATGACTACCTGCGGTCGCTTCAGTCGGCGGGGTACGTCCACAAGGACGGGACCGAATACCGAACGTCGACGCGTTTTCTGGAGATCGGTCACCGCGACCGGAGACAGCGCGGTATCTACACGGCGGTCGCCGACGAGCTGTCGGCCGCGGCCGGGGAGACGGGCGAGCAGGTGACGCTTATCGTCGAGGAAGACGGCGACGGGGTTCTGTTGGCGGTCGCCGAGGGGGAGGGTGCGGTCGACCTGCCGGCGTATCCGGGGGCGAGGGTGCCGCTGTATGCGAACGCGGGCGGTAAGGCGATCCTCGCACACGTTTCGCCGGATCGCCGCGGGGCGTTGCTCGACGAGCAAGCCTTCGAGGCGATCACGAAACGGACCGTTACGGACAGGGCGGTCCTCACGGAGCAACTGGACGCGGTCCGCGAACGCGGCTACGCGGTCGATCGCGGCGAGCGGATCGCCGGGTTCGTCTGTATCGCCGTCCCCGTCCTCGACCGGGGCGACACCGTCAGGGGGGCGATCTGTGTCTGCGGGCCGGAGAGCCGGATGACAGAGGAGCGCCGCGAGGAGATCCTGACGACCATCCGACGGGTCGCAAACATCACGCAGGTGAACATGGACTACACGTAGCCGGACGGGCGACCGACGGAGCGTGGGCGGACGGGGATGCCACACGAATTATACCCGGTGGGGATAATATGGAGGTATGACAGCGAGCGAGCGAGAACTCATCCGCGACACCGTCTCGGACTTCGTCGAACGCGAGATCCGCCCCGTCGCTGCCGAGGCCGACGAGACCCAGACGTTTCCCGAAGACGTCTGGGACGGCCTCGCCGAACTGGATCTGACGGGACTCACCGTCCCCGAGGAGTACGGCGGTTTCGACGCCGATCAGGTGACGTACAGTCTCGTCAACGAGGAACTGGCGAAGGGGGATCTCTCGGTCGCGACCGCGCTTTCGGTCCATTGTCTGGCGACGTCCTGTATCGGGACGTTCGGCACCGGTGAGCACAAAGACCGCTGGCTTCCGGAGATGGCGAGCGGTCGCCCCGTCGGCGCGTTTGCGCTCTCGGAGCCCGACGCCGGCTCGAACCCAGCGGAGATGACGACTGTCGCGCGCAAGGACGGCGACGAGTACGTCATCGACGGGAAAAAACAGTGGATCACGAACGGCGAGCGCTCGGCGGTCGTGATCGTCTTCGCGAAGACCGACCGCGAGGACGCCGGTTCGGTGACGCAGTTTCTGGTCCCGAAGGGGATCGACGGCGTCGAGGTGGGCAAAAAGGAGGACAAACTCGGGCTCCGCGCCAGCGACACCACATCGTTGCTTTTCGACGGCGCGCGGATCCCCGAGGAAAACCGCCTCACCGAGGTCGGGAAGGGGCTCAAATCCGCGTTTTCGATCCTGACGGGCGGGCGGATCGCCATCGCGAGTCAGGCGGTCGGGGTCGCCGACGCCGCCCTCGAGGACGCGATCGAGTACGCCGACGAACGCGAGCAGTTCGGCACGCCGATCGCCGAGCACCAAGCGATCGCCCACAAGTTAGCCGACATGGCGACGGACGTACAGGCCGCGCGGCTTTTGACCCGTGATGCGGCGAAGAAAAACGAGGCGGGCGTCGATCCGATGGCCGCGAGCATGGCGAAGTACTTCGCCAGCGAGACGGCCGTCGACGTGGCGAGTGAGGCCGTCCAGGTCCACGGCGGCTACGGGTACACGAAGGATTTCGATGTCGAGCGGTACTACCGCGACGCGAAGATCACGACCATATACGAGGGGACCTCGGAGATACAAAAGGAAGTGATCTCCCGGCACCTCGGAACCTGACCGGGGCCGACGGAGCGATCAGTCGTACTCGTAGAACCCTTCGCCGGTCTTCTTGCCGAGGTCGCCCGCCTCGACCTTCCGTTTGAGCAGATACGCCGGCGTGTATCGGTCGCCCAGCTCCTCGTGGAGCGTCTCCGTGGCGTGCAGACAGATGTCGAGTCCGATGTGGTCGGCCAACTGGAGCGGACCCATCGGGACGTTCGTCCCGAGCGTCATGCCGCTGTCGATGTCCTCCTTCGTGGCGACGCCCTCGTCGTAGGCGCGGATCCCCTCGTTGATCCACGGCATGAGGATACGGTTCGTGACGAAACCGGGTTTGTCGTCGGACTCCCAGGTCTCTTTGCCGAGGTCTTCGGCGAAGTCGTGGGCGACCCCGAGCACGTCGGCGTGGGTCTTTTCGCCGCGGACGACCTCGACGCCTTTCATGACCGGAACCGGGTTCATGAAGTGGAGTCCGACCACGGAGCCGGGGCGTTCGGTCGCGGCCGCGATCGTCGTGATCGACAGCGTCGACGTGTTCGTCGCGAGGACCGCCTCGGGGGCGACGACGTCGTCGAGATCCGAGAAGATGTCGCGTTTGACGTCGATGTCCTCGAGTGCGGCCTCGATGACGATATCGCAGTCGGCGAGGTCCTCGAGGTCGGTCGTCCCCTCGATCCGGGCCTCGGCGGCCTCGGCCTCGTCCTCGGTGAGTTCGTCCCGGCCGACGAGCCGTCCGAGGCTGTCGGAGATTGTTTCGAAGCCGCTTTCGACGTACTCGGACTCGATGTCGCGCATAACGACATCGTATTCGGCGGTGGCCGCAACCTGTGCGATCCCGCTGCCCATCGTCCCCGCACCGACGACGCCGACGCGATCGATATCGTCTGTATCTCGTGTCATGGAGTGACGTTCGTGGAGTTTTCGATTAAACGTTCCGGAGTCCGCCCGCGCGTTGGAGTCCGTGGGTCAGGGGTCGTCCAAGCTATCCGTGGGTCAGGGGTCGTCCAAGCTATCCGTGGGTCAGGGGTCGTCCGCGGCGCGTCCGTAGTGTCTCCGGTCACCCGCGGCGCGTCCGACCTCACGGAAAATGTAATATTTCAGAGGTATACAGCAACGTTTTTGCGGGTAGCGGTGGTCTCTACGCGTAATGTTCGGAAACGACGATCTAGAAAAGATCCGCGAGGACAGAGGCGAGTGGGAAGAGGAGACGCTGGAACCGTTCCTTGAGAAGGGCGAGCGAAAGGACCGATTCGCGACCGTCTCGAACCACGAGGTCGACCGGCTGTACACCCCCGAGGACATCGCCGACATGGATCTCGACGACGATCTCGGATTCCCGGGCGAAGCGCCCTACACCCGCGGTCCGTATCCGACGATGTACCGGGGGCGGACCTGGACGATGCGGCAGTTCGCCGGTTTCGGCACCGCCGAGGAGACCAACGAGCGGTTCCACTACCTCATCGACGAGGGCCAAACCGGTCTCTCGACGGCCTTCGACATGCCGAGTCTGATGGGGATCGACTCCGATCACCCGATGAGCGAGGGCGAGGTCGGCAAGGAAGGTGTCGCAGTCGACACGCTCCGGGACATGGAGATACTGTTCGACGGGATCGACATCGGCGAGGTCTCGACGTCCTTTACCATCAATCCGAGCGCGCCGGTCATCTACGCGATGTACATCGCCTTGGCCGACGAGAAGGGGATTCCCCGCGAGCAGATCCGCGGGACCCTCCAAAACGATATGCTCAAGGAGTTCATCGCACAGAAGGAGTGGGTGATCCCGCCGGAGCCGTCGCTGGATGTCGTCACCGACACGATCGAGTTCGCCGTCGAGGAGACCCCGAAGTTCCACCCCGTCTCGATTTCCGGCTACCACATCCGTGAGGCCGGATCGACGGCCGCCCAAGAGGCCGCGTTCACGCTGGCCGACGGCTTCGCGTACGTCGAGGACTGCCTGGACCGCGGAATGGACGTCGACGAGTTCGCGCCGCTTCTCTCCTTCTTTTTCAACTCCCACAACTCGATCTTCGAGGAGATCGCGAAGTTCCGCGCCTGCCGCCGGATCTACGCGCGCGTGATGGAAGACCGCTACGGCGCGGAGGCGGAGGCCTCGAAGCGGCTGAAGTTCCACACCCAGACCGCCGGCCAGTCGCTGACGGCCCAACAGCCGCTCAACAACATCGTCCGCGTGACGATCCAGGCGCTCGCCGCCGTGATGGGCGGGACCCAGTCGCTGCATACGAACAGCTACGACGAGGCGCTTGCGCTGCCGAGCGAGGAGGCCGTCCGAGTGGCGCTGCGGACCCAACAGATCATCGCCGACGAGTCGGGCGCCGCTGATATCGTCGATCCGATGGGTGGGTCCTTCGCCATCGAGAAACTCACCAACGAGATGGAAGAAGAGATCATGGGCTACATCGACGAGATCGAGGAGATGGGCGATGGGTCCATCCGGGACGGCGTCCTCGCCGGGATCCCGGACGGTTACTTCCACCGCGAGATCCAGGAGGCGGCCTACGAGTACCAACAGCGCGTCGATTCGGGCGAGGAGACGGTCGTCGGGGTCAACAAATACGAGATCGAGGAGGACGCCGAACCGGACCTACTCCACGTCGATCCCGAGACCCGCGACAGACAACTCGACCGCCTCGAATCCGTCAAGGACGAGCGCGACGACGACGAGGTCGAGGCGTGTCTCGACGCGATCAAGGAGGCGATCGACAACGACGAGAACGTCATGCCGCCGATCATCGACGCGGTGAAAGCGTACGCGACGATGGGCGAGATCATGGCCGTCTTCGAGGACCACTACGGCGCATACCAGGAGACGCTCGTCACGGTCTGATCGCGAGCGGCCGTTCCGTATCGGTTCCGAACGGGTCCGAACCGCGTTCGCGGACCGAACACCCTTGATATCAATCGATTCTATGCGATAGCGAACGATCGGGTAGTTCGTCGGCGGGGTCACGCGACTGGCGTGTGAAATAGTCTGAAATACGTATGTTTGTGTTTATTATATTTTTATTTACATTTCTGCGTCGAATCGATCTCCACGCTGTCCGC
>OBKM01000892.1_pt1 | contig 13502 bp, 8 predicted proteins | sample 1519691 | NCBI WGS metagenome assembly OBKM01 (sample SAMEA37050418, study PRJEB22526) | metagenome | biome: saline pan; feature: lake; material: water | place: Egypt | collected 2015 | depth 0.5 m
CCCATTGCGACCATCGAAACAACCATCACAGCTGCAAGAAAGATTGCACGAAACTGTTCACGCCTACTCGTCATAGTTCACCTCCATATTCAAAATACGATACTCCACCGCCAGAGAAAAGGCGGGAACTGATACTATCTGCAATCAGATTTGTCATAGTGAATCGTAAGTCTACCAGTTAAATCATCTTATCCCCGACTATAAATATTTTGTGAGATGTGGGGAATAATACAGTCAAATTACTAATACAATCAGTTGACGTACAGGGTACTGCACGTAATACAAATCATAGTTTAGATCGAGGAAAGTATATTTATGATTACATTTAGTATGCTATAAGGCATACATACGTCAGACAGGAGATCGACAAAAGACTGGGTGCGCAGACGAGGGTCAGGTAGCAAGAATCGGCGGACAGGGTGAAAGTGAAGGTGTAAACAATACATAAAAGCACGTATATGAAAAGAAATACCCCAAATACCAAGCTGTGTTTGGTTGCGCGGCATGAGACTACCCGACAATATGTGAGAGTGAATGCCCGTATCGCATACTAAGTAATTACTAAAGAAAAGCTGGCACCAGCGAGAAGAATCAGAAACGGCTGATAAAGTAAATTAGTGAATGCGATATTGAGGAGTACACAGCAAAGTCGTGTTCAAAAGCAGACAGATGATGCACAACTATAGTTGAGCCAACAAAGTATCAAAACTGCCTCAACATTAGTCATTGTCTGTGCTGTTAGATGTCAACTGAGTGCTGTGCCGTAATGCCTGAACAATGAGTCCAAATGCAAGCACACCAGCAAAGACAACTGGAGACAGTTCAGCTTGCTCAGCAGATAACTCCACGGTGCTTTCTGTAATAATTGCTTCCCAGACGGGATATACCGTGCTGAGCAATGCAGCACCGAGCCCAGTCAGGGTAATAGCCATAATCGGTCCGTAGTAACGAATTGAAATAATAGCGGCTGCCAGTCCGACGATAATAGCAAGCGCAAGGAATTGCTGTAATGCCGGATCAGTGAAGACTGGCATCTCAGCGATCTCTGTGAACAATAGCTCTGCGCGAGATGCTGTACTATCAGCATCGGGAACCGACATAGATGTCAGTGCCTCTTCTCCAATTCCCAAAACAAGTGTCGCAAGCGCCCCAGTGACAAAGGCTGTAATCGCAACGGTAAGCTGTGCCACCATCGAAATAAGCATCCGGCCGAGAAGTCCTCCGAGGATGACCGCTCCGGCGACAACAAGCAGGTGTTCGGTAAACGCGAGGTCCGTCTCAAGAAGTTGTGGGACTACAATCCAGCCAGCTGTTGCGCCAACGACTCCACCGGTGATCCAGCCCACCCAAGCCAGCAGTACGTTTTTCAGATCATACCCTGCGACCGTAAATATAAGCCCCAATGCCGTGACAATTGCCGCAGCAATAGTTATTGTTGGATCAATTTCTGTCACATACCAGTATTATATGACCTGTAACTAATTGGTTCCGGTGGTAAGAAGTACATAGTTGGACTGTCGAATAACGCTGTAACAGGAGAGACAGGTCAGTGGAGTAAGGTTTAGTATGTGTGCTCCAGATAGGTAGGATATGGCAGTTCTCCCAGTTGACGAGGAGGCACTTCAGGAAATCTGTGAGGATATTGCCCGGGACAATTACGGATTTCTGTACATTGCCGAGCACAGAGACACAATCAAGCATCAGTATGAAAATGCGAATACGGGGCGGCTCAACACGAGTTCATTATCCCGATCAGAACTACGAGAAACACTTGACGAGTTAGCAACTGAATCGTATGCTGATTTTGAAAAGATTCGTGATGGTGTCTATTACTTTGACCCATTCACACAGTATAACGACCAGAGAATCAAAGACGAGCTGACCCGCATCTTCAGCAACCGGATTGTTGTCACTGGTGAAACGCTACGCGAACGGTTTTCACTTGCACTTGATGATCTTGATTTCTTTGTTGACCAGCTCACCGCTGAGAACCGTCAGTATCTACGGCGGATTGCAGCCGGAAAGCAGGATTATTATACAGTTGGTCCACGACTCAAAGAGCACGCTGACGATGTGGGATTGGAGTCAAAGCTTAGCGCTGACGCTTCACGAGGAAAAATCTCACATCGGGATCTAGAGACAGTAATTAACATTTCGGCAACAACGGATGTAATCCGGTTCCTCGAACGAGAAGGATATATTGTTGACTTGGGTGGTGAGTACCTTGTCAAAAGTGCACTTGATGAATACGGGCGATCAGTAGCCGAAGAAATAAAAAGCGATATCGAATCCGAGTTGGCGGCATCAGAACACGTGATGCGAGAGAGTGAATTTCGGCAACTTGTTGAAAATTACATTCGTGAGCGGTATACTGTGCTGTCAGAAGCACGGGACGTGAAGCCAGATATTCTTGATGCGGTGACGGATTCACTGGTTGACCGGATCGGGCTTGAGATGGATATGCGACGTGGAGAGAATATCGTCGTCGTTGAGGATGAATTCAATCGAGCAGTTGAGAATCGCGCACGACGGATTCTCGATGATGTAGAAGCAAATTACGATACGTTCGGTCAACCCAGTGTCTATGTCGAACGAGCACAAGGACATTTTGAGGAACTTGAACCAACAACAGATGGAGAGGTAAACGGATACTTCCAGTCGGCTGTAGAAGACCAGTACGAAGCACTTGTTAGAGAAGAAAAATTCTGATTTCGGTTGAAATCGGTCGTAGAGAAAGATAGCAACTGATGAAATGTTCTTGGATGTATTTGATAGGTAACGGGTCATAGAAATACCATTTGCTGTCTAAAACCAGCATCTATGCTGTTCTCGAAAAGAAACAAGAGATAGTAAAGCGGGAAGATGATGAAGTTGTTAGCCTAAAGTACCTACCAAGTTTACGTCACGAGCAGAGGACTGATATAGGATTAGAAATACAAATCATATAACAATCAACGATGACATCAGAGTACTCATTTGAACAGAAAGAAATTGATGGACAAGAGTATGTGATTGCAAAACGAGGCCAAGGGGCAGACCCGATCCGCGTTCGCGCTGACTGGACACAGGAAGATGATCTCGAAGGAAACTGGGAGCCATTGATCGAGACAATCGTACAGCCAGAAACGATTACTGAGATAGATATCGAAAACGGCGTTGGAGGCATTAGTCGAACAGAGGCAATTGAATCACTGACCGAGTCAACGGTAAATGACAAAACAATTGTCGCAACTGAAGAGCAAGCTGATGCATTGATTGAATATCTGTCTGAAGAGGACGTTATTGATATTCAGGGTAACCGGCTAGTATTATTCAAGAATCCAAACGAGGAAGATCTCTCAAGCACGTGGTTTGTAAACTGGGCAGCACTGATGGGCGCAGTAATTGAAGAGATTGATAGCAAACTACAGGAGATCGAATCAGCCCAAGAGAAGTTCAAGAACACACTTGATAACTTAGAGCCAGAGACAGACTCAAAGACCGAGCAGCACCTCTCAGAGCTACGACAACGGCTACAGAATCTTGGGCCGGGGCAAGGCATTCCAAAGCCAGAAGAACTCACTGATGAGGAAAAACAGACCTACAAACGGCTCAAGCGAAATTATCTGAAAATTCGAGAAATCAAGGAAGCAAAAGAGCAGGACTTCTTTGAGAATATTGAACAGGGTACCGAGAAAATTGAGATGGCGGTTCGACGGTTAGATGCACAAAAAGAGGGATATGAACAAATGCGAAAGGATGTTCGGAGAATGGCGTTCAAAAAGGACGTATTCCCTGACGAGGCATTGAATTTTGTTGACAGTGCTGGAGAGTTACTCAAGAAGATGAATGATGTTGATACACAGACTGCAGACGAAATCGATGATGCAGAGTTCCGAGAGATGATTGAAGACGATATGGACAGTGATATACAACAAACCGGAGAGCAGACAGAAGAATTTGCTGAAAAGACCGAAGAGGCGCTCGGACCAGAGTATCAGCAGAGTGTGAATTAACCGGGCGATTAGAGAATGTATGCAGCATCATTTATTTTGACGACACAAGGTGTCGATTCAAAGCTTGATGAGGCACTGCAATTACGAACGTATTCGGACGGAAATGGTGCTGTCAGGGTTGCAAACCAACTGGAAACACAAATTGATGAACTGACGAATCTGACAGAAGTTGCGTTCAGTACCGTCTCAACAGACGGCTATCGACAAACAAAGATTGACCATCAAGTCCGACAAGTGATGGAACAGATCTTCGAGGATGGGCTGGCTGAATTTGAGGAGTCAGTGGTACCAGAGCAGGTCAAGGATTCTAATCGAGTTACGATTATCAGCGAAACACCAGTGATACCAGTTGGACGGACTGGGCCAGCAGCACGAAATTGGATGGTATTAGTGGAGTTGCTGCTTGAGTGGGTTGAGAATGCCATCGAAAAGGCTCGACGAGTTCACCAGCGAACAGAATACAGCAACAGTTCTGTGATCGAGACAGCATACTGGACCGTTGTTGCACGACTAGAGGTGCTATTTGAAATGATTGAGCGGGTGCGTGACGTTGGATCATATGCTGGCCAAATGACACAACACGCAGAGACGGAGGCGTATGAACAACTAACGCGAATCACAAAAGCTCTCGGAGGAAAATAAGAATGTTAAACCTAAATCCAATTCTAACAGAGGATCAACCAACATCGCACGTCAAAATCGGGGAATCGAAAATCGGGAATCAGGAGCAGATTGTCAAAATTCAGCATAACGACCGGACGGCATTTTTCTACGCGGATCCGGTGAACGACCAGATTGTTGATCGGATTGGAAATCGGATTCGGATCAATGAAAATGTTGGAGAAGTGTTTGAAGGAATTAATCGTGGAAAGGATTTCTATGTTGAAGGACGGATTTCGCCATCAGATATTCGCCGATGTGAGTCGGTGAAACTATATACGTCCGGTAAGCGCGGGGCTGTAAAACAGTACCTGAAAAAACAAGAGTTTCTGTTGCACCCGATCGAAGAGATTATCCATCTAAACGAGCGGAAGATAACAGTCGAACCGATGGAAATTAGCCCATCTGGATACCAAACTGTTCGAATTACTGAGGACACAGACATCCAATTTCTGTCAGCTGAAGCCTACCAGAACCAACAGCGACAGACACCAAGTCAGCAATCATCAACGGGGGCAGGACAGCCAGAGCGCTCAAACGAAGCAAGACAGCAGGCAGAAGACAATGAAGAGGTTGATATTCACATTGAGCCGCAAGTTCCGACAGTAAGTTTTGAAGAAGATGTTGCCGGACTGCCGGAAGTAAAACGCACTGCTCGAATGCTGTTATCTTTGTTCGAGCCGTCAGTGTATAACACAGTTATTGACCGCTATGGTGAGGAGTTTGCTGATCGGGGAAACAGTATGATGTTGTATGGGCCGCCAGGATGTGGAAAAACGCTCATCTCCGAAGCAATCGCATATGAAGCAAAGCACAATACTGAGATTGAAGAGAACTTTGGCGAAGTGAAGTTCCTCGAAGTGAAGGGAAGCGATATTCTATCAAAATACTCTGGTGAAGCTGAGAAGCGCGTTGAAGCAGCGTTTCAACAGGCCCGTGAGATAGGTCGTGACGGCTTTGCAGTGCTGTTTTTCGATGAAGTCGAGACACTTGTGCCGGACCGGAGTGATGACTCACTACAGCGTCACGAGCGTTCACTGACAAATGCATTTCTACAGGAGATGAATGAAATTGAAGACAAGGTGCTGGTAATCGGGGCAACAAATATGCCATTCACAATTGATCCAGCAGCATCACGTCGTTTCCCAGTCCAGCAATTTATTCCACAGCCTGATTCAGAAGTAATGGCTGAAGTCTGGCGAAAGCATCTCAGCTCAATTGAAACAGCGGATCAAATTGATTATCAACAGCTCGGTAAAGCATCTGAAGGATTTACACCCGCAGAGATTGCAGACCGAGTTCTTGGGAGCGATTTCCAGCGTGAACTTGTTGAAAGCGTGTACCGAGCAGATCGGGATCCAATTACCCCGGACACGGAGTATTTCCTATCAACACTGGAGGACCACGAACCGAAGACAATCCGACAATACATTGCAAGCGTCCGCAAACAAATGGACGACCTTGAAGGGTATCCTGAGTTACAAGATTACGTAACATCGCAAGCAGAGGACCTTGGGATCTCAGTCGGGACAAATGATTCAATGCTGGAACAAATATTGTCAGAAAACAATGATGAGTCAACAACAGAACCAACAGAACCAACAGATGAACACGACAGTGAATCAGCGGAGGGTGAGATAGATGAGTGAACACCGTCAGATTGACTCATTTGAACGGAATGAGGTCAATGCGGTCGGAACAGGAGAAGATACGGTTGCAGTTGCGGCAGGACGAGACGTAGCTATGATTGCCCCGCACGGACGTTCTGAGTTTGAGCATCAACGTCCTGTCATTGATGTGGCCGTCGGAACACGGGGAATTGTGCTTTCAGAACAGACAGTAACAGCGTATACGCTGCGTGGCGAGAAACTCTGGACAAGCCGACAAAGCGGACAGCGACACGCAGTGGCTGTACACCCTGAAGAAGACGTTGTGGGAGTGCTAAGTAGGGAGAAACTACGCCTCCTTGATATGGGATCAGGGGAGGAACAAGCAGTAATTGAGCGGCCTCGATCAGGACAACCAGAGAATGATATTTTGCTTGGAACAGAACAAGGGTTTGTACTTGGAACCTGGTCATTTCTGAGTCGAATTAGCATTGACGATGGCGTCGAACTAGATCGCAACATCAACGCCGCAATTCGGGATTTGGGTGTATGCAATAACGTGTTGATTATTGCGCTGGAAAGTGATCGAACACTGGGACTCGATCTGGGATCAGGGCGAGTTGAATGGCAGACAGAGCTTGAGGTTAAGCAGGTGTCGCCAGTGAGCCATGATCAACTGCCTGTACGAACAGCTGATGGAATTCGAACACTTGCAGACGATGGAACAATTGATGCACTATCCGACATTCCTGACGGCGAAGTATATGCAAGTGTCCAGCGATCAGTACTGTGTTCGGTTCGTAATGGAACAGTATCAGCATTTGTTCCACAGCAGGAGATGCCCGATGTTGAGGTAACGACCGATACTGTTGGGATTGGAGGAACAATTGATGTGGAGATCACCAATAACGCCAGTGACCCGCAGACACTGAATCTAGAAGCGGCACTAGAAAATGGCAGTCTGTCCCCAAATTCACGATCGATTAAAGTAGATCAAGAATCAACAACGGTGGTCGATTTTCCAGTTGAAGAGGTCAGCACAGAGGGCCGTAGCGACCTGACTATCGAAACCGATCAAATGACCGTTGCCAATGAGACGGTCAGACTCAAAGATGCTGCTGGTAGCAAGTTTGGTGCTGATGTCAATATTACCCCGGTAGCAGTTGAAGAAAACATCGTTCAGCTTGAGGTAACTGTGGAGAATGATGGACAAACTGGACTCGATGCTGTCGGATTAATTGAGACAGATGAAACAGTCGCTGTAGGGCCGGGCGAAACATGGACAGAAACAGTAGGTCGACCATACGACCCGGGACGGAACGTCTCTGTTGGGATCCAAATTGAGCGAGGATCTCGTACCGAGCGGTTTGCACCGACCTGTACACTTCCTGAGCCACCAGCGATTGAAGCAACGACTGAGACAAATGCGACAAAGGTCACGGTCGATGCGCCGGATAATGTGACGTTTACAGACCAATTGATGATTGACGTGCCCGGAGCTGGGCGTGTCCGGTCAGACGTGGAAATTGATGACCAGATGACGCTTATTATCCCGACATTTGAAGATGGAGTTATCCAGATCCGGTTCACTAATGTTGATGTCGAAGAACAAGTCAGAACAAATGAGTCCGGACTGACAAGCAATACATTCGGACGATCACAACAGCCAACGCGAGATCCACAGCAAGCAGATCAGTTCGGACAACGACAGGAAAGACATCAAGAACATACAGGAACGTCACACGAAACCAGACAATCAGATACTCAGCAAGGACCGCAGCAGACTACAAGCACGGGGCAAGAGACGGGGTCACAAGCACTGAGAGAGCAGGCAACACAACAATCAACCTCAACATCGTCTGCAGATCAAACACAGCGGTCTACTGAGGTGGAGATACAACGGGAATTAAGCATTGATCAACCATGGATTGGTGAAGTGGTCGCAGAGGAGATTACCGTGCAAAATACCGGCGAAACAGTAGTTGATCCAACTATTCACATCGGTACGACAGAACAGCAGCTAAGTACAATCCAGCCGGATGAGCAAACATCGATTACACGAGATATTGCATTACTAGCAGACGAAGGGCAGGTTACAGTACCAGAAATCGAGGTGCGAAACAATGGGAGCGTGATCGGTACGGCGGAAAAAGCATCTTATCAACCAGCAACGGACGATATCCAGTTACAGATTGCATTCGATGAGACAGACAAGCAGCTCATTGGAACGATTAAAAACGAGGGAAGTGTGCCATACAACATTGCTGAGATCTACTTTGATGGGCAGCAGGTGTCGATCGATCCGATGACAGCTCGACCAGGCGACACACTAGATATCAATGCTGAAGCATGGCATAGCCCGACAACATCGGATGCACATACAGGGAAAGTAGTCATTGAACGAAACGAAAAGCGAGTGCCAGTTGATATTGCAATACCAGTAATAGAAGACGATGCTTCCAATGAAAATCTGCTTGGGCTTGATATTGGGGAACAAACTGAAGCAGCCGGGAAGTTCGGAACGGTTGTCCTCGTAGCAGAAAACACGGACACCCGTGAGCTATCTAATGTAGAGATCACGGCCAAAGGCAAGCCAATCAACGATCACCTCTACTCAGGAGTTCAACGGGAACAACTCGCGGCTGGTGAACGAATTGAACATTATATTGACCTCAAAGCTGATCCGGGCACAGCATCGTTTACGGTAACAATCGAGTATGCTGCAGATGAATCCGAACGTGAGCATACTGTTTCTGTTTCTGGACCAGTGCGGGCAGAAAAGACAGATTGGACTGACAGTGACTATCAGCAGTGGACAATTGAAAGAAATGAATCATCACAGGGACAGCAGATTGCGATGCCTGATATAGTTGCGCTGTGAGCTACCTCGAAAGTAGTCTTTATACTACTGGTTTTGATTGGAGATTCAGATGGCAATGGGAAAGAACGTCTGATAGGTTAATGAAGGAAATCTCCAAGACTGGCGTCCTGTGAATCACGGGCGTACTGGAACATGCCGGTGGAAACATACCAGACAATGCCAACAACAAAGAGGAGTATAATAAGTCCGGATATCACCGCAGATGCCTGAACAACCAAGATATCGGACTCATAATCACTGTGTTGCTCCTCAACGCTGAGTGCTTCACTCGATTCTCCGGCAGTTTCGTATGCAGCAGCCGATTCGTTAAGCTCAGTGAGTACTGTGTCAGATCGATCTTGGAACTCACTGTATGAGAGTGGATTAATCATCAGTTGAACGCCGCCTGCCGTTACAAGCAAGTCATCTTCTATATCGTTCCACTCATCAGTCGCAGACTGACGAGTTGTCTCAGCAGTTTCGATTGCAGTGATATATTCATCATAAGCACTGTCTGCAATATTACCATATGTCTCAGCGTCATCCGGGTTATCACTGTAATCTGCAATAATCTCAAGTTGACGGTGGATTGTTGCATTCTCGATGACGGTGATTTCTTCTTCTTCGAGGCGCTGTTCATAATGTGTTTCTTGTTCTTCAAGCAACGTCTCGAAGTGCTCGTTCACATCACTTTCAACGTCCCCAGCACTGAAGTCTGGCACATCATCAGCATACTCTCGAACGGCATCAAAGCCAATAGCAGCAGACACCAAATCTTCCTGTGCGGCATCATGATCCCCATCGTCTTGGTGACCGATAACATCGTTTGAAGATTCAAGATACCGAAGAACTCCGTCATTAAAACGAATCATTGCGTAGAGCTCATCTTCGGTTACATCGGTTACGTCGGTATCATCGATAATATCCACAGAATCAGATGCAATATCCTGCAGTTCAGAGGGATAGACTACGCTATCATACTCACTTATTTCGTCCCGCGTTGGTTCAAGATCAACCGGGACTGCAACAGCGCTGGCATCAAACGAGGTTTCGCCACCGCGGTCATCCTCGATATCAAATGTGGCTGTATATTCTTCGCCAACAGTGACCGTTGGAGGGAACTCAACGCTAATTTCGGCTGTTGTGCTACCTCCAGCTTGGAATGATGATTCAGGTTCTGACTCAATGCTAATTGCACCAGCAGCATCGCTGGTGGAGGTCTCCAGATTAACATTTTCGGGATCAGCATTATCCCACTCTTCGGAAATTTCGATTTCAATGGTGTCATCGGTTCCAATCGGAATATCCCCAAATTCAATGTCATCATCATCAACCGTGAGTGATGTTCCAAACTCAAACAAGAGCGGTTCATCAAGCGTGGCTGACGTTTCGTTAGTCTGGTCACCATCTTCATAGAAATCAAATGTAGCAACGAGGTCATGGTGTTCGCCATCGTCAAGTTCGCCGGTTTCAACGTCTAATATAACTGCTTGTTCACTGTTGGCTGGAATAGGTAGATCAGAGAATCCGGCGGCAAGGGAAACGGAATCATAGTCGCTTGCAAAATTATCATCAGCGTCTTCAAGGATAATATCGACATCGTGGGTATTCTCTATTGTGACCTCAATTGCCTGTTCGTGATCATCAGCGCCGAATCCCGTGTCTTCCTGCTCCCACAGGAATCGGTCGCTATCGATGGAGATATCAACATCTCCCTCATCGAAAGGGGGCTCATCAGCAGCGGCGACACCTCCAGCGGATACGCCAAGAGTCACAAATAACAATAAGACAAGCAGTACTACCCGTCTTGTGTTAATCGTGTTGCTAATCATTTATATCACCAATAACGACCACGGAGTCAACCTGAGCAGCCTCATATGTTCGTTTCCATCGGAACAACCGAGAGAGGACGATTACTACCACCAAGCCAATGATAGCACCGTAGCTGACCATGATAATTAGTGCTCCAAGTCCAAGCATAAGCTGTTGTTCGAAAATATCGTCAGCAAGACGCTCATAAGCGAGTGATCCGCCGAGGTTGTGTTGTTCAGTCAACGTTGCTGCCTGACTAGCGTTACTATGTTCAGCACTGGCGTTCTCATATTGGCTGAAAATATTGAAGTGATAAGACTGTGCGGCTTCGACCGGACTCTCACAGGCATCGCATGAGTTAGCGAATGCTTCGGCACTAGATTGTGACGCATCGATCTGTTCCTGGTCGGCAGACAACTCGATAGTAAGTTGCTCTTCAAACGACCGTTGCTCAGCTGCTTGCGCTGGGTTATCAGCCAGTTCATAGGCCTGAGCACTGTAGTTACGGAGCGTAATTTCATCTGGAGTCGCCGTCGCTTCATCAGCCTGCGTTGCTAACTCCGTTCCAAGCTGTTCATGGTATCGGTCAAAACCGAACTCAGCACGCGTTACAATACCACCATACTCGGTTCCATCGAGGGATGGGATCGTCTCATTTATGAGTTGCTCAGAGATGTCAAGCCCAGCGTCATATTCTTCATTTTCAACGTGGGTGTGAGCTTGCTCAAAATTATCGAGTAAGGTAATTACCGCGTCGAAGTGTTCCCGGTCTTCATCGTCGAAGTCATCAACAAACTGTATATCAGTGATTGACTGCGCATGAATCTCGTTTATCTCTTCTACTTCATCATAAATCTCGTATCCGTCCATCCCATTGAGCGTATCAAGATATTCACTCTGTGTGTGTGGGTCATCATCGGCACTTGCAATGCCAGCAGTCGGTAATGCAGCGATGCTCACAAGGCAAAGCACCGCAATGAGCACCGTGGTTCGCGATATTCGTTGCATGGTTTTAGAAGACAGTTTGATCAAGGCGTTTTCGAATATCAGGCTCATCAAATGCCTGCCGAATCGCATCAAGCAACAGTTCACTTAGGTACAACGTTGCAACGGCCTCAAGATCATTATCACCGTGACTGGATGGGGCGTTATCAGAGACTCTACTATGGAGTTCCTTGACTGGCGAAAGTTCAGTTAGCTCTTGACGTTCAGACTGAATCCGCTCCGATGTGTCTTCGAGTTCTTCGGCAAACGAACTTCGGGATGTCGCTAAGGACTGGTTACTACGATCGAGCAACTCTGGTAATGAGAACGATTCGTTCCACTGAACACTGGCTTCTGGAAGGTTAGAACAAGCACTGAACAGGTCGACATTCCGCTTTGTCGACATTGCATCATCAATGACGTGAGTCAGTTCGTCAATTGCCGTTAGGAGGGCGTCAGCTACATCATCTGGATCCCTGTCATACTCAGAGAAGAGATGGCCCTGGTCAGAGATTTGTTCAACAGCATCAAGCGCCGACAACATTACTGTGCCAAAGTATTCCGGAACTGCAACATCACGGTGAGTCTGTGATGAGAGTTCTTGGACATCTGAGCGAAGATCATCAATTCGTCGCTGGTGTTGATCAGTGGACCAAGTGAACGGTACTGACAGGTCAATACGGGATTTCTGTCTATTCTTGATATCAACGGTTTGTTCATCTGTTTGGAAGTACTGGTTGTTCGTCTCTGGAGGATGAAGACGGACAGTATATGAGCCAGCAAATAGTGGTGGGGTCGTCTTGTCACGTCGGCCTATTGCATAAGAGCCATTTGTGTCAGTAGTGGCTGTGAGCGTTCCGTTTACATCAGTATTGTCTGATCGCTTCCAAAGCTTCTGTACCACCTCTTCATCAGGGACTACCTCGACTGTCATGTTACCGATTTGCTCTCCGTCAATGGTTGAGGTAAGATCCAAACTGCCAAGTTGCGGCTTTATGCTCTCAATAATTGGCCAATTCGTTTGTGCGATATCACGTTCAATTGTCCGAGACTCATACTTATCACAGGAGATGTGAATCTTTACTGAGGAAGCCTGCTTAGGCGGATCGTATGCGGCTGTTCCGTCACTGAGGCGTTTCTGCTCAGACTTCCCAGCAGCTTTGAATTGCACTGTACCATGAGTAACTGGATCTCCGGTACGTTCGTCAGTGATTCCGATCTGTACCTGTGCTGCCTCGAATCCAATCGAGACAGAATGTGGCGTACGGCTACCAGATGGAACGTTTTCCCGTGTTGTTGCTGCTGGGAAGTTATTTCGTCCATATAGCACAGTGAACTCCCATGTACCCGGTTCAAGTTCATGGGTGTCAGATTGTGAAGGATTGAGTTTACGAGTCTTTGTGGATGAGCTTCCCGAAATCGGGGTTGCTTCTACGATGACATTCTGGGTAACAGGCTGACCGTCACGGGTGATATTAAATCGGACAGGGCGTTTCTGAGTTGCACTTGTAGATGAGCCAGTCCAGACAAATGTCGGAACAGTATAGGAAGCCATGCCGATAATACCACCAACAATTGCAATGC